>Ga0315900_10006820_pt1 | contig 15159 bp, 9 predicted proteins | sample LakEriMetagenome_FD_203521 | JGI IMG/M metagenome (GOLD analysis project Ga0315900, IMG submission 203521) | Freshwater fungal communities from buoy surface, Lake Erie, Ohio, United States - Buoy 12 MA114 | ecosystem: Environmental > Aquatic > Freshwater > Lake > Lake biofilm | place: USA: Lake...
TCGCCCGATTTCCCCCGTGAATTGATATCATCCGCCCCGCCGGAGAGATGGCCGAGCGGTCGAAGGCGCTTGATTGGAAGTCAAGTAACATCGCAAGGTGTTCGTGGGTTCGAATCCCACTCTCTCCGCCACTGAAACGAAAGAACGGGGCCTTGCGCCCCGTTTTTCGTTTCAGCGGGTGGAGCGGGGTGTGTGGACGAACCCACTGGGTTCGACGATCCGGCAGGACTGCCGGATCGGACGCGCGCAGCGCGCCCCGAGCCTCCGCGAGGGGCGAGGGCCATGGATGGCCCGAGTCCATCCCGCTCTCTCCGCCACTATTCCCTCGGCATCAGCATGCCTAGGTCTTCGCGCTGAGCCGTCGCCGGGCCGTCCCGCGCCTCCCGCCCTCCAAGCTCAAAAAATGAGCCACTCCCCCTGCAGGGTCGGGGGTTGATGTCGCCATGCGTCGGCGGAATGACGCACCCGAAGCGAGCCACTAAGATAGGAAAACATGGCCCTCAAGAAATCCGACCTCTACTCGTCCCTCTGGGCATCCTGCGATGAGCTCCGGGGTGGCATGGACGCAAGCCAGTACAAGGACTACGTCCTGTTCTTGCTTTTCATCAAGTACATCACTGACAAATACGCCGACAGCGCCGACTTCGCGCCACCGGTCACGATCCCTAAGGGCGCGAGCTTCAAGGACATGCTCGACCTTCGCGGCAAGAGCGACATCGGCGACAAGATCAACACCCAAGTCATCGCGCCGCTCGTCAACGCGAACGCGCGCTTGGCGCGAAGCGACTTCCCGGACTTCAATGATTCGAACAAGCTCGGCGAGGGGCAGGCCAAGGTCGAACGACTGACCAACCTTATCAACATCTTCGCCCGCCCTCAGCTCGATTTCTCCCAGAACCGCGCTGAGCATGACGACATCCTCGGCGACGCCTACGAGTACCTGATGCGGCACTTCGCCACCGAGAGTGGCAAGAGTAAGGGGCAGTTCTACACCCCCGCCGAGGTGAGCCGCATCATGGCCAAGGCGGTTGGAATCTCACCGCAGAACACTAAGGCTGCAACGACGGCCTACGACCCGACCTGCGGCTCGGGCTCGCTACTCCTAAAAGTGGCTGCGGAGGCCGGTAAAAGCATCACTCTCGAAGGGCAGGAGAAGGACGTGACCACGGCAGGTCTCGCCCGCATGAACATGATCCTGCACAACTTCCCCACGGCCAACATCGTGTCGGGTAACACGCTGGCGGAGCCCAAGTTCAAAGACGGCGAGCAGCTCCGCACCTACGACTACGTCGTTGCCAATCCGCCCTTCTCCGACAAGACCTGGACCACCGGCCTCACCCCGTCGCACGACCCCTTTCAGCGCTTCGCGTGGGGCGAGCCGCCGACCAAGCAGGGCGACTACGCATACCTGCTACACATCATCCGATCGCTCAAGAGCGCGGGTAAAGGCGCCTGCATCCTTCCCCACGGCGTGCTCTTCCGCGGCGGGGCCGAGGCGGCGATCCGCCAGCAGCTCGTCCGCTCCGGCATTCTCAAGGGGATCATCGGCCTGCCGGCCAACCTGTTCTACGGCACCGGCATTCCCGCCTGCATCGTGGTGCTTGACAAAGAGAATGCCGCCGCCCGCTCGGGAGTGTTCATGATCGATGCATCCAAGGGCTTCCGAAAAGACGGCCCGAAGAATCGGCTGCGCGAGCAGGACCTGCACAAGATCGTCGACACCTTCACGCGACAGGCCGATGTCCCGCGCTATGCCCGTATGGTGCAGCTCACCGAGATCGCCGACCCGAAGAACGACTTCAACCTCAACCTGCCGCGCTACATCGACAGCACCGAGCCCGAAGACCTGCAGGACATCGACGGCCACATGCGCGGCGGCATCCCAGACCGCGATCTAGACGCGCTCGGCGCCTACTGGCAGGTGCTCCCCAGTGTGCGAGGCCTGCTGTTCGAGGCCTTCGACAAGTCGGGGAGCCGCCCCGGCTACGCCCGCCTGAAGCCGGCGCTCGCGGAGGTGAAGCCCGCCATCTTCGGCCACGCCGAGTTCACCGCCTTTCAGCAGCAGGCGACCCAGGTCTTCGCGGACTGGCGTAAGGCCACCACGACGCGCCTCGTCGCGTTCGGAAAGGACGGCCACCCCAAGGCCCTGATCGAGACCATCGCCGAGGATCTGCTGGCTGCGTTCCGCAAGGCGCGGCTGCTCGATGCCTACGACATCTACCAGCACCTGATGGACTACTGGGCCGAGACCATGCAGGACGATGCATATCTCATCGCTGCCGACGGTTGGGTCGCTGTGCCGGCGCGCATCGTCGAGACCGATAAGAAAGGCAAGAGTAAAGACAAGGGCTGGGTCTGCGATCTCGTACCTAAGCCGCTGGTCGTGGCGCGCTACTTCGCCAAGGAACAGGCCGAGCTCGAGGCTAGGCAGGTCGAACTGGAAGCATCAACCGCCGCGCTCGCCGAGCTGGAGGAAGAGTACGGGGGTGAGGGCGACGGACAATGGCTTGGTGCGCTCGACAAGATTGCCAAAACCGAGGTCAACGACCGGCTGAAGAAGGCTAAGACCGAAAAGGACGCCAAGGATGAGATCGCCGTTCTCAAGCGATGGCTGGACCTGTCGGAGCAAGAGACCACGCTCAAGCGCGCGGTGAAGGACCAGGACGCCGCGCTCGACGCGCTCGCCTACGCCAAGTACCCCAAGCTCGCCGAGGCTGAGATTAAGACGCTGGTGGTGGACGACAAGTGGATGGCGCGACTGTCGGCCGCCGTGCAGGGCGAGCTCGACCGCGTCTCGCAGACCCTCACCGGCCGCATCCGCGAATTGGCCGAGCGCTACGCCGCGCCGCTGCCGAAGCTCACTGAGGAGGTGGCGACGCTCGCCGAGCGGGTGGATGGGCACCTGAAGAAGATGGGGGCTGTATGGAGGTGAAGCCCGGATACAAGACGACGGCAGTTGGGATCATTCCGAAGGATTGGGATGTCAAACGCCTCGGAGAGTTGGGGTCGATCGTTCGAGGAGGATCCCCAAGACCCGCGGGAGACTCTCGTTACTTCAACGGCGATTTCGTCCCTTGGCTTACGGTTGCAGCACTGACGAACATCTCGGATTACGCACTCGAGGTCATTGAGACTGTTGGATTCCTCACCGAGGAGGGCTCGAAGCATAGCCGTACGCTGCCCGCTGACACATTGATCATTGCCAACAGCGGCGCGACGCTCGGAGTGGCCAAGGTCCTGGGAATTACGTGCTGCGCAAACGACGGAATCGCGGCCATCGTCAATCAGCGATCGGGCGACAAGCCGTTTATCTGCTACTTCATCAACACGAAGACTAAGACTCTTCGGGAGGTAGTTGCGACCGGAAATGGCCAGCCAAACCTGAATACCGGGCTTATTCGGACCATAGTCATTCCGTTTCCTCCCCTCCCCGAACAACGCGCCATCGCAGCGGCGTTGAGCGATGTGGATGCGCTGCTGGTCGGGCTGGATCGGCTCATCGCCAAGAAGCGCGACTTCAAACAGGCCGCCATGCAGCAGCTCCTGACTGGCCAGACCCGCCTCCCCGGCTTCAGCGAGGCGTGGGAGACTGTCGCTCTAATCGAGATCATCACGAAGACTGCCGGGTTCTGGGGGCTTGAGAAGAAAGATGTTGCGCATCAGAACCATGTCGGAGTTATTCGCGCTGGAGACATTTCGCCTGATGGCAAGTTGACGGCGACGGCGACGCGGTACTTCTCCGACTCCGAGTGCGCAAAGGCGCAGTGCAAGATTGGCGACGTCGTGATTACGGGCAGTGGAAGCGTCGGGAAAGTGTGGTGGTGTGATGGACGGGCTGACATCGCGGCATCCAATTTCGTCCGCATTCTTCGCCCCATCAGCAAACGCGTGGATGGCCGCTATCTGTTCCAGTTGCTGCTCAGTGAAGCCACTCAGCGCCTGATGGTTGAACATATTGCTACGGGAGTGATGGCCAATCTTAGCTCATCGTTTTTCACGACAGAGTGGCTCCACTTGCCTCCGCATTCTGAGCAACGCGGCATCGCGGAAGTCCTCTGCGACATGGACGCGGAACTCGCCGCACTCGAAGCCCGCCGCGACAAGACCCGCGATCTCAAGCAGGCGATGATGCAGGAGTTGCTCACCGGTAAGACGCGGCTGGTGAAACCGGAGGCGGCCCATGCCTGACATCCAACAGGAGATTCGTGACTGGCTTCATCAGCAGCCTGACTGGCTTCAACAGGCGGCCGAAGTGCTGCTTTCCTCTGGTCCGCCATCCAGCAATGACATCCAAAACCTGGTCGTGTTGCTGAAGACACCGGCCGGACAGATGGTGACCTCGCATCGAACCTTCGACGCCCTCGCGCCGACGTCGACTCCGGCCAGTGAGGTTAGGCTACTCGAGATGGGCGACATCAGCGGCATCGAGAATCTGGGTCCTCGCCACCCGCTTGGTTTTGGTGCGGGCAACCTTTGCGTCATCTACGGGCACAACGGTTCCGGCAAATCCGGATATACGCGCATGCTTAAGCGACTCTGCGGGAAACCACGCGCCGCAGAACTCAAGCACAACGTGTTCATGCCGCTGCCTTCGGTACGCAAATGTCAGATTGGCTATCAGTTGGCAGGGGTCACGCATCAGGTCGAGTGGCCGGCAAACGGCGCGCCGATCGACGCCTTGCGTGCAGTAGACATCTTTGATGCTGATAGTTCGGCGGCCTACCTGATCGAGGAAATGGCAGCGTCCTACACACCGCCGCTTGTCGCGCTGTTCGAAACCCTGGCCGCCGTATGCGACCGGATCAAGGCAGACCTTCAGGCAGAGCAAGACCGGTTTGTTCGTGTGCTGCCGACTCTACCGGTGGAGTATGTCGGCACCGTCGCTGGCAAAGCGTATGGCTCGCTGAGGTCAGACATCGATGCAACAGCTCTACAGGTCGTCATCCAATGGCGAAATGAAGACGATTATGCACTTGAGACGCTGACTGAACGCCTGAAGTCGAACGACCCTGTCGCATTTGGACGCGCGAAGCGGGCTACGAAGCTACAGCTTGACAAGCTCGCCGGCTCTCTACGGGATGCTGCGACCTCACTTAGTGATGAGCGCCTATCAGCCGTCCGGGAGATGCGTGCCGCGGCGGTCATGAAGCGGCGTATTGCGATCGAGTCCGCACAAGTCGACTCGGCGAAGCTCGATGGGATCGGCACGGATACCTGGCGAGCACTATGGGAAGCCTCGAGGGCCTACTCGCAGACGGCTTTCCCGGGCAGGGACTTCCCAGTCATCACCGCCGACGCGCTTTGTGTGTTGTGCCATCAGAAACTGCGCTTTGACGCGCAGCAACGTCTGCAGGATTTCGATGCATTCGTGCAGGGCAAACTGGAGGCAGAAGCCAAGATAGCAGAGCAAGCGGTCGAACAAGCACTGGCGGGGCTGCCCGAGGCACTTGCCGGAGACGAGATTGCTACGCGTTGCCAGGCGGCCGGCTTGACGGAGGGCGGCTGGGCCGAACGCCTTGGCGATTTCTGGAACCAAGTCGCTAAGGCCCGGGAGGCGCTCCTGAGAGGTGAGGTCACGGGACCGGCCATACCGGTTGGGTTGCCGATCAGCGCCCTCGACATGCTGACGGCGCGTGCCGACGCGCTCGAGCGCGATGCCGCACAGCACGAGCAGGATGCGACCGAATTCGACCGCGCCCAGGCTGCCAAGGACAAACTGAATCTCGAGGCGCGGCGCTGGACAGCTCAGCAGTCCGATGCGATTAATGCCGAAGTCGCTCGCCTTCAGGCGGTGGCCGACTGCGATACGTGGAAGCGATCAGCCAACTCCAAACGGATCTCCGACAAGGCCGGGGAGGTTGCAGAGCAGGTCATCACCGAGGCGTTCGTCGCCCGCTTCAACCAAGAACTCAAGGCGCTCGGCGCGTCACGGATCAGGGTCGAGCTAATAAAGACGCGTACCGAGAAGGGAAAGGCGCTTCACAAGCTTCGACTGCAAGGTGCCCCAGCTGGGCAGGATCTGCCGCATTTAGTCTTGAGCGATGGCGAGCGTCGGATTGTCGGTCTAGCGGCGTTTCTCGCTGACGTTGCAGAGCAGTCGCGCGTCGCTCCCTTCGTATTCGATGATCCGATCTCCTCGCTGGATCACGATTTCGAGTGGTACGTGGCCGTCCGTCTCGCGAAGTTGGCTCAGAGTCGGCAAGTGCTCGTGCTCACTCATCGCCTCTCCCTCTATGGGGCACTGGAGGACGCCGCGAAAAAGCTAGGCGACGACTGGAAGCAGAAGCAGTTGCATCAGCACTGTATTGAGTCGTTCGCCGGCGTTGCAGGGCATCCAGTGGATCAGGCGGCATGGACTGTCAACACAACGAAAGCCAACAACTTGCTGCTGACTCGCCTTGATGGGGCCAAGAAGGCGGGCGAGGCCTCAGGCGCCGAGGCATATAGAAACCTCGCACAGGGAATTTGCAGTGACTTCCGGAAGTTGCTTGAGCGGACCGTCGAAAATGACCTGCTGAATGAGGTCGTAAAGCGACACCGTCGAAGCGTCACCACGGAGAACCGGTTGGCGCCGCTTACTCGCATTACTCAGGCGGACTGCGAGCTCATAGATGCCTTAATGAGCAAGTACTCCTGCTACGAGCACAGTCATTCGTTGGAGACTCCAACCTTCCTACCAGAGGAATTGGAGTTGCGCGAGGATATCGAAGCGCTACGAACATGGCGAAAGGAGCTCAAGGACCGTCGCGCGGGAGATAATGCCCATGCCTGAGATACCCCCCCGCTCCGAGCGCAAGACGCAGAACCGCGTCATCGCCCTGTTTACCGACCCGACGCGGCCCGACCACCTCGGCTACCGCTACCTCGGCGAGTGGAGCAAGCGCTCTGAGAGCGGAACACCCAATCGCGGTATCGAGACCGCGCTCCTGCGCGACAACCTCACGACCCGCGGCTACTCGGCCGCCCACATCTCCGCTGCACTCCAGAGGCTCGAGACCGCTGCCGACTCGACGGGCATCACGCTCTACCAGGCGAACCTCCGCACCTACCAGCTCCTGCGCTACGGCGTGCCGGTGCAGATCGCTGCGGGACAGGCGCACGAGACGGTGCACCTGATCGACTGGGCGCACCCGGAGAAGAACGACTTCGCGCTGGCCGAGGAGGTGACGCTCACGGGGGGCTACCAGCGGCGGCCGGACATCGTGCTCTATCTCAACGGGCTCGCCATCGCGGTGATCGAGCTCAAGAGAAGTTCGGTGGAACTGGCTGACGGCGTTCGCCAGCTCATCACCAACCAGGAAGAGATCTTCAACAAGGGCTTCTTCAGCACCGTGCAGCTCGTGCTGGCGGGCAGCGACTCGCAGGGGCTGCGCTACGGCACCACCGGTACGCCGGAGCAGTTCTTCGTGGCGTGGAAGGACGAGGCTCCGCCAGTCGCAGGCCCCGCCGCTGGCGCGCTGCTTGACTGGCCGCTCGCACAGCTATGCCACAAGGCGCGGCTGCTGGATCTCATCCGCAACTTCATGCTCTTCGACGCCGGGCAGAAGAAGGTACCGCGGCCGCATCAGTTCTTCGGCGTGAAGGCTGCGCAGGAGCGCATCGCCAAGCGCGAGGGCGGCGTCATCTGGCACACGCAGGGCAGTGGCAAGAGCATCCTGATGGTGCTGATCGCCAAGTGGCTACTGGAGCACGACCCCGAGGCGCGCATCCTCATCGTCACCGACCGCGACGAGCTGGACAAGCAGATCGAAGGGGTGATGAAGAACGCCGGGGTCATCGGCCCCGAATCGCCGTCGCCGCGCATCACCTCGCGGGCGGACTTCGTGGAGAAGCTCGGGAGCCTATCGCCGCGCCTCTTATGTGCGCTCCTTCACAAGTTCGACGCGGCCGACCTGACTGGCTCGCCTCCGTTCGTGAACGGCCGCTTCTACGTGTTCGTGGACGAGTGCCACCGCACCCAAGGCGGCGACATGAACCGGCAGATGAAGCGCTGGTTGGAGGGCGCCATCTTTATCGGCTTCACCGGTACGCCGCTCCTGCGCAAGGACAAGCTGCTGACGCGGGACGTCTTCGGCACCTACATCCATACCTACAAGTTCCACGAGGGTGTGGCCGACGGCGTTATCCTCGATCTTAAGTACGAGGCGCGCGACGTGCCGCAGCGGCTTACGACGCAAACCGCGATCGACCAATGGTTCGATCAGAAGACCAAGGGTCTGAACAACTTCCAGAAGGCGATCCTGCGCAAGCGCTGGGCGACGATGGAGGAACTGATGAGCGCCGGCGAGCGCAAGCAACGCATCATCGCTGACATCATCGAGGACTTCAGTCTCAAGCCGCGGCTCAACAACGACCGCGGCACGGCGATACTGGTTGCCCCCGAGATCTACGACGCCTGTCACTACTTCCGGCTGCTTCAGAACACGAACTTTGGTAAGTACTGCGGAATCATCACCTCCTACGAGCCAAACCACAACGCGATCTCCCGCGAACCCGCCGATAGCGACGAGCGCTACAAGTTCGATACCTATACTCAGCACGTACTCAAGCAGGGGCAGACTACTAAGCAGTACGAGGACGAGGCCAAGCGGCGCTTCATCGCGGAGCCGGCCAACATGAAGCTGCTGATCGTCGTCAGCAAGCTCCTGACCGGCTTTGACGCGCCGAGTTGTACATACATCTACCTCGACAACAAACTTCGCGACCACACTCTGTTTCAGGCTATCTGCCGCACCAACCGGCTCGACGGCGACGATAAGGACTACGGCCACATCGTCGACTTCAAGGAGCTGTTCGGCGAAGTGCAGGAAGCGATCGCGGTCTACAGCTCGGATGAGCTGGACATCGACGAGGGTGGCGACGCCGAAAACAACGTCCACCTGAAAGACTGGTTGGCCGAAGGGAAGAAGGTACTCGATGAGGCTCGTGAGACATTGCGCTACCTGTGCGAACCGGTCGCACTGCCGCGAGAGGTGGAGCAGTTCTTGCACTACTTCTGCGGAGACGCGGCAAACCCCAATTCGTTGAACGACACCGAGGCGCTGCGGGTGTCTTTCTACAAGGCCGCGGCTGTTTTCGTGCGCGCCTTCGCCGCCATCGCGCAGGACCTCTTGCAGGCGGGCTACTCCGACGCCGAGGCGGTTGCGCTGCAGAAGGAGGTCGAGTTCTATGGGGAGATTCGATCTGCCATCAAAAAGCACTCGGGCGAGGAGCTCGACATCAAGCCCTACGAGGCGGACATGCGCCATCTCCTCAACACCTACGTCCAGGCCGACGCCGCGGCAGATCTGGGCGAGTTGGGTGAGATGTCCCTGACGGAGCTCATCATTGAGACCGGTATTCACGATGCCATCGCCCGGAGACTCAACGAGAAGGGCAAGCTGTCGAACAATGCCGTGGCCGAGGGCATTATCAACAACGTTCGAAAGACGATCATCCGCGACCAACTCACCGACCCGCGGTTCTACGAGCATATGTCGCAGTTGCTCGATGACCTGATCAAGCAGAGCCGCGCGGATGCAGCGGCTTACGAGAAGTTCCTCAGGAAGGCTGAGGCGCTGGTGAAGCGGCTAGCGGCCAAGCAGCCCGACGAGGCCATCCCCGCGGCGTTGCACGGCAGACGCGAAGCTACCGTGATCTATAGCAACCTTCCGCAGATCCTCGCGCTGCGCGAGGCTGCCGTCGCAGCGGTCGCAGAGCCTTCGCCCGGCGATCAGGATAAACGCGTCGCTTTAGCCTTGGAAATCGACCAAGTGATGCGTGAACGCGCGCCGGCAGGGTGGAAGGGCGATGTTGACGGACCCCGGCAGCGGCAGGTGCTCAACGAACTTGCGCCCCTGCTAGGGCGAAATCGGGAGGCGACTCTCGCGCTCTTCGAACTGGTCAAGAACCAGCCGGGCTACTGATGACGGAGACAATCCAGATCGGCGATATCGCCATCGCGGTGACCCGTAAGGCTGTGAAGCACGTCCACCTGTCCGTACACCCGCCCAGCGGCCGCGTGACGATCGTAGCGCCCGAGAGTGCGCGATCAGAGGTCATCCGGGCCTATGCCGCGACCAAGCTGGGATGGATACGGGCACAGCAAACCAAACTGCGCGCACAGGCCCGCGAGACCCCCCGCCAATTCGTTGAGCGGGAGAGCCACTACCTATGGGGGCGCCGCTACCTGCTCTCCGTGAGGGAGGAGGATGCCAAGCCCACCGTTCGCCTCAGCCACCGCAGCATCACCCTTACAGTTCGGCCTGGAAGCTCCGCGGAGAAGCGCGAAGCCGTCATGCAGGAGTGGCATCGGTCGCTGCTGCATGAGGTCGTCCCAGAGATCATTCGCAAGTGGGAGGGCAGGCTGGGCGTCAAGGTCGCCGCGTACTTCCTGCAGCGCATGAAAACCAAGTGGGGCGGCTGCAACCACCGCGCGCGGACCATTCGCCTCAATGCCGAGCTCGTCAAGAAGCCGAAAGACCTGCTTGAATACGTGGTGGTGCACGAAATGCTGCATTTGCTAGAACCAACCCATAGCGAGCGGTTCTTTGCGTTGCTCAACCAGCATTACCCCGCTTGGCGCGAGGCTAGGGCGGAGTTGAACGCGCTGCCGCTGGCGAGTGAGGAATGGAAGCGCTAACCGGACGGAAGACGGGGCTAAGAACTTATGAGGCAGGTGGAGCGTTTCTTGCTATCGCCTACACCCCACCCGGCACGCAAAGCATTTGGCCCAGCGGGCCGTTGTAATGCCGGAAAGCTTTAATCCCGTCTGCTACTGAACAAGGGGCGCGTCGGCCGCCCGAGCGATCGCTCGGCGTGAGGGTGCTGCGGGGGCTCGAACCCTTGGTGAGGAGCGATTGCTGCTGGCGCAGGTGAGCCGACTGCCGGGCCCGGCTGTGCGGCGGCCAGGCTTTGGGAAGGCACCGAGGAGGGGGGGGCGGGTCCGGGTCGGCCAGAGTTGGGGGGGGTGGGGGGGGCTGCCGAGCGGGTGGGGGCGCTACCGAGCGGGAATGCGCCCCAGCGGGTTGCCTGAGCGCCGAGTTGGAGGGTTTTAGACGGTAGACGGCTCGCCCGAGCCCGACATCAAGCCTGATAAGCGAGATAGATTGCGGTGCAAGGTGGTTTACACTTCCGAATAGCGGTGAGCGTGAGCGAAGCGACAGTATTTCGAGGTCTGCTACCAAGGTCTATGGGAAGGGGAGCGCACGCTGGAAGTTCACGTCAGTGAAATTGGTAACCGAACGGGGCGCGCGGATTGCTCCGGCCGCTCGGGATCCGGATTCCAGCTGTTTGATGAGGGGGCGCGATGAAGTTCGCTTATGAAGACCTGAGCGACGGTCAATTCGAGGAGCTGGTCGTTCTCTTATGCCAGCGTGTCCTAGGAATCTCCGTGCAGGGGTTCGCCAAGGGCCCTGACGGTGGCCGCGACGCCAAGTTCGTGGGGATGGCCGAACTCCACCCTAGCAAGGCCGCGCCGTGGGTCGGCACGACAATCATCCAAGCCAAGCACACGAATGGCTACAACCGTAGCTTCTCAGAGACGGATTTCTTCAGCGCGTCCACATCGAACACGGTAATCGGCAAGGAGATTCCCCGCATCAGGAGGCTGCGCGAGGCTAAGGAGCTCGATCACTACATGCTTTTCGCCAATCGACGCCTTGCGGGCAATGCTGAAAGCGAGATACGCGTGGACATCGCCTCGAAGTGCGGAATCCCAACTTCCTCAATCTACTTGTGCGGCCTGGAACAGCTCGAGATCTGGTTGAAGCGTTTCCCTGAAGCGGCAAAGGATGCCGACCTCGATCCAGTCGATTCGCCACTGATCGTCAGTCCAGATGACCTGGCAGAAATAGTAGAGGCATTGTCCAGGCAGAAGGATGGCCTGACGGCGTTGCTCGATGATCCGCCAACAGAGCGCGTGACCTACGAGCAGAAGAACTCGCTAAACAACATGAGCGCCGATTACGCCAAGGCGCAGCGAAGGAAGTACTTGAAGGAGACCACGCAGATTCGAGCGTTTCTAGCGGCGCCGGAGAACCTCGAACTACAGCGAATGTACGAGTCGGTGGTCGATGAGTTTCAGCTCAAGATCATCGCAAAGCGGAAGGACTATAAGACCTTCGACGATGTGATGGAGTACCTGGTCGATCTGCTTTTCGCGCGCGATCCGGTCCTGCGGCAGCACGCCCACAAGCGTCTCACGCGCGCCGTGCTCTTCTACATGTACTGGAATTGTGATATCGGGGAGGCGGGTGATGCTGCGTCCAACCAAGCACTCCCATCCTGATCGCACCGTCATCAACGTGTCCCTGCGGCTCTTAGGGCGGCTGAAGGCACGCCGCGTCGATGAGTACGACGTGCTGCGCAAGTATGCGAAGAAGAGTGTTGCAGGCGGAGACGTGCTATTCCTGCCGGCGCTGAATTTTCTCTTTCTCATGGGCCTCGTTGACTATCACCCCAAGACTGACGCCGTGGAGTACGTGGGGCCCAATGAAACTGTCTAGACTGTATTCAAACAAGCCGGATCTGTTCGAGCCCGTAGAGTTCGTCCACGGCCTGAACGTTTTAATGGCTGAAATCCGTCTGCCGGAGAACCGCAACAAAGACACTCATAACCTCGGCAAGACTACGCTGGGGCGGCTCCTCGACTTCGGCTTCCTCGCCAAGCGCGATCCCAAGTTCTTTCTCTTCAAGCACATCGACCTGTTCCAGCAGATCATCTTCTTCCTTGAGATCGAGCTTGAGGATGCTTCGTTCGTCACGATCCGGCGCGGCGTGGAAGAGGCGACCAAGATCAGTTTCAAGAAGCACGAGGCTCGGCATCAAGACCTGTCGGAGTTGCCGCTCGCCGATTGGGACCACCAAGACGTTCCGTTCGATCGCGCCCGCGATCTGCTCGATGGCCTGCTCGACTGGCGCGCCCTCAAGCCCTGGTCGTTCCGCAAGGGATTGGGCTATCTGCTTCGCTCGCAGGACGACTTCCGCGACGTCTTTCATTTGCGGAAGTTCGCCGCGGCGCATTCCGACTGGAAACCATTCCTCGCTCACGTGCTTGGCTTCAATCCGGAACTGGTTACCCAGCATTACAAGAAGGAAGAAGAGCTTGCGGAGAAGCAGGCCATTTCGCAAACGATAAAGAACGAGCTCGGCGGATCCATCGAGGACATCAGTAAGGTCGAGGGCATCCTGCTGCTCAAACAGAAGGAGGCCGAAAAGAAGCAAAAACTGCTCGACGCCTTCGACTTTCGCGCTCAGGACAAGGACCAAACGAAACAGTTAGTCGATGATGTCGACGAGAACATCGCCGCGCTCAATGCCGAGCGCTACTCGTTGAATCAGAACAGGAAGAAAATTCTGGCCTCCCTGGAAGAGGATCAGATTCTTTTCAATCCTGACGAGGCGCAGCGACTATTCGATGAGGCTGGGATCCTCTTCAAGGGCCAGATCAAAAAGGACTTCCAGCAGTTGATCGCGTTCAACAGGGCGATCACCGACGAGCGCCGCGGCTACTTGCAGGAAGAGCGTACGGAAGTCGAGACCGAACTTAAGCGCGTCAACGCGGAACTCAATTTGCTGGGCAGGAAGCGCTCGGACATGCTCTCGTTCCTAAGTGGCACCGACATCTTCGGCAAGTACAAGCAGGTTTCAGATGAGATGGTCATGCTGCGCGCTGACATCACATCTGTTGAGCGGCAGCGCGGCTTGCTGCACAGACTGCAGGAGTTGCGAACTGAAATCCGGGCTTTGACCGAAGAGCGTGGCCATTTGCAGACCCTGATCGAGGCCGACGTTGAGAAGCAGAACTCGGATCAGAACAGCTTGTTCTCGTCTATCCGTCTGTTCTTCAGCGAGATCGTCGAGGAAGTGATTGATCGCAAGGCTCTTCTCAGTGTGTCGCCGAACCAAGCCGGACACTTGGAGTTCAAGGCGGAAATCCTCGATGAGTCAGGTAACGCGACCAGCGCCGACGACGGCCACACCTATCGCAAGCTGCTTTGCATTTCTTTCGGCATGGCGGTGCTGCGCGCCCATATCAATGACAAGTTCCCTCGTTTTGTTTATCACGACGGCGTGTTCGAGTCTTTGGACGACCGTAAGAAGGAGAGTCTGCTCGCGGTCATTCGTCGCTACGCCGACCTTGGATTGCAGCCGGTCATCACGCTGATCGACTCGGACTTGCCAGTCCGGACCAAGGGAGAGCCCGTGTTTGCTGTCGATGAAATCGTGCTGAAGCTACATGATGAGGGCGAGCAGGGTCGACTGTTCAAGACGAAGTCATGGTGATTGCCGATCTCTGTATCGGCGCTGCCGTCGTCACCATCTTTATGCTCGGCGGTAGCAGCGTGGGCGTATGCGGCTTTCCTGCCGCCCGTGCATCGATCATGTACGCCCATTCCTTGGGCATGTGCCGGGGATGTTCCGGGTACTCCGAATTGTTGTAGGCGCCGCGCGATGAACGACCGTCTCTTGTTGTTGACGTCGCCCCCGAATTCCGGACAGTTTGGAGTCGGACTAAGCTGGCTCTGCGCTCACTCCGCAAACCACCCATCAATCCTCGCCCGTATCCCCGCCTCGAACTGCGGATAGACCTCCGATGACGGCCGCGTGAAGTCCTGCGCCCCGTCCCGGTCGAGCTCATTCATCTCGAGCACCTCCTGCAGCGGCCACGCCCCGAGGAAGAAGTCGATGAGCTCGCCAAGCGACAACGGCCGCTTCGAGCTGCGGGTGCGCTTCTCCGAGAGCGTGTCGCCGTTGTACTCATCGACGACCCGGTAGCGGATGCGATCCTTCCCCGCCTTGGCGTAGAGGCTCGTCACATCGCTCGTGGTGGAGTCGATGTTGTTGCGCGCGATCTCCACCTCCGTGTCCCGCCGATCGGGCAGGTACTCCCCGCCCATGAACGAGGGGTGCAGACGCCCGAGTGCGCGGCGGTCCTCATCGGGCAGGGTGGGGGAGGCGTAGAACGCATGGAGCGTGGTCACCCGGTCGGCATCGAAGGCGTCGCGGATCGCGCTGCGGCGCCGCTCGCCCTTGATGGCGGCGATGACATGGGTGTCGTGGGTGATCGGCCAGAAGTAGCTCTGGGGACGATAGCCGAGGTCGATGACGGGCTTTTTGACGGACATGGTCTGTCTCCTCTTTAGCGGAGTGGGCGCAGTGCCCGGGGCCGCAATTCGG
>Ga0315900_10006821_pt1 | contig 15159 bp, 11 predicted proteins | sample LakEriMetagenome_FD_203521 | JGI IMG/M metagenome (GOLD analysis project Ga0315900, IMG submission 203521) | Freshwater fungal communities from buoy surface, Lake Erie, Ohio, United States - Buoy 12 MA114 | ecosystem: Environmental > Aquatic > Freshwater > Lake > Lake biofilm | place: USA: Lake...
AACCCGGAGCTCGCCTTCGAGTTCCAGCGCCTGCCCAACGACGGGGTGGGGCTGGCACGGCTCGAGTTCATCGTGGCGCGGATGATCGGCGTGCACCCCAAGGCCTGCCTCGACTACCCCAACCTGCCGTCCGATCTGCGGCGGCAGGTCGAGGACCGCGCCGCCGGTTATGCGAGCCCGCGCGACTTCTACATCGACAAGCTTGCCGAGGGCGTCGGCACGCTGGGTGCGGCCTTCTTCCCGAAGCCGGTGATCGTGCGCCTGTCCGATTTCAAGTCGAACGAGTACTCGAGCCTGCTCGGTGGCCTCAATTACGAGCCGCACGAGGAGAACCCGATGCTCGGGTTCCGCGGCGCGTCGCGCTACGTGGCCGCAGCGTTCCGCGACTGCTTCGAGCTCGAGTGCCTGGCGCTTCGCCGCGTTCGCGACGAGATGGGGCTCACCAACGTCGAGATCATGGTGCCGTTCGTGCGCACGCTCGAGGAGGCGCGCAAGGTGGTTGAACTGCTCGCGCAGAATGGCCTTCGCCGCGGCGAGAACGGACTTCGGCTGATCATGATGTGCGAGATCCCCTCGAATGCGTTGCTCGCCGACGAGTTCCTCGAGTACTTCGACGGATTCTCGATCGGATCGAACGACATGACGCAGCTCACGCTGGCGATCGACCGTGACTCCGGCGGGTCGATCGCCGAGTCCTTCGACGAGCGTGATCCGGCGGTCAAGAAGATGCTCTCGATGGCGATCCAGGCCTGCCGGCGGCAGGACAAGTACGTCGGCATCTGCGGGCAAGGGCCGTCGGACCATCCCGACCTGGCGCGCTGGCTGATGGAAGAGGGCATCGGAAGCCTGTCGCTCAACCCCGACACGGTGGTCGACACCTGGCTCTACCTTGCCCAGGAGGCGGCCAGGCTCGGTCGCGGCTGAGCCTTCGCCGGGCCGGCGAGGGAGCCGGCCGGGCGAAGGCGGTGCGCGTGCGACGGCCCTGCCGCGCGCGGGGCGGGTTCAGCGACCGCGGGCGTTCGTCCGGGGCGCGCTCAGTTGCGCCACTGTCCGGTCAGGCTGTCCAGTGCGTCGAGCGCGCGCGTGACCAGGATGCCCAACAGGGCCAGCAGCACCAGCACCGCGAAGACGGTTTCCGTCTCGAGGACCTGGCCCGCGAGGTAGAGGCGTGCACCCAGCCCCAGCTTGCCCACCACCATCTCGGCCGCGACGACGAGGATGATCGACACGCCGAGTCCGAGCCGGGCACCCGCGAACACCGAGGGCACTGCGGCCGGCAGCAGGACGTGGCGCACGATCTGGCGCTCCGAGGCACCGAGGTCGCGGGCGGCCATCAGCAACCCGGGGTCGCACTGCCGCACGCCCAGCAGCGTATTGATGATCACCGGGAACAGCGCGCCCAGTGCGCTGATCGCGAGCATGAAGGGCCCGCCCGTGCCCAGCCAGATGATCAGCAGGGGGATCAGGGTGATCTTGGGTAGCGGGTAGAGCGCGGCGATGAACACGTCGGCGATGGCCTCGAAGCGTCGGGAGACGCCCATGGCGATGCCCAGGCCGATGCCCGCCACCAGGCCGATCGCGAAGCCCGCGAAGATCCGGTAGAGCGTGATCGCCAGGTCGGCCAGCGCCTGCTTGTGCGCGAACAGTTCGTACAGCGCCACGGCCACCTGGCTGGGCGGCGGCAGGTACAGCGGGGAGACGCCGAGCCCGCGGCACAGGGCCTCCCAGAGGGCGATCGCGATGGCCACGGCCACCCATCCGGTGACGCGATCGGCTGGCCCGGCGCCGGTGCGCACCGGGCGCAGGGCGGCGTCCCCCTCCGGGGTGCTCGACGATCGCAGGGCCATCAGGACGCCGCCTCCGGTGCCTGCATCGAGCGCACCACCTCGGCCTTGAGCAGCGTGTAGATGTGCTCGAAGTACGCCGCGTAGCGCGGGTCGCGCGTGCTCGCCATCGACCGCGGCTTGGGCAGGTCGATCGCGACTTCGGCCGCGACCCGCCCGGGGCGCGCGCTCAGCACGTAGACCGTGTCGGCGAGCAGCACGGCCTCCTCGATCGAGTGGGTGATCAGCATCACGGTCTTGCCGGTACGCGCGACCATCGCGGCGAGCTGTTCCTGCAGCACGAGCCGGGTCTGTGCGTCGAGCGCGCCGAACGGCTCGTCGAGCAGCAGCACGTCCGGGTCCATGACCAGCGCGCGCGCCATGCCCACCCGCTGGCGCATGCCGCCCGACAACTGGCGCGGGTACTTGCGCTCGAAGCCGGCGAGATCGACGCTGCGCAGCGCCTCGTGCGCCTTCTCCCGGCGCTGCGCGGCGGGCATGCCCGACATCTCCAGCCCGAAGGCGACGTTCTCCTCGACCGTGCGCCATGGGAACAGGTTGAAGGACTGCCAGACGGTCGCCATGCGCGGCGGGCGGTCGAGTGGGGTGCCGTCGGGGGCGTGGAAGGACAGCCGGCCGCGGCTGGGCGCCATGAAGCCGCGGGTGATCTGCATCATCGTGCTCTTCCCGCAGCCGCTGGGCCCGATGATCGCGGTGACCTGTCCGGCGGCAAGCCGGCAGTCCAGGCCCTCCAGGGCGAGCACGGTGGACCCGTCGGCCTCGTAGACGAGGCTCACGTCCTCCAGCCGGATCTCCGGGCTGCCCATCGCGGTGCGGCCGGCTCAGGCGGTCAGCGGGTTCTTCTCGCGCAGCCGGTTGTAGGCCTCCTGGGCCGCGCCCAGTTCGAAGACCTGCTCGCGAGTGACCTTGCCGCTGACCAGCTTCATCGACTGCTGCCAGAAGTTCGCCTGGAACAGTGCGGAGTCGATGTTGGGCAGGCCGTTCTCGGTGAACCACGTCCAGCGGGGCGCGGCGGAGACGATCAGCGGCTCGGGGACCTTGGTGAAGCTGGAGATGATCTTCACGATCTCGGGGTCGCGCGACTGGGCGGCGTTGTTGAACAGGCGTGCGGCGTGCAGGTGCACCATGCAGAAGCGGGTCGCGAGCGAGCGGTCCTTGCCGAGCAGCTTCGAAGGCGCCGCGAAGCAGGCGAGCTGGGTCGCGGGCTCGATGTCCGATCCGGGGAACGCGATGCGTCCGGTGTTGTTCTTCTCGGCGAGGAAGGCGAGCGGTACCGGGATGTTGGCCGCGTCGACCTGGCCCGCGCCGAGCGCACGCACGAGGTCGGGGTAGGCGAGGCCGGTCACCCAGTTCACGTCGGAGAGCGGATTGAGGCCTGCCTTCTGCACGCCGCGTCCCAGCAGGAACTGGTCGATGCCGCCCGGGGCCTGCAGGCCCAGCCGCTGGCCCTTGAGCATGTCCATCCGCTCGGCCGCGGTAAGACCTGCGGCATGCAGCTTGTTGCTGACCACGATGGTCATCGACCCGGAACCCGGGCGCTCGGAGCCACGGTCGAGCATGAACTTGAACGGGGCCCCGCGCGAGATGGTGTTGAAGATGCCGGCGTTGCAGGTCGCCACGGTGAAGTCGAGTTCGCCGGCCACCAGCGCGGGCACGGCCAGTGCCCCGTCGGTGAAATAGCGGTATTCGGCCTCGATGTTCATGCGATCCCAGAATCCGCGCGCCTGGGCGATGAACAGCGGACCGGAGGAGATCAGGGGAACCACGCCGATGCGGATCTTCGCGCGAGGAGCCTGCGCGAGCACGTTCACGTACGGCGCGGACACGGCCGCGGCCGCGCCGGCCGCGGCGAGCACGCGCCGGCGGCTGCGACTGGCCGGTCGGGAAGGGATCGGGGCTGCGGACGTACGCATGGCGACGCTCCTCGGGGGAATGGACGGGTGCGACCTGAGTATACTTTTCCCCACCTGCCGCGTCGCCGATGGCGCCGGGGCAACCCCACGGAGTCCGACATGGCCGCCCATACCCGACCGCACCAGGTGTCCCCGACCAACCCCGACCTGCACGAGATCCAGACCCAGCCCGAGCGGCGCCCGGACATGCCATACGCCCCGGCCATGCGCGTGGTCGGCGGCGCCGACCTGCTGTTCGTGTCCGGCGCGACCCCCTCGCCGCTCTACCACCGCCACCCGCACGACCTGCAGGAGCACGACCATCCGGTGTCGATCCGCGAACAGACGCGCCGCGCAATGGAGAACATCCGCGGCATCCTCGAGCATGAGGGCCTGCGCTGGACGGACGTGGTCAAGGTCACCAAGTTCCTGACCGACATGCGCGACATGGACGGCCTGGTGGCGGTGATGGCCGAATACTTCGGCGACTGGACGCCGGCGAGCACCACGATCTGCGTCAACCAGCTCTCGACCCCGGGCGCGCGGGTGGAGATCGAGATGGTGGTCGCCTACCCGAAGCGCTGAGACGGCCGGCCGCGCGCCCGCGCAGTCGCCGCTCGCGCGGCCGCTGCCGCCCGGAAGCCTTCCACCCGCGCGCCGGGGCGGCAACCGGTGCGGGCAGGCCGTACGGTCCCGCCCGCGGACGCGATCACGGCCGCGACACCGCCCGCGCGAAGGCGGGCGGCGAGGGACCTCAGGCCGCGTCGCGCCAGAGGTCGAGCGCGAACAGTTCGCGCTTGAGCGTCATCTCGCGCGGCAGCCGGGACTTGAGCTGCTCGAAGAGTTCGCCGTGCTGCTCGAGTTCGCGGCGCCACAGCTCCGCGTCGATCCGGGTCAGCTGCTCGAAGCGCTCGCGGCTGATGTCCAGGCCGCGGAAGTCCATGTCCTCGTAGCGCGGGATCCAGCCCAGCGCTGTTTCGGCGGCGCCCACGCGACCCTGGGTACGCTCGACGATCCACTTGAGCACGCGCATGTTCTCGCCGAAGCCAGGCCACATGAAGCCGCCCTTCTCGTCGCGCAGGAACCAGTTCACGCCGTAGATGCGCGGGGCCTGGTCCACGGTGTGGCCGATGCGCAGCCAGTGGTTGAAGTAGTCGCCGAAGTGGTAGCCGCAGAAGGGCAGCATCGCAAACGGATCGCGACGCACCACGCCGACCTTGCCGGTCGCCGCCGCGGTGGTCTCGGAGCCCATCGTCGCGGCCATGTACACGCCGTAGTTCCAGTTGAAGCCTTCGGCGACGAGCGGAACGGTGTCGTTGCGGCGACCGCCGAACACGAACGCGCTGATCGGCACGCCGTTCGGGTTGTCCCACTCGGGATCGAGCGAGGCGCAGCGGGTGGCCGCAACGGTGAAGCGCGAATTCGGATGGGCGGCAAGGCGGCCGCAGTCCGGCGTCCAGGGCTTGCCCTGCCAGTCGGTCAGTTCGGGCGGCGGGGTCTTGGTCATGCCCTCCCACCAGACGTCCCCGTCCGGCGTGAGCGCGACGTTGGTGAAGATGGTGTCGGCGTCGAGCATCGCCAGCGCGGTGGCGTTGGTGTCCGGTCCCGTGCCCGGGGCCACCCCGAAGTAGCCCGCCTCGGGATTGATCGCGTAGAGCCGGCCATCGGCGCCGGGCTTGATCCAGGCGATGTCCTCGCCGACGGTGGTGATCTTCCAGCCCTCCATGGCCGCCGGGGGCACGAGCATCGCCAGGTTGGTCTTGCCGCAGGCACTGGGGAAGGCGGCGGCCACGTAGCTCTTCTCGCCGGCGGGGGAGGTCACGCCGAGGATGAGCATGTGCTCGGCCAGCCACCCCTGCTCGCGCGCCATGATCGATGCGATCCGCAGCGCGAAACACTTCTTGCCGAGCAGCGCATTGCCGCCGTAGCCGCTGCCGAACGACCAGATCGACTTCTCTTCCGGGTAGTGCACGATGTACTTGTGCTCCCGGTTGCTGGGCCACGCGATGTCCTTCTGGCCGGGTTCGAGCGGCATGCCGACCGAGTGGATGCAGGGCACGAACTCGCCGTCGCTGCCCAGGACGTCGTAGACCGGCGCGCCCATGCGGGTCATGATGCGCATCGACACCACGACGTAGGGCGAGTCGGACAGTTCCACCCCGATGTGGGCGATGTGCGATCCGAGCGGCCCCATGCTGTAGGGGATCACGTACATCGGCCGCCCGCGCATGCAGCCCTTGAACAGGCCGTTGAGGGTGGCCTTCATTTCGGCGGGCGCCACCCAGTTGTTGTTCGGTCCGGCATCGTCCGGGTCCGTCGTGCAGACGAAGGTGCGGTCCTCCATCCGGGCGACGTCTGCGGGGTCGGAGCGCACGAGGAAGCTGTTCGGGCGCTTGGCCGGATCGAGCCGGATCATCGAGCCGGCGGCGATCATCTCCTCGCACAGGCGGTCGTATTCTTCCTGCGAGCCGTCGCACCAGACGATGCGCTCGGGCTCGCACAGGGCGGCCATTTCCTCGACCCAGGCGATCAGCCGGCCGTGCTTCACGTAGGCGGGCACACCCGAGCGCGCGATCAAGTCTGCAGCTTTCGTGGACTGGGCCATGTCTAGTTCCTCCTCGGGTTCTCTGGCGGTTGCGGCGACGGGCCGGGCCGCAGCGCTCCTGTCACGGTGCGACGCCATCGTTCGGCGACGCGGTCCGGGCGGCTGCGGGCGGGGCGAGGCCGTCCGGAGGGTCGGGCGGCCAGCCGCGAAGCCCGGGATTCTGACACAACCGGGTCCCATCCGGGCGCGGGCCCCGGACTGCGCGACGCCTCCCGCGCGGTCGGGCGAGGCGGTTTGCGCTAGAATCCGGAAAACCTGCAGCGTCCCCAGGAATGCCCAAGTACATCTTCGTCACCGGCGGTGTCGTCTCCTCCCTCGGAAAGGGCATCGCTGCCGCTTCCCTGGGGGCCATCCTGGAGACCCGCGGCCTGAAGGTCGCGCTGCTCAAGCTCGACCCGTACATCAACGTCGATCCTGGCACGATGAGTCCCTTCCAGCACGGGGAGGTGTTCGTCACCGAGGACGGCGCGGAGACGGACCTCGACCTCGGCCACTACGAGCGCTTCGTGTCCACCCGCATGCGACGGGTGAACAACTTCACCACCGGCCAGATCTACGAGTCGGTGATCAAGAAGGAGCGACGGGGCGAATACCTGGGCAAGACGGTCCAGGTCATCCCGCACATCACCAACGAGATCCAGGATTTCGTCGAGCGCGGTGCGCGTGCGGCGTGGGATGGCGCGGCGGACGTGGCGATCGTCGAGATCGGCGGCACGGTCGGTGACATCGAGTCGCTGCCCTTCGTCGAGGCGGCGCGACAGATGAGCCTGCGCCTCGGGCGCGGCTCCTGCTGTTTCGTGCACCTCACGCTCGTGCCCTTCATTCCCTCGGCCGGCGAACTGAAGACCAAACCCACGCAGCACAGCGTGCAGAAGCTGCGGGAGATCGGCATCTCGCCCGACGTGCTGCTGTGCCGCGCCGATCGCCCGATCCCGGACGACGAGCGCGGCAAGATCTCGCTGTTCTCGAACGTCCCGCTCGACTCGGTGATCTCGGTCTGGGATGCCGACTCCATCTACAAGATCCCCTCGATGCTGCATCGGCAGGGGCTGGACCAGATCGTCTGCGACGTGCTGGATGTGAGTGCCCCCCCGGCCGACCTCTCCGCCTGGGAGGCCATCGTCCACGCGCTCGAGCATCCCGAGCGCACGGTGCGCATCGGCATGGTCGGCAAGTACGTCGATCTGTCCGACTCGTACAAGTCGCTGAACGAGGCGCTGACGCACGCGGGGATCCACACGCGCACCCGCGTGGTCATCGACTACATCGACTCCGAGGCGATCGAGCGCGGCGAGGGATTGCCTGCGCTCGAGGCGGTCGACGCGATCCTGGTGCCGGGCGGGTTCGGCAAGCGGGGAACCGAAGGCAAGATGCGCGCGATCCGGCACGCCCGCGAGCGCGGCGTCCCCTACCTGGGCATCTGCCTCGGCATGCAACTGGCGACCATCGAGTTCGCGCGCGACGTCTGCGGGCTGGCCGGCGCGAACTCGACCGAATTCGATCCCGACACGCCGCACCCGGTGGTCGCGCTCATCACCGAGTGGACCGATCGCAGCGGCAGCGTGGAGCGCCGCACCGACCAGTCCGACCTCGGCGGCACCATGCGCCTGGGCGCGCAGCGCTGCCCGGTGGCGCCCGGCACGCGGGCGGCGGCGATCTACGGCCCCGAAGTCAACGAGCGGCATCGGCACCGCTACGAGGTGAACCCGGCCTACGTGCCGCGCCTGGAGGCGGCCGGGTACCGCGTCTCGGCACGAACCCCGACCGAGTCGCTGCCCGAAATGATGGAACTGCCGAGCCATCCGTTCTTCGTCGGGGTCCAGTTCCACCCCGAATTCACGTCCACGCCGCGCGCCGGACATCCGCTCTTCACGGCATTCGTGCGAGCCGCCATCGAGCACTCGGCCGCGCGTGGCGCGGGTGCCGCCTGATGGGCGTCGCCAGCGGCGGCCCTCCGAGAGGGGCGTCATGAATCTGTGCGGACACGAGGTCGGCGGCGACCGGCCGCTGTTCCTGATCGCAGGCCCCTGCGTGATCGAGTCGCGCGATCTCGTCGAGGAGGTCGCCGGGCAACTGGTCGAGATCACCCGCGCGCTGGGCGTGCCGTTCGTGTTCAAGGCCTCGTACGACAAGGCCAACCGCAGTTCGGGCAGTTCGTTTCGCGGGCTGGGCATGTCCAAGGGGCTGGAGATCCTCGCCGGGGTGCGAACCCGCTTCGGCATACCGGTGCTCACCGACGTGCACGAGGCGGGCGAGGTCAACGAGGTCGCCGCGGCGGTCGACGTGCTGCAGACCCCCGCGTTCCTGTGCCGCCAGACCGACTTCATCCGCGCGGTCGCGTCCGCCGGGCGCCCGGTGAACATCAAGAAGGGCCAGTTCCTCTCGCCCCAGGAGATGGGCAACGTCGTCGACAAGGCGCGCGCGTCCAGCGGGCAGGACAACATCATGGTCTGCGAGCGGGGTTTCTCGTTCGGCTACCAGAACCTGGTCTCGGACATGCGATCGCTGTCCATCATGCGCGCCACCGGGTGCCCGGTGGTGTTCGATGCCACGCACTCGGTGCAGTTGCCCGGCGGGCAGGGCAGTGCCAGCGGCGGGCAGCGCGAGTTCGTGCCGGTACTGGCGCGCGCGGCGGTGGCCGCCGGCGTGGCCGGCCTGTTCATGGAGACCCACCCGCGGCCCACCGAGGCGTTGTCCGACGGTCCGAACGCCTGGCCGCTGCCGCACGTGCAGGGCCTGCTCGCCACGCTGGTCGAGATCGACCGGCTGGTGAAATCCCGGCCGCTGGCCGAGGACGTGCTGCGCGGTTGAATCGGTGCGCCGCGGTTCGCGGCGCGCACAGTCTGACAGCCTGGAGTACCCGATGAGTGCAATCGTAGACGTGGTCGCGCGCGAGATCCTCGACTCGCGCGGCAATCCGACGGTCGAGGCCGACGTACTGCTCGAGTCCGGCGTGATGGGTCGCGCGGCCGTGCCCTCCGGGGCCTCGACCGGTGCCCGCGAGGCGCTCGAGATGCGCGACGGCGACGCGCAGCGCTTCGGCGGCAAGGGGGTGCTGCGGGCGGTCGAGCACGTGAACACCGAGATCTGCGAGGCGATCATCGGCCTCGATGCGATCGAACAGGCCTTCATCGACCGCACCCTGGTCGACCTGGACGGAACCGACAACAAGGGCCGGCTGGGCGCCAACTCGCTGCTCGCGGTGTCGCTGGCCGTCGCGAAAGCGGCCGCCGAGGAGTCGGGGCTTCCGCTGTACCGCTACCTCGGCGGGGCGGGACCGATGCGCCTGCCGGTGCCGATGATGAACGTGATCAACGGCGGTGCGCACGCGAACAACAACCTCGACATGCAGGAGTTCATGATCGTGCCCTGGGGCGCGGCGAGTTTCTCCGAGGCGTTGCGCTGCGGCGCCGAGGTGTTCCAGGCGTTGCGCAAGCTGATCGACGGGCGGGGCCTGTCGACCGGCGTGGGCGACGAGGGCGGGTTCGCGCCCGACCTTCCCAACAACGAGGCCGCCATCGAACTGGTGCTCGAGGCCATCGAGCGTGCCGGTTACCGGCCGGGCGAGGATGTCGCGCTCGCGCTCGACTGCGCGAGTTCCGAGTTCCACGAGGACGGTCGCTACCGGCTCGCGTCGGAGCGGGCGATCCTGAGCGCCGGCGAATTCACCGACTACCTCGCCCGCTGGGTCGAGCGCTACCCGATCGTGAGCATCGAGGATGGCATGGCCGAGGACGACTGGGCGGGCTGGAAGCTGCTGACCGAACGCCTCGGCAGCAAGGTGCAGCTGGTGGGCGACGACCTGTTCGTGACCAACAGCGCCATCCTGCGCGAGGGCATCGAGGCCGGGGTCGCCAACGCGATCCTGATCAAGGTCAACCAGATCGGCACCCTCACCGAGACCCTCGACGCCGTCGATCTCGCGCGCCAGGCCGGCTACTCGTCGGTCATCTCGCACCGATCGGGCGAGACCGAGGACACCACGATCGCGGACATCTCGGTGGCCACCCACGCGATGCAGATCAAGACCGGATCGCTGTGCCGGACCGATCGTGTCGCGAAGTACAACCAGTTGCTGCGCATCCAGGAGGACCTCGGCGATGCCGCAGGCTACGGTGGCCGCGCAGCGTTCCGCCAGCGCCGATAGGCGTTCGCAGGCCGGCGTGCGCGGCGCACGGCGGGAGACCGGTCGATGAGACTGCTCAGCCTCGTGCTCGCCGGCGTGCTGCTGCTGCTGCAGGTTCCGCTGTGGATCGGCAAGGGCAGCTGGTTGCGGGTGTGGATGGTCGACCGCCAGGTCGAGGAGCAGCGCGAGGTCAACGCGCGGCTGGCCGCGAGGAATGCCGCGCTCGATGCGGAGGTCCGCGACCTCAAGTCCGGCTATGCGGCCATCGAGGAGCGTGCGCGGTCCGAACTGGGGATGATCCGGCAGGACGAGGTGTTCATCCAGGTGCTGAGCGCATCCTCGCCGCAGCCTGCCGCCAGGCCCGGCGACAGCGGCCGGGGAACGATCACGCCCCCGGCGACCGGGCGCGGCGCGACCCGATAGGGCTCCGTCCCGGGGTGCCGGCGCGCGCCCCTGTCGCCGTGCACGGGCCCGGGCTGCGTCCGGCCGACGAAGGCGTACCCCGCTCGGGCGGCCGCGCCGGAGTTGCCGCTGCGGTGCGATTGGCCTAGAGTGCGCGGCTTTCCCGGAAGGAGGCAGCGATGGCAGCCAGGCGCATCGATGGCAAGGCGCTCGCCGATACGGTGCTCGAGGAGTGCAGGACACGCGTCGAGGCGCTGGCCGCGCGCGGCGTGCACCCGGGGCTCGCCGTCATCCTGGTCGGCAACAACCCGGCGTCGCGCGCCTACATCGGCAACAAGGTGAAGGCGTGCGGCCGGGTCGGGGTTCGCTCGGTGGTGCACGAATTCCCGGACACGGCCACGCAGGCGGAGGTCGCCGACCGGATCCGCGAACTGAATGCCGATCCCTCGATCCACGGCATCCTGGTGCAGTTGCCGCTGCCGCACCCCCTCGACGAGGCCGCGCTGCTCGCCGAAGTCTCGGCCGAGAAGGACGTGGACGGGTTTCACGTCGTCAATCGGGGCGACCTGCTCGGTGGGCATACCCGGTTTCCGCCGTGCACGCCGGCCGGGATGATGCGCATGCTCGACTCGGTCGGCACGCCGCTGCGTGGCTGCCAGGCCGTGGTGGTCGGGCGCAGCAACACGGTCGGCAAGCCGATGGCGCTGCTGCTGCTCGGACGCGATGCAACGGTGACCGTGTGCACCTCGAAGACCGTCGACCTCGCGGAGCAGACCCGGCGCGCCGACGTGCTGGTCGTCGCCGTGGGACGACCGGGGCTGGTGACCGGCGACATGATCAAGCCCGGCGCGGTCGTGCTCGACGTGGGGATCAACCGTACGGCGGACGGCCGGCTGGTCGGCGACGTCGATTTCGCCTCGGCCGAACCGGTCGCCGGGTGGATCACCCCGGTCCCGGGCGGCGTCGGGCCGATGACCGTGGCGATGCTGGTGGTCAACACCCTCGCCGCCGCGGGCGGCTGAGCGTACCCGCGACCCGGGTCAGACGCCGGGCAGGCCTGCACGCTCGACGCAGCGCGCGATCCACTGGGCGGTCAGTTTTTCCTGGACCGAGTTCTGGCGCAGTCGATCGGCCAGTGCGGGGAAGTCCACGCGGTCGAGCGACTGGTCCTGGTTGAAGCACGAGAAGACCCAGGTCACGGCGCCCGTGGTCGGGTCGCGATGTGGCTGCAGGCACTGCGCGCAGATCTCCTTCATCATGCACTGCATCGGGGAGTTGATCGACCCGATCGCCTCGTGCGTCGGCTTGAGATACGGGGCGAGCACGCCGTGGCGGGCGGCCGCCACCGCGGCCATCATCCGGTCGGAGCCGATCGCGATCACGCGATCGACCTCGGACATCGGGATCGCGGCCGGGCCGAGATCGCCGCGCGCGTACGCGAGCATCGCCTCGACGATGTTCCGGCTCGTCGTTCGGTCCTGGGGACGCGAAGGTTCGAACCCCGGAGCCTCGTCGCAGCACCAGACGACGGCATCGGCCGCGGCCTCGATCTCCTCGACCTTGTAGCGATCGATCCGCTTCTTGTAGCCCGCGAAGTAGAGCACCCGTGAGCCGGCCGCGCGCAACGCCTGGCCGATCGAGAAGAGCACGGCGTTGCCCAGGCCGCCTCCGGCCAGCAGCACCGTCTCGCCCGAGGTGATGTGGGTGGGTTCGCCGGTCGGGCCCATCAGAACAACCGGTTCGCCGGGACGCAGCGCGCGGCACAGGCTCGAGGAGCCGCCCATCTCCAGCGCGATCGTGGAGACCAGCCCACGCTCGCGATCGACCCAGGCGCCGGTCATCGCGAGTCCTTCCATGGCGAGCCGCGTGCCGTCGACGTGGACCGCGTTCGATTCGTAATTCTGCAGTCGATAGAACTGGCCGGGCTGGAAGCGCCGGGCCGCGCGCGGCGCACGGACGACCACCTCGACGATGTTCGGGGTGAGTCGCTGCACCGCGTGCACCGTCGCCCGGAGGCTGTCGTTCATCCCGGCGAGGAACTCCGCATCATCCAGCGAACTCGACGGGGGGCGCGCGGCGAGCGCCCGGCTCACGGCGGGATAGCCCTGCCGCGCCGAGCCCATCGCCTTGACGACGTTGCCGAAGTAGGACGGATGCAGGTCGCCGAAGAAGCTCACCAGCCGGCCGTCGGGTACCCGGGACAGGAACACGCGCACTTCGCGCGGCTTGGAGATCGCGCGTTCGGGCCGCACCGGCTCGCCGCTCTCGTCGCAGGCGCGGAAGTAGCGGCCGTCCAGTTCGAAGTGCGCGGCGTCCTCGCGCGCGAGCACGGTGTTGGGTTGCGTGCCGGCGGCGATGAGGACGCTGCGCGCGGGCAACGTGACTTGTCCGGCATCGCGCCATCGTCCGTCGGACTCCACGAGCTGGCGCGTGAAGGTGATCGACGACGCATGGCCATGTCCGTCGACATCGATGCGAAGCGGCGACAGGCCTTCGGCGAAGACGATGCCTTCCTCGAGCGCCTTGTGCACTTCCTCGTGGTTGAGCGTGTAGGACGGCGAATCGATCATCCGCTTGCGGTAGGCGAGCGTCACCCCGCCCCAGGACAGCAGCCGCTCGAGCAGTCGAGGAGAGCGGCCCTCGGCCGCGGCGCTCGCGCGCTCCTCGCGTATCGCCCGGGCGTGCGCGATGAATTCGTCGGCGATCGCACGCTCCTCGGCGTCCCAGGCGGCGCGCACGGCGGCCTCGCCGCGTTCGGCGCAGAGCTGCTCGAAGCGCGCCAGGAACTTCTCCACCTGCACCGGGTAGTAGGCGAGCGATTCGGTGGCCGTATCGATCGCGGTGAGTCCCCCGCCGATGACGACGACCGGCAGTCGCAGCTGGAGGTTCGCGATCGAATCGCGCTTCGCCGCCCCGGTGAGTTGCAGCCCCATCAGGAAGTCGGAGGCCGTGCGCACGCCGCGGGCGAGTCCGTTGGGCATGTCGAGCACGGTCGGGCGGCCAGCGCCGGCGGCGAGCGCGACGTGGTCGAAGCCGGCGGCGAAGGCCTCGTCCACGCCGAGCGTGCCGCCGAAGCGAACCCCGCCGTACATCGCGAAGGACGCCCGTCGCTCGAGCACCAGGCGGATCAGCTTGAGGAAGTTCTTGTTCCAGCGCACCGTGATGCCGTACTCGGCCACGCCGCCGAACCCCGCCATCGCGCGCTCGTCGAGGGCTTCATAGAGCTCGGTCACGTCTCGCACCGGGCGGAACGGCACGCGCTGGCCGTGGGCGTCGACCCCGGACAGCGAGGGCGGGAGCGGTTCGATCTTGAGGCCGTCGATCGCGACCACCGTATGGCCGTCGTTGAGCAGGTGGTGGGCCAGCGTGAAGCCGGCCGGACCGAGTCCGACGACCAGCACGCGTCGCCCGGACGGCGACCGTGGCAGCGATCGGCGCAGGTCGAGGGGATTCCAGCGGGTGAGCAGGCTGTAGATCTCGAAGCCCCACGGCAGCTCGAGCACGTCCTTCAGGGTGCGGGTCTCGGCCTGGGGAATGTCGACCGGTTCGGTCTTCTGGTAGATGCACGACTTCATGCAGTCGTTGCAGATCCGGTGGCCGGTGGCCGGCAGCATCGGATTGTCCACGGCGATCATTGCCAGTGCCCCGATCGCGTGGCCCTGCGTCTTGACCTCGTGGAACTCGGAGATCCGCTCCTCGAGCGGACACCCCGCCAGCGTCACCCCGAACGGCGACTTGCGGTAGCGCGCGGCGGTGGGCAGGGCGGCGATGTCCTCGGGCGTACCGCGCAGCTTCTCGGCGAGGCCGCCCGAGCAGGAATCCTTGCCCTGGTGGTGGCACCAGATGCAGTAGTGGGCCTGGTCGAGCGCGCCGGCCAGGTCCGTACCCGGGTCGGTGAGCGCGAACCCTTCGCGATGCCGGTGCAGGGCATCGGGCAGTCGATGCGCGGTATATCCCGCGCCCTGGTCGGTGTGCACCGGGACGAGGGACAACGGGTCGGTGCGATGGGGCGCCTTGAACAGCACGCCGCAGGCATGGTGCCGGCGACCGTCCGGCGTGGTGAGCGCCCAGGCGGCATAGTGGAGCGCGACGCGCGCTCGCTCGGCCTGGGCCTCGTCCCGCTGCCAGGCGAGCGCATGGTTCGCAAAGGCCAGCTCGGAAAAGGTCTCGCCGAACCACTCCTGCAGCCGAGCCCGTGCCGCCGCGGCGTCGAAGCCCTCGAGGTCCTGTGCCGACACCTTGGTCGCGGCCTGGCGCTGCACGAACTGGCGCTTGCACTCGAACAGGGGC
>Ga0315900_10006825_pt1 | contig 15154 bp, 16 predicted proteins | sample LakEriMetagenome_FD_203521 | JGI IMG/M metagenome (GOLD analysis project Ga0315900, IMG submission 203521) | Freshwater fungal communities from buoy surface, Lake Erie, Ohio, United States - Buoy 12 MA114 | ecosystem: Environmental > Aquatic > Freshwater > Lake > Lake biofilm | place: USA: Lake...
CTTGCGCTTGATGATGATGGATGCGGCCCTGCGTGGATCAGCCATCTCGCCCCCCCCGTGCCTGTTTCCCTTGCGGGTCGGGGGCGGCAGAAGTTGGGCGGGGTTGGGGCAGGAGTTGGGCGCGTCGTCGCAACCGGTGTTGCATGAGGGCGCCATGATGTTAACTTCATGCAAAATATCGGCTTTCTTAATGGCCGAATCATATGGGACATAGACGGGCAATGGAAGTCGCAGCAAAGGCCCCGCACGCGCGCTCGCGCACGGGCAAGGTTGAGAGCCTGCGCGATGACCTTTTGCGCATGATCGTAACCGGGATGCTGCGCCCCGGAGATCGCATCAACGAAGTGCACCTCTCGCGCGCGCTCGGCGTATCGCGCGGCCCCCTGCGCGAGGCGGCGCGCGCCCTCGAGGCACACGGCTTCGTCGAGGCGCGCCTCAATCAGGGTTTTCACGTCACACCCTTCGGCACGGGCGACTTGCTCGATGTCTACGAGGCGAAGCCCTGGCTCGACCGGGCGATGATCGGTGATCTTGCGACCAACGCAAAGCGCGCGCGTCTTGAGGATCTGCTGCGCAGGATCGAGCGCATCGATGTCTCCGACCGGCTGTCCTTCGCCGAGGGGCTCTTTGCCTTCCGCTCCGCCATCGTGCGCACATTGCGCAACCGCACGATCGCCGAGCAGGCGCTCGTGCTCTTTCGCCGACACTACGTCATGACCGCGATCCTGAGCGAAGCGGGCAGGACGGATCGCATTGCCGAAACGCGCGCCACCATTGCCAATGCGTGGCGCGAACTCGCGCGTGGCAATGCCGACGAAGCCATCTCGCTGTCAGATCTTGAGACCACGGCGGCGCGGCGCGCGATCGTGGCCCGCATCGGTTACGCGTCCATTCCAGCGGACTAGCTGCCTTCGCGCCGGCCTGTCGCGCATCGATAGAGGTGCCAGCTTGCGTGGCCAAAGAGGGGCAGCACGATGAAAAGACCGAGAAAGGCAGGCAACATCGCCGCAAAAAGGCACGCGGCGATGAAGGCACCCCAGCCCAGCATCACCCCGGAGCTCGCACGCACGCAGGCGAGGCTCGCGAGCATCGCGGTCACGAAATCGACCTCGCGGTCGAGCAGCATGGGCAGGCTCAGGACCGACAGCGCATAGAGCACCGTCGCGAAACCCGCACCCACCGCCGTGCCGAGCACGATCATCCCGATCCCGTTCGGCGTCAGCCAAACCGTCAGCGACGAGGTCGGATTGGTCATCACCTGAAGCCCCATGAAGAGGGCGAAGATCATGTGCGCGACGAAGTTCCAGAACAGGAAGAAGACGACGATCACCGCCGCCATGGTCGGGATCTGGCGGTTGCGCTCGGCCGCGATGACGCCGAGGACGGCCCGCCAGCGCGGCGCCTCGCCCGCCTCCAGGCGGCGGCTGACCTCGTAGAAGCCGACCGCGACGAAGGGGCCGAGCAGCGGAAAGCCGAGCGTCAGCGGGATCGTCCACCAGATCTGGCCCGCCGTCGTCAGCACCCAGACGAGGAAGACCCCCCCCGCGACATAGACCCCCGCGAAGAACAGCCCGAAGGCCGGCGCGCGGCGAAAATCGCGCCAGCCGGCGGTCAGGGCGGCCGAGAGATCCGCGCGCGAGAGGGGACGAAAGACCGGGGCGTCTGGCGACATGGCACGGCCGACAGTTTAGACGGCTTCAGGCTAGCCGCCCGACCCGCCGCTTGGCAAGCGTCGCGGCGCTCAGCCCTCGCCGCGCGCCTCGGCCCGGCTCTTGCCGGCCACATCCTGCGCCAGCGTCGCCGCCATGAACGCATCGAGGTCGCCGTCGAGCACCCCTTGCGTGTCCGAGGTCTCGACCCCCGTGCGCAGGTCCTTCACCATCTGGTAGGGTTGCAGCACATAGGAACGGATCTGGTTGCCCCAGCCCGCGTCGCCCTTGGCCTCGTGCTGGGCGGTGATCGCCTCGGTCCGCTTGCGCAATTCGAGTTCGTAAAGCCGCGAGCGCAGCGCCGCCATCGCGTTGGCGCGGTTCTGGTGCTGCGATTTCTCGGAGCTCGTGACCACGATCCCGGTCGGCAGGTGGGTGATGCGCACGGCTGAGTCGGTCGTGTTCACATGCTGCCCGCCCGCGCCCGAAGAGCGGTAGGTGTCGATGCGGATCTCGTTGTCGGGGATCACGATCTCGATGTTGTCGTCGACCACCGGATAGACCCAGACCGAAGAGAAGGAGGTATGCCGCCGCGCGGCCGAATCATAGGGCGAGATCCGGACGAGCCGGTGGACGCCCGACTCGGACTTGAGCCAGCCATAGGCGTTGCGCCCGTTGATACGATAGGCGACCGAGCGATAGCCCGCCTCCTCGCCCGAGGTCTGCGAGACGAGCTCGACCGCGTAGCCGTGCCCCTCGGCCCAGCGGACATACATCCGCGCGAGCATCGCCGCCCAGTCGCAGCTTTCGGTGCCGCCCGCGCCCGCGTTGATCTCGAGGAAGGTGTCGTTGCCGTCGGCCTCGCCATCAAGCAGCGCCTCGAGCTCGCGCGCGGCCGCATCCTCGGCCAGCGCGCGCAGCGCGGCCTCGGCCTCGGCGACGATCTGCGCGTCGCCCTCGGCCTCGCCGAGCTCGATCAGTTCCAGATTGTCGCGCAGCCCCGCCGCGATCCGGTCATGCGTGCCGATCGCGTCGATCAGCGCCTGACGCTCGCGCATCATCTTCTGCGCCCGCGCGGGATCGTTCCAGAAATCGGGCGCCTCGATCATGGCGTCGAATTCCTCGCGCCGGTGGGCGGCCGTGGGATAATCCATGCGCTGCGCAAGCAGCTTCAGCGACTTGCGGATCGCTTCGGCAATGCCTTGGGTTTCGGCGCGCATGGTCGGCCTCTCGGGGGGGTGCGGGACCGCGCGGTCATACCGGCTCGGGCCGGCATGGGCAAGCGGGCCGCCGCCTCAGAGCGGACGGTCGGCAAATCCCGGGGCGAGCCGCACCGCGCCCACCTCGAACCCCCGCCAGTTGCGCATGGGACCGCCGAGCCGGCGCAGAGCGGCCGGGTGGGCGGGGTCGAGCACGCCCGCCCGGATCAGGAGCCCCGCCATCGCCGCCTCGGCCGCGCGCGTCGCGCCATCGGCGATCTTGAGCGCGATGCCGAGGCCGCGCTCGGGCAGGATCGCGACAAAGACGCCCTCGGCCCCGGTCTTGACCGCCGCGCGGCCCGAGGTCGCGCGCATGAATTCGGTGCAGGCGCGCCCCTCGCCCGCGACCAGATCGGGATGCGCGCGCATGGCGCGCGTCAGCCGGACCATCGCCTGCGCCCGCGCCCCCGACCGCCCCTCGGCCCCGGCAAAGGCCGCCATCGCACGCGCGAGCGCGCGCGTCGTCGTCGGAAAGTTCGGCGCCGAGCAGCCGTCGATCGCGTGTCCGGGCAGCGAGAGGTCGGTCACCTCATCGAAGGCCGCGCGCGCGGCGCGCTGCACGGGGTGGTCGATCTCGACATATTCGGGGCCGGCGCGCAGATGCCGCGCCAGCGTCAGAAAGCCCGTGTGCTTGCCCGAGCAGTTGTTGTGGATCTGGCAGGGCCGGGCCGCGCCGAGGATGAGCGAATCGCGCTCGGCATAATCTGATGGCTCCTGCGCGCCGCAGCGCAGATCCGCCTCGGTCCGGCCGATGTCGGCAAGCCAGGCCGAGACGGCATCGACATGGAGCCGCGCACCCTGATGGCTCGCGCAGGCAAGCGCGAGGCGCGCGTCATCGAGACCCGCCGCCGCGCCGCTCTCGACCAGCGGCAGCGCCTGCAGCATCTTGCACGAGGATCGCGGATAGATCGGCGCATCCGGCGCGCCCCATTCGGCGATGACCGCGCCGCCCGCATCCATCACCACCGCGTGGCCGGCGTGGCGGCTTTCGACCATATCGCCGCGCCAGACCTCGACTAGATCGCATGCACCCGACATCGGCGCTCTCTCCCTCACCTCTGCGCGATTTTCCGCCGCCGGGGCTTTGCCGCGCCCGAGGTTTCGCGTTAGATGAACCTAGTGCGCCCGGGTCGTGGCCGCCAGTGCGCTGAACTGGCAGGTCCAACGGGCGTCTTGGCGGCGAATCAGGGGCGGAGGCACGAGGACATGCGCGCGACTTTGGGGTTTGTGGCGGCGGGGCTGGTTTTGGGTCTGGTCGGGACGGCGGGTGCCCAGGCTCTGGGCGAGGCCAAGCCCGATGCGACCTTCAATGCCTGGGATGTCTTCGTGCAGGCGAGCCCAAGGCAATGCTTCGCCGTTTCGCGCGCAACCTCTGTAAAAGCTCGCCGCGACGGCAAGGATCAGGAGGTGCGGCGCGGCGAGCCGCCCTCGGCCGACTTCCGCGGGATCCTTTATGTGAGCTTCTATCCCGAAACCGACCCCGCACAGCGTGGCGTCGTTTCCTATAACGCCGGCTATGCACTCGGGCCCGAACGAGCGCCGGTCGCGCGCGTGGGCGACCGCAACTTCGATCTGGCACCGGGCGATGCCGCGACGGGCATGGACGAATGGGCCTGGGCGATCGACCCCAAGCAGGACGAGGAACTGGTGCGCGCCATGAAGGCTGGATCCGAGGCTGTGCTGACGGCCCGCTCCTCGCGCGGCACGGAGGTGAGCGATACCTTCTCGCTCAAAGGCTTCACCGCCGCAGTTGATGAGGCCGACAAACGCTGCCGCTAGGGCGCGTCGCCCAGATAAGCCCGCAGCGCGCCGCGGGCCTCGCCGAAGAAGTGCGCCGTCGGCACGGGCGGCAGCGCAACTCCGCCATCGACGAAAACGCACATCCCGGCGAATCGTTTGGCGTCGCCCGGATCATGGGTGACAAGCAGCACGAGCGCGCCCGTCTCGGTCGCGATCCGATCGACCAGCGCCAGCATGTCGGCCTTCAGCGCCGGTCCGAAGGCCGCGAAGGGCTCATCGAGCAAAAGGATGGGGCGCGGCCGCAGCAGCGTGCGCGCAAGCGCCACGCGCGCCGCCTCGCCCCCTGACAGCGTTCCGGGCCGCCGTCCCCCGGCCCCCGGCAGGCCCACACGAGCCAGCGCCTGCGCGATCCGGGATCGGTCCTCGGGGCCGAGCCGCAGCGCGGGCGAGATCCCGAGCCCGAGATTTTCCCCCACATCGAGGTGCGGAAAAAGGTTCTGGTCCTGAAAGAGGATGCCGACCGGCCGGGCGCCGGGCTCCAGCGGCCCGAGATCGCGTCCCTCCCACAGGATGCGGCCCCGCGCGGGCGCGACGAAGCCCGCGATCGCCCCGAGCAGCGTCGATTTCCCCGCCCCCGAGGGGCCGATCAGCGCCACACGCGCCCCCGCCGGCACCGACCAGTCGGCCCGGAGCGTGAAATCGCCCGCCTCGATCACGAGCCCGTCAAGGTTGAGCATCGCCCCCCCTTCCCCAGCGGTCGCAGAGCGCGAAGCCCGCAAAGGCCATGACCACGAGCAGCAGGGCCGCCCCCGCCGCCTCATCCATCCGGAACGCCCCCATCAGGCGCATGACCTGCAAGGGCAGCGTCGGCGCCTCGGTCGCAAACAGCGCGATCACGCCGAGATCGCCCATCGCGAAGGCAACCGCCACCCCCGCCCCGAAGCCCAGCGGCCGGCGCAGGCGCGGCAGAAGGACCAGCCGCAAAAACCCAGCGGCCGAAAGGCCGAGCGCCGCGGCAAGGCGGCCCTCCGTCGCCGCGATCTCGCGCGCGGGCGGGATGAGGAGCCGCAGCACGAAGGGCAGCGCCAGCACCCCGTTCAGCACCGCCGTGACGCCCAGCGCCACCCGGTCGGGGGCGATGACCGGAAAGAGCAGGAGGAAGAGCCCCGCCCCGAGCACGAGGGGCGAGGCAACGACGGGCAACATCGCGGCAACCTCGGCCGCGCGCCCCCCCGCGCCCCCGCGCAGGATCGGGCCGAGCAGCGCGACGGCACCCGCGACCGCGACCGCCGCCGAGACGGGCGCGATCAGGGCCGAGCGGAGCGCCGCCTGCCAGACCGGGGCGGGCAGCGTCGCGATCTCGGGCAGGCCGCGCACCACCACCGCCGCGATCGGCGCAGAGATGAGCGCGGCCGCGGCGAGCAGGACGAGCGCATCGGCCGCGCGTGCCACCGGGTCCGCCGCCCCCGGAACGGCCTCGATCCGCCGCCCGGCACCGGGGCCGAAGCCGCTCGGTGCCGCCATCGCCCCCGCCGCAACCACCGCCGCCGCGCAGAGCCCCGCCTGCACGAGCGCGAGCAGCGCCGCCCGCCCGAGGTCGAAATCGAACCGCACCGCCTGATAGATCGCAAGCTCGACCGTCGTGGCCCGCGGTCCGCCCCCGAGGATCAGCGCCACCGCGAACGACCCGAGGCAGACCAGAAAGATCGCAAGCAGCGCGCCCGGCAGCACGGCGCGCAGCATCGGCCGCTCGATGTGGCGCGCGACGTCGCGGGCGGAAAAGCCGAGGCTCGCGGCAAGGCGCAGCCGCTCGGCCGGGATCGCCTGCCAGCCGTGCAGGATCATCCGCACCGCAAGCGGGAGGTTGAGGAACACATGCGCGAGCACGACGCCGCCCAGCCCGTAGACATCGACCGCGGGCAGCCCCAGCGCACCCAGCGCGGCGTTGACCGCCCCGCGCTGCCCGAAGATCGCGACCAGCCCGAGGACCGCCACGATCACCGGCAGAAGGAAGGGCGCGCCGAGGGCCGTGACGAAGGCCGCGCGCCCGGCAAAGCGTCGGCGCGCCAGCGCGCGCGCCACCGGCACCGCGAGCGCGACCGACAGCAGGGCCGACAGCGCCGCCTGCGAGAGGGTGAAGCGGATGGCGGCGATGTCGGCGGGGCCAAGGCCGCCGCCCCCCTGCCCCGCGCCCCCCTGCCCCGCGCGCGCCAGCACGGCAAGCGTGCCGAGGCAGAGCGCGGCGAGCCCCCCCGCCGCGACCGCCCCCGGCCAGGCCGGAGGGCTCAGCGCGAGAGCGCGCCGCGCCACCGCTCGACCGCCGGACCGCGCAACGCCTCGGCCTCTCCCGGTTCGAGATAGAGCGACCGCTCGGGCCGGTGGAGCGTCGCGAAGCCCTCGGGCAGGCCGGCGGCCGGGGTGACGGCCGGGTACATCCAGTTCGTCTCGGGGATGACCGATTGCGCGGCGTCCGAGACGAGATAGGCGAGGAACGCGCGCGCCAGATCGGGGGCGTCCGACCCGGCCAGCATCGCCGCGACCTCGACCTGAAGGTAGTGCCCCTCGGCGAAGGGCGCGGCGGCCTTGCTGTCGTCGCCCTCGGCGATGAGGTGATAGGCGGGCGAGGTCGTGTAGCTCAGCACCATGTCGGCCTCGCCCTCGAGGAACAGCCCATAGGCCTCGGACCAACCGGGCGTCACCGTCACGATGTTGTCGGCAAGGCCCGCCCAGATCTCGGCGGCGCGCGGCCCATAGGCGGCCTCGACCCACATCACGAGGCCGAGGCCGGGCGTGGATGAGCGCGGATCCTGCACGATGATGCGCAGATCCGACGCCGCGAGGGCCTCGAAATCCGCGGGCGTATCGGCCAGCCGCGTGCGGTCGTGGACAAAGGCGAACCACCCCCAGTCAAACGGCAGGAAATCGGGATCGGACCAGACGACGGGCAGATCGAGATCGGCCTCGACCCCGTGCGGGGCGAAAAGGTCGCTTCCGCGTGCCGCCGCCACGAGGTTCGAATCGAGGCCAACGATCACATCGGCGGCGCCCCGCCCGCCCTCGAGCCGCGCGCGCGCCAGCAGCGCCGCGCCGTCGCCCGCGCCGATGATCTCGAGCTTGCAGGCACAGACGGCCTCGAACCCGGCCGTGATCGCGGGCCCCGGGCCCCATTCGGACACGAAGCTGTCATAGGCCAGCACCGTCAGCACGGGCACGTCGGCCCGGGCTGTCAGAGGAGCAATCGCAAAAGTTGCCGCCAGAAGATATCGCATCGTCGCCTCCGTTTCGTGGTCTTCGCTGCGGAGGGGGCAGGCGCTGCGGCACCTTCGACCTTCCCTCCGCCGGTCCTAACCGGTTCAGGTTCAACGGGTCCGCTTGCGCGTCTCAGCCCAGAAGGGCGCCCCGAGGTGAGCTTTAGAATAGCGCCCCCCCGCGCGACCGCAAGAGCCCTTGCGGTCGCGCGCACACCCCTGCATGGAGCATGCGAACGTGACCTGCGGGGACCCTGCGATGACAACCGGCCTCGTTGTCCTGCTGATCGGATATCTGTTCAGCCAGTTCTATCGGGCGATCCTCGCCGTGATGGCGCCCGTCCTCGCTGCCGATATCGGGGCGAGCGCGGGGCAACTCGCGGACGCCTCCGGGCTATGGTTCGTCGGCTTCGCGCTTGCGCAATTCCCGATCGGCTGGTCGCTTGACCGGATCGGACCGCGTCGCACGGCAGGCGTGCTGCTGGCAGGGGCTGGCGGGGGCGGAGCGCTGATGTTCGCGGCCGCGACATCGCCCGGGTGGGTGATGGCCGCGATGATGCTGATCGGTGTGGGCTGTGCACCGGTACTGATGGCGGCCTATTACATTCTGGCGCGGAGCTATCCGGCGGCGATCTTCGCAACCCTCGCGGGTGTCCTCGTGGGAGTGGGCAGCCTCGGCAACCTCGCCGCCGCGCTGCCGCTTGCCTGGGCGATCGAAAGCTTCGGCTGGCGGATTGCGCTCGTCGGGCTCGCGGCGCTGACGATCGGGGCTGGCGTGGCGATCGTGCTGGTCGTGCGCGATCCGCCGCCACTCGCGCTGGCGGCCGCGCCGGGGGGCTACGGGCGCATCCTGCGCACGCCGGGGCTCTGGCTCTTCATCCTGTTTGCGATGGTCAGCTACGCCCCCGCTGCGGGCATCCGGGGCCTCTGGGCGGGGCCCTATGCGGCCGGCGTGCTCGGCCTCGATGTGGCAGGTGTCGGGCAGGTAGTGCTCGGGATGGCGGTGGCGATGATCATCGGCAATCTCGCCTACGGCCCGCTCGACCGCATCCTCGGGACCCGCAAGTGGGCGGTGCTGATGGGGAGCATCGGCTGCGTGCTGGCGGCGGCCGCCCTTGCATTCTTGCCGGTTGCGGGAAGCTGGTCGGCCGTGGCGCTGCTGATCGCGGTTGGTCTCTTCGGCAGCACCTTTCCCCTGATGATGGCGCATGCGCGCGCGTTCTTTCCGCCCGACCTGACCGGGCGGGGGGTGACGCTTGTCAACGCCTTCTGCCTCGGAGGCGTGGGGGTGTTCCAGATCGTCTCGGGGCGGGTCCACGGCACAGCACTGGAGGCGGGTGCCGATCCGGCAGCCGCCTTCGGCGCGGTCTTCGCCTTCTTCGCGGGGATCCTCGCGCTTGGCTGCATCGCCTATCTCTTCGTGCCCGACCGCACCGACTAGCGCCCCTTTCGCGCGCATCCGCGATGCGCTAATCCCCCCCTGCCGCTCAGGGAGGCAGGAATGGGCTATCGGGTCGTCGTCGCGGGTGCCACGGGCAATGTGGGCCGGGAAATGCTGAACATCCTCGCGGAGCGGGAGTTTCCCGTCGATGCGATCGCGGCGCTCGCGTCGCGCCGGTCGCTCGGGACCGAGGTCAGCTTCGGCGAGCGCACGCTCAAATGCCAGGATATCGAGACGTTCGATTTCGAGGGCTGGGACATCGCGCTCTTTGCCATCGGCTCCGAGGCGACCAAGACCTATGCCCCCCGCGCCGCCGGGGCGGGCTGCATCGTGATCGACAACTCCTCGCTCTATCGCTACGATCCGCGCGTGCCCCTCGTCGTGCCCGAGGTGAACCCCGAGGCGGTCGAGGGCTATCGCGAGCGCAACATCATCGCCAACCCCAACTGCTCGACCGCGCAGATGGTCGTGGCGCTGAAGCCGCTGCACGACCGCGCGCGCATCAAGCGGGTCGTCGTCGCCACCTACCAGTCGGTTTCCGGCGCCGGCAAGGAGGGGATGGACGAACTCTGGGAGCAGACCAAGGGCATCTTCGTGCCGGGCCAGGAGGTCGCGCCCAAGAAGTTCTCCAAGCAGATCGCCTTCAACGTCATTCCCCACATCGACGTCTTCCTCGACGACGGGTCGACCAAGGAGGAGTGGAAGATGGTGGCCGAGACCAAGAAGATCCTCGACCCCGCGATCAAGGTCACCGCGACCTGCGTGCGCGTGCCGGTCTTCGTCGGCCACTCCGAGGCCGTCAACATCGAGTTCGAGGATTTCCTCGACGAGGACGAGGCGCGCGAGATCCTGCGCGAGGCGCCGGGCGTGCTGGTCGTCGACAAGCGCGAGCCGGGCGGCTACGTCACCCCGATCGAATGCGTGGGCGATTATGCGACCTATGTCAGCCGCATCCGTCAGGACAGCACGATCGAGAATGGGCTGTCGATGTGGATCGTGTCGGACAACCTGCGCAAGGGTGCCGCCCTCAATGCCGTGCAGATCGCCGAGACGCTCGGCAACCGCTGCCTGCGCAAGGGCTGAAGGGCCCTTGCCGGCCGGCACCCGCAGCCCCAGATCCCCCGGCGGGCCGTGGGGCGCCCCCGGAGGAACAGGACGATGACCATCACCCGCGCCGAGGTCGAAGCCGTTCTCGACACGCTCACGCTGCCCGGCGGCCAGAGCCTCTGGGCGTCGGGGCTGGTGCGCGCCCTCGTGGTTGAGGGCGGTGCGGTGCGATTCGTGATCGAGGTCGACCCGGCCGAGGCGAAGGCCATGGAGCCCGTGCGCGCCTTGGTCGAGGCGCGGGTGCGCGCCCTGCCCGGCGTGCAGTCGGTGCAGGTGGCGATGACCGCCCACAGCGCGCCCAAGGCGCCGCCCTCGCTCAAGGTCGGGGGGCATCCGACGCCGCAGGCGGGCCCCCTCGCGGTGCCGGGGGTGGCGCGCATCATCGCGGTCGCCTCGGGCAAGGGGGGGGTCGGCAAATCGACCGTTGCGGCGAACCTCGCCGTGGCCCTCGCGCGCGAGGGGCGCAGGACGGGCCTGCTCGATGCCGACATCTACGGGCCGAGCCAGCCGCGCATGATGGGGGTGACGGGTCGCCCGGCCTCGCCCGACGGCAAGACGATCCTGCCGCTGCACGGTCATGGCGTGACACTTATGTCGATCGGCCTCATGCTGCGCGAGGGCGAGGCAGTGGTCTGGCGCGGCCCGATGCTGATGGGCGCGCTGCAACAGATGCTGTTTCAGGTGAAGTGGGGCGATCTCGACGTGCTCGTGGTCGACCTGCCGCCCGGCACCGGCGACGTGCAGCTGACGCTCTGCCAGAAGACCCCGCTCGGGGGGGCGATCGTCGTCTGCACGCCGCAGGATGTGGCGCTGCTCGATGCGCGCAAGGGCATCGACATGTTCCGCAAGCTCGGGACACCGATCCTCGGGCTGGTCGAGAACATGTCGACGCATGTGTGCTCGAACTGCGGGCATGAGGAGCACATCTTCGGCCACGGCGGGGTTGCGCGCGAGGCCGAGGCGCTGAACGTGCCGCTGCTGGCGGAGATCCCGCTTCATATCGACATCCGCCTGTCGGGCGACGCGGGCGTGCCCGTCGTCGTCGCGGATCCCGAGGGGGCACAGGCGCGCGCCTTTCGCGACCTCGCGCGCCGGCTGATCGCGGCGGGTGCGGTCTGATCAGTAGATGTAGCGGATCTGGTCGCTCCAGAATCGCTCCATTCGCCGCAACGCGGTGCTGACAGCCTCGAGCGTCGGCGCCTCGATCAGGTCGCGCTCGCGGATGGCGCCGGCGTGGCGGGCGAACAATTCCGCGAGCGTCACGCGGATCTCGAAGCCGCGCGCCGTCAGGCGGACGCGCACTGACCGGCGGTCGGCGTTCGAGCGTTGCTGCTGCATGTAGCCCAGTTCGACAAGCTTCTTGAGGTTGTAGCTTACATTCGAGCCCTGATAATATCCGCGAGAGCGCAACTCGCCCACGCTGAGTTCGGCGGCCCCGATGTTGAAGAGCAACAGCGCCTGAACGGGGTTGATCTCCTCGACCCGCAGGCGCTCGAACTCATCCTTGATGAGGTCGAGCAGGAGCCGATGCAGCCGTTCGAGCAGCGCCAGAACCTCAAGGTAGGATCCGTCTGGATCCGGGGCTGCCGGCCCCTGATGCGGATCGTGAAATGACATGACGCCCCCCGGACAGAACAATCCGTGGACGAGAATCGGCATCAATCGCCAACATTAGGTAAATGCGCGCGATTCTCCTCGGCCAACCGGACGCGCGCGTGCCGCCTCGGCGATCGTGGAAATGAGCGCGCGGTGCCGCGACGGAGCTTCGGCCTGCCCCAGCACCCAGGCAAGCAGGTCGGCATCGGTTTCCTCGAGCAGATCCTCGAAGGCCGCGAGGGCGTCGGCGTCCATCGCGCGAAGGCATGAATCGGCGAAGGGCCCGAGAATGAGGTCCATCTCGCGCGTGCCGCGCCGCCATGCCCGGATCGCAAGCCTGCGGCGCGCCGTTTCGGTTGTCTCGAGCACTGATCTCCCCCGATGCCGCTTGAACCCGGATCGTCGCGACCCTAAAGCGCGAAGCGGTGAAGATCAAACCCGAGGCCGCCATGCCCTTCCTGTCCGACACGCTGTCGCGCGTGAAACCCTCGCCCACCATCGCCGTCACGAGCAAGGCGCAAGAGCTTGCGCGTCAGGGGCGCGACATCATCGGCCTCGGCGCGGGCGAGCCCGACTTCGACACGCCGCAGAACATCAAGGACGCGGCCAAGCGCGCGATCGACGAAGGGCGGACGAAATACACCGCCGTCGACGGCATTCCCGAACTCAAGGCCGCGATCGTGGCGAAGTTCGCGCGCGAGAACGGGATCACCTACACGCCCGCCGAGATCACGGTGGGCACGGGCGGCAAGCAGGTGCTCTTCAACGCCTTCGTCGCGACGCTGAACCCGGGCGACGAGGTCATCATCCCCGCCCCCTACTGGGTCAGCTATCCCGACATGGTGCTGCTCGCGGGCGGGACGCCCGTCGCCATCGAATGCCCGATCGAGACGGCCTTCAAGCTGACGGCCGCACAACTCGAGGCCGCGATCACGCCGCGCACCAAGTGGTTCATCTTCAACTCGCCCTCGAACCCCACGGGCGCGGGCTACACGCGGGCCGAACTGAAGGCGCTGACCGACGTGCTGATGCGCCACCCGCACGTCTGGGTTCTGACCGACGACATGTACGAGCATCTGGTGTTCGACGATTTCGAGTTCTGCACGCCCGTGCAGGTCGAGCCGGGGCTGAAGGGCCGCACGCTGACCTGCAACGGGGTGTCGAAGGCCTATGCCATGACGGGCTGGCGCATCGGCTATGCCGGCGGGCCCGAGAGCCTCATCAAGGCGATGGCCAAGGTGCAGTCGCAATCGACCTCGAACCCCTGCACGATCAGCCAGTGGGCGGCGGTCGAGGCGCTGAACGGCCCGCAGGACTATATCCGCGAGAGCCGCAAGGTGTTCGAGCGGCGGCGCAATCTGGTGGTGGGGATGCTCAACCAGTGCCCGGGCATCGTCTGCCCGGTGCCCGAGGGGGCCTTCTATGTCTATCCGTCCATCGCGGGGCTGATCGGGCGGACCTCGGTCGGCGGCACGAAGATCGCGACGGACGAGGATTTCGCGGCCGCCCTCCTCGAGGAGACGGGGGTGGCGGTGGTGTTCGGCGCGGCCTTCGGCCTCTCGCCCGCCTTCCGCATCAGCTATGCGACCTCGGACGAGGTGCTGGCCGATGCCTGCACGCGCATCCGTACATTCTGCAACGGTCTGCGCTAGATCGCGCGCGGCAGGCCGAAGGGGGCGGTCTCGGCCGTGTCCTCGCTCTCGGGCGGCGTCTTCCGGTCGCTGCGCCCGAGCAGGCTGCGCAGTTCGTCAAGTTCGATGAAGGTATCGGCCTGACGGCGCAGATCGTCCGAGATCATCGGGGGCGAGGTGCGCATCGTCGAGACGACCGAGACGCGCACGCCCTTGCGCTGCAGGCTCTCGACCAATCGGCGAAAGTCGCCGTCGCCCGAGAACAGCACGATGTGATCGACATGCGGCGCCATCTCCATGGCGTCGATCGTGAGTTCGATGTCCATGTTGCCCTTGACCTTGCGGCGGCCCTCGCGATCGACGAACTCGCGCGCGGGCTTCGTGACCATGGTGAAGCCGTTGTATTGCAGCCAGTCCACAAGGGGTCGGATCGGGGAATACTCTTCGGTCTCAAGCAGCGCGGTGTAGTAGAACGCCCGCAAAAGCTTGCCGCGGCGCATGAATTCCTGTCGCAGAAGCCGGAAGTCGATGTCGAAGCCAAGCGCGCGGCACGCCGCATAGACGTTCGCGCCATCGATGAAAAGCGCGAGCCTGTCGTCGCGATAGAACACTGGGAAAAGCCCCTGAAATGTCTTCGTCACGCCGGACTGGCGCACAAAGGGATGTCTGACAAAACGTCTGACGCATAGACCGGCGGAGTGCGCCGATCAACGCAAAAATGAAAAAGGGGCCGGAATACCCGGCCCCCGCGAACACGTCTGAGCGTGGATCAACCCTGACGGGCCTTGTAGCGCTTCTGCGTCTTGTTGATGACGTAGATCCGTCCCTTGCGGCGCACGATCTGGCAATCGCGGTGCCGTTCCTTGAGCGAGCGGAGCGAGTTGCGAACCTTCATAGCCCTGTCCTCCGCGCGGATCTGCGCCGCGCACAACTGTTGCATTTTCGCCGCCCGCAAGGGTCGGCTGCTGACCGGCTCGTCGGATACAGCCGCCATTGGGGGGCGTCAACTGGGAATCGCCCGATCAGGTCTCGAGCTCGATCCAGACCGGGACATGATCCGAGGGCTTCTCGCCCGCCCGCTCGGCCGCATCGACGCCCGCATCGACCAGAAGATCGGCCGCCTGCGGCGAAAGCAGCAGGTGGTCGATCCGGATCCCGTCGTTCCGGGCGTAGGCGCCGGCCTGGTAATCCCAGAAGGTATAGACGCCCGCGCCCGGATGCCGCAGGCGCAGCGCATCGTCATAACCCAGATGCGCGATGCGCCGCAGCGCCGCGCGCGAGGGCGCAAGCGCCAGCGCATCCTCGGCCCACGCAGCCGGGCGCGCAGCATCAAGATCGGTCGGGATCACGTTGTAATCGCCTGCAAGAACCGTCGGCTCCTCCACCGCGAGCATGGCTTTGGCACGGGCGTGCATCCGCGCCATCCAGGCCAGTTTATAATCATATTTCGGCCCCGGCGCCAGATTGCCGTTCGGGGCATAGA
>Ga0315900_10006832_pt1 | contig 15140 bp, 14 predicted proteins | sample LakEriMetagenome_FD_203521 | JGI IMG/M metagenome (GOLD analysis project Ga0315900, IMG submission 203521) | Freshwater fungal communities from buoy surface, Lake Erie, Ohio, United States - Buoy 12 MA114 | ecosystem: Environmental > Aquatic > Freshwater > Lake > Lake biofilm | place: USA: Lake...
CATATCGCGATCAAAGAAATATAAGCCACTTGCATCTTTTCCAATTAGCTTTAATTTATCCAATACTTTACGAGCCAATGCTTCTTCTTCAATTTGTTCAGAAACATACCATTGTAAAAAATTATGAGTAGTGTAATCTTTTTCTTTTAAACATACCTCCACCAAGGCATTAATTTCATTAGAAACCAATACTTCATGCTTCAATACTTCTTCGAAAACAAATTGTACCGATTTGAATTTTTGTGGTTGCGCTTTTAAAGCTGGAATAAGTGCTTGCCCACCTCTCTCATTCACATATTTAATGAGTTTAAGCATATGCTGACGTTCTTCATCGGCATGCGTGTATAAAAAAGCGGCTACTCCTTCCAAACCTTGTGTTTCTGCCCAAGATGCCATTGCTAAATAATATTGTGACGAAGACGCTTCCAAAGCAATCTGCTCATTTAATGCTGTTTCTACTTTTTTAGTTACCATTTTTAAGTGTTTTTGTATTAATACAACAAAGTTAAGGTATTTTTTGTTTTTCAAAATTAAAAATCTACTTCTAAATGCCTCCTATTTTCAGTATCTTTGGTATAATTAAAAATGCTTTTAACCGTTTGGGATAAAGATGCACGCAAACTACACTAGCTTAATTAATAAACTAGACGAATTTATTCGTAAGTACTACAAAAATCAATTATTAAAAGGATTGATTTATAGTACGGCTTTGCTGTTGGTTAGCTTTATTGCTGTAACACTTCTAGAATCAGTAGCCCACTTTAATTCTACTATACGGACTATTTTATTTTATCTCTTTCTTGTTTCTAGCGGTTTCATTTTAGTCAAGTACATTGTTATTCCTGCATTAAAACTGTATCGATTCGGAAAAATTATTTCTTATAAAGAAGCTTCGACTATCATTGGCATGCATTTTACAAATGTTCAGGATAAATTACTCAATGTATTGCAACTTCAAGAGCAATCAATTAGTAATAATGAATTCACTAACCTACTTGTTGAAGCAAGTATTAATCAAAAAATTAGTGAATTAAAACCTGTAGCATTTAGTTCTGCAGTTAATTTCTCTGAAAATAAACGCTATTTAAAATATGCTTTAATTCCTTTCTTATTCATTGTTGTATTGTTGTTCGCTGCTCCAAGTTTAATTACTGACAGTACAAAACGTTTGGTAAAACATGCCGACTATTTTGAGAAAGAAGCTCCTTTTCAATTTGTAATAACGAATGAAAATTTAAAAACAGTTACTCAAGAAGATTATGAATTAAAAGTAAAGCTCGTAGGAAACGAAATTCCTGAAAATACTTTTATTGAAATAGATGGGAATGAGTTTAAATTAGAAAAAGAAAATATTGTCAATTTTAGTTATGTTTTTAAAAATGTTCAAGGGAATGTCCCGTTTAAATTGTCGGCTGATGGTTTTCAATCAAAAGAATACGAGCTGGTAGCTTTGCCGAATCCTCTATTGCTAAATTTTGATATTGCACTTCATTATCCCGCTTATCTAAATAAAAAAGATGAGCAGGTTAAAAATACGGGCGACTTAATTGTTCCTGCAGGGACAAGAGTGAGCTGGAATTTTACTACTCAAAACACGAAACAATTAAAATTAAATTTTACGGATACCTCTTTTTTTATAGCACCAACTTCAGAAAATAATTTTTCTCATTCATTAAGATTGTTTAGTGATAAAACATATTCTATAACCACCTCTAACAGTTTTCTAAAGAGTAAAGACTCGGTAACATATACAATTAATGTGATACCAGATGCTTATCCTCAAATTAATTTTGATGAACGAAAGGATAGTACTTCTACTAAGCGAATCTATTTTAATGGTACAATTAAGGATGATTATGGTTTTTCAAAACTTACGTTCAATTATCGTTTTATAGTAAATAATGATTCTGCTATTACCGATAAATACAAAAAAATAACAACCAATTCAGCAGCAATTGATATAAACAAATCGATTACGCAAGAACCTTTTTTCCATTATTGGGATTTGAACCAGTTAGAAGTGATGCCTGGAGATCAAATAGAATACTTTTTTGAAGTATGGGACAATGATGGTGTGGTTGGAAGCAAATCTACACGCTCTCAAAAAATGATTTTTAAAGCGCCAACCCTGAATGAATTGGAAGATAAAACTGAAAAAAATAATGATAAAATAAAAGAAGATTTACAAGAGAGCATAAACCAAGCAAAAGATGTACAAAAAGCATTAAGTGATTTGCAGCGGAAGTTAGCTGAGAAAAAAACATTGACTTGGGAAGAGAAGAAAAAGATGGAAGAGCTTTTGAATAAACAAAAAGAGCTTAAGAAAAAGGTGGACAATATTAAGAATGAAAACAACCAAAATCTTCAGCAACAGAATGAATACAACCAACCGAATGAAGAAATGCTTGAAAAACAAAAACAGTTAGAAGAGTTGTTTGACAAGGTGATGACGCCTGAGATGAAAGAGAAGTACAATGAACTTCAGAAATTGATGGAGAAGATGGACAAAGATAAGATTCAAGAAGCATTAGAAAAAATGAAGCTTGATAACAAAGATTTAATGAAGGAGCTTGATCGTAATTTGGAGATATTTAAGCAATTGGAGTTTGAACAAAAACTGCAAGAAAGCATTGATAAATTAGATGAACTTTCGAAAAAACAAGAAGATTTGGCTAAAAAAACAGAAGAGAAAAATACAGATTCGAAAGAGCAAAAGGAGAAGCAGGATGAGTTGAATAAACAATTTGAGGATGTGAAAAAGGATTTGAAGGAATTGGAGAAAAAAAATGCCGAGCTAGAAGAGCCTCAAAAAATGGAGGATACGGAGCAAAAGCAGCAAGAGATTCAGAAGGAAATGCAAAATAGTAGTGAGCAGCTTCAAGGGAATCAAAAAAAGAATGCAGCTAAATCTCAGAAAAATGCAGCTCAAAAAATGCAGGAGATGAGTAAAGAATTGGCTGCAATGCAGGCTGAGGCAGCTCAGGAGCAAGCTGCAGAGGATATGAATAAAATGAGAGACTTGCTGGAAAATTTAATTCAACTTTCATTTAATCAGGAAGCATTGATGGGCGAATTAGCGAAAGCAAAACCGAATGATCCACACTATTTTAAAATTAATCAGAAACAAAAAAAATTACAAGATGATAGTAAAATGATTGAGGACAGTTTGTTCGCCCTAAGCAAACGTGTTCCCCAAATTAAATCAGCTGTCAATAAAGAAATTAGTGCTATAAACATGAATATGGCGAAGGCCGTAGATGAAATTAAGGAGTCACAAACGCCTGCTTACGATGGTAAAAACCATAAACAAGAAGCGCAGAGTAGGCAACAGTTTGCAATGACATCCATTAATAATTTAGCATTGATGTTGAATGAGGCATTGAGTCAGATGCAAGCGCAAGCAAAAAGCCAAAAACCAGGAAGTGGAAGTTGTAATAAGCCAGGCGGAAATGGTAAAAAGCCTTCAATGGCGAATTTGCGTCAAATGCAGGAACAATTGAACAAACAAATTCAAAAGATGAAGGAGGGGCTCGAAAAAGGTGGAAATAAGCCAGGCCAGAAACCAGGTATGGGTATGGGAGGCATGAGTCAGGAAATTGCAAAGTTAGCCGCTCAACAAGAGGCAATTCGTCAAGAACTTCAAAAAATGGCTGACCAAATCAATAAAGATGGAAAAGGTTCGGGTAATATGAGCAAGTTGGCAAAAGAAATGGAGGAAACCGAGACCGATTTAGTAAATAAATTGATAAGTCCGGAGACAATGAAGCGCCAACAAGAAATTTTAACTCGGCTTCTGGAACACGAAAAAGCAGAGAAGGAGAGGGAGATGGATGAAAAAAGACAATCAAATGAAGCAAAAAATGAAAATTTTAGTAACCCTAATCAGTTTTTTGAGTATAACAAACTGAAACTAAAAGAAACGGAACTACTAAAAACGGTTCCACCGTCATTAAATCCGTTTTATAAGTCAAAAGTTAATCAGTATTTCAATAACATAGATAACTAAGATGGTACTTGCAGAAAATCAAAAAATTAGAATTAGCTCTAAAGCTGAAAATATTATTTTGGTAGAAAAAATGATTGAAGACGTTTGTGACGTTTTTAACATTAGCGAAGATTATTATGGTAATATACTTGTAGCATTAACCGAAGCGGTTAATAATGCAATTTATCATGGTAACCAAGCAAACCCAAATAAGAGTATTGATATTTCTTTCAAATCACATCCAGATCATGTATCGTTTATCGTAAAAGATGAAGGACCAGGATTTAATCATACTTCTTTGCCAGACCCTACAAATCCCGAAAATATTGAAAAGCCGAATGGAAGAGGTGTGTTCTTAATGAAGAATCTTGCCGATAAAGTTACGTTTGAAGACAACGGCAGTAAAGTGATTTTAGATTTTAATATATCAGCCAATTAGATATACATTATTCACTGTTTTTACTACTCAACAAACTACTTACGAGCAACATTAATTGTTGCTCGTTTTTTTATGCTTGTTCTTTAAGTAGACTAGATACCAGTTTGTCGATTGGTAAACTAAATTGTTCTTCCGATAATTCATTTATCGATAACCATCTAAATGCTTGGGCTTCGTCAATCGACTCATTGAAATTGAATGGAGTAGAAGTTGTGATTAAATTAAAATTGTTCCCTGGTTTTACAATGTAGTAGATGCTTATTATTTGATGGCTGGGGTTGTAAGCCGATTGCTGAAAAAAATCAGTTGTGTAAAAGTGCTTGATTACTTCAATTTCATTGTTTGTTTCCTCTCTGAATTCTCTTTTTAAACAGTCAATAATTCCTTCGCCAAACTCCAAGCCGCCACCTGGAAATTTTGTTATGTAGTGTCCTTTTATGATTTCATCGCTTATTAATACTTGATTGAAATCGTTTATTAATAGACCATATACACGAATATTGAATCTTGAAATTTGCATTTGGTTATTGTTTTAAATAAAAATAGTTACATTTGTAAAAGTAAATGAAAGTTTTGTTAAAAAATATCAGTTCGATTCTTCTTCTTTTTCTTTTTCTATTCCCATTAGTAGAGAAGGAGATTCATGCATTAGAACATGCTGATGACGTTCATTGTTCCTCTGTTGATAAACATTTTCATGAGATAGAGCATTCTTGTTCGATATGTGATTACTCTGTTCCAGATTCAAATGAACCTTCCTTAGTTAATTTTAGTTTCAGGTCTTTTTCGTCTAATTTTGTTTATGAGTATTCCACTAAACAATTATTAGCAGTCCCTGTATTTTCTTATCTCCCAGCAAGGGCTCCTCCTGTTATTTAATTGTAATATTAATCGTATCTGAGTTCACAATTTATGTTGTGAGTTCGTTTCTGTTTTTAACAATTAAATAAATTTTAATGAAAAAAATACCAGTAACCGTTTTAAGCGGTTTTTTGGGTGCAGGTAAAACCACCCTCCTTAATTATGTTTTGCATAATAAGCAAAATCTAAAAGTAGCAGTTATCGTTAATGACATGAGTGAAATCAATATTGATGCTCAGCTCATAAAGAATGAGAACACCTTATCTAGAACAGATGAAAAATTGGTTGAGATGAGTAATGGTTGTATTTGTTGCACTTTACGTGAAGATTTGATGATAGAAGTAGAGAAGTTAGCTAATGAAAATCGCTTCGATTATTTGCTAATTGAGTCAACGGGAATTTCAGAACCAATACCTGTTGCGCAAACATTTACATTTGTTGATGATGAGAAAGGAATTGACTTGTCAAAGTTTTCAACTTTAGATACAATGGTTACCGTTGTAGATGCATTTAATTTTTTCGATGATTTCTCTACCAATGAAACAATTCAAGATAGAAATTTAAATGAAAAGGATTCGAATGATTATAGAGCAATAGTGAATTTATTGACAGACCAGATAGAGTTTGCAAATGTTATTATTCTAAATAAGACAGATTTACTAAGTCGAGAAAACATTAATTCTCTTAGGGCAATTTTACAGAAATTAAATTCAGATGCCAGAATAATTGAATCACAATTTGGGAAAGTTGATTTGGATGAAATTATGAATACAGGCTTGTTTGATTTTGATAAAGCGTCTCAATCTGCTGGCTGGATAAAAGAATTAAATAGTGTTCATACACCTGAAACTGAAGAATACGGAGTTTCATCTTTTGTGTTTAGAGATAGTCGCCCTTTCCATCCGATGCGATTTTGGAAGTATGTTTCAGAAATTTTTCCTACCTCAATTATTCGAAGTAAAGGCTTGTTTTGGTTAGCCTCACGTCCAGATAATGCAATAAATTGGAGTCAAGCAGGCGGTTCATTAAGAGCTGATTTTGCTGGAGTTTGGTGGTGTAGTATGCCGTTCGAGGAGCGAATTTCATATCCTGTTTTTGTTGAAAATCAGAATCGCATTGAAGAACGATGGGATATAAAATACGGTGATCGATTAAACGAACTTGTTTTTATTGGACAGCAAATGGAGAAGGAAAAGATATGGGAAGATTTATTGAGTTGCTTGTGTACAGAAGAAGAATTAAGGTTTTGGGAAGGTGGTGGTTTTTTCGAAGATCATTGGCCTTTAGGTGAAACAACAACTCCAGAATTTGTAAATCAATAGATTGTATTTTTATTCCTTATCAAATAATGTATTCTAAAATGAAGCAAAGGAAAGTAGTTTTAAATGTAGATATTGTAGGTTTTGTTGCATCAACAGTGTGTGCTGTTCATTGTGCCGTAATACCCATTTTATTAAGTGTAACATCATACGCAGGCTTAGCAGTTTGGGATAATGTATGGATAGATATTGGGATGTTTTTTTTAAGCTTTATTCTGGCTTCCTATTCTCTCTTGCGTGGTCATTTCAAACAACATAAAAAATGCAAAGCGATTGCATTTATGATTTTTGGGTTTAGTTTGATTGCAGCTTCTTTTTATTTGGACATGGCGACTGATAAAGTTATTTTATCTTCTGCGGGTGCTTTGATTGTTGCTGTTTCACATTTAATAAACTACAATATGTGTAAAAAGTGTAAATCTGCTCAATGAAATATTCTGTAAAAATATTCTTTTTTCTGTTGTTTTTATCCAATCATTTTTTTGGACAATGTAGCTATTCTTTATCAGGGAAAGTGATTGATCATCATGATCGTAAGCCTTTGGAGTTTGCTGAGGTGTATATTCCAGAATTAAAAAAAGGAACTTTAACAGACTCGTTAGGCAATTATGTAATTACTCAACTTTGTGCTGGAACTTATACTGTTACTTGTCATCATATGGGTTGTGATAGTTTGGTTACAACTGTTGAAATAACAGGGAATACTATTCAGAATTTTTATCCAGAACACCATTTGCATGAATTAGGTTTGGTTGATATTGTAACCGATCGGGTAAAGCAAGAAAACACATCAACAACCTATGAAATGAAGGGGAGAGAGTTGGATAAAACTAGGGGTGAATCATTAGGCGAGACTTTAAAATCAATTGTTGGCGTAAATGCCATTCAAACAGGTTCGAGTATTTCTAAGCCAGTTATACATGGTTTGCATAGTAACCGCGTGTTGATTCTAAACAATGGTATTCGTCAAGAAAGTCAGCAATGGGGTAGTGAACACGCTCCAGAAATAGATCCGTTTGTAGCAACAAAGTTAACTGTAATAAAAGGCGCTAATTCTGTTCGCTATGGTTCAGATGCAATTGCAGGTGTTATACTTGTAGAGCCTGATAAATTGCGTGATTCTTCCGGGATAGATGCTCAATTAAATTTAGTGGGCATATCGAATGGTAGAGGCGGAGTTGCTTCAGCAATTGTAAATCAAAATTTCAAAAAATTACCAGCACTCAGTTGGCGATTACAAGGAACAATCAAAAAGGTAGGTTCAGTTAACACGCCAAGGTATATTTTAAAAAATTCAGCTGTTGAAGAGTATAACTTTTCTGCTGCAGCAGGATGGAGTAAAACTAAGTATGGTTTAGAATTGTTTTACAGTCAGTTCAATACCAATATTGGTATTTTTTCAGGTGCGCACATTGGTAATGTTACCGATTTAATGGCTGCAATTAATCGTTCGGAGCCTCTTGAAAAATCTACCTTTTCCTATAAAATTGATCGCCCTTACCAGCATATTGAGCATGAATTGTTCAAAGCAAAGGCTTATTTGCAAACAGGTGATATCGGAAAACTCAGTTTGGTATATGCAAGGCAATATAACTTGAGGAATGAATTTGATAAAGACAAACCTCGAAACGATTCATTGGCAGCATTGAATAAACCTGAATTGCATTTTGAAATAACAAGTCATACTGTTGATTTATCTTGGGAACACAATTCTTTCAAGCATTTTACAGGAACAATTGGTGTAAGTGGGATGAAGCAAGGAAATACTTATTCAGGAAGGTATTTTATTCCAAACTTCAGAAATTACACAGGTGGTGTTTATTGGATTGAACGATTTACAAAAAATAAATTGCAACTAGAAGCTGGTATTCGTTACGATTATCGTTTTCTGCAAATTTATAAGTATGAGAACAATGTCATCGTTTCGCCATTCTACAATTTTCAAAATGCCTCTGGAACAATTGGCGCAATTTATAAATTTAATACAGCTACAACCATTACAGTTAATGCAGGAAGTGCATGGCGAGCTCCAAATGTAAATGAGTTACATAGCAAAGGAATTCATCATGGAGCAGCAACGTATGAAATTGGAAACGAAAATTTGAAACCAGAAAAAGCTACCAATTTTAGCGCAAGTTTTCATTATCAAAATGAGAAGAACTTGAAATTAGAAGTAAGTCCTTATTACATGCTTATTCGTGATTTTATATTTCTTCAGCCAATGTTCCCTGCAACAGTAACCATCAGTGGTGCCTTCCCAACGTTTGTTTATACTCAAACAGATGCACGCTTAACAGGTGTAGATGCATTGGTTGCTTATACCTTGTTTCCAAGATTTGTACTAAGTGAAAAGATTTCTATACTCAGAGCGTATGATACAAAAGCAAATGATTATTTAATTCAGATGCCAGCCGATCGTTTTACAACTGAATTGAGCTATGAGTTTAAAGAAATAAAACATTTTAGTGAAACTACACTTTCCTTGAGTGGTATTTATGAAAATAAACAGTGGCGTGTTCCTGCTAATAGCGATTATGCATTACCACCTTCTGCTTATTTTTTGTTGAACTGTGAGGTGAGTGCAACGGTTCGTTTAAATAAACAATCACTTACTATTGGGTTGGGTTGTACAAATTTATTAAACACAAGTTACAGGAATTACATGAATCGCTTCCGTTATTATGCCGATGAAATGGGAAGAAATATTTCTATCCGATTAAAAATGCCAATTATTTAAAATTCAAAAGTTTAACAATTAGTAAATAACAAAAACAAAAACAAAAATGAAAAAACAATTCAAACAATTGACCCTAGCAGCAATCGTTGTAGGCTCATTAATTACAGGATGTAAAAAAGATGAAGATGAGGTTCCAACACCAACACCTCCTACGAATGAAGAAGAAGTAATAACAACATTTACATTGTATTTTACCGACTCGGCAAACTCGGCAAATGTTGTGAGTGCTACTTTTCGTGATCCTGATGGAGATGGAGGAAACCCTTTTACGCAATTTGACAGTATTAATTTGCAAGCCAACAAAACATATTATGCTCAAGTGGTTGTATTAAACGAAACGGCTTCACCTGCAGATTCGATATCAAATGAAATTTTAGCAGAAGCAAATGATCATCTGTTTTTTTATACGGTAACGGGTGCAAATGCAACAGTTTCTATAACAGATTTTGATACCAATACACCAACACCATTGCCATTGGGATTACAAACTAAATGGAGAACTGGTGCAGCAAGTATGGGTTCAACACAAATCATTCTAAAACATCAACCGGGTGTTAAAGATGGCACGTTTGCACCAGGGACTACCGATATCGATTTGACATTTCATACCGATATTCAGTAAAGAATAGTTGAATACATTTAATAAGTACTTTCTTCAGGAGTTCCTGAAAACTTTTGAGGGAAGTGCTTATTATTTGAAAAAGAAATATCTCTGAATTGTAAAATAATAAAGCGGGTAGCTATGTGTATAGGATCTTCCAATTAATGGTCGGCCATACGAAAAATCGATTCGTAAATTCGAGTTAAAAATAAATTGAATAGAAGGTCGTATCTCTAAATACTTTCCCGCTTCCAATCCAGGTGCATCAGCAATTAAAATTTGTTTAGAATTGCTAAGTACTTCGGCTTTTTCATAAGCCTTTCCAATGAATTCACAATACACGTTTAAGTTCATTTGCTTGTAGCTTTTGTATTTTATAGGTAAGCACAAGAATCCCATTGATAAACTATAATTAATTGCTTTCCCGTATTTAACTTGCAAGGTTGAATCCAATTTTTGATAATAGTACGACTGAGGAATAATTCCTCCAGCAGTTAATGAAATAGCAAAGCGATTTTTTAATTTGGTTGCAGTAATGCCTGCACCAATTCCTCCATTATCGCCCATTAAATTTGGTTCTGCTTCATCGTGCGCTTCTTTCCCTCCTGCTAATTCAAGATAGGCTGACATTCTAAAATGGTTCTTTATTCCATCGTTACTAAAAAAACGATATTTCAAATTCAAGTTGAAGTTATCTAATTGATAGGGATATTTATTCCCTTTTTCAACTCCATGTGTGTGTATTCCAATATTACCATCATTTGCTATAAAGTTGGATGGGAATTTTCGTCCATGATGATTACTGAAATTAAAGCTTTGTGTAAACATAAATTTGGATGTAATTCCAAACATGAATCTGAAACTTTGTGAACTTCTAAATTGAGTAACTTCATTAAACCCCTCGTTAACAATGCGAATTCCAAGAACGCCTTTTGGTATATTGCTAGCAGGATCAACATGTGGAAACAACTCTTGCGACTTGCTATTTGTAACAGCAAAAAGGAAGAAAAGCGTATATATGAATTTTCGTATCAAGGGATTGTTACAAAATATTCGTTTTTAATAGTAGGAATCATTTGACTTTTGCAGCTATTGGAACAAAACAATTTCCATTTTTTGAACTCGTTTTTTTGCATCAGTTTCTCGCCAATAAATTTTATGTTGGTGGGTCCTGATAGTTTTTTTTCTCCTTCAATTTTGATAAAATGATACAAGTTGTTTTCGAAAATTAAGCAGTAATCATTTGTAATTGTAGTAGGTTCAATGTTTACAATAGCATGAATACTTCTTACTGAAAACCCAGCATCGTATACTTTTTGTGATAATGATTTGATGGAAATAGGGGTGTTTTTTTTGAAAAATACGGTGGCAATGTTTTTATCTAATTCCATGTAAACACTATCGACAAAAATTAATTTTCGAATCGATTTTTCGGTGGCATAAGAGCATGCAGAGCAGGTAAGTCCATCAATTCCAACAATGGCAGAAATAAATTGAGATTTTATTGTACCGGTGAAGCTAAAAAAAATACTAATGATGAATATAAAATGCTTGATTTTGCTCATATTTAATAAAGTTATATAATAAAAACGATTTTCGAAAGAATTTTATTGTAATTTTGTAGAACAAATAAAACACATTGAGATCATTCATCGCCATATTGGTTGCTTCTGTTTTCCTGTTTCAATCGGCTTCAAAGCTATTAATAATGGCTGATTATGAGATGAACAAAGAATACATTGCAAAGAATTTATGTGAAAACAAGGAGAAACCCAAATCAACTTGTAATGGTAAATGTCATCTTGCAAAAGAATTAAAAAAGCAAGATAAGAAAGAGAATCAGACTTCAAATTCACAAAAAGAGAAGTATGAAAATCAATTTTATTCTGAGGTTAAAAAATCCGATGCTTTTATTTTAGATGTAACAAATAATCAATTGATAGTTTTTTATCAATTCACAAATTACGCTAACTATCTCGATTCAATTTTTCAACCACCTCGAGCGTAATCATTTCCCTTTTTTAATAATTAACAACTAAATTTTTTGAAGAATGATTAAAGCAATGCTTATACTAGCAATTGTTTTGTTTATCTATTCTGTTAAAGAATTATATTCAATTAACAAATTGCTAAGAAAATAGTAGTATGTGATTGATGTCACATATTTACAATAAATCTATTATTAACTTTATATAAAATATTAAACCTATGAAAACTTTAAAATACATTTCTATACTTACAATTGCTATTTCTACTGTATTTACATCTTGTAAAAAAGATCCAGATGAAGAGCCAACACCAGTTACACCTGCTGCTACAACAGGTAGCTTGAATTTGCATTTCGAAAACATGGTTGATACGAATGCATTGGTACTTAACTCACAATTTTACACAAATGCAAATGGTGATACATTTAATGTTACAAAATTCAACTATTATATTTCAAACATTAAATTATTAAAAGCAGGTGTTGTGAAATATACTGAGTCTGAAAGCTACCATTTATTGCAAGCGAGTGATTTAACATCCTTAGAAATAGCATTGGCAAATGTCCCTCACGATACATACGATGGAATTCAATTTATGATTGGTGTGGATAGTGCACGCAATGTGTCAGGATCACAAACGGGAGCTTTAGATCCAGCAAATGGAATGTTCTGGACTTGGAGCAGTGGTTATATAATGGTTAAAATGGAAGGAACTTCTCCTCAGTCAACAGCAACAAGCAATGGATTATTGTTCCATGTTGGAGGTTTTTCTGGAATGAATAGTTCATTAAAAACAGTTACACCTTCGTTTAATGCAGAAACTGCTATTGTAAGTTCTTCAATTACACCAGAAATTCATTTTGCGGTAGATTTAAGTGAAATGTTTAAAAGTCCTACAACTGTTAACTTTGCAACATTGAATACGATTCATATGCCAGGTGCAAATGCAAAAACAATTGCAGATAACTATGCAGATATGTTCTCGGTAGAACATATTCATAATTAATTTTGTAAATTAGTAGAGTGAATAAAAGGAACTACATATCACTATTTTCAATTTTTGTAATTGTATTCGTTGCATTACAATCTTGTCAAGTCGATCCAGTTATAAAAGACGAACTACCAGCCGATAATATTCGGCTGATAGTTCCTTCTGGTTGGCCTGCGCCTGTGTACGATTTTTCTACCAATCTTTTAACTCAAGAAGGATTCGTATTGGGGCGTAAATTGTTTTATGATACACAGCTTTCGAGAAACAATACTATTTCATGCGGAAGTTGTCATCAGCAATTTGCTGCATTCTCTCATTTAGATCATGCCGTGAGTCATGGTATTGATGGTTTGTTTGGTACTCGAAATGCTCCTGGATTATTCAATCTGAATTGGAATACGAGTTTTATGTGGGATGGTGGAATTAATCATATCGAAGTGCAGCCGCTAGGGCCAATTGCGAATGTTGTGGAAATGGATGAGGATATCAATAATGTGGTTACTAAATTACAAGGTGATGCAGACTATCGCAGATTGTTTAGAGAGGCGTTTGGAACAGAGACAGTAACAACACAATTGATTTTAAAAGCAATGGCTCAATTTCAAGGAATGTTGGTTTCATATAATTCTAAATATGATCGTTATTCACGTGGTGAAACATCATTTTCGACAAATGAAATGAATGGCTTGAATCTATTTCAGCAAAAGTGCAACAGTTGCCATACAGCTCCATTGTTTACCAATTATCAGTTTATGAATAATGGTTTGGATTCTGTTTTTGCAGATGCAGGTAGAGCAACAATAACTTTGTTAGCTGCAGATTCTGGAACATTTAAGGTGCCAACATTACGTAATATAGCATTGACTCGACAATACATGCACGATGGACGATTTGAAACACTGGAAGAAGTCTTGGATCACTATTCTTCAGGAGTTGTTAATTCAAGCACCATTAGTGCCGATGTTGTAGGTGGAATTCCATTAACTGCTCAAGAAAAAGCCGATATTATTTCCTTTTTAAAAACACTCTCCGACTATACATTTATTAATGATCCACGATTTGCGGATCCATTTTAGTAGTTAATCATTTCGTTTTACACGAATAAAATCATTTCAATGAAACAATTAGTAACACTTTTTGGTGTTTTGATTTTTAATATAAGTTATGCCTGCGATTTTTGTGGTTGTTTTATGGGGATAACACCGTACGATAATCAGAGTAGTGTAGCAATGCTTTATCGCTATAAAAGTTATAGCGGGTATTTTAACGCAAATCAAAACAGTAAATTATTTCCCAATACGTATAAGTCAAGCGTAACCAATAGCAATTCAAATGCTTCTTTCAGTAATTTAAAACATGGGACACATGGAACCGTTTTAGATTCTACACTTAGTGATAGAGATTATGAAGTATTTACCACAGCAGAATTAAGAGCAAAATATTTTATTCATAATCGAATTGAGATTAATGGAATTATACCATTTGTTATGAATGCTGACCGAATTAAAGAGCAAAAACAAAACATACAAGGGATTGGCGACATTACGTTGTTTGCAGCTTATCATGTTATAAACAAAACGATGGCAGAAAAATTTCAGCACCGATTAATTCTAGGAGCAGGGCTAAAGCTCCCTGTTGGCGATTATTACCAAAAAAATGAAAATAATCAACGAGTTAATTTTATGTTGCAACCTGGTACAGGTAGTCTAGATTATTTGGCTTATGTTAACTATGTATTTGGATACAAAAAAATTGGATTTAGTTTTAATTCTACCTACAAAATAAATGGTGAAAATTATTATCACGAAAGAATTGCAAATAGCAGTACGAACTATTTGAATGTGTTTTTTAAATTCCGTCAGGAAAAAGATTTAAAAATTTTCCCATCGATTCAAGGGTATTATGAATATACAGAAGGCTTGTTTATTAATGATGCATTGCAAACAGGAACTACCATGAATATTGCAAATGCAGGCATTGGCTTGGATTTGTTTTATAAACAATTCGCTTTAAATACGTCTTTTCAGTTGCCAGTTTATGAACAAAAAATAAATGGTAATATGGCAAATGCTTGCAAATTTATGGTTGGATTGACATTTAACTTTAATCAGAAAAAATATTTGTTAAATAAAAAACAAACAAGCGCTTAATTTGTTAAATTAGTAAAGTAATTTCTATATCATGAAAAAACAAATCATATTTTTTGCAATTGCCATAGT
>Ga0315900_10006833_pt1 | contig 15137 bp, 15 predicted proteins | sample LakEriMetagenome_FD_203521 | JGI IMG/M metagenome (GOLD analysis project Ga0315900, IMG submission 203521) | Freshwater fungal communities from buoy surface, Lake Erie, Ohio, United States - Buoy 12 MA114 | ecosystem: Environmental > Aquatic > Freshwater > Lake > Lake biofilm | place: USA: Lake...
GGGTCTCGTCATCGGGGGGATGGCGGGGCGCGCACTGTAGGAGCCGAGGGCGGGTGGCATCGGGGTGCGGCGGTCAAGCGGCATGGTCGGCCCCCGAGGTGCTGGCCATCATCAGGCCGAGGCGGCGGAGATCGGCGTCTTCGGCGGCGATCCCGGAGGAGAGGCGGCTGCGGAGCAGGGCCGGGAGGCGGGCGCGGAGGGGCAGCGGCTTGGCGAGGTGCGCGGCGATGGGGAGGATCGCGGTGTCGGCTGCGTGCGCGGAGCGCGGTGCGGCAGGGGCGAGGGGCATCCCGGCGCGGCGGTCAGGCGGCATGATCGGCCCCCCAGTTGCCGGCCATCATCAGGCCGAGGCGGCGGGGGTCGGCGTCTTCGGCGGCGATCTCGGGCGAGAGGCGGCCGCGGACGATGGCCTGGAGGCGGTCGCAGAGGGCGAGCGCCTCGTCGAGATCCTCGGTGATGAGCAGGATCGCGGCGCCGGCTTCGCGGGCGGCGAGGAGCCGGGCGTGCAGCGCGGCGATGGCGCCTTCGTCGAGCCCGCGGGTGGGCTGGTTGGCGAGGATGAAGCGCGGCGCGGCCGAGAGGATGCGGCCGAGGATGAGCTTCTGCATGTTGCCGCCCGAGAGGAGGCGGGTGCGGGTTTCGGGCGTGGCGCCGCGGATGTCGAAGCGGGTGATGAGGTCGGCGGCATGGGCGCGGGCGCTGGCGCGGCGGATGAAGCCGCGGCGCGAGAAGGCCGGTTCGCGCAGGCGTTCGAGCACGGCGTTTTCCCAGACAGCGAGTTCGCCGACGATGCCTTCGGCGTGGCGATCCTCGGGGATGCGGCCTGCGCCGGCGGCGACGAGCGCGCGGGGAGAGAGGCGCGCCATGTCCTGGCCGGCGAGGGTGAGCGAGCCCGTGTCGGGGCGGGCGAGGCCGGAGAGGAGGCGGCCGAGGGCGGCCTGGCCGTTGCCCGAGACGCCGACGATGCCGAGGATTTCGCCCGCGCGCACCGTGAGGTCGAGATCGGTGAGCCGGGGGGTGCCGCCTTCGGAGAGGCTGACGCCTTGCGCGCTGAGCACAACCTCGCCCGTGGCGTGGCCTTCGCGGCGGGGGCGGGTGACGCGCTGGCCGACCATGAGTTCGGCCAGTTCGGCGGCGTCGGTCGCAGCGGTGGCGCGTTCGGCGACAAGCCGGCCGCCGCGCAGGACGGCGACGCGGTCGGAGGCGGCCATGACCTCGGGCAGCTTGTGGGTGATGAGCACGATGGAAAGCCCGTCGGCCACCATGCCGCGCAGGGTCTGGAAGAGGCGTTCGGCTTCGGGCCGGGCAAGGACGGCGGTGGGTTCGTCGAGGATGAGGATGCGGGCGTCGCGGTAGAGCGCCTTGAGGATTTCGACGCGCTGACGTTCGCCGACCGAGAGATCGGCGACGCGCGCCTCGGGCGTGACGGAGAGGCCGAAGCGGTCGGCGAGGGTCATGAGGCGGGCGCGCGCCTCGGCCCGGCGGCTGCGCAGGCGGGTCAGGGGTTCGGAGCCGATCATCACGTTGTCGAGCACGGTGAGGTTGCCGGCGAGCGTGAAATGCTGGTGGACCATGCCGACGCCTGCGTCGATGGCGGCGCGGGGGCGGCCGGGAGGGAGCGGGCGGCCGAAGACGGTGACCTCGCCGTCGTCGGCCCGGTAATGGCCGAAGAGGATGTTCATGAGCGTCGTCTTGCCGGCGCCGTTTTCGCCCAGAAGGGCGAGCACCTCGCCCTGGTTGAGGGTGAGGCTGACGGCGTCGTTGGCCAGGAGCGGCCCGAAGCGTTTGGTGATGCGGTCGAGCGTGAGGACGGCGGTCATGGCAGGCCCGCGAGGGGAAAGGGGAAGGCGAGGGGGGGTGCGGCAGCCTCGATCCGGCGGGCGAGCGCGAGGAGGGCGCGGTCGGCGCCGGGCGGGCCGAGGAGCGCGATGCCGAGGGGCAGGCCGTCGTGCAGGCCGAAGGGCAGCGCGAGGGCGGGCAGGCCCGCGGCATTGGCGAGGGCGGCGTTGGGGGCGAGCGCCTCCATCGCGGCGAAGCGGGCGGCGGGGTCGTCATCCGCGGCGCCGAAATGGCCGATGCGGGGGGGCGGGCCGGAGAGGACGGGAGAGAGGAGCGCGTCGTGGCAATCGAAGAGGCGGGCGGCGCGGGCCGAGAGCCGGGCGAGCGCGCGGGAGGCGGCGAAGAGGGCGGTTGCCGGCATGGCGCGGCCTTCGCGGGCGACGGCGGCGGAGAGGGGGGTGACGGAGGAGAGGGGGATGGCGAGCGCATCGAGCCATTCGGCGAGCGAGGCGGTGAGCACGATGCGGCAGAGGCGATGCGCCTCGAGCCCTATGGCATCGTAGGCGGGGATGGTGTCGACGGTGCAGCCGGTGCGGGCGAGGGCGTCGGCTGCGGCCTCGGCCGCGCGGGCGCGGGGGGCATCGCAGCGGGCGGGGATGGCGAGCGCGATGCGCGGCCGGGCGGGCAGGTCGCGCGGGGCGGGTTCGGCGCAGGGGCCGGCGATGCGGCCGGTTGCAAGGTCGAAGGCGGTGGCCACGTCGCGGACCGAGCGGGCGAGCACCAGTTCGGAGGCGAGCCCCATGAGGTGGTTGCCGAAATCCGGGCCGCCCGGGACCGCACCGCGCGAGGGCTTGAGCCCGACGAGGCCGGTGCAGGCGGCGGGGACGCGGATCGAGCCTGCGGCATCGGTCGCGTGGGCGATGGCAACGATGCCGGCGGCGACGGCGGCGGCTGCCCCGCCTGAGGAGCCGCCGGGGGAGAGGGTGTCATCCCAGGGGTTTCGGGCGGGAAGGGCGCCCGGGGGTTCGGCGGTGAGGGCGAGGCCGAATTCGGGGACGGTGGTGAGGCCGAAGGGGACAAGTCCGCCGGCGCGGAAGCGGGCGGCGAGGTCGCTGTCGGTTGCGGGGTCGGACAGCGCCTTTCGCAGCGCCGGGGAGCCTGCGCCGGGGGCAAGGCCGCGCGCGGAGGAGCCTAGGTCCTTCATCAGGAAGGGCACGCCATGGAAGGGGCCGCGCAGGCTGGCCGGTGCGGCATCGGCGGCGGCGGCGTCGGCCAGGCCCTGGTCCGGCGCGAGGCGGGCGAGCGCCCCGAACCTGTCCAGCGCCCGAGCAGCGCCGATCGCGGCCTGCATGGCCGCGACTGCGGTGGTGCGCCCGCCGGCGATGGCGGCGGCGAGCGCGGTGGCATCCTGCATGGCCGCGGTCAGGCGGGTTCGTTGGCGTCGATGGGCACCTCGAAGGCGCCCGACTGGATCGCGGCGCGCTTTTCCTCCATCGCGGGGACGGCGTCGGCGGGCACTTCCCCGGCTACAAAGATGAGGTCGTTGCCGCCGTGCTTCATGAAGGAATATTCGGTGTAGTCGCGCCCGACGGGGGTGCCGGCCTGGATGTCGGCGAGGATGGCCGAGATGGTCGGGCCGTAATGCCAGATCGCGTTTGCAAAGACCGTGCCGGGATAGCGCGGGGTATAGTCGATGAGCGAGCCGATGGCCTTGACGCCGCGTTCGGCGGCGCCGTCGGCGGTGCCGATGCGTTCTCCGAAGAGGATGTCGGCGCCGGCGTCGATCTGGGCGACTGCGGCCTCTTTGGCCTTGGCGGGGTCGAACCAAGCGCCGATGAAGCCGTTGAGGAAGGTCGCGTCGGGATTGACCTCCTTCACGCCGAAGCGGAAGGCGTTGATGAGCAGGTTGACCTCGGGGATCGGGTAGCCGCCGACCGAGCCGAAGACGTTGGAGGTGGACATCTTGCCTGCGAGCATGCCGGCGAGATAGGCGGCTTCGTGGTTGCGGGTGCCGAAGACGCCGAAATTGTCGCCCTCGGGGCCGCCCGAGGAGCCCATCAGGAAGGCCACGTCGGGATAGTCGGCGGCGACGTCGCGAGCTTCGTTTTCGACCGCGTAGGATTCGCCCCAGACAAGGCGGGCGCCGCTTTCGGCGACTTCGCGCATGGCGCGGGGATAGTCGGTCGCGGAGACGCCTTCGGAGAACTGGTATTCGATCGTGCCGGCGGCGGCGGCTTCCTGGAAGGCGAGGTGGATGCGGCTGTTCCAGGCGTTTTCGACCGGGGAGGCGTGGATGGCGGCGACCTTGATCGCGGTCTGGGCAGAGGCCTGGCGGAGATAGGCCGGCAGGGCGAGGGTGGCGGTCGCTCCGATCAGGAGCTGGCGGCGGTTGGGGGCGAGGCGCATGGGTGGGGTCCTTTCCGGTTGGGGGTCGATGTGGGTCAGTCTTCGGCCACGGGGGCGTAGTCGGCGGGGTCGAGCGTCGCGGGCCGGCCCGGCAGCGAGAGGGTGGGCCGGCGCGGCGCGGTTTCGGCGAGCACGCGGCCGTCGCGGATGACGCAGAGGCGGGTGGCCTTCATGCGCACGGCTTCGATCGGGTCGCGGGCCTGGAGGATGACCATGCTGGCCGGGCCGCCCGGGCGCAGCGTCGGGTCGGGCAGGCCCATGGCGGCGGCGCCGCATGTGGTGACCGAGGTGAAGGTCCAGGCCATCGCCTCGCGCGAGGTCATGGGGACGGCGTGGATCGCCATGTGCGCGACTTCGAGCATGTCGGCGGAGCCGAGCGGGTACCAGGGGTCCATCGTGCAGTCCTGGCCGAGGGCGACATTGACGCCGGCTGCGCGCAGTTCGGGGATGCGGGTCAGGCCGCGGCGGCGGGGATAGGTGTCGGCGCGTCCCTGCAGCGTGATGTTGATGAGCGGATTGGGGACGACATGCATGCCCGATTCGGCGATCAGCGGGATGAGCTTGGAGGCATAGTAGTTGTCGTAGGAATGCATCGCCGTGGTGTGGCTGGCCACCACGCGCGCGCCGAGGCCGAGGCGCGTCGTCTCGGCCGCGAGCGTTTCGACATGGCGGCTTAGGGGGTCGTCGGTTTCGTCGCAATGAATGTCGACGGGCAGGCCGCGGTCGGCGGCAATCTCGCACAGGCGGCGCAGCGAGTCCGCGCCGGCCTGCATGGTGCGTTCGAAATGCGGGATGCCGCCCACCACATCGACGCCCATGTCGAGCGCGCGCAACAGGTTGCGTTCGGCGTTGGGGCTGCGGAAGAGGCCGTCCTGGGGGAAGGCCACGAGTTGCAGGTCGATCCAGGGTTTGACCCGGCGGCGGACCTCGACCAGAGCTTCGACCGCGATGAGGCGGTCGTCACAGACATCGACATGGGTGCGGATGGCGAGGAGGCCCTGGGAGACGGCGAGGTCGCAGTAGCGCAGCGCGCGCTCCATCACCGCCTCGGGGGTGAGGAGTGGTTTGAGTTCGCCCCAGAGCGCGATGCCTTCGAGCAGCGTGCCCGAGCGGTTGAGCCGCGGCAGGCCGAGCGAGAGCGTCGCGTCCATGTGGAAATGGGGATCGACGAAGGGCGGCGCGACAAGGCGGCCGCCCGCGTCGATCTCGCGCTGGCCGGCGGCTGGGAGGGCGGGGCGGATGTCGGCGATGCGGGTGCCGGAGATGCCGATATCCACCCTGTCGCGCGCATCGGGAAGACGCGCGTTGCGCACGACGAGATCGAACATTGATGTCCCCCCAAGTCCAGACGGGCGGACGCTAGCAGAGGGCGGTATCGAGTCAAGCGCGGGGAGGAAGGCGCATGCCGAGTCACGGGGCTGTTGCCCGATTTCGCGGCAGGTCGCGCAGGCCGTGGCGTTGCGGCGGCGCGTTAGCGGAACATCGGCGGGCGGGCGTCGACCCAGGTGCCGGCGGATGTCCCGCTTTCGGCGACGGCGAAAACGGCGGCCATGGAGCGCAGGCCGTCTTCGGCGCGGGGAAAGAGCATGGCGGCGGGGTCAGGGGGGCGGCCGGCGTGGGCGGCGTGGATCGCCTCGGCGAGGTCCTTGTAGATGTTGGCGAAGGCGAGCGGCATGCCTTCGGCATGGCCGATGGTGACACGGGTGGAGCGGTCGGCTTCGGGCGAGAGGCCCGCCTCGCCGCGTTCGATCACCTGGAGCCGGGCGCCGAGCGGCATGTAGTAGAGCTGGTTGGGGTGTTCCTGGGCCCAGCGCAGGCCGCCCTTTTCGCCGAAGACCTGGAGCGTGAGCCCGTGCTGGCGGCCGATGGCGATGGAGGAGGTCCAGAGCCGGCCGACGGCGCCACCGTCGAAACGAAGGTTGACCTGGGCGTCATCCTCGAGCAGGCGCGAGGGGATGCAGGAGACGGTGTCGGCCGAGAGGCGCGCGAGTTCCTGCCCGATGACGAAGCTGGCCATGTGCAGCGCATGGATGCCGCAATCGGCGAATTGGGCCGAGATGCCGGCCTGGGCGGGGTCGTAGCGCCAGCGGACGCGGGGATTGTCGGCATCAGCGGCATCGGCGTGATGGCCGTGGGCGAATTCGGCGACGACCATGCGCACCGCGCCGATGTCGCCGCGAGCGACCATCGCGCGCATGTGGCGCACGAGCGAATAGCCGGTATAGCCGTAGTTGACCGCGCAGATGCGGCCCGTGGCGCGGGCGAGGGTGACGATCTCTTCGGCCTCGGGGACGGTCATGGTCATGGGCTTTTCGCAGAGCACGTGGAAGCCGGCCTGGAGGAAGGCGCGCGTGATCTCGAAATGGGTGGCGTTGGGGGTGGCGACGGTGACGAGGTCGACGCGGTCGGGGCGGGCGGATTCGCCGGCCAGCATCTCGCGCCAGTCGCCGTAGGAGCGGTCGGGGGCGAGGCCGAGACTCTGGCCGAAGGCGCGCCCGGCCTCGGGGCGGTGGTCGAGCGCGCCGGCGGTGAAGTCGAAGAGCCCGTCGAGCCGTGCGCCGAGGCGGTGAGCGGGGCCGATCTGGCTGCCTTCGCCGCCGCCGATGAGACCCCATCTGAGCCGTTGCATGCTGCGCACTCCTGCCTAGAAGCCGATGGATGAGAGATAGTCGCGGTTGCGGCGCGCGTCGTCGAGGGGGCTTACGTCGAGCGTGGGGTCGCAATCCTGTTCGACGGTGCACCAACCGTCGAACCCTGCGTCGAGGAGAATCCGGCGGACGGCGGGAAAGTCGACGTCGCCCTGGCCGAGATTGCAGAAGATGCCCTGTCCGCAGGCGTCGTAAAAACCGGTGCCGCGGGCGATGACGTCGGCCTTGACCCTGGGGTCGATGTCCTTGAAGTGCATGTAGCGGATGCGGCCGATATGGCGGCGCATGAAGGCGACGGGGTCGAAGCCCGCGTAGGAATGGTGGCCGGTGTCGAAGCAGATGCCGAGGACCTTGTCGTCGACCTCGTCGAGCAGGCGTTCGAGTTCGGGTTCGAAGTCGATGAAGCCGGCGGCATGGGCGTGGATGGAGACGGTGAGGCCGTAGTCCCCCGCGCCGATCCGGGCGACGGTGGCGATGCGGTCGCGGAAGGCCGCCCATTCGGCGGCGTCCATCTGTTCGGCGGCCTCGGGACGGCCGGCGGTGGGGGCGCGGCGGGGAGAGATCGAGTCGATCAGCACGAGGTGCCGGGCGCCGTGGGCCACGAGCGCGCGGCAGGTGCGGCGGGCGGCGTCCTGCACGTCATCCCAGGCGGCAGGGTCGTGGAAGGGGCGGAAGACGACGCCGCCGATGAGGGTGAGCGCGTGTTGGGCCAGCGCCTCGGCCAGGATCGCGGGGTCTTCGGGCATGTAGCCGATGGGGCCGAGCTCGATCCCCGCATAGCCGGCGGCGGCGCAGTCGGCCAGCACCTGGCGCCAGGGCGGGTTGCGGGGGTCGCCTGCGAATTCGACGCCCCAGGAGCAGGGCGCGTTGCCGATGCGGATGGTCATGGGGACATGTCTCCGGTCATGAGCGGGGGACGGCGTGCCAGCGGCCGTCGGCGGAGGCCTGGAAGGCGGTCTCGATCACCTGGGCGACGGCGAGACCGTCGCGGAAGGTGGGCCAGACGGGCTGACCGGAGGCGATGGCGGAAAGAAAGTCGCGCGCCTCGATGATGATCTGGTCCTGGTAGCCTGTGCCGTGGCCCGGGCCCTGGCAGAAGGCGCGGTAGTCGGGATGGGCGGGGCCGGTGAGGATCCGGGTGAAGCCGCGTTCGGCCTCGGGGCCCTGGGCGCGGTAGAGCCAGACGGCGTTCTGGTCTTCCTGGTCGAAGCGGATTGCGCCTTCGGTGCCGTGGATTTCGTAGGCATAGCCCATCTTGCGCCCTGTGGCGGTGCGGCTGACATAAAGGTGGCCCATCGCGCCGGAGGCGAAGCGCAGCATGATCTGGGCGTGGTCGTCGTTGTCGACCGCGACGGGCCCCTGCGGGCCGGGGCGGGTGGGGTGCAGCGTTTCGATCCGGGCGGAGAGTTCGGCGATGTCGCCCATGAGGGCGAGGGCGCAGTTGATGATGTGGGGGGCGAGATCGCCCATCGCGCCGTTGGCGCGGCCGGTGGTGCGCCAGGTCGCGGGGCTGGCGGGGTCGGCGAGGAAATCCTCGGTATGTTCGGCGCGCAACCAGGTGACCCGGCCGATCGCGCCTTCAGCCAGCAGGCGGCGCACGAACTGAGTCGCGGGGGTGCGGACGTAGTTGAAGCCGATCATGTTGGGCAGGCCGGAGGCCTCGGCCGCCGCGGTCATGGCCCGGGCATCGGCGAGCGAGGCGCCGAGCGGCTTTTCGCAGAAGACGGGTTTGCCGGCGGCAAAGGCGGCCTCGGCGATGGCGCGGTGGGTGGACTGGGGTGAGGCGATCACGACAGCCTCGACCGCCGGGTCGGCCACGAGGTCGCGCCAGTCGTTCGCCGCGCGGGCAAAGCCGAGCGCGCGGGCATGGTCTTCGGCCGAGGCGGGGGAGGAGGCGGCGATGACTTCGAGCCGGGGGCGCAGTGCGGTGTCGAAGACCGCGCCGACGGCCGAGAGCGCGACGGCATGGGCCTTGCCCATGTAGCCGCCGCCGACGAGCCCAATGCCGATCTGCCTCACGGGCGATGTTCCCCTGCAGCCCGGTTGCAGCCGGTTGCAACGGGTGGTCCGTCGTGTAACGTCCCGTTTTGGAGCCTGCAAGGGGCCTCCGGGGGCGTGTGGTCCGGGGCGGGGCGGCGCAGGGCGAGCAGGGGGAGCGATGGCCGGGAAAGCGGGGCTGGCGAGGCTGTCGGGCGGGCGTCTTCTGGTCATCGGGCGGGCGGGGATGGACCTTTACGCCGATCCGCCGGGGACGCGGACCGAGGAGGCAGCGCGCTTTACCTCGGCCCTGGGCGGGTCGGCGGCGAATACGGCGGTGGCGCTGACGCGGCTTGGTTGCCGGGCTGCGATTGTGACCTGCGTGGCCGATGATGCGATCGGGCGCTTCTGTCTGAACGAGCTGGACCGGTACGGGGTGGACCGGCGCCATGTGCGCGCGGTGGGGGGCGAGGCGCGCAATTCGCTGGCCGTGGTGGAGACGCGGGTGGAGGATCATCAGTCGGTGATCTACCGCAACGGGGCGGCTGATTTCGAGATGACGGCGGCGGATGTGGAGGCAGTGGATTACGCGGCCTTTTCGGGGCTGATCGCGACGGGGACGGTGCTGGCGGCGGAGCCGTCGCGCAGCGCGGCGTTGCGGGCCTTCGAGCTTGCGCGGGCGGCGGGGGTGCCCTTGATCCTCGACATCGATTACCGGCCCTATTCCTGGAGGTCGGGCTGGGACGCGGCCGAGGTCTGCGGCCGGGCGGCGGCGATGTGCGACGTGATCGTCGGCAATGATGTGGAGTTCGGGGTTCTGGCCGGGGATGCGGCGCAGGGCCTTGCGGCGGCGCGCGCGCTGGTGGCGGGCGGGGCGGGGGTCGCGATCTACAAGATGGGCGAGAAGGGGGCGATCACGATCACCCCCGGCGAGGAATTCGCGACCGGCATATTTCCGGTGGCGGTGCTGAAGCCGACCGGGGCGGGGGACAGTTTCCTTGGCGCCCTGATCGCGGCGCTGGCCGCGGGCCGGCCCCTGCGCGAGGCGGTGCTGCGCGGCGCGGCGGCTGCGGCCATCGTCGTCGGGCGCGTGGCCTGTGCGCCGGCGATGCCCGACCGGGCGGAGCTTGACCTGTTTCTGGCGCGAAACCCTGCGCCCGGTGCCATCTGAGAGGACCCCATGCACATTGCGCCCCATGACAACCGCAACCGGCCCATCGTCGATGTCGGGGATGCGCTTGTGCCGCTGGTCTATTTCAACCGCGTGAGGCTGGGCCCCGGAGAGAGTTTCGACTACCGCGTGGCGGGGTACGAGACCTGCGTGGTGCCGGCGACCGGGACGGTCATGGTCGAGACGGGGGGCGAGCGTTTTGCCGAGATCGGCAACCGCGGCGCCGATGTCTGGGATGGCGAGCCCGAGGGCGTCTATGTGCCGACCGATACGGGCGCGCGCATCACCGCGCTGACGGCGACCGAGTGCTTTGTCGCAGGCGCGCGGTTTGCCGAGACGCTGCGCCCCTTTGCGGTGCGCCGGGACGATCTGGACGTGGTGCAGTACGGGTCGGACGAGACCAAGACGCATCGCAAGATCAAGCATATCCTGGGCGCGAAGCATCACGACAGGGTGGGGCGGCTTCTGGTGAGCGAGTTGTTCACCGTGGGCGCGGGGGGGTGGTCGGGATTTCCAAGCCACAAGCACGACACCGACCGTCTGCCGGAGGAGACGCGGCATGACGAGTGCTACAATTTCCGGTTCCGGCCCCCTTATGGCTCGGGCCTGCAGATGTTGCAGCGCGTCGACAATGAACCGGGGGATGCCTATCACATCATGGACGGGTCGACCGTGCTGATCGACCGGGGCTATCACCCCTGTGCGGTGCTGCCGGGCTATGAGATGTATTACTTCACCATCCTGGGCGGGCTGAGCCAGAGGAGCCTGCGGCAGTATTTCCAGCCCACGCATGCGGCGCAGGTGAAGACCATTCCCGGGATCATGGACATGGTGGCGAAGTTCCGATGACGCTGGCCACATTGGCCGAGGTGTTGCGGCCCGCGCTGGCGGGCGGCTGGGCGGTGCCGGGGTTCGTGTGCCTGGGCTGGGAGGATGCGCGGGCCTATGTCCGGGCGGGCGAGGCGGAGCGGGCGCCGGTCATCCTGCAGGCGGGGCCGGGGGCGCGGGCGCATATGCCGCTGCCGGTCTGGGGCGCGATGCTGCGGCATCTGGCAGAGGGCGCGGCGGTGCCGGTGGTCGTGCACCTGGACCATGGCGCATCGGTCGAGGAGTGCCGCGCGGCGGTCGAGGCGGGTTTCAGTTCGGTGATGATCGACGGCTCGCGCCTTCCGCTGGACGACAACATCGCGCTGACGGCGGAGGTTGCGCGGATGGCGCATGCGCGGGGCGTGTCCTGCGAGGGCGAGATCGGGTTTGTCGGCTATGCGGGGGGCGCAGGTTCCACCGGGACGGACCCGGAGGAGGCGGCGCGGTTCGTGCGCGAGACGGGGGTCGATGCGCTGGCGGTGTCGGTGGGGAACCTGCATCTGAGCCGGCAGGAAGGGGCGGGGCTGGACCTGGACCGCATCCGCGCCATCCAGGCGGCGACCGGGGTGGCGCTGGTGATCCATGGCGGATCAGGCGTGCCGCGGGCCGAGCGGCGGATGCTGGCCGCGGGGTCGCGGATCTGCAAGTTCAATATCGGAACCGAGTTGCGGCAGGTCTTTGGCCGGGCGCTGCGGGACGCGGTGATGCGCGACCCGGCACGGTTCGACCGGCTGGAGCTTTTGCGCGAGACCGAGGCGCCGGTGACCGAGGCCGCCCGTGCGGTGATCCGCGATCTGGGCGCGGCGGGACGGGGCGGCTGAGGCGGCCGGCGGCTTGCCCGGGGCGGGGGCAGCGGGTAGAGGGACTGCGTCGGCGGGCGTGGAGGGGGCGATGCGGGCATTCGTGTTTCCGGGGCAGGGGGCGCAGGCCGTGGGCATGGGGCGGGCGCTGGCCGAGACCTGGCCCGCGGCGCGTGCCGTCTTTGACGAGGTCGACGCGGCTCTGGGCGAGCGACTCTCGGCCCTGATCTGGGAGGGCGACATCGAGACGCTGACGCTGACACGCAATGCGCAGCCCGCGCTGATGGCGACCTCGATGGCGGCGATGCGGGCGCTGGAGGCGGAAGGGGTCACCATCGGGGCGGCGGCCTATGTCGCCGGGCATTCGCTGGGGGAATATTCGGCGCTGTGCGCGGCGGGGTCGCTGAGTGTCGCCGATACGGCGCGGCTCCTGCGCGTCCGGGGCGAGGCGATGCAGTCGGCGGTGCCGGTGGGGCAGGGGGCGATGGCGGCGCTTCTGGGCCTTGACTTCGCGGCGGCGGCGGAGGTGGCGGCAGAGGCCGCGGGCGGCGAGATCTGCGTCGCGGCCAACGACAACGATCCGGCGCAGGTCGTCGTCTCGGGCCACCGGGGGGCGGTGGAGCGGGCGGTCGCGATCGCGGCGGCACGGGGCGCGAAGCGGGCGCTGATGCTGCCAGTGAGCGCGCCCTTTCATTCGCCGCTGATGCAGCCGGCGGCCGAGGCGATGGCCGAGGCGCTGGCCGGGGTGACGCTGCAGGCGCCGGTGGTGCCGCTGGTCGCGAATGTCGCGGCGCAGGCGGTGAGCGAGCCCGGCGAGATCCGGCGGCTGCTCGTCGCGCAGGTGACGGGATCGGTGCGCTGGCGGGAATCGGTCGCCTGGATGGCGGGGCAGGGTGTGACCGAGGTCTGGGAGATCGGCGCGGGCAAGGCGCTGTCGGGGATGGTGCGGCGGATCGCGAAGGATGTCGCGGTCAGGGCCGTGGGCACGCCCGAGGAGGTGAGGGCAGCCGTGGCGGAGGCGGTGTAAGGGGGGCGCTGCCCCCCAGGCCTGCGGCCCTCCCCCCGGGATATTTGGGGACATAGAATGGGCAAGGCGGGCCGGGATGCGGAAAGGGATGAGGGCATGTTCGATCTGACGGGGAAATGCGCGCTGGTGACCGGCGCATCGGGCGGGATCGGGGGAGAGATCGCGCGCGTCCTGCACGGGGCGGGCGCGGTCGTGGCGCTGTCGGGCACGCGGGAGGCGCCGCTTCGGGCGCTGGCCGCGGCTTTGGGCGGGCGGGCACATGTGCTGCCCTGCGATCTGTCGGATGCCGCGGCGGTAGGCGGGCTTGTGGCGCGGGCGACCGAGGCGATGGGGGCGGTCGATATCCTGGTCAACAATGCCGGGATCACGCGGGACGGGCTCATCATGCGGATGTCGGACGAGGACTGGGCGCAGGTGATCGAGGTGAACTTGACCGCGACGATGCGGCTCTGCCGGAGTGCGGTCCGGGGGATGGTGAAGGCGCGCTGGGGGCGGATCGTCAACATCGGATCGGTGGTGGGCGCGACCGGGAACCCGGGGCAGGCGAATTACGCCGCCGCGAAGGCGGGGCTTGTCGGGATGACGAAGTCGATCGCGCTGGAGGTGGCGAGCCGGGGGATCACGGCCAATTGCGTGGCGCCGGGTTTCATCACGACGGCGATGACCGACAAGCTGACCGACGAACAGAAGGCGGGGATCCTGGGCCGTGTGCCGGCGGGGCGGATGGGGGAGCCTGCGGAGATCGCGGCGGCAGTGCTCTTTCTTGCTTCGGCCGAGGCGGGGTATGTGACGGGCGCCACGCTGCATGTGAACGGCGGGATGGCGATGCTCTGACCCCAGGGGGGCGCCCCCGGGGAGTGCGCCGGGGCGGTATCGGGGGGGACAAAGCGTTTGCCTTGGTGGGAATCTCTGCTATGAGCGCCGAAAGACGTCCCGGACGGGTCCCCGCATGGGGCATCGCGTGCGGGGGCCCCTTTGGGGGCTTGAGCCGCCCTGCGGGGCAAGCAGGACAGAGGGGCCGCGCTGGCCCGTAAGAGCGTGAGGAACGGATATGAGCGACGTCGCAGACCGCGTGCGCAAGATCGTGGTGGAGCATCTGGGTGTCGAAGAGGACAAGGTGATCGAGAGCGCCTCGTTCATCGACGATCTGGGCGCGGACAGCCTTGATACGGTCGAGCTCGTGATGGCCTTCGAGGAAGAGTTCGGGATCGAGATTCCGGACGATGCGGCCGAGACGATCCAGACCTTCGGCGATGCGGTGAAGTTCATCAGCGACGCGCAGTAATTCCTGCCTTGTGGCGGATGTGGCGGCGGCCCCGGTTTCGGGGTCGCCGTTTTCGTTTCTGGGGAGCGGCGGGGGCGTGACGGAAAACGGGACCCGTCAGGGGCGGGTTGGGGGAGGGGCGGAGATGGCGAATCTGGGCGCGATGTTCGGTGCAGGGGAGGTGGCGACCTTCTTGGGGCTGCCGCGGGCGGATCTGGCGCGGATCGCGGCGGATGTGGTGATCCTGGGGGCGGATGGCTGCACGCCCTATGCCACGGTCGGGCATTACTGCGCCGGGGGGCCGGCGGCGATCAGGGGGGCGGCGGCGGCCTATGCGGCGAACCTTTCCCACATGAATTTCGACATCGGCGGGCCGGTCGAGGGGCGGGCGCGCGTGGCCGATGCGGGGGACCTGCCGGTCGGCCCGGCGGATGGCGTGGCGAACCGGGCGGTGATCGGGCGGGCGGTGGGGCAGGTGCTGGATGCGGGCGCGGTGCCGGTGCTGGTCGGGGGCGACGATTCGCTGCCCATTCCGATGCTGCAGGCCTATGCGGCGCGGGGGCGCGAGATCGTGATCCTGCAGGTCGATGCCCATATCGACTGGCGCGACGAGGTGCAGGGCGAGCGCTGGGGGCTGTCGTCGACGATGCGGCGGGCCTCGGAGATGGCGGGCGTGCGGCGGATCGTGCAGGTCGGGCAGCGCGGGATCGGGTCGGCGCGGATGCAGGACGTGGCCGAGGCGCGGGCTTGGGGCGTGCAATTCGTGTCGGGCCGCGAGGTGCAGCAGGCGGGGATCGGGCGGGCGGTTGCGCTGATCCCGGAAGGGGCGGAGGTTGTCATCTCGTTCGACTGCGACGCGCTTGACCCCGCGATCATGCCGGCGGTGATCGGGCGGACGGCGGGGGGGCTGGCCTACGGGCAGGCGCTGGACCTGATCGAGGGGGTGGCGGCAAAGGCGCGGATCGCGGGGTTTGCCCTGGTCGAATTCATGCCGGCGCAGGATATCGGCGGGATGGGGGCGATGACGGCGGCGCAGCTTCTGGCGGCGGCCGTGGGCGTGATCGCGCAGCAGCTCTAGAGCGTGTCGCGGTCATTCGGGTTTGTATCCTGCGGCGACGAAGTAGTTGAAGCATTCCTCCTCAGTGAAGAGGTCGCAGACGGCACCGACGGCTTTCCAGAGGTCGTCGTAGGTGCGGGC
>Ga0315900_10006834_pt1 | contig 15136 bp, 17 predicted proteins | sample LakEriMetagenome_FD_203521 | JGI IMG/M metagenome (GOLD analysis project Ga0315900, IMG submission 203521) | Freshwater fungal communities from buoy surface, Lake Erie, Ohio, United States - Buoy 12 MA114 | ecosystem: Environmental > Aquatic > Freshwater > Lake > Lake biofilm | place: USA: Lake...
ATAACCCTCTCAGGCCCCCTAACGATCGTAGCCTTGGTGAGCCGTTACCTCACCAACTAGCTAATCGTGCGCATGGTCATCCTTTACCGCCGGAGCTTTCAAAGCAGAACGATGCCGTTCCGCTTGTTATGGGGCATTAATCCTCCTTTCGGAGGGCTATTCCCCAGTAAAGGGCAGATTCCATACGTGTTACGCACCCGTGCGCCGGTCGCCACCCATGTATTGCTACATCGTGCTGCCCCTCGACTTGCATGTGTTAAGCCTGCCGCTAGCGTTCATCCTGAGCCAGGATCAAACTCTCCATTGTAAATGTTCGTTCGATCTGGTCCGTTGACGAGGTCTCTCATGTTGATCTGTCGATCACAAGGACACCTGCTGTTCTCAGATTGGACAATAAGTCAAAGAACTGTATCGGGTCGAGGCATCAGCCTCTTTCCGGTCTCGTTCAGTCTTTCAAGCGCCTCTCGCGGGTAAGCCCCGTCGATTGGGACGGCAAAAGTAGTGGGTCTTTTGATCTCTGCAAGTGTCTGTTGAAAATTTCTTTCCAACCCCCTTGCTCATCCTCTTCTCCCACCCCGTTGCCGGGTCGCTTCAAAGAACGTTTTTCCGAAAGCGGCTGCAAATGTAGGGAGCCTTTCCACATGTGCAAACACAGGGACAACAATTTTTTCACTCAGCCCCTTCAGGGAGTGGTCACCGCCACGGGTAACACCTTGCCATTGAAGAGGTTGTGTCCCTCCAAGGCAAAGCGGGCCACGTATGCCCCCATCGCCTCCGCTGTCACCGGTGCCTGATAGCCAGGGAAGGCCTCGCGCACCATCTCGGTGTCCACCGCCCCCAGGGCCAGGCAGTTACTGCGAATGCCGCGCTCCTTGAACTCCTCGGCCAGACACTGGGCCATGCAGGCCAAGGCAGCCTTGCTGGCGCTGTAGGCCACCAGCCCCGGGAACTTGGCGCTGTCCTGGAAACCGCCCATGCTGCCGATGTGCACCACATGACCGGGCGGCGTGCCGTCCAGCTCGTCCACCACGGCCTGGGTGATCTCCAAGGGCGCGAACACGTTCACGGCATAAAGTCGCTCCAGCACCGCGCGCTGATGGTCGCCCATCGGTCGTTTGTCCAACAGACCGGCACAGTGGACCAGTGCCCGCACCCGGCGCCGGGCCACGGCGGCCTTGATCATCCCTGGCGCATCGGGTGAACCGATGTCCAACGCCAACACCTCCACCCGACCGGCCCCTTCCTGCTTTAGACGCTCGAGCGCCCCTGCATCCCGTGCCACGGCGAGCACCCGCACACCATGTTCCCTGACCACGGCCAGCGCCGTTGCCCTTCCCACGCCCCTGCTCGCACCGGTGATGACCACCAGCTCCTCCTTCCCTGTTCCCATGGCTGCGTTGATGCGATCCTACTTTTGTGCGTCGTTGGCCGGATGGGTCTTTCCGTCCGTTCCTCCTCCAAAAGTACCCGCATGAACGATCCCCTGCTGCAGCACCACTTCCTGGGCAACCCCGTTGACCACTGGCTGTATGCCCTGGCCTGGGCGGCGGGCGGCTGGTTGGTGGGCAAGGCGCTGTACTGGGGCTCCTCCACGGTGCTGAAACGCCTGGCGGCCAGCACGGCCACGCGCCTGGACGACCTGCTGATCGTGGCGTTGCGCGGCCCTTTGGTGGCCTTGGTGACCCTCATCGGCATCTACCTCGCCTACCACCAACTGGAACTCCCGGACAAGATGGACCTGTGGGTGGAGCGTGTGATAAAAGTGGCCACCGTCCTGGCCTTGACCTGGTTGCTGGCCCGTTTGGTGGATGCCCTGGTGGAGGAATACCTGCTGCCGCGTGCCCGCCGCGAAGAGACCAAAGTGGTGAAGAGCCAGTTGGTGCCGGTGGTTCGGAGCGCATCCAAAGTGCTGGTCTGGGGACTGGGCCTGGTGCTCGCCCTGAACAACGCCGGCTACAATGTGGGGGCGCTGCTGGCAGGCATCGGCATCGGTGGTCTGGCCATGGCGATGGCCGCCAAGGACACGGTGGCCAACATCTTCGGCGGGGTGACCGTGTTCGCGGACAAGCCCTTCGAGGTGGGCGAGCGCATCCGCGTGGCCGGGTACGATGGCATCGTGCAGGAGATCGGGATCCGCAGCACACGCATCCGCACCTTGGAAGGCCCGATCGTGGTGGTGCCCAACTTCAAGTTCACGGACAGCGTGCTGGAGAACGTGTCCCAGCAGGCCTCCTTCCGCGTGCGGCATGAACTGGGTCTGATCTACGAGACCCCGCCGGAAAAGGTGGAGGAGGCGCTTCAGATCCTGAACACCCTGGTGGGCGAACACCAGGACGTGCTGGAGCCCGACCGGATCGCCAGCTTCACGGCGTTCAAGGATTATTCGCTGAACATCCTGTTCGTGTACTTCATCCGGAAGGAAGCCGATGCCTTCGCGATCCAGAGCAGGATGCACCTGGAATTGATGCGCCGGTTCGCTGTGGCCGGCTTGGAGTTCGCCTATCCCACGCAGGTGGAGATCTCGCGCGGCGACTGAACGGGTCCTACTTCTTCCTGCGCCGGGCCTCACGGGCCTCCTTGCGCTTCTCCTCCTCCTCGATCTTCTTGCGGCGGCGTTCCTGCACTTCGGGATCGAGCACGTCGCCGATGTTGCGCATCTGGCGCAGCACCCACTGCTGGCGGCCCCGGATGTATCCCGAGGGGCTGGTGCAGCTGAAGCGGCGCGGGGCTGGCAGGGTGGCGGTGATCAACGCCGCTTGGGCCGCCGTGAGCCGGGCCGCAGGACGGTCGAAGCAATGCTGTGCGGCCGCCTCCGCCCCGAACACGCCCTTGCCCATCTCCGCCACATTGAGGTAGACCTCGAGGATCCGCTCCTTGGTCCACAGCAGTTCGATGAGCACGGTGAACCAGGCCTCCAACCCCTTGCGCAGGTAGGTGCGCCCGGGCCAGAGGAAGACGTTCTTGGCTGTCTGCTGGCTGATGGTGCTGCCCCCGCGGATGCGCCTGCCCTTCTTGTTGCGTTCCATGGCCTTGCGCATGGCCTCCCACGAGAAGCCGGAGTGGAACATGAAGCGCTGGTCCTCGGAAGCCATCACGGCCAGGGGCAAATTGCGCGAGATGGCGCTCCAATCGGTCACCGTGCGTTCAATGCCGTCCTGTTCGTTGGCCTGTTCCACCATCACCCAGGTCACCGGTGGTTCCACAAAGCCCAGCAGGGCTGCCCACAGGGCCGTGACCACAACAAACCAAAAGGCTGCCGCACCGGTCCAGCGGAAGAAGGCGGCAAGAGCGCGGCGCATGCAGGGGTTTCGTGGCGCGAAAGTATGCGCCGATATGGAACCCCGAACAGCAGCGGGGCCGGCCCATCATGGACCAGGCCCGGCACAGCCGCAGACGCTCGTCACCCCTGTTGCTTGCGGCCGAAGAAGGTATAGAAGAGCACCAGCGCCAGTCCGCCGAAGATGGCCATGCCCACGAAGTAGGGCATCGGGTTATCGCCACCGGGAGGCATGGCGGCCCGCTCGAAGAGGTGGCCGCCCACACAGCCGAGACCAAGGCCGATGAGCAGCAGGCCGTTCTTCAGGGTGCGCAGGTGGTCGGCCATGGGGCGGTGCAGGCCTGGTGCGAGGCCCTTGTCGATCATGTTCATCCGTTCCCGGTGGCGGGTGGAGAAGTAGATGTAGAACAGACCGAAGACGGTGGAAAAGAAGAAGATGATCGCGATGGCGCCTGTGATGTCCATGGTGCGTGGTGGTTTCGTGGTGTGGTGATGACCCGTTGCCGGGGCCGTTGACCATCTGACGCAGCCGATCACACGCCGGTTACGATCCGCTCATCCACCGTGCTCAAGGCGCTCCCGGAGGCTTTGGACCGGTCATCCCAGTTGGCTTGGCCCGGGACCGTTGTGCCCTTCCATTTGTAACCGGGAAGTCCCTCCGCAGCGTCCCATCCCATGCACCCCGTGGACCACAGCACGATCATCCCACGCATCCTGGCCGGCGACAGCCGCGCCTATGCGGAGCTCGTGCGCCACTACCAACGCATGGTGTATACCGTCTGCTTCCGGGTGCTGCGGAACGCGCAGGATGCCGAGGAGGCCACGCAGGACAGCTTCGTGAAGGCCTACCAGCACCTGGCCGGCTTCGGGGGCAACGCCAAGTTCAGCACTTGGTTGTACAGCATTGCCTACCGCACGGCCATCAGCCACGGCCGCAAACGGCGCGATGACGAAGGCTCGGTGGACGACCTGCCACACCACCCGGCCGCGGAACCCGATGCGAGCGGCCACCGGACCGAGGTGCGGCAGTTGCTGGACCATGCGCTCGCCCAGCTCGATCCGGAGGATGCGTCGATCCTCAGCTTCTTCCACCTGGAGGAGCTGAGCGTGGAGGAGATCGTAACCATCACCGGACTGGGTGCGTCGAATGTGAAGGTGCGCCTGCACCGCGCCCGCAAGAAATTGTTGGACGTGGTCCAGGCCACTTACGGCACCGAAGCGCAACGCCTAATTTTGGATCATGCCTGAACCGAAGGACACGCTCCACGACCTGTTCCAGGCGGCCGGGCATGCCGCTCCGGGCACGGACCTCACGGACCGCATCATGGCCCGGGTGTCGGTGACACCGCTGCTGCGTCCCACGCCGGTGAAGCCCATCCTGGGGCGCGGCGCGTGGACCGTCATCATCCTCCTGATGGCCGCCGTGCTGCTGTGGGGGCTGCTCGGGTCGGCGAACTCGGAGGCCGCGAACGGACCGGTGAGCGACGCCTGGCGCACGGTGAGCTCCGTGCTGACCTCCAGCGGCAGCTGGGCGCTTTGGCTGGCGGGACTCTCGGCGAGCCTACTGGTGCTGGCCGCGGTGGACCGTGTGCTGGCCGGCCGCCATCGCTCGATCTGAACCGACCGTACCCAACGCGAACGCCCGCCCTGGATCACCAGCGCGGGCGTTCTTCGTTACGGAGTGGATCAGAGCAGACCCTTGGCCGCGTTCAGGGCCGCATCGTAGTCGGGCTCGCTGCCCAGTTCGGGCGTCAATTCGTGGTAGCGGATGGTGCCCTCCTTGTCGATGACCCAGACGGCGCGGCAGGTGATGGCCTGCATGGGGCCTTCGGCGATGGCGGCGCCCCATTTCTCGCTGAGGTCGCGGTAACGGAAGTCGCTGCCGGTGTGCACGTTGGTGATGCCCTCGGTGTCGCAGAAGCGCTTCATGGCGAAGGGCAGGTCCATGCTCACCACCAGTACGTGGGCGCCCACGCCGGCCGCCTTCTGGTTGAAGGTGCGGGTCTCGGTGGCGCACACGCCGGTATCCAGGCTGGGCACGGACAGCAGCACGACCACATGGCCTTTCAACGAGGCCAGGTCAGCATCGGTGCGGTCCTGTTTGACGAAACGGAGCTGGGGGGCGGCAGCTCCCACGCCGGGGAGGGTGCCGATGGTACGGGGTTGGGGCATGTTCGTTCTTGGAAGTTCGGTGCAGAGCAACAACTGGCGTCGCTCACTGTTCGTTCATGATGCGCGGGATGGCCTCCTCGTAGACCTTGCGGGCGTCGTCGATGGTTCCGAAGCGCTCTCCGTCGATCACCAGCTTGCCCTGGGTGACGTGGCCCAGCAGCATGCAGGGCACGCGGCTCTGCGCCATCAGGTCCAGGAAGTCGTTCTCCTCGTCCTGCGACACGGTGACCACCGCACGGCCCTGGCCCTCGCCGAAGAGGAAGGCATCGGGACGGATCTCGCTGTGGGTCTCCACCTCGAAGCCGAGGCCGCGGGGCATGGCCATCTCCACCAGGGTCACCCACAGGCCGCCATCGCTCACGTCGTGCGCGGCATTGATCAGCCCCTTGCGGATGAGCATGAGGAGCATGGTATGGAGGCGCTTCTCCTCCTCGATGTTGAAGTAGGGCGCCGCGGACCGCTCGATCTGGTGGTGCTGCAGCAGGTACTCGCTGCAGGCGATGTCCTCCACGTTGGTACCGAGCAGGAAGATGAGGTCGCCCTTCTGCTTCAGGTCGAGGCTCATGCGCTTGCTCACATCGGGCACGATGCCCACCATGCCGATCGTGGGGGTGGGGAACACGGGGATGTTGCGCTTCTCGGTGACCGTGTGGTTGTAGAAGCTCACGTTGCCGCCGGTGACGGGTGTCCCGAAGGCGCGGCAGGCATCACCCATGCCCTTGATGGCCTGGGCGAACTGCCAGTACACCTCGGGGTCGTAGGGGTTGCCGAAGTTGAGGCAGTTTGTGACGCCGCAGGGCTCCCCACCGGTACAGGCGATGTTGCGCGCGGCCTCGCTCACGGCGATCATAGCGCCGGTGTAGGGATCGGCGTGCACGTAGCGGCCGTTGCAGTCCACGGTGACGGCGAGGCCCTTGCCGGTCTCGCGCACCAGCACCAGGCCCGCATCGCTGGGGGCGTTGGTGCTCATGTTGTTGGTGCGCACCATGGTGTCGTACTGCTCGCTCACCCAGCGTTTGCTGGCGATGTTGGGGCTGGCCAGCAGCTCGAAGGCCACCTTGCGCAGGTCGTCCGGCTCGGGCACATCGGCCGTGCGGAAGTTGCGGTTCTCGCTGATGTAGGCGGGCTCCTTCTGCTCGCGCTCGTATACCGGGGCGCCACCGCCCAGCACCAGGCTCTCGGCCGGCATGGTGGCCACCAGCTCACCGTGCATGAAGTAGCGCAATGTGCCCCCTTCGGTGACCGTGCCGATCTCCACGCAGTTCAGGTCCCACTTGTCGAAGATGGCCTTCACCTCGGCCTCGCGGCCCTTCTTCACCACCACCAGCATGCGCTCCTGGCTCTCGCTGAGGAGGATCTCCCACGCCCGCATGCCCTCCTGCCGGGTGGGCACGCGGTCCAGGTGGATGTCCATGCCCGCTTCGCCCTTGGCGCTCATCTCGCTGGTGCTGCACGTGATGCCCGCGGCACCCATGTCCTGCATGCCGATGATGGCATCGGTCTGCGCCAGCTCCAGGGAGGCCTCCAGGAGCAGCTTCTCCATGAAGGGGTCGCCCACCTGCACCGCCGGCAGGTCGTCCATGCTGGTCTCGGTGATGTCCTTGCTGGCGAAGCTGGCGCCGTGGATGCCGTCCTTGCCGGTGCTGCTGCCCACGATGAACACGGGGTTGCCGGCGCCGTGGCTGGTGGCGCTGATCACGCGATCGGTGCGCACGATGCCCACGCTCATGGCGTTCACCAGCGGGTTGGTGGTGTAGCAGGGGTCGAAGTAGACCTCGCCGCCGAGCACGGGCACACCGAAGGCATTGCCATAATCGCCGATGCCCTTCACCACGCCGCGCATGTGCCAGCGACTGCGGGCCTCGGTGCGGATGTCGCCGAAGCGCAGGCTGTTGAGCTGCGCGATGGGACGCGCGCCCATGGTGAAGATGTCGCGGTTGATGCCGCCCACGCCGGTGGCCGCGCCCTGGTAGGGCTCGATGGCGCTGGGGTGGTTGTGGCTCTCGATCTTGAAGGCGCAGGCCCAGCCATCGCCGATGTCCACCAGACCGGCGTTCTCCTGCCCGGCCTCGGCCAGCAGCTTCGGTCCGCTGCGGGGCAGGGTCTTCAGCTGCTTGATGGAGTTCTTGTAGGAGCAGTGCTCGCTCCACATCGCGCTGTAGATGCTCAGCTCGGTGAAGTTGGGCTGCCGGCCCAGGATGCCCTGGATGGTGTCGAACTCCTCGGGCAGGAGGCCGAGCTTCTTGGCGGTGTCGACACCAGCGGGGGCGGTATCGGGGTTGTGAACGGTGGTGGCCATGGTGAAGGCGCAAAGGTAACCGGGGGCGGAACGTGATGGGTCGCCCACGCCCCCCCGGCATCCCCCACCCCGCCCCGGCGTCTACCTTCGGCCCGCCCATGTCCGGAGCCTTCCTCGCCATCGCCTACACCGCCCTGGTCCTGTACGGGATCCGTCGGGTGCGCTTCTTCCGCGACATCCCCGGCCTTCCGCTGCCCTGGCTGGGCGGGCTCTTCGTCCTCAAGGTGCTGGCCGGCACGGCGCTGTGGGCCGTGTATACCTACGTACATACCGACCGCGCAACGGCCGACATCTACAAGTTCTTCGACGACAGCGCGGTGATGACCAACGCGCTCTTCACCCGCCCGGCCGATGGGCTGCGCATGCTCTTCGCCATCGGCAACGACAACCCCTACTTCACCGAGCACTACTACAGCGCGATGAACAACTGGGTGCGGCAGTACGAAAGCAACCTGTACAACGACTCGCACACCATGATCCGCTTCAACGCGGTGCTGCGGCTGCTCTCCTTCGGCCATTACCACGTGCACACGGTCTTCGCCAGCCTGGTCTCCCTGGTGGGGCTGGTGGGGCTCTACAAGGCGCTGGTGCCCTTTGTGCGCGGCTTCGAGCGCCCCCTGCTGCTCGGGGTCTTCCTCTGGCCCAGCATGCTGTTCTGGTCCAGTGGTGTGCTGAAGGAATGCCTGTTGATCGGCGGGCTCGGGCTCTTCGTGCACGGGAGCATCGGCATGGTGCACCGGGGTGCCAGCCCCGGCCGGGTGGCGGAAACGCTGGGCGGACTGGTGTTGATGCTGCTGGTGAAGTACTACGTGCTGCTCTGCCTCGCCCCCCCGCTCGTGGCCTATGCGTGGCAGGTGCGCAGCGGTGGCCGCGCCTGGCCGAAGTTCATCGCCGTGCACGCGGTGGCCATAGCGCTGGTGCTGGCCGTGGGGCGACTGGGACCGGCGTGGGACATCCTCTACCACCTCAGCGTGAAGCAGCGCGATTTCATCGGGCTGGCCTACCTCACCGGCAGTGGCAGCTTCGTGGTCCCCACCCCGCTGCAACCCGACCTGCTCTCCTTCGTCCGCGCCATCCCCGATGCCCTGTACACCACCTTCCTCGCGCCTTTCCACACGGGCGACCGCGGGATGCTGGGCCTGATGGGCGCCGTGGAGAACGCCCTGCTGCCACTGGGCTTCGCGTGGATGCTGTGGCACCGCAGGCGCACCGGCCCCAACGGCCCCCTGCTGCTCTTCGCCATCAGCTTCGTGCTGCTGCTCGCCCTGATCATCGGCTGGAGCATCCCCATCGTGGGGGCCATGCTGCGCTACCGCATTCCGTTGCTGCCCTTCGTGGCGCTCATCTGGCTGCTGGTGGCCGATCCCGCGCGCCGCTCCCTGCCCACTTTCCTTCGCACCCCATGAACCGATCGCTCCTTCTCCCGCTACTGCTGCTCGCCACCGGATGTGCGTTCCGCTCCGAGCCCGCCGACCTGGTCGTTCACAACGCGCGCATCCACACCCTCGACGAAGCGAACACCGTGGCCCAAGCGATGGCCATCCGCGATGGACGCATCATCGAGATCGGGCCCGAGCGCCAGATCCTGAACAAGTACGCCGCCACCGAGACCTTCGATGCCGCCGGTCGTTCCGTGTACCCAGGCTTCATCGATGGGCATTGCCACTTCTTCGGCTACGGTTTGAACAAGCAGAAGGTGGACCTGCAAGGCGCAAAGAGCTGGGCCGAGGTGCTGGAGCGTACGGTGGCCTATGCGAAGGCCCATCCGGAAAAGACCTGGATCCTGGGGCGCGGCTGGGACCAGAACCTGTGGGACACGAAAGAGTTCCCCGACAAGAGCGAACTGGACCGCCTCTTCCCCGACCGTCCGGTGCTGTTGCAGCGCGTGGATGGTCATGCGGCCATCGCCAACTCCACGGCGTTGCATCATGCGGGCATCACGGCCAACACCCGCATCGCAGGCGGGCAGGTGCTGGGGCGGTTCACCACGCCCAATGGCGACCCCTCGTGGACCGAGCCCGGCATGGTGGAGGAGGTCCGCCGCATGGGCTATCCGTTCTGGGAGCCTACCGGTGTGCTCGTGGACAATGCGGTGAGCGTGTTCCAGACCATCTTCGACGAGGCCGATGAGGCCACCAAGCGCAAGGCCCTGCTCGATGCCCAGGCCGACTGCTTCGCCGTGGGGCTCACCATGGTGGTGGATGCCGGGCTGGATGTGGGCACCATCGAGCTGATCCGTCGCATGCAGCAGGAGGGCGTGTTGAAGATGCGCATCTACGCCATGGTGGCCAATTCGCCCGAAGCTCTGACCCATTTCGCGAAGGTGGGCCCCATCGCTGATGAGCGCCTGTGGGTGCGCAGCGTGAAGGTGTATGCCGATGGCGCCCTGGGCAGCCGCGGAGCCTTGCTGAAGGCCCCCTACAGCGACCAGCACGACCACCACGGCCTGCAGCTGGCCAGCCGCGAGCACTTCGCCGAAGTGGCGCAATGGTGCAAGGAACATGGCTTCCAGATGAACACGCACTGCATCGGCGACAGTGCGAACAAGCTGCTGCTGGATGTGTATGCCGAGGTGCTGGGCGGCACCAATGACCTGCGCTGGCGGATCGAGCATGCCCAGGTGGTCTCGCCTCCTGACCGGCCGCTGTTCGCGCAGTACAGCATCATCCCCAGCGTGCAGCCCACGCATGCCATCAGCGATGGCCCCTGGGCCGGTGAGCGCCTCGGTCCGGAGCGGATCGCGCACGCCTACGCCTACAAGGACCTGCTGAACACGCTGGGCCTGCTGGCCCTGGGCACCGACTTCCCGGTGGAGGGTATCGACCCGCTGCAGACCTACCGCAGTGCCGTGCTGCGCCAGGCGGCCGATGGCTGGCCCGAAGGCGGCTACCACACCGAGAACGCGCTGAGCCCGATGGAAACGCTGCGCGGCATGACGCTCTGGAACGCGCTGGCCACCTTCACCGAGCAGGACCTGGGCACCATCGAGGTGGGCAAGCGGGCCGACCTCACCGTGGTGGACCGCGACCTGGCCACCAGCAGTCCCGAAGGTCTGGGAAAGGCCAAGGTGGTGGCTACCTTCGTCAATGGCGAGCGCGTACATTGAACGGGGCCACCTTTCACACCCGTACACGTCTTGACCGGAACAGCACACCGCATGCGGAACAGCTTGGCCTTCGAATGCGACCAGGACTGGGACGCCATGCGCCCCACCGCGAGCGGCCGCCATTGTGCGCAATGCGATCATGCCGTGGTGGACTTCACCCGCTGGGAGCGGCAGGCCGTGCTGGAGCATCTGCATAAGAACCCCGGCACCTGCGGCCTCTACACCACTGCGCAGGTGGAGCCGCACCTCGTGCCCATCACCGATATCAGCGGCGGTCTGTTGCGCGGGGCCTTCGCCACCCTGGCCGCACTTGCGCTGCACACCGCACACGCACAAGCACCAACGCCTGCGCCCGCACCCACGGAACAGCTACCGGTGCAACGGCACATTCCCCAAGAGGAGGCCGGGGAGCAGGACGATGCCGAGGAAAAGTGCTGGATGGAAAAGCCCGACAAGGAAGCCGCACCCGTGCGCCAACCTCGCCGCAGCACGTACTACGTCTCCAAGCGCTTCCCCTTGGTGCATAAACGACGCCCGCACAGGATGGGGAGAATGAAGTTCTGAACCCATGGCCACACAGCACCTCAACCAACAGCGCGGGATGCGCTTCTCCTGCGACCAGGAGTGGGAGTCGATGCGTCCTGCAGGCACCGACCGCTACTGCGACCAATGCGCCAAGCCGGTGATCGATTTCACGGCGTGGAACAGGGCCGATCTGAAAGCGTGGTACGCTGAGCATCCGGAGACCTGCGGCATGTTCCGCATCGAACAGGTGGACCCCGGCCTGGTGCCCTTGCCCGAAGTGCCACGCGGCCTGCTGAACGGCGCCATGGCCGCTCTGGCCGCGTTGACCATGCACACCGCACAGGCCCAATTGCCGACGTCACCGCCCACGCCCACGGAGCAGGTGCCCGCGACCACCACGGCCAGCGAACAACCCGTGTTGCCGGACGAGGAGAAATGCTGGATGGAAAAGTCGGCACCCGAACCGGCCGTTGCACCGAAGCGGCATGCGAAGTACTACGTGTCCGCGCGCTTCCCCTTTGTGCACAAGCGGCGGGTGTTCCGCACCATCGGCTGCCCTTCGTTCTGAGGCCTACACCTTTTCCAATACCCGGTCGATCTGCAGGAAGTGCCGCTCCTGGTGCGCGATCGGGAAGCGAAAGGCATCACCGGTCCTGAAGCGGATGATGGGGCCCAGCGTGCTCGTGACCTTCTCCCCTTCCAGTCCGCGCGTACGCGCCCGCTCAAGCAGGCCCATGAAGCCCTGCAGCATCTCACGGCAGCGCAGCATGGGAGCCAGGGGATCGGCCGCGGATACCGGCGCAGTGCGGGCGGGGTCGAACATGCGCATGGCGCGCATCCGCATGGGGATGTCACCGCTGGGCTTCGGGGTCATCGACCGCACGCAGTACTCGCCCAAGAGTCCCGGCGAGAACGTGGACCGGAACCGGAGCCCGTTGTTCTCGTTGGCATAGAGCCGTTGAAGGATCCGGTAGTAATGACCACTGCTCAGGTTCATGTGCTGCACCACCTCCATCACGCTCCAACGGTCGGGTGCAGGTTGCTTCAGCAGGCGTTCCGTGGGCAGGTCCAGCAGCGTCTCCGTGCGGGCCAGTTGGGTGCGCAGGTGTTGTTGAAGCCCATCGATCAGGGTGCGGGTATCCAGGGTCGGCATCGTGGTGCGAAACTACCCGGGTGCCCAAGGGCGGGCACTTGATCCAGATCAAGAATGCTCACCGCACCTTCGCCCGCAGCGGGCTGAAGGTCTCGGGCGTCATGCCCAGGTAGGAGGCGATGTCCTTCTGGGCCACCAGCTGCAGCAGGTGCGGACTGCGCTTCAACAGGCGACGGTAGCGCTCCTCTGCGGAAAGGGCCAGCTGCTCGATCTCACGCGTGGCCCGTCCGGAGATGAGCTCCTCCAGGATGAGGCGGCCGAAGCGCTCCATGGCCGGGATGCGGTCGTAGAGCCGGTAGAGGTCGGCGCGCTCGATGCCCCAGAGCACGCTGTCGGTGACGGCCCGCACCTGGAAACGGCCCGGGCGCTGCGACACGAAGGAGTCGAAATCGCCGGACCAGCTGTGGTCATAGGAGAAGCCCAGGCAGTGCTCGTCGCCATCGTGCTGGAAGTAGAGCCGCTGCACGCCGCTCTCCACGATGTAGAACCTGCGCTCCACCTTGCCGGCCTCGGAGACGCTCTCGCCCTTCGCGAAGGTGTAAGTGCGCCAGCTCGGCGCCACCTCGGCCCACTTGGAATCGGTGAGCTTCACGTAGCGTTCGATGGTGTGGCGCACACGGTCCATGGGGCGAAGGTGCGAAAGTTGCCGGGTGGGCGCGGAAGGCATCCTCGGCTAACTTGGCGGCAATGAGCGCACGACGAACGGAGCCCCAGGAACCCGGCACCTGCACCCTGGTGCGCATCCTGGGCGAATCGGTGCGGCCCGGAGAGCACCGCACGCTGGACCTGCAGGTGGCCAAGCTCTACACCCGCACCAGCGTGGAGATCCCCGTGGTGGTGCACCGCGGTCCGCAGGACGGTCCCGTGCTGCTGGTGCTGGCGGGCGTGCATGGCGACGAGGTGAACGGCATCGACACCGTGCGCCGCATCCTGGCCGACATCCCCCAACGCCCCCTGGAGCGAGGCACGCTGGTGGCCATCCCCATCCTCAACGTCTTCGGCTTCCTGGCCATGAAGCGCGAGCTCCCCGATGGTCGCGACCTCAACCGCTTCTTCCCCGGCGCGGCCAACGGTTCGCTGGCCAGCCGCCTGGCGCATGCGCTGGTGACCGAAGTGCTCCCGGCGGTGGATGTGGTGATCGACCTGCACAGCGGCGCCGACCAGCGCTATAACCACCCGCACGTGCGCTTCACCGAGGGTGATGAAGGGTCCTGGGAGATCGCGCAGGTCTTCGACCCACCGCTGGTGCTGCGCGCACCCATCCGCGACAAGTCCGTCCGCGCCCACCTGAACCACCTGGGCAAGCGCTACGTGCTCTTCGAGGGCGGCAAGGCGCGCAGCCTGGACGAGGACGCCGTGCGCGAGGCCTACCGCGGTGTGGCGCGTGTGATGGAACACCTCGGCCTGTGGAGCGGCCCCTCGGACCCCACGCGCGGCACCTCGCTCCTCACCGGCTCCAAGTGGGTGCGGGCACCGCTGGCCGGTCTCTTCCACCCCGTGATGGAGAACGGCTCCAAGGTGGACAAGGGCATGGTGCTGGGCCTGGTGAGCGACCCCTACGGCGAGGCCGTGCGGCAGGTGCGCGCCCCCTTCCCCGGGCACATCATCTGCGTGAACACCGCCCCCGTGGTGAACCAGGGCGATGCGCTGTTCCACTTGGGGATATCCTAATGCAAGGAAGCGCTGTCGACCGGCATAGCCATGTCAATGAACTCTCTTGAACAAGGTAAAGCAGGCATCTCCTAGGCCCAGTGCGGTAATTGATGCGCATGGTCTTCTTCGGCGCTCCTGTACAGGTCGGCACCGACATGCACAATGGCATTCGACCGGCTAGCTTAGCCCTCAAGGTGGATCATCGACCAAGCCCAAGCTCCAACTCCCAACGACGAGCTAATTGAAATATGAACCACCTAGTACCCTCTGATCACATTGAACGCGCGATACACGAGTTCAGAGGGGTGAGGGTCATGCTCGACCAGGACCTGGCCGCTCTTTATGAGGTGGAGACCAAGTACCTGAAACGACAGGTCAAACGGAACATCGAGCGCTTCCCGGAGGACTTCATGTTCGAGCTCAGCGCCGATGAGTTTGAGATCTTGAGGCGCCAGATCGGCACCTCAAGTTGGGGAGGAACGCGCTATACCCCAATGGCGTTCACCGAGCAGGGCATTGCCCAGCTGTCCGGTGTGCTCAACAGTCCTCGTGCCATCGCGGTGAACATTCAGATCATCCGCCTCTTCACCAAGATGCTCCCCGCTCCCGCGGATCTGCGATACGCAGTCCTCTTCCAAACCACTTTGCTAAGTCCATTGCGCTGCGGCCGATCTGCTATCGGCCAACGCTATCTTCGCTCTGTGTCGCGCAACTACACGAACTGCTGAATGTGATCCGCAGCTCCACTATGGAACATGGGTACATGATGAAGCCGCATAGGAACCACGGATCGCAGATCCGCGGGAGCGGGGGCTTGTTGAAGCGATAGCTAGTCGCACGTCCCTGTTCCTCGTTCAGTCATTCAAGACTGTCTGTTCCATGCGAGCGGCATGCACCTTCCCTATCCCCCCCCCCCCAGCACCAACACCCCCGGAAGCAGCGGCGCCAGGA
>Ga0315900_10006836_pt1 | contig 15135 bp, 16 predicted proteins | sample LakEriMetagenome_FD_203521 | JGI IMG/M metagenome (GOLD analysis project Ga0315900, IMG submission 203521) | Freshwater fungal communities from buoy surface, Lake Erie, Ohio, United States - Buoy 12 MA114 | ecosystem: Environmental > Aquatic > Freshwater > Lake > Lake biofilm | place: USA: Lake...
GATCTGCCCTAAATATGTGATTCTCATAGGCTACCAAGGGAAATGCCATCTGGCCGGTGGCTTGCGACATCAAGGTATCTCCTTTCTTGAAAAAACTGATCTTCAAAGGAACCTGCGAAGATGCGTAAGTCCCCGTATATGAATCCAACGCTACTGCTGTTAAATTGCGGTTATGATATACAGGTAAGGTAAAATCAAATCCAAATGCAGCACTCAAGACCTTGATACTGATGTCATTGATGACATAGTTAGTCCCGTTTGAAGTCAAGGCATAACCCAGTTTTTCTTTTGGGAAATAGGCATAGACTGATTGGAATGCATCAATACCGCCTGTATGCCCAAATGCTTTTTTATCATTGAATGGGATCATGAACATACCCAATCCTACTCCCTCTTTGAAGTTCTGCATGGTGTCAAGACTTTTTCTACTGATGAATCGTTCATTGATGAGTTGATGGGCAAACCTGTTGATGTCTGCAGGTGTGGAGATCAGATTACCCGCTGAAAATGGAACCGACATATCAGCTTCCGGATTCAGTTTCCATCCATCAAAATAATGATAGGAGCGACTTTGATTTTTTTCAATTTCAATTCTGCTGCCGATCGCAGTCTCCTTCAATCCACCTGGTTTTATGATGAATTTCTCCAGTGCTTTTCGGTAGGGCATTTTATAAACATCCTCAATGATCCACCCCAGCAATACAAATCCGGAATTACTGTATTCGAATTTTTCTCCCGGTTTAAACGTATTGCCAGCCCGAATAATCCTTTTCAGCAATTCATCTTTTGAGGTTTGCTGCACATTCCATTTTATGTATCCACTATCATTCGTAAAATTTCCGATGCCACTGCGATGCCTCAACATCAATCGTATGGTGATATCATCTGCATTTCCGATCTGCGGAAACCATTTGCTCAATTTATCATCCAATGACAATTTTCCTTTTTCAACCGCTTTCATGATCAGCACTGTTGTAAAGGTTTTCGTTATGGAACCAATACGATATTGGGTATGTACATCAGCAAGGATTTTTTTCTCTACATCTCGGAAACCCACTGCTTTTGCATAGACTTCTTTTCCATCACGAAAAACAGAAACTGATCCCATGAACTTGTTGTTCTGTTCCAGCCCGGAAAATAAACTATCCAATCTGTTGCGGTTGATCTCCTGTCCAACAGAAAAATTGAGATGCAAACAAAAAAAGATCCACAGCAGGCAACAGATCAATTTCATGCAAGTGAGTTATGCTTTGATTGGGGAATGATACCGCTCGTAATAGGTCTTCATACCTGCCAAACGAGATAATGGCGTGGATAGAAAACCAATCAGCTTTTGCATGAATACGGGCGGACCGGCGATATAGGAATCAAAACCAACCTGCTGCATCATCGTGATCTGGAAGATCATGCTTTTGGACTGTGCAAAGTTGGGGTTCTCATCCATATAACCATAAACCTGACTCAAGGTGAAGGCAAATTTTTCAGGGAAGGCCATGCTTCCCTTGACACGAATGGTTTCACCGGTGCTGTTCCAGAACTTATGGGGAACACCTTTTTTGATCAGAAAAGATTCTCCCGGACGAATCACGGTTTCCTTACCGGCACATCTCATGTTCACTTCTCCATTCTCAATTTCAACCACCTCATCAAATCCGGTGTGGATATGTTCAGGCGGACCCGGTGCGTGGGGATCAAGTTCCACATGGCAATGGACCAATCCGTTTTCCTGTTTTACTACGGTCTGACGAAAACCTTCCACTTTAGAATAGAAGACATCACCGGGTTTGAAATAAGCGGATACATCAGGCTTCTTCTCAGGAAAAATAACCAAATGAAGCAGGTAGCCGATCAGCAGATAGGCAGCCAAAATGGCTGCGATGAGCAAGAGTATGTTTGTCATGGCAATTGTTTTGGTAGTTTAATTTAAGTATTTTCTCAGAGATATCTTAATTTCAGTGTCATTAACCCTAACACAAAGGACATGCTGATAAAAATTTTTCAGACACTGCTTTTCTTTTCCTTTTTTTTAACTGCGTTCGGACAAACCAATAAGGAAGAATGGGAATCCATGTTCAATGGCAAAGACCTGAGCAAATGGAAACCGAAGATAAGGAACCATGCAGCAGGTGAAAATTTTGGCAATACATTTCGTGTAGAAGATGGAAAACTGGTGGTTCGCTATGATGCCTACGATAAGTTTGATGAGCGTTTCGGACATCTTTTTTATTACAAACAATTCGGATATTATAGGATACGATTGGAATATCGTTTCGTAGGCGATCAGGCGAAGGAAGGTCCTGGATGGGCAATCCGCAACAGTGGGATTATGGTACACGGACAATCGCCAGAATCCATGGGGTTGAAACAGGATTTTCCGGTTTCGATAGAAGTACAATTGCTGGGAGGCGATGGAAAGAACAAAAGAACGACCTGTAATCTATGCACTCCCGGTACCCATGTGGAGATGAATGGAAAACTTTTTACTCCGCATTGCGTGAACTCCAAGTCTGAGACCTATCATGGGGATCAATGGGTGAAAGCAGAGGTGCTGGTATTGGGTGATTCGGTGATTCGTCATTATGCCAATGGTATAGAAGTTTTGTCTTATAACAAACCACAGATCGGTGGAGGGAATGTAGATGGACAGGATATTATATTTGGTAAATCAGGTCAACTGCTGGAGCGTGGAACCATTTCTTTACAAAGCGAAAGTCATCCTGTGGAATTCAAAAACATTGAGATCCTGAATCTGGAAGGCTGCATGGATCCTAAAGCCCTGAACTATAAGAGTTACTATGTAAAATCAAAGCCTGAAGATTGTCGGTACAAGAAAAAATAAAAATCAATTGCAATTCTCTTTTCTTCTTGTATCAATGATGTATTGGATTTTCCACTCGCCGTTCAATTTCACAAGCGTAAATGAGTTAACACCACAGTGACTGAACTTGCCGTTATAAACAAAACGATAGGGTGTCCATGCAGTTGCCAGGTCTCCATCTACTTTTACACTTTCAAATACGATCTGCTCATCAGCAGCACCTTTTGATTGCTTGCCCACAAAGGATGCAAAATTGATCACCTTGTCCTGGCGAACAACCGTTTTACCCTCTTTGCTCAAAGCAATGGTCTGCATGGTAGCCTCTGGAGCAAATACAGACAAGACTGCATTCGAATCCGCACCGCGCATGCCGTCAAAAAGCGTCTGAATGGTTTTCTTTACTGCCTCCTCTGGCTGTTGAGCAAGCGTTGCTGCTGAGATCAGCAAACATGATATCAGTGTCAGGGTCATTCTTTTCATGCCTGCAAGATACAGGATGGATTTTTCATTTTAAATGCGATTATAATCTGTTCGCCATTGGCGAATGGATTGCTTGATTTCTTTTCCGGAGAGTTTCTCATCAGCCGCTCTTTGGGCAAGTGCCGGAAACTCTGCATCAGCAGCGAAACGCAAAGCGACGATCTGTCCCATACGCAGTCTGCTGTCGAGCGCTTTTCCTGTAAGAATGAAATGACGAAGATTTTCTTCTGCACGAATGGCCCTGTCCTGTGCCTTTAATGCATATCCTCTCACCAGCCACCCAAGTATCAACAGAATAAAAAATACCAAGACCAGCAATGATGCTAAGTAAACATTATCAGGTGTGCAACGGACAAAATAATTGATACTGCCGATCAGACCCACCAGCACCAGGGGTGCAGTGAAGTAATGATACAGCGGATGATAACGGGCATGATTGCTGAAATTCTGTTCACTCATGATTCATGGATTTGATTGTTACAAAACTAAACTATTTCTGCTTCGCTGAAGTCAGGATAAAAATCTCGATTTCCACTGTTCCCTGTGCATCCAGCAACTTTCCTGTTTGCCGAACCAGCGATATCGGTTCCGTGCGATCCAGTTGTAAACAGTATCCCTGATAAATGGGGGAACAATAATGAACACATAAAGCAAAGGCCATAAGCCTCCCAGCTTTTTGATCACCTGCAAAGCGGCAGTCGATCTTGTATAGATCTTATTGTTTTCAAGGAGGATGAACGTATTCATTTCTACAGTGGAGATACCATAAGGCATCAGTGTTTTTTCAGCGATTGAACTTTGCAATGAAGCAAAGGAAAAAATTCCTTTTTTATCATGCGTCAGAATGAATTGAACAGAACGCTGGCACAGATTACAAACCCCATCAAAAAAAATGATCCTATGATGTTGCGAATGAAGTTGATCCATTTCAGTATGATCTGCCATGCAGCAAAACTACCAAAACAATTACCATTGAATAATCATGTAATACAATGGCATCCCCAAAGTGATGTTAAAAGGGAAAGTAACCCCCAACGCCATGGGTATGTACAAACCGGGGTCTGATTTGGGTGCTGCCAGTCGCATCGCTGCCGGCACAGCAATATAAGATGCACTGGCCGAAAGGATTGCGAAAATGAATCTGTTGCCTACCGATTCTGTGATGAACTGGCTGCCATATGCAACAAGACATCCATTCAAACATGGTATCAGAATGGCAAACAGGAATACATAGATGCCGTTCTTTCTAAAGGCAGCAAATCTTTTGGCCGTGATCATACCCATCTCCAAAAGGAAGATCGCAAGAAACCCTTTGAATATATCAGTAGTAAAGGGCTTGATGCCTTCCGCCTGCTTGGAATCAGCCACTATTCCGATGAATAGACTTCCCATGATCATCAAAACGCTTCCGTTTGAGATGGCATGGCGGAGGATAGAACCAATAGTGGGACCGCGCTCTCCAGACTTGTCATATTTCATGATCAGAGAAAAGCCCACCACGATGGCCGGAAATTCCATCAACGCCATTACCGCAACCATATGTCCTCCGAAGGGGATAGATTGCATATCCAGAAATGTCACAGCAGCAACAAACGTAACAGCACTTACCGATCCGTAAGCAGCCGCTATGGCACCGGCATTGCTTACCCCCACACGCTTTTTCAATAGAAAAAAACTATAGAAAGGTATAACCGTTGCAATTACAATACCCAATATGATTGAATAGACAATCTCGGCATTGAACTCACTATGTTCCAGTTCCTGACCTCCCTTAAAACCAATGGAAAACAAAAGATAGAGTGAGATGAACTTTACCGATGGAGCTGGTATTTCAAGGTCACTCTTGATGGCAACAGCAATGATGCCCAACAAAAAGAACAACAGTGTAGGATTGGTGATATTGGTAGCAAGTACTTCAAAGTTAAAAATTGAACTCATTATTTTATTATCTCTCCTTTTCAAATTTCAATCTCATCCCCGTTTGACTTCTGTCAATGCAACCATCATCAAATACCAAGTGCCCATTCACCAGCACCTTGCATATTCTGCTTCTTAAAGTATACCCGAGAAGAGGCGACCATTCACATTTGTATCTCAGGCTATCAGTGCTCACAAAACAGGAGTCATTCAGATCGATCAGAACAAGATCAGCATAATAGCCCTCCCGTATATACCCCCTTTCTCTTATCCTGTAAATCTCTGCAACCTGATGACTGGTTTTTTCTACAATTTTCTGCAGTGATATTTTATGCTGATGATACAACTCGAGCAATACCAGCAATGCATGCTGAACCATTGGTCCGCCAGGCTTAACATCCGAATAAGTTCCGATTTTCTCGTTGAGCGAGTGGGGAGCATGATCGGTAGCAATGATATCAATCTTGTCTGTATAAATATTGTATAGCAAAGTTTGCTGATCGACCATGCTTTTGATCGAAGGATTCCACTTGATCAGATTACCCAGATCTTCGTAATCATGTGTATTGAAAAAAAGATGATGCACACAGGCTTCAGATGTTATCCTCTTTTGTCTGGTGTCCTGAGATGGGGAAAACAACTCTGACTCCGGCCCTGTAGATACATGCAGTACATGCAAACGATTATTGAATTTCTTTGACAATTCAAGCAATCGTGTGGTAGAAGCGATACAGGCATCCGCGTCTCTGATAAGACTGTGATATGATGGAGGAATGAATTCAGCAAACTCCTTTTTGTATCGGATGAGGTTGTTCTTGATGATGTTGTCATCCTCCGAATGCAATGCAATCAAATGAGGTGATCTTGAAAACAAACTTTCAAGAAATTCCGGTTCGTTGCAAAGCAGCTTACCACCCTCAACATAAAGACCGTCATCTGTAAGTCCGCACACGTCTTCGGTACTGGTCCGCAACGCCTCGTCAAGATTGTCATTGGATAATCCCATGAAAAATGAAAAGTTGCACAAGGAGGAAACAGAAGCAAGGGTATATTTTTCCTCGAGAATATCCTGGGATAAAACATTGGGAAGTGTATTGGGCATATCCATGAAAGAGGTTATCCCGCCTGCAATGGCCGCTTCAGATTCCGTCCTCATTGTTCCCTTGTATTCAATGCCGGGCTCCCTGAAATGAACATGGGCATCTATCATGCCGGGGATTAGAAGCAAGCCTTCTGCATTGATCTCTTTGTAATGAATATAAGATGGTGGTTCGATCCGGGTTCCGATTTTTTCAATTCTGTCTTCCACTATATACACATCACCAAAAAAATCCTGCGCTTCGTTGATGATCCTGGCATTTCGAATGACTATATGACTCACTTTCAGTGGTTTTTAAATTTTTCCGTATTGTCAGAAACGGATTCTTGAGTTAGCATTGAAATGATAATCAGTATAAAAACAATGGAAAGCCCGATAAATAAATCTTCAAGGATATCCCCTTGTACAAGAAAGAACATGGTGAGGCTGAAAAGGAATCCCAAAAGACAAATGATAAACAACAGACGTGATGGCATAGCATTTTTTTGGTACTGCAAATGTCAAATCCTATTATCATATATTTGCATTTATATTTATATGTATAATCATTAATTATTTTTATGAATTATTCTTTGCATCAACTGGCTATCTTCCTGAAAATTGTGGAAACCAAAAGCATAACAAAAACAGCAGAGTCCATGCATCTAACCCAGCCAGCAGTATCTATTCAATTAAAAAATTTTCAGAGCCAGTTCGAAGTACCGCTTATTGAAATAATCAACAAGAGGATCTTCATTACTGACTTCGGTAAAGAAATCGCTATCTCCGCTGAAAATATTATCAATGAAGTGAACCAGATCGATTACCGGCTGATGAAATTCAAGGGTTCACTTACCGGAACACTTAAAATCAGCTCAGTGTCTACCGGTAAATATGTGATTCCCTATTTCCTTTCTGATTTTGTAAACAACAATGAAGGTGTGGAACTGAGACTGGATGTTTCCAACAAATCAAAAGTGATTGAAGGCCTTGAAAAAAATGAAACAGACTTCTCGCTGGTTTCTATTCTGCCCTCTCAACTCAAACTGAACCGAATCGAACTGATGCCTAACTCTTTATATCTTGTTGGCAACGGCAAATCGAAACATGGAAAAGAACAAATCAGCAAATCACAATTGGAAAACCTGCCGCTGATCTACCGTGAAGAGGGTTCTGCCACCAGGATGGCCATGGAAAAATTCATTGAAAAAAGCCGCATCAGCGTGCGCAAAAAAATTGAACTTACTTCCAATGAAGCAGTGAAACAGGCACTCATGGCTGGCATCGGATACTCGATCATGCCTTTGATCGGTATCAGAAATGAACTGCAGAACAAACAACTCAAGATCATTCCAATAAAGGGCTTACCACAGCGAACTACCTGGAACCTGGTCTGGCTCAAAAGCAAGAAATTATCGCCTGTTGCAAAAGCATTCATCGTATACCTTGAAAAAAACAAAAACAATCTGATCAAACAACATTTCAGCTGGATTGAAGGAATGTGATACCTACAATTTCTGTACATTAGTTGGAAATCATCTTTTATGCGTTTCCAACTGCTGCTATTGAATAGTATTCTTTCGATCACGCTTTTGATCTCTTCAGTATTTGCACAGCAAGACCCTATCGTGGCTGCCATCATAAAAGAAGCCACTGAAAATTCACAGCTAAAGAGAATGAGTCATGAACTCATGGATGGTGTCGGACCTCGCCTCGTGGGCTCCAGCAAGATGGTGCAGGCAAGCGACTGGGCCATAGCGCAATACCAACAATACGGCATCCCCGCCCGCAGAGAGATCTATGGCACTTGGAGGGGATGGGATCGAGGCATTACCCATGTCGATATGATCAGTCCCTGGACCAAAACCCTCGAAGCCACCCAACTGGCTTTTTCGCCCGCTACCAAAAAAGCTGTGAAAGGAGAAACCATAATCCTGGCAGACGTAGCTGACTCCAATGCCTTCAAACAATGGCTGCCCAACGTGAAAGGAAAATTCGTACTGATTGCCATGCCGCAACCAACCGGCAGACCTGATTACAACTGGAAGGAATTTGCCACCAAAGCTTCCTTCGATAAGATGCAGCAAGAAAGAAAAGATATGGCCGATGCATGGCGCAAACGCTTGAGCAAAACAGGACTTAACAGCAGGCAACTTGCTGCAGCCTTGGAAAAAGCCGGAGCAGCCGGCATCGTCGGCAGTAACTGGAGCCAGGGTTTCGGCGTCAATAAAATCTTCGATGCCTATACCAAAAAGATACCCACCATCGATGTAATGCTGGAAGATTACGGACTGCTTTACCGCCTCACCGAATCAGGCAAGGCCCCCGTCATCAACGTATTAACCAAATCAAAGGAACTGGGAGAAGTACCAACATTCAATACCATAGGAGAAATCAAGGGAATAGAAAAACCCAACGAATATGTGATGCTCTCTGCTCACTTCGACTCATGGGATGGTGCAACCGGTGCAACCGATAACGGCACAGGCACCATGGTCATGATGGAAGCCATGCGCATCCTCCAGAAAGTTTTTCCCAACCCCAAACGCACCATCCTCGTGGGTCATTGGGGCAGTGAGGAACAGGGACTGAACGGATCCAGGGCATTCGTCGAAGATCATCCCGAGATCGTGAGCAACCTGCAGGCACTTTTCAACCAGGATAATGGCACAGGCAGGATCGTGAACATGTCAGGATCGGGTTATGCTAAAGCTAAGGATTACCTCGGTCGCTGGATGGACGCCATTCCCGGTGAGTACAAGGATTCCATCAAGGCTGTCTTCCCGGGTGCTCCCGGTGGTGGCGGTTCCGACCATGCATCCTTTGTTGCTGTGGGTGCCCCGGCCTTCTCACTGGGCGCTTTGAACTGGTCATACTTCAATTATACCTGGCATACCAACCGTGATACATATGACAAGATCGTGTTTGATGACCTGCGCAACAATGCCATCGTCACCGCCATTCTGGCCTACATGGCTGCCAATGATCCTGAACGCAGTTCAAATGAAAAAGCAAATCCTTCCGGAAACGGAAACGGTCAGCGCAACTTGCAATGGGATGCACCACGTTGGCCCACACAGGTGAAAGCGAAACGAAGAGGAGGATACGATCAGTAAAACATCAGTCAGGAGAAATAAGCCCTGATCAGTTTCTTTTCACATTTCTTCCAGAAAGAAAAGAAAGAACCCGTTGCTGTGGATGGATCCGTGAGCATCCAGCTGCGTTCATCTGCTTTTCCTTTGTAATGCCCGTTAAGCGGATGTTCACGGAAAATAATCGGGGCTGAACCGGTATGCTTTTGGAGCTCATCAAAGCTGCCGACATACACTTGGATGCCATCTATGCTTTTCGATAAATCCAACATGAATGCTATGCATTTATCTGATACAGGATAACGTTCAAATACCTCCGGTTCCAGCAGCAGGATCCTGTTGGCCGGCTCCTCTTTGCGCCATACAGGCGAAAGATTGTAGTAGTTATAAATCAATACCGGCAGGTCATGATCAATAACCGGATCAACAGCAACAGGCAAATTTGTTTTCAGCAAAAGCTTCCCGGATTCGAGCAATACCTCGGGTGATGAAGCCATTGATAAGGCGTCATAATCCATATCGAGATAGCTGCCTTTTTGAACAGAACGGGTATAGTGATTGATGTTATCCTGATTGGCAATGTATTTCTTGTGCGAGAAAGTACCTGCTACCCACTGCCAGGAAAGCGCATTGGATGCCCAGTCGCCATCCAGCAAATGATGATACATCCACTTCGCCGGATCATGCCAATGAAAACCTGCAAAGTTGGCCGATACAAAAGCAAGATACATCCGCATGTGGTTGTGCATCATGCCGGTAGTCAATAAACGTTGTATACCCTGATCAATTGCATGTACACCTGTTCTAGCTTCGGCTACCGCCAGCGGCATCCCAGAAGCAGCTCTTGCTCCCTGGTCATGCTTCAGGTCCTGATCGATGCGATAACCCTCAGCCTGCCATACCCTTTGGAAATATTCCCTCCAGGCCATCTGCTGAATGAATTTCTCCAGCTGATAATATTTGAAACGCCGCTGTACAAGGTGTTCCAGTATGGTTTTCGTATCGATGAATCCACGCGAGATATACGGAGAAAGTTCAGTAACAGCTCCATCGATGAAGTTTCTGGTTCGGCCATAAGCAACAGGATCAATGGAATCAAGTTTGTGCAGCAACGCTTCGTAATCCATCATCGCTTGCTGATTTTATTGGAACTGATTTGTCGCTGGCGATCACATTTAAATCGACTGATATCAGGATTGCGTTTGTTAAGATGTTTCTGGCTAACGCCACTGTTTACCCTTTCTCTCCAAAGTTTAAAACTGCTTCGCTTGAGATTCTTGCGCATCAGTTCAATGACCTTGGCTTCCGGCAAACCAAACTGAATGAAAATAGCTTCGAAAGGAGTTCTGTCCTCCCATGCCATTTCAATGACCCTGTCCAGGTCCTGTTCCGAAATTAATTCCATGGAAGATCAACAACTACAGCACGCGAAAGTTGACTGAACCAAAAGAGTGAGAAACCAAAATTTATCTGCCTGCTCCGTCTGTCATGGCCCGCTGGATGGCGTATTGTCCCACTTTTCTGCCAACTGCCAGTCCGATGGTACAATCACTTCTGTAATGAATGGCGCCGTAGAGCCTAGACAAAGAAGCTTCACTGGCCATATCCTTAAATTGCTGGCTTTTTGAAGGAATAATATACCCAAGAATCTCAGCCGCAGCACCACTGAACGTACTGTGACCCGAAATATAAGCAGGGAAATTCGGCAAGCCGGTCAGGGTCTTGATGGAAGGATCTGCCTGGGAAGGTCGTGGATTGTAATAAGTATACTTCGCATCCCAACAAGCGATGGCAGCATCCATCAACGCCATATTGAGCAATGCAAAATTTCTTGCCCACCTGACTTCACTCCAGTTCAACTTAACAAACTCTTCAGCAGCAATGGCATTCCAGTGTCCCGGAGGTGTATAGGTACCCACACCATCTGCCCAAAAATGAACTATCCTGATTCTCTCTCTGGTAGGGTTCTTGCTGTAGTATTTGACCTCTTCGAGTTCCTTTTTGAATTCGGCCGATCTTGTTGAAGGGGGTGCTGATGGACGAACAGCAGTTACCAAAGTAGCAGAATCAAACAAGAAGGATCTAACCCTTCCAAAATACGGAAGCATGGGAGGCCTCTTCGGCAACTCCTGACTGATCCATGGTTGCTCATTATTTTTGATACACTCTTCTTCAAATTCTTTCCAGAGATTTGTTCCATTGACAATTCCTATTGCAGCACCCGCTCTGTCGGTTCTGGCTCTTTGTACATGCAGCTGCGCCACACTGTTGCCCAGCGTCTCTCCCGCATCAAGATCAGCAGCTGTTTCCAATCCGGATAACAACCGGGCCCTGCGATGCTGCGCCATCCTTTGATTGATGTAATTGATCTCCCCGGGAAATAACAGCTTCAAAAGAACAGCGGAAGCAGAATAGATCACCGCATCTGCAGAAGGATAAGCGGCAACACCCTGATCAGGAAGCAATGCTTTGATCCTGTTATCCATCTTATAGGCAGCCACTCGGTTCCAATTGGCTTTGAAGGCATGGGCTGTCACCAGCGCATCATACTGTGCCACACTCACATAAGCATAGGCCCTGGCTGCATAAGGCGGATTGGCGAAGGGAAAAAATGGATAAGCCAAAGGATTGGCTGCACTGGGTATGGGATAGCTGCCATCGGGATTGTTCACCGGTGGAAGGTTGTATTTGGCCACCAGCTCCCTAAGGATCTCATTCCATCTCAACACGCCCCCGGCTCCCCAGTATTTCAGGTTCTCCTGATCTTCCTTTGATATGTTTTTCTGGAGCTGCACGATGTCATCAAGCTGTTGCTTATAAGCAGATCCGTTAACATCGGGTGGTGCTGCCGATGTAAAATTATCCTTGTTGAAAGTCAGCACCGTTTTCCAGTTTCCTGCTCCCGCATCGGCATTTGTAGGTGTAAGCAAAGGAAATGAAAGGTTCACTTCATTCAGCTTCTTCCCGCAGGAGGCCAAAAAAAGCAGACATATGATATAGCGCAACTTCATGTTAATTCTTTTTACCTCCAGTCTTTCCACTGACATTCAAAATGTAGAAAAAACCGAATTGGGCATGACTGGCCCGACCCATGTTCCTACCATTTACGGTTTGAAAAAAGGCTGCGGTCAGCGAGATGCCCTTCCATTTCACAGGCTCATATTTACCATTGATACCAACCCTGGTCATGTTCATTCTGTTGGAAGGGAAAGGCATGTTGTTTCGGGTGATATCAAACCCGCCCTGCGTTACCCAATTGTCAGCAACAAATTCCGCAACAATTTCCTTGTTCCTGAATCCTGCCCTGATGTTGTTGTAGATCACATTCGGCATATCAACCCTGTCGCTGTATACCATCTGTGTTGTATAATAGGCCTTTCGATCCAATTCAATATTGCTTCTGGTGATCAGGCTGGAACTGATGGTGGTAAAGAGATGGTTTCTCTCATAATCGAGCATGCCCCTCAGGATCATGTTGCGTGAACCCAAACCGATGGAAAGAGGAAGATAATCCTTCACATAGTTCTGAACGGGTGTACTGAGTCCACCGATGGCAAATACAGAAAAGGTATTCTTGCCAGACTTCTTCCGATACGCAAGATATTTGGCAAAAACGGTGAGGTCCTGCATCCCCCTGAAACCACTGAGCTGACCAGCAGAGGCACTGGTCCGTATATAGGGCATGCTGAAAAGGATATTCAACTTCTTGTTGATGCCCAGGCTGCCCATGGCACCAGTCATCTTTGTTGAAACCGTTCCAAGGTTCTCATTCCGTCTGAGAAGCCCTCCTTCCCAGTATTGATCCCATCCACTTCGGGCAGTCATGACCCCCACACAATAGAGGTTCTTGCCCATCATGATCCCATCGGTTTCATTTTGTGCCATAAGCTGCCTCGCTCCCGTTAACAGTAACAGGCAAAACAGGAAATAGATGTTATATGTAAATGGCTTTTTCACCAGAATTTTTTGACTAACAATCAGCCTTCTAAATTAAGAGAAATAGCGAGATCCTGTAACTAATTTAACGATGTGTAGACTTATTTGCGTTCATTCTTCAACAAAACGGATAAAGCAGTCACTATTTCAGGATGTTGTGCAGCCAGATTGTTCCTTTCGCCAATGTCCTTGCTGAGGTCATACAACTGTGGCAGCGGATCATTGCCCAGCTCCGTATTGGTGAGCTTATTCATAGCTGGACCATCAGAAGGTTCAATATATTTCCAATTCCCTTTGGTAACAGACAAAGTTCGAATACCCTGTTTGATCATCCATTCCCTTCCTTTTGGATCTTCTCCCAGCCATGCCTTGAGCTGGTTCTGACTGTCCTTGCTCTCTTCTATTGTAAGTTTATGTCCCACCAACCTGGCCATACTGGCCAGCAGATCAACCTGAGAAACCATGGCATCCGATACAGATCCTGCTTTCACTTTGCCGGGCCAGCTGAGGATCATGGGCACCCGGGTACCTGCCTCAAATGTACTGTACTTGCCTCCGCGCAGCGGCCCCCAGGGAGTGTGACCATTCAGTTGGGTGACGGCACCATCTTCGTACCCATCATCCAAAACAGGACCATTATCGCTGGTGATGATCACCATGGTATTTTTATCCAATCCCAATGTCTTCAAATGTTTCATGATCTCTCCAACAGTCCAGTCGATTTGCAGGATTGCATCGCCCCTGAATCCCAAACCACTTTTTCCCTTGAACATGGTCGAAGGCATGCGCGGGACATGTGGTTCGGTGAGGGCATAAAAAAGAAAGAAGGGCTTCTGACGATTGCTTTCTATAAAACCTTTTGCCTTTTCCAAAAATGTCAATGGCATCTCTTCGTCGGTCCATCGCGCAGTTTTCCCTCCGGTCATGAAACCGATCCTTCCGATACCATTGACAATCGTATTATCATGACCATGGCCAGGCGCATTGCGCATTTTCAGCAGTTCAGGATTTTCTTTGCCGGTGGGTTCATTGCCGATCTTTTTCTGATAATCCACGGTGATGGGATCTTGCGGATCAGCACCGATTACCAAACCGTTCTCCAGAAATACCGTAGGGACACGATCGGCAGTTGCAGGAAAAATGAAAGAATAATCAAACCCTCTTTCGTTGGGCGCCGGCGTAATGCGACTGTTCCAATTCTTCATCACTGCATCTCCCAGTCCCAGATGCCACTTACCCACCATGCCGGTCTTGTACCCTGCTTTTTGCATCATTGTGGCCACATTCACCTCTCCAGAAGGAATGATCATGGCGGCATCACCAGGCAATACACCGGTTCCCTGCTGACGCCAGGGATATCTTCCCGTCATCAGTGCATAGCGTGAAGGCGTGCAGGTGGCGGAAGTACTGTGCGCATTGGTGAAACGAATGCCTGCCTTGGCGAGTGCATCCATATTGGGTGTGTTGATCTTTTTCGCTCCATAACAACTCAGGTCGCCATAGCCCAGATCATCGGCGTAAATGAGTATTACATTCGGACCTGAAGTGCTTTGAGCAAATGAGGTAATTCCCGAGATCAGAAACAGAAAAACAATAAAAAAACGGAGATTGGTTTTCATGACTTTAAGATAATCATGACCCAATATACCCAATTGACAATTAACGTTCAGTTATTTTGACTGAAGATGTTTTGATTGATATTTTAAAAATTCATCGGTACTTCCATCAGCAGGATCTCGGCATTATTTTCTTCAGCCGAAATGGTAATGTGATCGGTATCCCAAATGCCTATGCCATCTCTTCTGGAAACCTTG
>Ga0315900_10006837_pt1 | contig 15134 bp, 10 predicted proteins | sample LakEriMetagenome_FD_203521 | JGI IMG/M metagenome (GOLD analysis project Ga0315900, IMG submission 203521) | Freshwater fungal communities from buoy surface, Lake Erie, Ohio, United States - Buoy 12 MA114 | ecosystem: Environmental > Aquatic > Freshwater > Lake > Lake biofilm | place: USA: Lake...
ATCTTCTGCTGCTGGATCTGCTCCTCGCTCATGTTCGGCGTGATCGGCGGCGACATGTACTTCTGCTGGAAGTAGAAGACGATGCCCATGAGGATGGGAAGCAGGTTGATCGCCGAGAGGCTGAAGAGCCACAGGTTGATCGGCTTCGGGAACAGGAAGAAGTTGTCCTGCGCGGAGAGGTCCGCGAGGAACGACCAGCCGCCGAACTGCTGGAAGAGCCCGTAGAAGGCGGGCGCCTGGCGCAGGTCGAATGCGAAGAAGAGGACCGCGTACAGCGCCATCCAGATCGGCATCTGCGCGAAGATCGGCAGCATGCCGCCGACGCAGCCCGCGGGGCTCACGCCGCGCTCGCGGAAGAGGCGCATCTGCTCCTGCTGCATGCGCGTCGGGTCGTCCTTGAAGCGCTTCTGCAGCGCGTCGAGCTCGGGCTTCATGTCGGCCATGGCGCGCGAGAAGCGCTGCATGGCGATCTGCGACTTCTTCTGGATCGGGTGCAGGATGAGCCGCACCACGATCACCAGCACGATGATCGCAAGGCCCCAGTCGAAGACCATCGAGTCGTGGATGAACGAGAGGAACCAGAGCAGCGCGTCCGCGAGCCACGCGAAGGTGCACCACGCGCAGCAGCCGCCCATGGTGTAGACGACGAGCTCGCCCATGTTGAGGCCGAGGAAGGGCTCGGCACGGTCGAGGATGCGGGGGTTCAGCGGCCCCGCGTAGACGCCGAGATCGAAGTTCGCGACGCCGCCCTTCGGCACGCTCGTCTCCGGCGTCCAGATCGACGTCAGGAGATGCTCGTCGACGCCCGTGAGGCCGTTCGTCACGCCCTGCACATCGGCGACGGCAGGCAGCGCTTTCGAGCTCCGTTCCGGCGGCGCGTACGGTGCGTGCACTGCGAGCGCGAAGTAGCGGTCGGTGCTGCCGAACCACGACAGCGTGAACTCGCCCTCCGTCGATGCCGCGTTCGGCCAGATGCGGGTGTTGCCCTTCGCGAGCTGGCCGGACACCTTCGAGCGATCGATCATCTGGCCGTTCGCGGTCACGAACGAGCGCGACGGATCGCGCCGCTCGGGATAGAGGTAGCCGAAGTGGAAGCGACGGATGTCGAGCGCCGCCCCTGCGTCGCGCGGGAGGTCGCCCGGTCCGTAGTGCACGAGACGCGCGCGGATCGGCGCGTCGCCGAGGTTCACCACCCGCTGCTCGAGCAGCAAGTCGTACGCGGTTCCGTCGCCCTTTCGGACGTAGCTGCGCTCGACGCGCGCCAAGGCGCGGCCGTCACCGTCGATGATCTCGGTGGCGAAGCGGCCCGGCTCGGATTCGCCCCACACCGCGCCCCAGAGGTCCGCGCGCGCGCCGTCGATCTCGACGAACAGCGCGCCGAAGACCGGCACCGTGTACTCGCCGACCTTCGTCGACGCCGCGAGCACGAATCGCTCGGCCTCCTGGGGCATGATCGAGGGGTCGTTCGCCTCGCGCGATTCCTCGGCCTTGCGCTTCGCGTCGGCGGTGCGCCATACGTCGGAGAAGATGATCTCCGACACGCCGGCGCCGGCGCCCGAGAAAGCCATGCGATAGGGCGCAGTCGACTTGTCGAGCGAACCGATGGCGGTGGTGCCGGAGGCGGGCGCCATTCCTTGCGGGACACGCGCGGAAAGCATGCGCGTGACGGCCGCAGCCGGCGCCTGCGTGCCCGCGGGCTGCTGGGTCGTCGCGGGAGTCTGCTCGGTCGCCGGAGCTACGGCAGGCGCTGCGGCGGGAGCCTGCTCGGTCGCCGGTGTCGCAGCCGGCGCCGCGGCGGGAGCCTGCTCGGTCGCCGGTGTCGCAGCCAATGTCGCAGTCGTACCGGTGCTGGCACCCGTCGACGCTGGCTGCGCCGTGGGCGGGGTGTCGGCCGAGCTGGCTGTGGCGGGCGTCGTCGCGGCCGGCTTCGGAGCCGGGCCGAGCGAAACAATCACTCCGATTGCGGCAACCAGGGCGAGAAGGGCGCTCGTGATTAGGAACTTCTTCAAGGCGAAGACCACTGTCGAGTTCATGAACGCCATCGGTTGGCCGACGGCGGGCGGGCGGTGTGCCCGGGGAGGGGCGAAGCGTAGCGCCATCACAGCCGATGCGCCTGAAAGCCCGAGAAGAACGGCTCAGACAGGCTTCCTGGGCTCGATCGGGCCCGCATCGCGGTCGCGCTGCGCAGCGGACTCCCTCCGCGATGTTCCACGGCTGCGATGTTCCACGGCGACGATGTTCCACGGCTGCGACGTTCCACGGCTGCGACGTTCCACGGCTGCGATGTTCCACGGCGGCGACGTTCCACGGCGACGACGTTCCACGGCGGCAATGTTCCACGGCTGCGTCGTTCCACGGCGACGACGTTCCACGGCGACGACGTTCCACGGCGACGACGTTCCACGGCGGCAATGTTCCACGGCTGCGTCGTTCCACGGCTGCGACGTTCCACGGCTGCGACGTTCCACGGCTGCGATGTTCCACGGCGACAACGTTCCACGGCGACAACGTTCCACGGCGACAATGTTCCACGCAATGTGCGCCACGCCCCCTGAGCCCGCCGGTTCACATGCCCTTCTCAAGACGCTCGGCAAGCCAGTCGCCGAGCGGTGCACCCGCTGCCGCATAGGCGCGCAGCCGAGACTGCGTCCGCGCGATGTCGTAGGCCACGCGGTGGAAGGTGAAGGTGTCGCGTCCGCCGTCGCTGCCGATCTCGAGAATGACGTAGCTCGCGCGAGGGTCGCCGTCGCGTGGCTGGCCAACCGAACCTGGGTTCAGGATGAAACGGCAGGATGACGGCATCTCGTCTTCATTCGGCGTCCACGTGTCGAGGCCGACCGGGAACGCCTCGAACTCATAGTGACGGGGAATGCGGCTCATCAGGCTTTCAAGCAGCGTCGCGCGGAGCGTCGGGCTGCCGTCGCCTTCGTTCGCCGCACGCGTCGTCGCCTCTTCCTCTGCGCGCGCGACCTCGATCGGATCGGGCGGCGTCTCGAGGATGTAGCCCGGGCAATGCGTGTGCCCGACGATCGCGCTCACCGGGCGCTCCGAGGCGCCGCTCGAAAGCGTGAGCAGCGCGAAGTTCCGCTCGAGGCGCTTCACGTTGTTCTCGACGTCGGTCGGGAACAGATACTCGTTCACGGGCCGCGACGGCGATGCGTGCACGCAGATGTACCGGTCAAGCAGCACGCGCCGCGGAGAGATGCGGAACATGAAGTCGACGCGCTCGCGCTGCTCGATCTCGGCCGCGCACTTCCTGTCGAGGAAATCCGCATCGGAGATGCGGTCTTCGTCGCGCGCCAGCTGGAGTTCCGCGACATGGCGTCGCAGCCATTCGCCCTCGAGCGTCTGCGCGCGCGTCCAGAACACGGCCTTCGCCGCCACCGGATTGAAGTTCGTGGGCTCGTAGACCGCCGCAAAGTCGTGATTCCCAAGCAGCGTCCACTCGCAGTGCTGGCGCACAAGATCGACGCACTCGACGGGGTCGGGCCCGTATCCCACGACGTCACCGAGGCACACCATCGTGTCGTACCCCACCGACTTCGCATGGGCGAGCACGGCCTCGAATGCCGCGAGGTTGGCGTGGATGTCACTGACGATCGCGATGCGCACGCTCGACGCTCCTGCAGTCCACGGTCGGGTGCGGACGGTGTCGCGCGACGTGTCGCTCGGGGAAACCGGGCGAGGCGACCGTGACCGATCCTATCAGTTTACGGGGTGCCCCGAAGATGCTTCGGCGGCCGGCGGTGCTCCGGTCCACCGCGCGCATTGGCGCCCCGCTCGCGGACGAACGCGCCCGCCCCACGCCGTGCAAGTCGTGGCGCCCCGTCCGATCGCGCGGGTGCGGGAGGCTTGATCTCGGCGTGCGGGTTCTCGGACGGATTCCCGCCGCGCAGCGGTGGCCGCAAACTCCGCCGTGATCGGAGCCTGCTGCACCCCGTTCCCACGACGCCGCGCGTACCCCGTGCATGACAATCGACGCGGCGGGTCGTCGATCGAAGCTATTCTCTCGCCCCTTGCCCTCGACAGGCGTTGCATACGCCCCCGGTCGCGGTCAAGCCCGCGTCGCCCATCTCGAGAACACGTTCGAACTCGCCGAGCTCCTCCGCCCGGCGCAACACGGAGACCAGACCATGGCAGACACCAAGCACTACGACCTCATCGTCATCGGCGGCGGCCCCGGCGGCTATGTCGGCGCAATCCGCGCGGCGCAGATGGGCCTCAAGGTCTGCTGCATCGAGCGCAACAAGCTCGGCGGCGTCTGCCTCAACTGGGGCTGCATCCCGACGAAGGCGCTTCTCCACAACGCGGAGCTCTACATGGAGGCGATCCGCCACGGCAAGGACTGGGGCTTCGAGATCGCCGAGGGCGGCGTGAAGGTCGATTGGGCGAAGGTCATCGGCCGCTCGCGCTCGATCACGGGCACGCTGAACAACGGCATCGCGTTCCTCTTCAAGAAGAACAAGATCGACCATGTCGAGGGCCACGCGAAGGTGCTGAGCGGCAAGACGAGCGCCGGTCCCTGCCGCGTCCAGGTGACGAAGGCCGACGCGGACTACTACCACGGCGCGGGCGGCGAGAAGATCGCCGAACTCACCGCCGACAAGATCATGATCGCGACGGGCGCGGCTCCCAACGAGCTGCCGTTCGCCAAGTCGGACGGCAAGGCCATCCTCTCGAGCTACGACGCGCTGACCATTCCAAAGCAGCCGAAGTCGATGGTCATCATCGGCTCGGGCGCGATCGGCATGGAGTTCGCCTACTTCTTCAACGCCTTCGGCACGAAGGTCACCGTGGTCGAGATGCTCGACCGGATCCTGCCGAACGAGGACGAGGACATCTCGGCCGCCGCGATGCGCGCGTTCACCAAGCAGGGCATGGAGTTCAAGGTCGGCACGATGACGACGGCGATCGACAAGACCGCCGGCGGCGTGAAGGTGACGCTCGCGCAGGCCGCCGACAAGACGAAGACCGAGTCGATCGAGGCCGAGTGCGTGCTGGTCGCGATCGGCGTGAAGGCGCGCTACGAGGGCCTCTTCGATGAGAAGCTCGGCCTCAAGATCGAGAAGAACCACATCTGGACCGACTACAAGGACAAGAAGGAGCCGACCTACCAGACCTCGGTTCCCGGCGTCTACGCCGTCGGCGACTGCATCGGCGCGCCGTGGCTCGCCCACATCGCGAGCGAAGAGGCCGTCGCGTGCGTCGAGCGCTTCATGGGCCACCACACGCTGGGCGTCGACTACGCGTCGATCCCGGGCTGCACCTACTGCAATCCGCAGATCGCCTCCGTCGGCATGACGGAGAAGCAGGTCAAGGAGAAGGGCGTCAAGTACAAGGTCGGCAAGTATGCGTTCAAGGGCCACGGCAAGGCGATCGCTGTGGGCGCGACGGAAGGCCTCGTGAAGGTCATCGTGAGCGAGCCGTACGGCGAGATCCTCGGCGCCCACATCATCGGCGAGGACGCGAGCGAGCTGATCGGCGAGATGGGCCTCGCGCGCCGCGTCGAGGCGACCATCGAGGACGTGATCTCGACCGTGCATGCGCACCCGACGATGCACGAGGCGCTGCACGAGGCGGCGCTTGCGACCGAAGGCCGTGCCGTGCACGCATAAGAGGGCTGGCGATCCCGGACGCCGCGACGGCAGGGCGAGACACGGGCGCTCCGCTTGGTTTGTTCACGCGCGCGTAAAGCCGCCCGGCGCCTCGCGGCGAAGCCCGTCGATCAGTTCGGCCAGGAGCCGCGGGCGCATCGCGTTCGCCACGACGTCGATCCCGACGTCGAAACGTCGCGAGAGATGTTCGCCGAAACCATGCACGTGCCCGTGAAGGTGGAAGCCGCCGTTGGGACGGCCCTGCCACTGCTGGATCGGATAGTGGAACATGACGATGCGCTCGTCGATGCCGCCGATGCCGCGGCCCGACACGATCTCCTCGACGGCCTCGAACATCGCGTCGAAGCGCTTCTCGCCGCTCGGGTCGTGGTTGCCCCGGATCAGGATGATCCGCTTGCACTCGATCGCGTCGCGCAGCCGCTCCGCACGGCGCAACTCCTCCTCCTCCCAGCCACGGCCCTTCCCACCGACCACCATGAAATCGCCGAGATGGAGAAGGATGTCCTTCGGCCCGACCGTCTCGTTGATGCGCGCGATGATCGCGGCGTCCATCTCGTCGACCGTGCTGTACGGGCGCGAGAAGATCGAAAGCGCCTCGTGGTGGCGGAAGTGCGTGTCCGCCGTGACGAAGATGCGCCGGTCGGTCTTGGCGAGATCCTTCGCGGTCGACATGCGCGGAAGGTAGCGCCGGGCGGCGCGCAGTACCATCCGCGCCATGCAGAACCGCGCTCTTTCGACCGCTGCGTTGCTCGCGTCCGCCTCGCTCCTCGCGGCCTGCTCCGCGGCGGGGAAGCCCGCGGCGGGCAACGGGGTCGTCCGCTACGGCGGCGTCAACCTCGTCGACGAGACGCCTGCGGAGTTCGACGCGCGCATGGAGTGGTTCCGCGAGGCGAAGTTCGGCATGTTCATCCACTGGGGCCTCTACTCGGTCGCGGCGGGCGAATGGGACGGGAAGCCGGTGCGCGGGATCGGCGAGTGGATCCAGTCGAACGCGCGCATCACGGTCGAGGAATACGCGCCCCTCCGGCAGCGGTTCAACCCCGTGCAGTTCGACGCGAGGCGCTGGGTCGAGATCGCGAAGAACGCAGGCATGAAGTACATCGTCATCACGTCGAAGCACCATGACGGATTCTGCCTGTGGGACTCGTCGCACACAGAGTGGGACGTCGGCGGCTCGCCGTTCGCTCCGCGCGATCCGTTGAAGGAACTGGCCGACGCCTGCGCCGAAGCCGGCATCCGCCTGTGCTTCTACCACTCGATCATGGACTGGCACCACCCCGACTACCTGCCGCGACGCGAATGGGACACGCGCGGCGCCGAGGGCGCGGACTTCGACCGCTACGAGCGATACATGAAGGCGCAGCTCGAGGAACTCGTCACCGGCCGATATGGCAAGGTCGGGATCCTCTGGTTCGACGGCGAGTGGGAAGGCACGTGGACGCACGAGCGAGGCAAGGCGCTCTACGACTACGCGCGCTCGCTCGACCGCGACATCATCGTGAACAACCGCGTCGACACGGGGCGTTCGGGCATGGAAGGCATCACGCGCGAGGGCGACTACCGCGGCGACTACGGCACGCCCGAACAGCAGATTCCGGCGACGGGCCTCGGCGACGGCGTCGACTGGGAGACCTGCATGACCATGAACGGCACCTGGGGCTACAAGAAGAACGACCACAACTGGAAGTCGTCCGCGGATCTCATCCGCAAGCTCGTCGACATCGCGTCGAAGGGCGGCAACTTCCTGCTGAACGTCGGACCGACCGGCGAGGGCGAGATCCCTGCGCCGAGCGTCGAGCGCCTCGAGGCGATGGGCGAATGGATGAAGGTCAACGGCCGCGCGATCTACGGCACGCAGGCGAATCCGTTCCCGGAGACGCCCTCGTGGGGCCGCATCACGCGCGCGAAGAACGAAGACGGCAGCGACCGTCTCTACCTCCACGTCTTCGACTGGCCGTCGGACGGCACGCTCGAGCTCTCGGGGCTTCTCAGCGAGCCGCGCGCGGTGCAGATCCTCGGCCAGCGCACGCGCAACCTGTGGCCCACCACGCGCAGCGGCGACACGCTCGCGATGTATCTGCCGAAGGAGCCGTTCGACGCGGCGTGCACGGTGGTCGCGCTCGACCTCGCGGAGCCGCTCGAGGTCGCGAGGCTTCCCGTGATCTCGGCGCCCGACGACAAGTTCGTCGGCTCGATGACGGTCGGCGTCGAGCAGCCGGATGGCCGTGTCGTCTATCGCTACACGACCGATGGGTCCGATCCCGTCGCGGAGAGCCCGGCCGCAGGCACGCCGATCGCGCTCGCGGCGACCAGCACCGTGAAGGCGCGCGGCTTCCTCGGCGAGAAGCCGGTCACGCGCATCGTGTCGCGCGCATTCGAAGCGCTCGATCCGAAGCCCGCCGTGCAGCCATTCACGCTCGCGGACGGGCTCTCCTACCGCGCGTTCACCGTGTCGAAGGGCATCAAGGCGTGCGCCGCCATCACCGACGGAACCCTCGTCGCGGAGGGCGTTGCCGCCGAGCCAAGCGTGGGCGTCAAGCCGCGCGAGGAGGAGTTCGGCCTCATCTTCACGGGATTCATCGATGCGCCCGAGACGGGCCTCTACCGCTTCTTCGTCGACTCGGACGACGGAAGCATGATGAGGATCCACGGCGCGGTCGTCGTCGACAACGACGGAGCGCACAGCGCCACCGAGAAGTCGGGCGCGATCGCGCTCGAGAAGGGCCTCCATCCGATCGAGATCCTGATGTTCGAGGATGCAGGCCAGGATCTCCTGCGCGTGTCGTGGCGAGCTCCTGGCGTCGACGCGAAGACGATCGTCCCCGCTTCGGCATGGAAGCGGTGATCGGGTCACGATGAAGCTCACCACCGTTCGCGCGGATCTCCTCCTCCTTGCGGCCGCCATCATCTGGGGGACGGGCTTCGTCGCGCAGCGGCTCGGAAGCGATCACCTCGCCGCCTTCGCCTTCACAGGCCTGCGTTTCTCGCTGGGCACGCTGCTGCTTCTGCCGCTCCTTGCGTTCGCTCCGTGGCCAACCCACGTCGACCGGGCGACGTCGCGGCGGGCGACCCTGCGCGGCGGCGTGCTCGCGGGCGTGGCCATGCTGTGCGCGGCGTGCGCCCAGCAGCATGGACTTGGCTCGACGACCGCGTCGAACGGCGCGTTCATCACGAGCCTCTATGTCGTCTTCGTTCCGTTCATCGGGCTGCTCGCGCGGCAGCGCGTGCGCTGGCCCGTCTGGCTCGGCGTGGCGCTTGCGGGAATCGGCCTCGCGCTGCTCGGCGTGAAGCCGGGCTTCACGATCAACGCCGGCGACCCCTGGATCCTTCTCTGTGCGGCGCTGTGGGCCGTGCACGTGGCCGTCGTAGGCGTCTTCTCGCGCGACGCGGAGCCGATCCGCCTCTCGCTGATCCAGCTCGGCATGACGGGCTCCGTCGCGCTCGTGCTCGCGCTCGCACGCGGCGAGATCACCGCCGAGGCCATCGACGCCGCGAAGTGGGCGCTGCTCTACGGCGCCGCGCTCCCGGTCGCCGTCGCGTTCACGCTGCAAGTGATCGCGCAGCGGAAGGCGCCGCCCGCGCATGCCGCGCTGATCATCTCGCTCGAGAGCGTGTTCGGCATGGCCTGCGGCATCGTGTTGCTGGCCGAGCGTCCGACGCTGCAGCAGTATGCGGGCGCCGCGCTCATGCTCGCCGGCGTCGTCGTCTCGCAGGTCATCCGCCCGCCCGCGTCGGCCGACGCGCCCTCGACGAGCGCGGACGAGCGGCGCACCGGCTGACGAACATCGCGTGCGCGGAACGCCCGGTCAACGATGCTCCCCCATACGGGGGTGCATTCCCGAGTCGCGACCTCGACCGCGAGGCCATGGACTGAGGGAACTTCTACGCGAGTTTCTGAAACTCGCTGAGAGTTTGCCGCCCGATGCGCGGAGAGACGCGGGGCACACCTCTTCGAACCATGCCGGTTCGGCGAAGCCCCACCCGATGCACGCCGCCGTCACAAGACGCGACGCACGGATCGATATCCGTTTGTCTCGTGAACACGGACACGATCAACTGAGCGCCTTACGCTGCAAGGTGCTCGACGGAGGCGGACCCGCAACGGTCCGCCTCCGTCTTTTCTCCGCGCGCCGTCAGCGCACCACGAGCGTTGCGGCGCCACTCGTCGTGTCGACCGCCGACTGACCGGATGCGGCGCCGATGTCCACCACGAGACGCGTCTCCGACTGCTGGGGAATCCGCGCGCGCTTCGCGGGGTCGACGAGGGAAAGCGCTCCCGACGAACTCGCAAGGGTCACGACGCCATCGAAGCCGGCTCCGACCTCGACGCGCACCGCGCCGCTGCTCGACTCGACGGTGAACACCTGGTCGTTGTCGTCGGCGAGCGAAAGATCGATCGCACCGCTTGCCGAAGCGGCCTGCACCGACTCGCGGGCTCCCTTGATCCCGATCCGTCCGGATGCGGCGCGCGCGTCGACCGGGCCGCGGTGGTCCTCGACGAAGATCGCGCCTGACTTCGTGCTGATCCGGAGCGCGCCCGTCGTCGAACGCGCACGCACCGAGCCAGACGCGCTCTTCAGCACAAGTTCTTGCGTCGGCGGTGCGACGATCGTCAGGTTCACGGTGTCCATCGGCATGGTTGCGCCGGGGAACATCGCATCGACGATGATCGTGCCATCCGGCGCGCGCTCGGCGTAGAGCTTCACGAGCTTCGCGCGACGCTGCGCGTCGGCCGCGTCCTTGCCGTCCACCTTGAACTCCGCCGAGACGCGCGTCTTGGTCGCGTTCGGGTCGACGCTGCACTCGATCGAGCCGATCGGCACATCGGCCATGATCCGCTCGCCGCCCTTCGTCGCATCGTCCGCGCCTTCGACGCGCGCAATGTCCGCGCTGCGCGCGACGGACTGCACGACCGCGGGGTCGGACTTCCGCGCGGTCGTCGCGCCGGACTGCGCGAAGGCGCCCGGCGACGACAACGACTGAAGCGCACACGCGAGCACGGCGACGAGACGGATGCGGAGCATGGCGCGGACTTTCCCACAAACATGCCTCCCCGGCGCACAGGGGCGCGGCGCTCACGCCAGGCACGCGCTCCACGCCCCGGCAACGCACGTCCGGGCCGTTATCTCCCGTTATTGGCACCGCGCACCGATGCTTGCGGCCTCGCGCCCGGTTCGCCGAAACAAGGGTCGCCGCAGCAACGTGCAGCGGCAACGCAGGGAGGATCCCGGCGACAGGCTCAGCACGGATCAGTGGACACGGCGCGCGGACGCGCCGCACTCCACGCGAACTCTCCTCCCTCGTCATGAAGAACACACCGAACTTCGAACGCGTCATCGAGCAGCTCTTCTCGCACCTCGTCTCCGGCGACCGCCGCGCGGCCCGTCAGCTGGTCGACACCGTCTACGAGGCGGGCATCGCCCCCGAGACGGTCGCGAAGGACGTGTTCTGGCCGATCCTCGAGACGACCACCTCGCTCTTCCGCAAGGATCAGATCACCGTGCTCTCCCACCAGTACGCGACGCGCATCCTCCGAATGCTCGTCGACCAGGGACAGGCGCGCTACACGCAGGCGAAGCCGCGCAACAAGCGCATCTCCATGTTCTGCGGCCCGAACGAGGCCGAGGAACTCGCGGGCCAGCTCGTCGCCGATCTTCTCGAGGCCGACGGCTACGAGGTCACCTTCGCGGGCGGCGGCGTCGCGAACGACGAGATCCGCGAGGAACTCTCGCAGCGCGATCCGGACGTGCTGCTGCTCTTCGCCTCGAGCGCGAAGGACGCTCCGTTCATCCGCGAGCTGATCGATGGAATCCGCGAGAACGGCGCATACGCCGGCATGCAGATCGTCGTCGGCGGCGGCATCTTCAACCGCGCGCCCGGTCTCGCCGAGGAGATCGGCGCGGATGTCTGCGCCGCAAGCCCGAACGACCTGCTCGAGAAGCTCGTCTCCGAGCGCAGCGTTCGCAACGATCGCTTCTCGGCGATCGCAGCCCGCCACCGCCGCGTCGCCTGAGTCCCATCCGCTCCGATACCGCACTTCCCTCATGCAAGCACGCGGCGCCGCCCCTCCCTACGGGTGGCGCCGCTTGCATTTCGCATCGCGATGGTCCGGAGTCACGCGTCCGGCGTCCGCGCGGTTCCCGCGCAGGCGCCCTCGCACTCGGCCCGCACAAGCGCCGCGAGCGTCGGCTCGAGTTCCGACGTCGGCCGATAGCCAAGCGCCGCGCGGATCTTCGTGAGGTCGGCGCCCGAGTGCTCGACATCGCCGGCGCGGCGCGGTGCGAAGATCGGCGGCGACGCGAAACCCGCGACACGGCCGATCATGTCGATCACCTCGAGCAGCGTGATGCTCCGTCCGATGCCGACGTTGAAGACTTCGCCAGCGACCTCCGCACCGCCCGATGCAGCGCGCAGGAACGCCTGCACGACATCGGAGACGGGCACGAAGTCGCGCGTCTGCATGCCGTCGCCGAAGACGGTCGCCGGCCGTCGGTTCCGCGCGGCATCGATGAACGCCGAGATCGCGGCCGCATACGCGCTGCGGGGATCCTGGCCGGGCCCGAACACATTGAACAGGCGCAGGCTCGTCGATCGAAGTCCGTACGCCTGTGCGAAGGCCTGCACGAGGCTCTCGCCCGCAGCCTTCGTGGCCGCATAGGGACTCGCACAGCACAGCTGGTCGCCCTCTCGGCTCGGAAGCGTGGGCTTCGGCCCGTAGACCGACGCGCTCGACGCATGCACGACGCTTCCGACGCCCTCCCGCACGGCCGCGCGAAGAACGACCTCCGTCCCGGTCATGTTCGCTCGGAAACAACGCGCGGGCTGCTCGATGCTGAGCGGCACGCTCACGAGCGCCGCCAGGTGAAACACATGGCTGCAACCGCGGAGCGCGCACTGGACCGTCGTCTCGTCGGCGACGTCGCCCTCGATCAGCACGGCCTCCCGCGGCACCGCCGCAATGCGACCCGTGGAGAGATCGTCGAGCACGCGAACCTCCGCGCCTCCGGCCACAAGGGCCTGGCAGAGATGCCCGCCGATGAAGCCGGCGCCACCGGTCACGAGCACGCGGCAACCCGCGAACCGCTGCGCGAGCTCGAGGTTTGGACAGGGCGCCAGGACAGCCATGAAGCGCGAGTGTAGGCCCCCGAGGGTCGCTCGGCCCGGCTCCCAGGCGCATGAATGGCCGATCGCACCGGAGAAATTCGCCCTCCACTGAGAGAGGATGGGCCGCGGCGCGGACACCTTCATGAAGGACGGACACACACAACGAACGCCCGCCCGCACGCAATGACAGAAACGGAAGGAAACCCGCCATGAACCGCATCGCCACCAGCATCGCCATCGCTTCCGCCGCACTTGCCACCCAGGTCTCGTCGGCCGCCGCATTCGTCGGGAACTTCACCGGTTCCCTCGTGATCCGCAACGTGATCTCGGTCACGCAGACGACCATCGTCGGCCAGTTCCCATTGCTGCCCGTGCGCGTGACGATGTGCAACGGCGCGATCGAGACACCGGCCTTCGCGGTCACCGGCGCGTCGACCGCGCAGGCAAACGGCAGCACCTACAGGATCCGCGCCACCATCGTCTCGAGCGACCGCACGACGTTCGAGATCTGGCACACCGGCGCGAGCAACAACGGCGTCAAGTCGATCACGTTCGGAAACGGCGTGCAGCGCATCATCTTCGACCGCTTCCAGCCGAGCCCGGGAACCGCCGGCTCGCTGACCGGCCGCGATGTGGTGTATCTCGGCGGCGCCGGCATCTGGAACATGCGTGCCATCTGGGGCAATCCGATCCGCATCCTGCCCGCCGCGCCCGCCGGCGACGTCTACAACACGCTGACCATCGACTTCGACGCGTGCTTCGACTGGGGCGACTCGGTCCGGTTCGATGTCGACACCGACATGGTCGGTTGAACAGCCGCACCCAGCTTGCGCCTCCGCAAGAGACGCGCCGGCGCGAGCACGATGCACGCACGCATCGAACCGCCGGGAATCAGACTCCTTCCGAGCCGCCCGTCCGACTCTCTCTCCGGACGGGCGGCTTTGTCGTGCCGTCGGGCATGGCCGCGTGCGGTACGCTCCACGCATGGCACAGGACGCTTTCCCCGACATCGAGACGGTTCCGTTCGTCGAGCGCGACTCCGCGGAGCCGCTTGGCTTCCGACACTATCGACCGGACGAGATCGTCGAAGGCAAGCCGATGCGCGACCACTTGCGCTTCGCGGCGTGCTATTGGCACACGATGCGCAACGGCCTCGCCGATCCGTTCGGCGCCGCGACCGCGCGCATGCCGTGGGACGACGGCAGCGACGGCCTCGACAACTGCCGGCGGCGCGCGGACGCCTTCTTCGAGTTCCTGCGCAAGTGCCGCATCGACTTCTACTGCTTCCACGACCGCGACATCGCGCCGGAGCGGCCCACGCTCGCGGAATCGAACGCGGACCTCGACGAGATCGTGCGCCACCTCGAGGCGCTCCAGAACGCAAGCGGCAAGCGGCTCCTCTGGGGCACGGCGTGCCTCTTCGCGCATCCGCGCTACGTCTCCGGCGCCGCGACGAGTCCCCGGCTCGAGGTGTTCGCGCACGCGGCCGCGCAGGTGAGGAAGGCGATCGAGGTCACGCATCGCCTCGGCGGCGAGGGCTACGTCTTCTGGGGCGGGCGCGAGGGCTACACGACGCTCCTCAACACCGACATGAAGCGCGAGCGCGAGCATCTCGCGCACTTCCTCCACATGGCGGTCGACTACAAGCGCTCGGTCGGCTTCAAGGGTCAGTTCTACATCGAGCCGAAGCCGCGCGAGCCAAGCGTCCACCAGTACGACTCGGATGCGGCAGCGTGCCTCGCGTTCCTGCGCGAGTTCGGGCTTCTCCCTCACTTCAAGCTCAACATCGAGACGAACCACGCGACGCTCGCGGGACACACGGTCGAGCACGAGCTCGCCACATGCCGCGCGGCCGGCGTGCTGGGCTCGGTCGATGCAAACTCGGGCACCGACCATTGCGGCTGGGACACCGACGAGTTCCCCACCGATCCCCGGCTGACGACCAAGATGATGCTCGAGATCCTCGCTGCGGGCGGATTCACGACCGGCGGCCTCAACTTCGACGCGAAGCGCAGGCGCGAGAGCTTCGAGCCGGTCGATCTCTTCCATGCGCATGTCGCCGGCATGGACGCGTTCGCACGCGGCCTGAAGGCGGCGGCGGCCATCCGCGCCGATGGCCGCATCGCGCGCTTCGTGGCCGATCGCTACGCAAGCTGGAACAGCGAGCTCGGCCAGCGCGTCGAGGCCGGCAAGACGACGCTCGAGGAACTCGAGAAGGTCGCGCTCTACCAGACGTCATGGCCCGTCGAGAGCGGACGTCAGGAGATGCTCGAGCACCTGCTGCACGAGCGGATCTAGCGTCCGCCGCGGCGAAGAGTTCGATCACTTTCCGCCGAGCCAGATGCCGCGCAGCAACTCGCCGTAGGTGTCGAGCGACGGCGTCCCGGCGACGTCGCGCAGGCCCTCCTCGACCAG
>Ga0315900_10006838_pt1 | contig 15134 bp, 17 predicted proteins | sample LakEriMetagenome_FD_203521 | JGI IMG/M metagenome (GOLD analysis project Ga0315900, IMG submission 203521) | Freshwater fungal communities from buoy surface, Lake Erie, Ohio, United States - Buoy 12 MA114 | ecosystem: Environmental > Aquatic > Freshwater > Lake > Lake biofilm | place: USA: Lake...
GATCCTTGGAGCAACCAGCTACCCCGGAGTAGATTCAACCCATCCCCAGCGCTGCACTTTTCGACCGCCGCGCGCTGCACTTTTCAACCGGCGTTCACAAGTCTCGGCGGCGTGCGGCTAACGTCAACGGAGCGCTTTGCCGGTAGCGTTCTGGAATGCAGTAGCTTGTTACCGCCAAGGCTGCCCACACCCCTAGCCGGCCTCTTATTCGTACCAGTTCTTGCATGCGTCATGAATACGAAAGAAATCTCCACGCTCGCCTCACGTCTCTTCGAGCTGCGACTGCTTCCGTCGTGGATTGCTCGTTCCCAAGAAGATCAGGATGACTATGGCGTCGACTATGAGATTGAACCCATCGACGATAACGGCCGGGCGTCCGGCGTACTCTTCAAAGCGCAAGTGAAAGGAGTCGAAAGCCCGTTGCGTGATAGAGAGGGCAGGATCGTATTCTCTCGCGCTGAGGTAGCCCGTTTTCAATACTACACCGAATCTCTTCACGTACCCCTGATCTTTGTCATCTGCGACGTGTCAGCTGAGGTGTGTTGCTGGGCAGTGGTTCAGGGAAATCGAGATATTGAAACGGCGTTGGCCACTGCCGTCGCCGAGAACCAATCCACATTCACGCTCAAGCTCTCTGCTAGTAATACGCTCGAACGCACAGATGACTGCGCAGCCCGTGTCCTTCAAGCGATCCACGCTGCTGAAAACGCTATTACTCTCAGAAGACTGAAGTCTGTGCCGCTTTCTTTTGTTCAGGATCATTTGGGGCGTGTTCACGATCCAGCAGCGGAAGCCCGCCGCTTTCGTCTATGGGCTGGCTTCGCGGAAAATCGAGCAATTGAGGACCTAATTACTGCAGGTGATCTACAAGGAGCCTACGCACGAGCCAAAGCGTTATTCGAGTCACCGATTGAGCCGGCGGACGCACGCTTGCTTGGGGCTTTTCATATTTCTCCTCTCTTCGCGCGCATTTGGATTGGCAAGGGCATGCCGTCCGCGCACGTTGACTGCGCCCGGAACAGAGCCCAGATCGGCGCAGAGATGCTTGCCATAGCGCGGGACAAATCTTGCCGAGCGGACACTCGTCGCTTTATTCGAATCTATGCTCGGGCAGCGCGAATGAGCGTTAATGGGCAGCAGGCCCTGTGGCTTGCAATGAGCGAGCGCAGCCAAACCCGGCAAGGCGAAACGCTCTGCGGTCCCATAACGTACTTGCATAGGCTACAAGCCTCTGCGCGAGTCGCAAGAGACTTCTTTCGGCTTTTGAACGCGATGAACGGTCTTGGAGCAGACGACATGTTTGCTGTGATGCCGCATGCGCTTTCGGAGATTGCGGAGGGAGTTCTCCCATTCATTATGACGCTCCGGTTGTGCGGGCAGGTGGATATGGCGAAGGCCTATGCTGACGCTGTATATCGCTTTCTGCCGTTCTGCGTGGAGGTTGCAAAACGCACCCTGTCGCGCGACAAAGCCGTGGAAGTCATCGCTGGGCTCGGCGTGAGACTGCTCTTTTTGTCTGAGCCCTCGGATGTGAGGGACCAGTTCGACGCGATCCGGAAGATGGTGGAGCGTGAACCTCAGTTCGACGGCGAACAGGATGTACTTGATCGACTCACCGTCACTATGCGGGAGGCGGCGGAGGTGCGAGATCAGGAGCCCAGTGACGATGAGATTGACCGCTTTTACGCACAGCAGGCAGCGGGTCTAGGAGTCGATCTCAATGATCCTGACAATGAGATCGCCGAAATTGTCCGCATTGGGATCAAGGACCGCGACCCCACAAGAGTCGCCAAGCATTGCGAGCACATTCACGTGCTCATCGAGAGCTACGGACTACCCGGTGAGATGCTTGGGCTTCCAACGGCTGGAACAAAACGGATCATGTGCCTGAAATATGGTCACTCGGTGAGTGCGATGCGCCTTGATGACGCATTCGAGTCATTTCGACAACCGCCTGCCCATGGGGCCTGCCGGGTATCTTGTGATAGTTGCGTTGACAAGACACCTCTTCCTGACAAGTGGCGTTGGTCCAATGAGTGGACTCGTCACCAAGATGATCGTCTGCGTGCGAACCAGAACCGGCCTGATCCCTCTGTGTAATCCGGTGGGAAGTGCCGCTCTGTAGTTGGTTCTTTGCCAAAAGTGTCGAGGATATGTCCTCTTGAGTCGCCCTGCGCCACCATATTCACAACCCCGGCTCCCGCACCACTCTCCGCACCCTCCCTCCACCGACTTCCGCCCGCGAATACACCCCCGCCCGATCCGCCGAGAGGCACCGACCGGAAGCCCACTGACGGAGAGACTCGATCTTGTCGCCCGCAGTGACAGCCACGGGCACGACGTTCTGGGCGGCCTGAACCAGCGGCACGTCTAAGAGCGACGTCAGTCTGCAGCACGATTTGATCTCGGCGCCGGTCCAGTTGGTGTCGTCCGGCCGGGCCTGCGTCGCGTCCAGCCCGTAGTGCCGCTGATAGATCGACCAGATGCCGTCCTTCTGTTCTCGCCCGGGAAGATCGACGAAGAACACGCCGTCGAAGCGTTCAGCACGGGCAAACTCCGGCGGCAACTTCGAGGCGTCGTTGCAGGTGCCGACGAAGAACACGTCGCTCTCGTGGTCGTTGAGCCACATAAGCAGGGAGCCGAACACGCGGGCCGTCACGCCGGAGTCTGTTTGGCCCGATGACGTTGCCCCGGCCAGTGCCTTCTCGATCTCGTCGCAGAACAGCACGCACGGAGCCATCGCGTCGGCCAACTTGAGGGCCGCCCGGACGTTGCTTTCCGACTGGCCGACGAGCGAGCCGAGGAGGGCGCCGACATCGAGGACGACAGTGGGCCTGCCGGTCTCATTGCCCAGAGCCTTCGCGAACTGGGACTTGCCGCAGCCGGGAGGAGAAAGGAGCAGGACGCCGCGGGGCCGATTGCTGACGGCACCTTCGCCCTGCCGCCTCATGGCCCGGAGACAGAACGCCTTCAGGTTGTCGAGGCCGCCGAGTTGGTCGAACGACTCGGTGCCGCGGTGGATCGAGACCAAGCCGCTCTTTTTGAGTTGTCCGGCCTTGATCTCCCAGAGAGTTTCGGCCTTGAGCGTGCCGTGCCTGACCAGCGACAGCGAGTAGGCGTTCTCGGCTTCGCTGCGCGTCAGGCCCTTGGCGGCGTCGATCACCCGGGGGAGTTCGTCAGGTCCGGGTAGTTCGCCGTCCTGTGTGGCAACTCCGCGGGCGATCTCCTCCAGTTGCGCACGACCGGGCAGTTCGTGGTCGACGCACACGAAGAGTTTGTCGAGTTCGGCCGGTATCTGCGTCACGGGGGCCAGCACGACGAGGAACACGCGGTTGTGCTTGCCGGTGATGGCCTGCCTCGCGATGGCTTGGATGAGTTCTACGCTGCCGAGAAATCTATGCAGGTTCTCGAACAGCAGAATCGTCGTGCCGGAGCCTTGGGCGACCTGCGGCATAGCCCGGATGACGGCAAGCGGGTCCTGAGTCTCTGTGACGCCCGGGATCGCGATCTGCTCGATGGGGAACTGCACGCCCGAGTCGCAGTTCCAGATGCCCAGCCGCCAGTTTTCAGCGCGGCACAGGTCAGTGATTTCCCGGGTGGCTTCGTGGGGTTCGTGGGTTTGGATCCAGATGCCGGTGAAGCATGCTGAAATCAGTTCGCGGAGGTGGGAGGTGAGCGACGGTGCCGTCGGCAGAGATAGACGCGGTAGACTCTGTTTGGCGTGACTCATGAGTTTGACTCTTTAGGAGTTGGGGTGCTGAAAATGGCTTACTCATTTCACTTCGTCGGAGGGTGCAGCGATGGGAAGACGATTCGCACCGATTCTCCTGTAGAGAGTGAACGCACGTTCGCCGAGGCGTTCGTGGCGATGACGCATGACGGCGAAGTCGGCAAGCGGGTAGTGGGCCTGTCTGACGCGGCTATCGCATCACTGGAAAGCCGCTCGTCCGGTGAGGCATCCCCGCAAGCCCACCTTTACGAAGTGGCTGAACGAGTGACCGATGAGGAAGGGTGCGTCTGCATTCGCATGACTTACGCGGGGGTCGGCCCTTAGCCTTAGGAGGTCGAGCCACGGCCGAGCATCCAGCTCTCAGGCTGAATGCGTCCCAGCCAGTCGGCCACCGTGGGTATCCGGCCGAGGTCCTCCATTACGTGCTGCTCGCCGATAAACCGCATGGGAAGAACCCTGCCGGTCGAGAGCGTGAGCGTGGAGCCGAAGAGGGATTCCAGCATGAAGATGCCCTCGCTGTGGTGCCTGAGGGCCCGGTGCCGGAAGTCAGCCATGTGGGCCTTGCTGCCGTCGAGCCATTCATGCAGCCGGATGTACTCCTGAGCCTCGCCGCCGTACTTCCGGGCCGAACTCTCGGCATGGTGGTAGGGGTGCGCCATTACAGGTCGAACTCCCGGGTGCTGTCGCGGGTCTCGGTGTAGTTCTCCTGATGCTGGATCGTGACCTTGGCCGTCTGGGTATCGATCGTGAGCGTGCCTTGGCCGCCGTCGTTGTTCTCGAACCCCGACGGCAGGAACTCGTAGATGCAAGTCTCAAGCTGCTCGACAAGCGGCTTTGGTATCGTTGTGCGGTCTACACGCTCGCCGGCCACGTCCCGGTACTGCACGCCGTCGATGGCCCCTGAATCGCCATAGCCCGAGTAGGCGGCCTCTACGGTGGCGACCCGGTGACTGCGCAGGGCCGGGAGGACTTCTGCGCGGAGTTTTTCCTGTACATGCTCCAGCCGCGCCTGCTCGCATTGGTGGTAGTGGGCGAGGAGCTGCCGGACGTTCTCGCTGACTTCTTCATCCGGAGTATTGGAATCAGCCATAAATATCTGAATTCTGTTGGGGGATGGGGTGTAGGAAACGGCCGGTCTCCACGGCGGCGCAGATTTCTTCGCCACCGGGAGACGGCCGAGCCGGCGCATGGTCAGCTCCCCTGCCGGAGCTGCTTGCCGGACTGGGTTTGCGCGTAGAACTCCGGCAGCAGGCTTTCGCGGCCGGATACCCCGAGGGCGCGTTCGAGATCCCGCGTGGCGTCCCTGCAGGAAGAGCCGGTGAAGCCCGTGGTCTTGATGCTGGTTGCGCCTTCCGGGCTGACGGTGATCTCGATGGTCTTGGTGGTGGTTGGCGTGCTCATCAGGCTGCACCTCCCACGCGCACGGTGACCTTGATAGAGCCGTCTTGGAGTGCCGTCTCCGTGACCGAATGCCCTTTCTTCCGGGCCTCGATCTTGGCCTTCTCGACGGCGTACGCCTGAAGGAATGAGTTCAGTCGGGATTGATCGCCCCAGTGGCCGCCGTAGTTGTCGTACTGGACTTGGCCGGTCTGGAGGTTGGCGACGACGGGGTACTGCCAGCCCGGAAGCTGGACGCACAAACCCGTGGCCGTCGCGTTGAACAATCGGACAGTCTTGTGTTCGGGCGCAGCGAGTTGCAGACGAGTGCAGGCCGTCCGGACTGCCTGCTCGTCACGGATCTCAGTTCTGATTTCGACGACGTGGCTCAATGCCAGTTCTCCTGTATGGTGGTGGATGGATCGGGGTGCTCTCACATCAAGCCGACGAGAGCACCGAGGCCGACGATGGTTGCCCAGAGCGGCCACGTGAGATAGGCGACCCAGCGAGCCAGTAGCCAGCCGCCGAAGAATGTGAACTTGGCGAGCCAGAAGAAGGCCGACAGAAGGGAAAGCGGAATTGCGAACAGGGTGCTCACGAGAGCCTCCTTGGAGGAATGTGGGGAAGTGCGAATCGGGACACTGGCCTATCGGCGCGTTCGACGGGCACGAACGTAATGGGCGAGATACAGCGCGCCGGCAATTTCGGTGGCCAGCAGTGCGCAGACGAAGAGCCCAGTTGTCAGAACCATGGGGGACTCCTTGCGGGAGTGAAGGAAGCGGGTCAGTTGCGGCGGGAAAGCTCAGCCAGATCAATGGCCAGCCACCGGTTGCTCGCAAAGTCGTAGAACTCAACCTCGCGAAAGAGGGCAGCCGGGACGGGCGTGGGTGTGAATCGCCACGTGTCCGGATCACTGCCGAGTTCGAGGCCGGCGACGAGCAGCCCGATGCAGACGCTGGGCTTGGTGCCGGCAATCAGAGGAAGTTGCGGGAAGGCATACGGTGCGCAGGTCCCCGGCACGGTGATGCGCACCAGACCGCCTTGGGCCTTGGCTGTCTCAATCTGGCCCTGCATGCCGGGAATAGGGACCTTCGTGCAGGTCGGCTCCCACTGGTCTTGGGTGCTGAACCATGCGACGGGCTTTTCGTGCGGCTCGATCTTGGCGGTCGTGGGCCTGATGCAGCCGGAGTTGATGATCTGCCGGAGTTTCAGGCCCGTCGTGAAATGGAAGATGTTTTCGGGCGGATCAGGGCTGGGAGGGAGTTGCTCGGTGCCGGAAATGGGGACGAGCGTGACGTAGATTTGCATGTTGGGGCTCCACATGAGCGCAGAAGGGGAGCGCAGCCGAGGAAAAGAACCAAGCCGGGCAAGTCAGCGGCTACCGGAGAGCGAGCGTCGCCTGCTGATGGCGATTTTTGCGCTCAATGAATATGCCCGGGTTTTGGACAACATTAAGTCCCGCTAAAGAGCGTGGCGATCACCTTTAATCGCGGTTGATACTGTGTTCGCAGTGCAAGTCCTAAGCAACTTTTTTCCCACTCACTGCCGTACCGCCATGCGGGAACGACGGAAGGCAGTTGTGCCAATTACTCCTTCACTACTCGCAGTCCATCGCTCTATGTGAGGCACTGTTAAGCGAAAGCTGCGACGATACCTCCTATCCGCCCGCTATTGCCTTCGACGAAAATATTGAGACGCCTGTCATGGCCAAGCGCGTCTCACCGCCCTCAGAAAGAGTGTTCCCCCCGCGGTCAATATTGAGGGCGGCTTTCTCACTTCGTGGATTTGGGTGGTGGAGGAGGTGGAGGCGGCGGCGGAGGCGGCGCGGTGTACCCTGTGTCGACTTTTTTGCCACTGTCAGAGTTCGGTGATGGAGCCGGAGGCGGACTAGTGTACCCGCGCTCCTCACCGCTGCCGTTCTGACCGCCCACTCGATCGTTTCCTGCCGGCATATTTTAGACTCCGTTGACGTTCTTCCAGACAAACAGCCCCGCTGCGATCAGCCCTCCGAGAAACAATATGCCCGCAATGATCGTGCATGCGTCTGTTACCCATGCCAACCAACCGCCAGCGCGTACGATCTTTTCCCCTCGATCCAACTGTGCGATGGCGCGTCGAAGCGATAGGTGACTGAAATAGTGAGATAGCAAGCAACTCGCAACACTTGCTGCCCAACAAGCCCACGCGACAGGCATTAACCAACCGTGGTCAATAGCAGCCTGCACTTTGTCCAATCGTTCAGTGACCCGCTCAAGTATCAAGACCGAAACGCCGAGCGCACCGCCGGATAGCGAAATGACTGTGTTGTCGAAAAGCTCGACCGACTTCCTGTCGGCCGCCATCAGGTGTTCCCTGTATCGTTGACGGTCCTGCGACTCCGTCACGGTTCTTACCTCGACAGGTTTCTCAGACATGGCACTGATGACCCACGACCATCGCTGATATGTGAGTGGCTTTTGTGGCTAACGCAGTCCGGTTGTAGCTGGCTCATCGCGTTGCTCTTGGACAACAGAGAGTACGCCCCACTCCCGATCTACGACCCAAGCGAACACGGCCTGCCCGCCGCTTAGCTTCGCCCACAATTCGCCGACACTCTTCTTGAGCAGTTCGTGGGGATCATTCGCAAGGTGTCCACCCTTGTATTCGATCACAGCGATCCGCCCATCCACCAGCTCGGCTACGAAGTCAGGAAAGAATCGCCCCGGTGACAACGGCAGGTGGAAGCCTCCGGCCGGCTCGCGATCGAGGTTGCGCACCCAACGCTTAACGTTTGGGCATGCCTCAAGCTGCTTAGCGCATAGAGCCTCTTCGTCGTTCATGTGGGCGATCTTTTCAAAGGCATGCCTTTCAAAGGCCTGCCCCCCCCGATACTCGCTCGATGGGGCGTACGTCTGCTCGGCAAGTGTGAAGGGTAGCTCGTAGGACGTTTCCACCTTTGCGACCGCCATGTCTCGGAACAGCAACTCCGAGACCCTTTGGACTTGATCGACTCCATGATCTCGGATGCGGGGAATCACAGCGTCTGCCAATGCGTGACGCTTGCGAACGAGAATGCCAAGGTCGATTGCCCGCGTCGTAGTCAGGTGCAGTACGACGCGTTTAAGCCATGCCGCCGACTCGATCGCGGTAATTCCCATAAACCGCGAATCCTTATGCAGCTCCTGATTCAGCCACTTGATGAGATCGACTTCCGTCCACGGCTCCCCGTCATCGAATAACCAGACACGCGGTACACGGATTTGCTCGACCGCGTAGACGCGTGTACCACCTGCGTCGTCTGGACCGATAGTCGTGCGGGCTCCAGCCTCATACGTCCCGTCAAACGCGTTCTCGTCGAGCGCTGGATCACATTCGTCTAAGTTCCACGAATACTCTTCAAGTTCACGTGGCTCGAAGAGCGTGCGTCTGGTTGGCGTGATGACCGTAAGCTGAGGGATCCGAATCGGCTTCGCGTAGTCGTCAAGCTGCTTGATGGCGATTCCCGGGCTGCGTTCTCGGTTCCAGTAGTCATCCACTGCCTGTTGGTCGATAAGGTTTGTGACGACCGTTCGCACCTGTCGCGTCTCGTCAAAGGACAGCGGTGTATTCACACGCAGCATTCCGTCACTGGGGCTGAACTCCAGTTTGGCTCGCACCGAATCCGGAAGCTCCTGCAGCCTCGGAGCCTCCATCAGTTGCATTCCGGACAACGCCAGTGATCGCTGCGAATCGGCCGTTCTGGAGATTCGGAAGGCATCCTGAACAGAGGTGCCATCAAAGCCGCACCGTTTCACCAGAGCGTCGCGAAGGCTCTGCGCAGTCCGCACAATGTCGGGGCTCTGGACGACGGCGTAGGCTCTATCGAGTGCCGGGATTCCTGTCGGCGTCGCATGTGGCATACGAAGCACACGACCAAGAATCTGCTCGACGGCCGTTTCAGTTGCAACGTTACCAATTGAACCGAGCACGTAGGCCGACGGACAGTCCCAGCCCTCCGTGAGCTTGTCGACGGTTATGACGTATTCCACCGGGCAGTTGGGGGCGGATAGGTCGACGTTGTTAGCCTCCAACTCATCGACTGCCCCAGTGCAAATGGCTACCGCTGCAGGTGGCAATCGGAATGGCCCTGCCGGGTCAATCAATTTCTCCTTGACAGCCGCAGCGGTGTGGCTCTCCCGGCTCCGGCTGTTTGGTTGTGCCTGAATAAGTGCGACCGGACGAATCTGCCGACCGGTGGCTGAGCAGTATTTGTCTGCGATCGCTGCGAGTTCAGTTCGACGATCGACAGTGATCTTCAGAACGTCAAGCCAATCCTCCCGTGACTCAAGATCGACGGGCAGCTTGATCATGCCCTCCTGCTGCAATTGCAGTGCCGTCACGGCATGCAACACATTGCTCGCGTACTTCTCGCTGGCAGGATCGTGCTCCTGCTGCGGAGTCGCAGTAAGCTCCAACACCGCAAGCGGTCCGAAGCGCGCCAGCGAATCAAACGACGTTTTGGTCCGCGCGTTGTGAGCCTCGTCCATAACGACAATTGGGCCGCGTAGCTTCATGGCATTTGCCAACGAGAGTGCAACGCGGCCTTCACCTCGATCCAGCAGGGCCTGCGCCCATGCCGGCAGATTCTCGAAATGGTCCATCAGATAGCCGTTGTCCTGATAGACCTTGCGATTACCCTCTTGGTCGATCCTGTACGACTGGATCGTCGTAACGATTACGACAGGGTCGGCCGTAATCATCGCCTTGCTCATCGACTGCGCATCTTCGAGCGTAATCACCTGAAACGATGGGCCGAGTCCATTGGCCAGAGCTGCGTAGTTTGGATGATTACGATCCTTAAACGTCCGCAAAGTCTGATCTCGGATCGTCGTCGTTGGCGTGACCCAGAAGACAAGTGGATGGTCTTCGTAGCCGAGATGGCGGGCAATTGTGCCGACAGAGTGGGCGCCGAGCAAAGTCTTCCCACCGCCGGTAGGTACGCGAAGGCAGATGTAGGGGACGCCTGCAAACGTATCCGCCGCGAGATAGGCATCGTGCCGGCCCGTCACCACCTCGAAACCATCTCTCTCCGGACGCCGCGACCCCCGTGCAGCTTCAGCTCGCACCGCGCGGCAGTAGTCTGCCAGCCGATCGAGGCACTCTTGCTGATAGTCCTTGAGTGGAACAGACGGCATGCGTCACCCAACCTTCACATCGAAAGGAATCTGCCGAAAAGTAATGCTGTAGCCGGCAAGCGCCTTTTCGCCGAGTCGGCATGCTTCGCCAAGAACAATTCGAGGGCCAGTGCCTTCGGGATGGGGTGGCAATCCCTCAGCAACTGTATGAGTGAGTACGTTTCCTCCAGCAGGCCGTTTATCACCCAATACACCGTTGAAAAGCAGGTAGATTGCTCGGCCTTGATGCACTCCGAGTAACGGCGACTTGCCGTTGACTCGCTTTGGTAGCGGCACCCCTGTTTCCGCGAAGAAAACGTGCGCTGCTAAATCAGAGAATCGCACCTGATCGGAGATGATGCCCGCTTCATCGAACAACGCGCCGCCCAACTTGCAGAACCGCACACCCCCGCCGTATCCAACGCCTCGCTCTTGCTTCTTCCCGTAAATTCGAAGGAAGCCGTCTTCGATCACTTTCTTCACCTCATCAAAGTCTTCGCGATGGGCGTCCACAACGTCGTTGGCTTTCGACAAGAGTTCCTCGCTGTTGCGCAGCGCGGTGAGGGTTATCTTTTCCTCACCGAGCAACTCCTCGGCCGAGCGGTCCCAGTTGGTTCCATCATCACGCCGGCCCGTAATTACAGTTGCGAGTCTTTTGCAAGTAACCTGCGTGGCCACTTGCTCAGACATTTCGATGAGCAGGAAACGCCGGCGCCCTCCGTCTTGGGCATTTGCACCGAGTACTGCTTCGGCTGTCGTTCCACTTCCTGCGAAGCAATCTAACACGACATCCTCCGGCCCCGTTGCTTGCAATATCAGATCCCGAACCAGTCCCGGCGCCTTCGGAAAGCTGAAGGCTTGGTCGCCGAGTAGGTTGCGGAGGGCCTCAGTACCATGACTGGTCGAATGCTCGGTAATGACGCTGGGAAAGCCCATAACGTCCGACTTCAACTCAGCTCGGAATACCTTCTGCCGTAGGCGCCCGCCTGCTTGCCGCGGGTACAGCAGTCGACGCTCTTCGCTGTACCTGCGCATTGTGTCCTCGGCACAAATCCAGCCAGTCCGCGGAGGGCACGGAAAGAAATCGCCGGTGATCGGATCAGTGAAGTCATAGTGCAGGTTTGGGCGCTGTTCTCTCGTGGCTTTCCCGAGCAAGCTGCATGACGTCCAAGGTCCGCGGGGATCGTTGTCCGGGTTCTTGTACTTGCTGAAGTCCTTGTCTTTTCCTCTCAGCCGATTGTTGGCATTTCGCCCATACACCACGACATACTCATGGTCTTCTGAGATTCCTGTGAGTGGTCGTGTGTCGGTGAAGTGGCGTGATTTCCATACGAGGATTCCAAGCCGACAACGACGACCGTACAGCTCGTCCATCAGCGAGCAAAGGTTCTGAAGTTCGTTGTCGTCAATACTCACAAAGATCAAGCCGTCTTCAGTGAGAAAATCTCGTAGCAGCGCGAGCCTCGGGTACATCATGCAAAGCCACTTGTCGTGGCGAGTCAGATCCTCCGCCTCTTTGCCCACCACCTCACCGAGCCACCGGCGAATCTCTGGGCTGTTGACGTTGTCGTTGTAGATCCAGCCTTCGTTCCCGGTGTTGTACGGCGGGTCGATGTAGATGCACTTCACCTTCCCGGCGTAGTACGGTCGTAATGCTTGGAGGGCTTCGAGGTTGTCACCTTGCACGAGCAGATTGCCTGAATCTGGGTCGCCTGCCGACAGAGCCTTATCGCAGTGCAGAAGGCGATACGGCACCTTGCGGTGATGGTTGACGACGGCTTGCTTTCCTATCCAGTCAAGCGAGGGCATATGTGGTCAGCGTGAGTAAGAACGTGGCTCTGGTGGCGGTCGTCAGGGGGTGGCGGCAACCGCGGGAAACAGCTGCTACGGCGACCATGGTTGAAAAAAAAGTGGCTGGGGCAGCGCTGCACCGGTTGGCGACCAAACGGAGGTAGCTGCTGCCCGGAGTTTCCGTGGTCTAAAGCACTAAATTACGGCAATTCAGGCCCCCGGAATAGGGGAACGGATCGGTGCCGCGGCAGAGTCATTCTCCATCACCTTTCCGATTCCGCCGAGTACGCTTCGCCCGCCGCCACTCGCGCCGCTCGTTCATGTCGTCGATCGCAGCCTGAGCAACCCGGTTCTGTGCCTCTCGCAGAGCCCTCTCCTCCGCCACGCCCATTTGCAGCAGCAACGTAAGCCAGCCAGCTTCGTAGTCGTGGAGCCTGTTCTTTGCCGGGCCAATCATGGTCGTGGTCTCCGGGCGGCGGTTGCGAACCCGGTAGACAACCATACCGGAGGGACAACCTTGGTCCGCAGCGTTATTGACCTCGAAAACATGGATGAAACCCATCCGTGTCTGCGCATTCATTTTGCCCAACGGCCGCCGCGCGGGTGCTTGCCTACCTCCCGGGAGGGGAGTAGCCTTCGAATGTTCGGTGCGCATTGGCGACGCACCCACCGCAAAGCGAATGCCGCGATGCTCGAAGCCGGCAGAGGCGAAGCAGCGGGAATGCCTGTTGGTAGCGGGAGAATGGCGGATGGCTGACGACGCAAAGACTGCTTGGCACCTCGCTAAAGGCGGCGAGAAGTTCGGTCCGTTCACATCGCAGGAACTTGCGGCGATGGGAAAAGAGGGCCGCATCACGAGCGATATGGTGGTGTGGCGACAGGGCATGGAGAAATGGCAGCCGGTGTCGAAGGTGAAGGGCCTGCAGGTTACTCAGCTGGCCCCGGAGCCACCGGCAGCGCCGGCTGCCCCAGCATTCACTGTGGCGGTGACGCCTTCCCCTTCTGCGGCGCCCATGCCAGTGACAGGCCACGTGACCATTGAAAAGACGAAGAAGGCGCTCAAGGTTCAGCAACTGCTCGGGCTGCTTTGTATCGTCATCGGGATCGCTATGGTTGGTGCAGGCATCTCAGCACAAGACCCCGGTAGCCGCGAGCCAAGCCGGCTCGTGATGATTGGCAGCCCACTTTTTGTTGTGGGACTTGTGTGGCGCATCGTCACGCGGGTGCGCATCTGGTGGCACCATGGCTAGCGGCACCGTCAAAGCTGATGCCAGTTGCTCAGCGGCGACATCAGCAGGCTGACAGACTTCCACTCCATGGTCCGCTTCGGCTTCAGGATACCATCGCTCAAGAAACGCCTCGCGGCCAGAACGAGCCTGAAGCGATACGTCCGGCACAGTTTTGGGATCGAGGCGCCGCGAGGGTGGGGCTGGCTGACGAACCCGAGGAAAGCCGCCTACAACCGGGTCTACAACCGGACGACGCGCGGGTGCTTGGTTGTGGTGGGGGCGTGGGCTGCATTGGGGTTGGCTGGGATTGCTGCCGCCGCCGTGCTGGTCAGGTTGGCACGACGGCTTCCGCGCTGGGCGAGCTACACGACCCCCGCCTGCACCGCCCACACTGCTGCTTGAGTACGGTCATTCACGGCCAGTTTGCGCAGCAAGTTTTGGACGTGTTCCTTCACGGTCTCGACGCTGATTGTCAGCGACCGGGCGATCTCGTCGTTGGACAGCCCGAGGGCGACATGGGAGAGCACCTGCGATTCCCGGGGCGTCAGGCCGGAGTCACGCGCAGCCCGAGCATCCCGCGGCTCCATGCTGGCTGCGATCTTGGCGAACGGCGCTGACCCCGAGACCGGCTTTCCTGCGGCAGCGCTCTCGATGGCCGTGACGAGTTCCCGCTGGCTGAACCCCATGAGCAGGAAGTTGGCAGCTCCGACAGCTCTTGCGCGGGCCATGTAGGTCGGGTTGTCGATGGCCGAGAGCAGGATGAATCGGGTCGCCGGTATCGCCTTGGCGAGTTTCGTGACCAACTCGAATGCGTCCCCTCCCGGAATAACTGCGTCCAGAAGCACGACGGTGGGTTTGTGCTTCTTGGTGAGCGTGAGGGTGCTCTGGGCGTCGCTGGCCTCCCCGACGATCTTCACGAGGGAGCCAGCCAGCATCGCCTGTAGGCCCGCCCGAATGAGTTCCTTCGGGTGGGCGATGAGCAGGGGAATCGCGGTAGGCATGGGCGGGTAGCGGGTGGAGGCGCGGATAAAGATAGAAATATCCCCGGCCCGTCACCGTTTCGCCAGAAGCCGGTCTTTCTCGGCCCTGCGTAGCCTCTTGATAGCCACCTCCCGCTTCAGGGCCGCCGACTTGGACCGCCGAGGCTCGGTATAGGCCAGCTTCACGGGGAGCCGGCTGCGGGTGTATCGGGACGCCTTTCCGGCAGCGTGAGCCTTCAGCCGCTTGGGCAGGTCGTTAGTGATCCCGGTGTAGAGCGAGCCGTCGGAGCAGCGCAGAAGGTAGACGAGCCAGCGGGGGCTTGTGGCGCGACAAGGAGGTGAAGCCACAGCCGCTCCTTAGTCCTTCATGTCTACGCGCACGGCCTGTCGGTTGAGCCACGCCTCAACATCCGAGCGTTGGTAGTAGACCCGTGAGCCGCGTCCCGTGCCCATCTTGTAAAAGGACGGCCCTTTGCGTTCGCAGACCCACGTCTTGAGGGTCGCGGTGCTGATTCCCAGCATTGCCGCTACCGCCTTTCGATCAAGAAGCTCGTCCAGTTTGAGGCCCACATGCTTCGCGTCGACTTCTACGGAGCGAACCGGTTCGACTGAGCTGCGACGTCGCATGACCACCTCGCGGAAAGTTCCATCGTTGCCTAACTGCGGCTGCGGCATCGTAAGCTGCAGGAGAAGAACAGGGGAGTGGGTCGGTAGCGCATCTCGGACGCGTTGTATTCAGCATCTCCTAGTCGCGCTTCATCGACCGGGCTCCTTGTCTTCCGGCCACATCGCCTCGAATACGTTGCCGTTGATGACATGTGCCCGCCATTGCCCCCTCTCGACGCGGCAAAACAGCTGGTACTCGCACAGCTCATACTCAGGTAGCAGCCCGGAC
>Ga0315900_10006839_pt1 | contig 15133 bp, 13 predicted proteins | sample LakEriMetagenome_FD_203521 | JGI IMG/M metagenome (GOLD analysis project Ga0315900, IMG submission 203521) | Freshwater fungal communities from buoy surface, Lake Erie, Ohio, United States - Buoy 12 MA114 | ecosystem: Environmental > Aquatic > Freshwater > Lake > Lake biofilm | place: USA: Lake...
AGCCCCCTTGTGTATAAAAAGTAATAGTGCCGTCTTCCAATCCTGACAATAAATCTAATTTATATTCGTCCCCCTTTTCTGTGAAATATGCCACTGCTTCTGCCTTAGACATTTCCTTACGGATATAGTCATTGGCTTTTTTTGCCAATTCATTCATTTTTTGCTCTAATACAATAACATCTTCTTCTCTAATTGTTTTTCCTCCTAAATCAATGTCATAATAAAACCCTTTTTCTAATGCAGGGCCTACCCAAAATTTAGCACCTGGAAATTGCATCTCCACTGCTTCTGCAAGCAAATGCGCAGAAGAATGCCAGAAGGTATTTTTACCATCTGCGTCATCCCAAGTTAATAATTTTAAAGCAGCATCCTTATTAATTGGACGCGTGGCATCCCATACTTCACCATCGATAGAAGCAGCTAATACTTTTTTTGCTAAGCCTTCACTAATTGATTTAGCGATACCTAATGCAGTGATACCTTTTTCATAGGATCTTACTGCCCCGTCTGGAAATTGAATTTGAACCATGTTTGTACAATAAATATATAGCTACAAAGATAACAAAAAAAAGGATGCTTGTTTATACTTAGATTAATACTTAAATTTAAAGTTCCAATTCATTTATGACAAGGTCAACCCTACTTCTCTTTTTGTGCATCATTTCTGTCCATTTAAGTGCCCAAAACTTAACTGGAAGATGGCAAGGAAGTTTTATTGCCAATGGGGATGCCGTGATCAATAATTTCACCTACGAACTGATCATTAAAGAAAATGCAAATCATCAAATTACAGCACAAACAATTACCAAAAGAGCAGACCAATTTTATGCAAGTGCCTTTGCTAAAGGCACCCATAGTATTCGCACCCAATTAGTTCAAATTGAAGAAACAAGTTTTGAACAAATTAAAATTGCCAATGAACTTGAAGCATGTTTAATGTCTAATTTTTTGACCTATAAAAACATAAATGGACATGAAATTTTAGAAGGCAGTTATATGTCTACTGTTGTTGGCGGTCAAAGGAATTGTGGAAGTGGTAAAGTGTTTTTAGAAAAAGTATCTAGCTTACTAACTGTAAATAATCCTAAGATTGATACAAAAAATATAGATACCCAAAAAAAGAAACTTGCCATTGCTCAAAAAACAATTACAAATAATAAAACTGCGCCTTCAAAAAGTACAAAAATAGATGCGCCAAATACAATATTGAATACCTCTATTTCGGCCAATAAAATACCACCTTCTGTTGATAAGAAAAATACACAACCCGTTGTAAATTCAATGATAGAAACAGATACAGACGAAGTGGTTGTTGAAAATGAAGCTGCCCCAACATCAATTACTACTCAAAATTCAATCCGGAATCAACCTATTAATCTGCCTTGGGTTTTAGTAGGTAGAGAAAATAAATTAGTAAAAAAAATCATTACAAATAGTAAAATGGTGAGCATCGATTTATTTGACAATGGTACCATTGACAACGATACAATCATTGTATTTGACAATAAAAAATTACTCGTTAACAAGAAAAGATTAAGCTATAAATCAATCCACCTTGAATTTAATTTTACCGAGAATATGCGGGAGCATGAAGTTATCATAGTTGCTCATAATATGGGTACAGTGCCTCCAAACACTGCCTTGCTCTTATTTAAAGACGGCAAGAATAGGCAAGAATATTTTATTACCTCCACCAATAAAATCAATGCGAAATTATTGATTGTTTACGAGCCTCCAATTCCAGATTAGTTCACACCCTAGTTGATCATCCTAGTTTTTTATCCTATTAGATATCCTTAATTGAGTTCCTGTAAGATTTGTATTGGCTGGTATTGCACATCCATCTGGTTTTGATATGGATTGGTCCCTTTATTTTTTAACCCCATCCAATAATTTTCATCCTTATCTGAAAAAATATAAATGGTTTGCTTTTGAAAGCCTATAGAAGCCAAAAACTCAATCCAATGAAGGCTTAACATTTGTGCACCCATGATGCGATCTTCTGGACTGGATTCCATTAAAATAGCAGTCATTTCATTTTGAATATTCATTAGACCTTGAATAGCCCTACTTTGAGTCGCTGTATCACTGGATAAATCCTGTTGGATCAAACTATCTGCTATCAAAATCATATTTGCTCCATATAATTGTAAATTGGAACTGTCCTTTTCTTGCAAATGCGCCATGACTGCAAAATATTGGTTCAACAATGGTTGAATCTGTTGATCTAAATTGGGGTCATGTCTTTCCACACTGTATTTGGTGGTAAGTTTATCTGTTGGTTCATTTACCTTATTCCCACAAGCCAATAAGCAAGTCATTAAAAGCAGTATGAGCAATCTAGACATATACATTTTTTTCAAAAATATGCATAAATAGCCACCACATCTCTGTAACTTTGCGCACAGAATTGAAATAATATGTTAATAGGATTACAAAACGTCACTTTTGAGTTTGGGGCTAGAGCTATCGTCACTGATGCAACTTGGCATATCCAGCCGGGTGAAAGAATTGGATTAATTGGTTACAATGGAACAGGAAAATCAACCCTATTAAAGCTTTTAGTTGGACAATATACCCCTTCAAAAGGTACCGTAGAAAAAGGCCGTGACACAACAATTGGTTATTTACACCAGGACTTATTGAGCTTTGATACAAGTGAAACCATCACAGAAGTTGCTTTAGGTGCTTTTGAAAGAGTACGTGCATTAGAGAAAGAAATTGAGGCCCTAGGTATAGCTTTGGAAGCCAATCCTGAAGACAATGATATTTTGATCAAATACACAGACGCATTACATGAATTGGATGTATTGGATGGTTATAATATTGAACACAAAGCAGAGGAAGTATTACATGGTTTAGGTTTTACAAATAGAGATTTAACACGTCCCTACAAAGAATTTAGTGGAGGTTGGAGAATGCGTGTCTTATTGGCTAAAATGATTTTACAAGCGCCAGATGTACTATTGCTGGATGAGCCTACCAACCACTTAGATTTACCAAGTATTGAATGGTTAGAGAAATATTTATTGCATTATAAAGGTAGTGTGGTGATTGTGAGTCACGATAAATACTTCTTAAATAAAATGGTGAATAAAATTGTTGAAGTATACCAACAACAACTTAATTTTTACACAGGTGACTATGATTATTATGAAGTGGAGAAAGTGCAGCGCGTAGAGATTCAACAAAGGGCATTTGAAAATCAACAAGACTATATTAGACAACAAGAGCGTTTTATAGAAAGATTTAAAGCTAAAGCATCTAAAGCTGCACAAGCACAATCCATTCAAAAAAGATTAGACCGTTTAGATGTCATTGAAGATGTACAAATTGAAAGACCCAATATCAGGATCAATTTTGCAGTAGATAAAACTCCAGGAAAAGTCTTGGTAGATTTAAAGGGTGTTAGTAAAAGCTATCCTGCTCAAACCATTTTAGAAAATGCATTTGCAGAGATTGAAAGAGGTGATAAAATTGCCTTGATAGGTGCCAATGGTAAAGGAAAGTCTACCCTATTAAGGATTGTAGCGGGCATGGAAAGCTATGAAGGGGAAAGGGTTTGGGGACATAATGTAGATGAAAGTTTTTATGCGCAGCATCAACTAGAATCTTTGAACTTGAATAATACCATCTTACAAGAAGTGCAAGAATGTGGTACTAAGAAAACAGATCTAGAACTTCGTGCATTATTAGGTTGTTTCTTGTTTGGTGGAGATGAAATAGATAAAAAAATTAAGGTATTGAGCGGAGGAGAAAAAGCAAGGGTTGCGTTGACTAAAACCATCATTAGTAAAGCAAACTTTTTAATGCTGGATGAGCCTACCAACCACTTAGACATGGCCACTGTGGAACTATTGGCAGAAGCCTTGACAAAATATGATGGTTCAATTATCTTAGTGAGTCACGATCGTTATTTTATTTCAAAAACAGCGAATAAGATTTGGGAAATCGAAGATGAGAAAATTATAGAGTTCAAAGGAGATTATACAGAATGGGTTGAATGGAAAGAAAGAATGGCAAAGCAAAAAGCACAATTAGCAGAACCTGTAAAAAATGCAGACTCGAAGGATACACGCAAGCAAGGCAAACAAGAAGCTGCAGTAGTTGCAGAAGTTAAACCTCAAGCTATTGATAAGGATTTGCAAAAACAAATTCAAAAATTACAAAAAGCTATTTCACAAATTGAGCACAATATAGAAACCTTGCATACCGAAAAAGCAGCCATTGAAGTAGAAATGGCTAACCCTGCTACCTATGCAGATCCTGCCAAAATGCGTATTGTAGAAAAAAGCTACCAAGATAAAAACGCCTTAATTAGTTCTATGAACAAGGAATACGAGATTGCTTTTAACGATTTATTAATTTTAGAAAGCAAATAATAATGGTTGATTTATTTTAATAAAAATTGGATATGGAAATTTTAATGGTTCGACCTTATCAATTTTATTTTAATCAGCAAACGGCAGCAAATAATTTTTTTCAATCTAATATCAATATTGAAAACGCCAATGAATTAGCCATTGCTGAATTTGATGTGATGGTGGCGCAATTACGCGCACATCAAATCAAAGTAAATGTGGTACAAGACACAAAAGACCCTTCCACCCCAGATGCTATTTTTCCCAATAATTGGATTTCTACCCATGCTGGCGGAACCCTCTGTTTATATCCCATGTATGCAGAAAATAGAAGAGCTGAAAGAAAATCAACGGTGTTAGATTTTTTATATTCGAATTATAAAATTCAAAATGTACTAGATTTAACTGATTTAGAAAAAGAAGGAAAATTTTTAGAAGGCACAGGCAGTATGGTACTCGATCACCAAAATAAAATTGCCTACGGTTGTTTATCGGAAAGATTAGATAAAGAAGCTTTTACCAATTGGTGCGATAAAATGCAATTCAATCCAATTACTTTTAAAGCAGTGGATGATAAAGCACAACCCATTTATCATACCAATGTACTTATGTGCATGGGCAATCAATTTGTTGTGATTTGTTTAGAGAGTATCCCTAATGAGCTAGAAAAGCAAATGCTGCTTGAAAGTTTTTTACAAACCAACAAAGAAGTCATTAAGATTAGCCAGGATCAACTGAATCATTTTGCAGGTAATATGTTGCAAGTATTCGATATGCATGAAAAACCGCATTTAATCATGTCGGAACAAGCCCATGCTTCCTTGCATCCTGCTCAGATAAAAAGCTTAGAAAAATACAACCCCATCCTACCCATTTCCATCCCTACCATTGAAGCTCTAGGAGGTGGTAGTACAAGATGTATGATGGCTGAAATACATTTAATAAATAAATAATACAGCTCTACAAGCTGTATTTGATTGTAATACTTTGATTAGGTTCACATTAGAACTTAATGCTCCAAAGTTAATAACAAACGTTAGCATGATAAAACTGTTCATAAATTGAATGGAAAATTGCTTTCAATTGTTTAATTTTGAGGCTCCGTTCTTTTGGTAACCAATTGGTTTACGATTGTAAATCAACCCATTAAATGACAAATTGAATCAACATGTCTACTAAAAAAGTAAATAAAATTGCTGTTTTAACTTCTGGTGGTGACGCCCCCGGAATGAACGCCGCTATTAGAGCAGTTGTAAGAACAGGACTATACCATGGTTTAGAAATTTTTGGGGTTACTAGAGGCTATAATGGGATGATTGAAGATGATATTTTTCAAATGAATTCTAGATCTGTCGCTAATATCATTCAAAGAGGTGGCACAATCTTAAAAACAGCCAGAAGTAAAGATTTCTTTGAACCAGAAGGGCGTAAAATCGCTTACGAAAATCTTAAAAAAAGAGGCATCAATGGCATCGTAGTTATTGGTGGAGACGGAAGCTTCAAAGGCGCACAAAAATTTAGTAATGAATTCGATATTCCTTGTATTGGAATACCAGGTACCATAGACAAAGATATTGCAGGTAGTGACTTCACCATTGGTTTTGACACCGCTGTTAATACAGCTGTTGAAGCAATTGATAAAATTAGAGATACGGCAGATGCACATGATCGTTTATTTGTGGTAGAAGTGATGGGACGTGACGCAGGATATATTGCTTTACATAGCGGAATTGCTACTGGTGCCGAAAACATTTTAATTCCAGAATCAAAAACAGATATGGAGGCCTTGGTTGCTAATTTAACCGAAAAAGAAAAGCGTAGAAAATTAGTGAACCTGATTGTAGTTGCGGAAGGTGATGAATTTGGAGGCGGAAATCAAGTGGGCGACTATTTAAAAACAAAACTTCCTAATGCAGATATCCGTGTTTGTATTTTAGGGCATATACAAAGAGGTGGTGCACCAACCTGTTTAGATCGTTTGATCGCAAGCAGAATGGGCTACCATGCTGTTGAATGTTTATTAAATGGGAAACATAATGTCATGGTGGGTATTGAGGACAATAAAATGAAATACACACCACTAGACAACGCCGTAAAAGCAAAACAAAAAATTTCAGAAGAGTGGTTAAAGATTGTGAAAATCTTAGCTAGTTAAAATATAAAAAAGAAAAAACAACCCCAATTTATTACAATGAGCACACCCACTTACAAACAGAAACACCATAAAACTAAAATTGTTGCAACAGTTGGTCCAGCTTGCGAAACCTATGACCAATTAAAAAATTTAGTCATTGCAGGTGTGAATGTTTTTAGATTAAATTTTTCTCATGGAAGCCATGAAGACAAAAAGAAAATCATTGACAATATTAGAGGTATTAATAAAGAATTAAATTGTTCAGTCGCTATTTTAGGTGACTTACAAGGTCCTAAATTAAGAGTAGGTGAAATTGAGAATAATCGTTTAGAAGTAAAAGAAGGGGATATCCTAACATTTACCAATACAAAATGTGTTGGTACATTAGAAAAAATATATGTATCCTACCCTAACCTTGCAGGTGATGTGCTTGTGGGAAATACAATCATGATTGATGATGGTAAGATCGAAGTAATGGTGCACAGCGTAGAAACGAATGGTGACGTGAAAGTAAAGGTGACACTAGGTGGTATTATTTCTTCAAAAAAAGGAATCAACTTACCAGATACAAAAATTTCATTACCAGCAATGACCGAAAAAGATTTAGAAGATGCTGCATTCATTATTAAAGAAGAGCTTGACTGGGTTGCATTAAGTTTTGTAAAGCGTGTTGCGGATATTGAAATGTTAAGAGCGATTTTAAATGAGCATAAGAGCAACGCAAAAATTATTGCAAAAATAGAAATGCCAGAGGCTTTGACCAATATCCGTGACCTTATTATTGCTAGTGATGCCATTATGATTGCACGTGGAGATTTGGGTGTTGAATTACCAGTAGAGAAAATTCCTTTGATTCAAAAAGAATTGATTAGAAAATGTATTCATAGAGCGAAGCCAGTCATTGTGGCAACTCAAATGATGGAGTCTATGATTGACAGAGTGAAGCCTAACCGTTCAGAAATCACAGACGTTGCCAATGCGGTGATTGAAGGTGCTGATGCGTTGATGTTGAGTGGTGAAACTGCAACTGGTCAATTTCCAGTATTGGTAATTGAAACAATGCGTAAGATTATTACAGAAGTAGAAGAAAATGGATACAAGTATAATCGTTCAGAAGATTTAAAGCCACAGCCCCACTCTCCATCTTTCTTGAGTGATGCGGTTTGTTACAATGCCTCTAAATTATCAGAAGATAGTAATGCAAATGCACTTGTAGGTATGACCCAAAGTGGTTATACTGCATTTATTTTAAGCAGCTTCCGTCCAGAATCACCTCTATTTATCTTCACAAAGAAAAAAAGTTTAGTGAATCAATTGTCATTAAGCTGGGGTGTTAAAGCTTTCTATTATGATAAAGAAGAAAGCTTAGATGAGATCATTAAAGACCAGATTCAGTTATTAAAAGCACAAGGTTTTGTAAATACAGGGGATGTGGTTGTCAATACAGGCAGCACCCCTATTCAATTACATTTACCAACTAATATGATTAAAATTAACAAAGTTGATTAAACAAAGGGCCTCTTTATTGAGGCCTTTTTTATAACTTTAATATTCAAATTTACAACTCAACATTATGCTTGAATCATTTGAGAAAATTCCAGTCAAAATTTACAAAGATGTCGCATCTGGATCAAACGCAGTTGCTGCCCAAATTGCACAGTTAATTAAAGATAAACAAGCAAAAGGTTTACCATGTGTTTTAGGAATGGCGACAGGAGCCACCCCAATCTTATTGTATAAAGAATTAGTACGATTACATAAGGAAGAAGGACTAAGTTTTAAAAATGTGATTACAGTTAATTTGGATGAGTACTACCCTATTCCAAGAGATGCTTACCAAAGTTATTGGAGCTTTATGCATCGTCATTTATTCAATCATATAGATATCGATCCAAAAAATATACATTTACCTAGTTCTGAATGGAGCCAAGATGAATTAAAAGAAAAATGTGTTTCATACGAACAAGCCATCGAAAAATTAGGCGGGATAGATTTACAAATTTTAGGGATTGGTAAAAATGGACATATTGGTTTTAACGAGCCTGGTTCTAGTTTTCACTCCAAAACAAGAGTGATCCATTTAGATCAATTAACTAGAATGGCCAATGTATATGAATGGCATGATTTAAATAAAGTGCCTCAGTTAGCAATCACGGTTGGTATTAGTAGTATCATGAAAGCAAAAAAAATTGTACTACTTGCATGGAGTAATAAAGCTGATATAGTTGCCAAAGCTGTGGAAGGAACGATCACAGAACAAATCCCTGCTAGTGTTTTACAAAACCATGATGACTGTACTTTTGTCATTGACGAATTGGCTGCAACAGAACTCACCAGGCATAAAGCACCATGGTTAACTGGAGCGAATGATTGGACACCACAAATGATAAAAAAAGCGGTGATTGATTTAGCATTGAAATTAAATAAAACTGTTTTAAGCTTAACTTCTGATGATTATAAAGAGAATAGCTTGTCGGACTTATTGGTGCTAAAGGCATCGGTGTACGATATCAATTTGCAAGTTTTTTATATGTTACGTGATTCCATCACAGGATGGCCTGGCGGAAAACCAAATGCAGTAATTCCTGCACATCCAGAAAGAAGTGAACCACATAGTAAAAAAGTATTGATTTTCTCTCCACATCCAGACGATGATATCATTAGTATGGGTGGCACATTCATGCGTTTACAAGATCAAGGTCACGAAGTGCATGTGGCTTATCAAACAAGTGGCAATATTGCAGTGACAGATGAATTTGTAACTCGATTTTTAGATTTTGCAGTTGGATTCGAAGACCTTTTTGGTATTGATAATAAAAAGAGCCAAGAGATCCTTGCCAATGCAAGGGCTTTTTTGGCAAACAAAGCAAGCAATCATTTAGATACCGCAGAAATTAGAGCCATCAAAGGTTTAATTAGAAGATGTGAAGCCAAAGCTACTTGCAGGTATGTAGGTATTTCGGAAAACAATTATCATTTTATGGATCTCCCATTCTATGAAACGGGTATGATTGATAAAAAACCATTGAGCGAAACGGATATTGAAATCACAATGGAACTATTACGCAAAATTCAACCACACCAAGTGTATTGTGCAGGTGATTTAGCCGATCCACATGGCACGCATAAAGTTTGTTTAGATGTGGTATTTGAAAGTATGCGTCGATTAAAAGCTGCTGGTGATAGTTGGGTAAAAGATTGTTGGGTTTGGTTGTATAAAGGCGCATGGCAAGAATGGGATATTTCTGAAATTGAGATGGCTGTTCCTATGAGCCCCGACCAGGTGATGAAAAAACGCTTTGGCATATTCATTCATCAATCTCAAAAAGACAGTGTTCCTTTCCAAGGCTCGGATTCAAGAGAGTTCTGGCAAAGAGCAGAGATTCGCAACGCCAACACCGCTAATTTGTATGCTAAACTTGGTTTAACCAAATACGCAGCTATGGAAGCCTTTGTGCGCTGGCATTATTAATTGATGGGCTTATAGGTATTATTTACCCTTTTCCTTTGGTAAAATGGTATTTTGAGGTATATTTGCACCCCTTATTGATTTGGGTTAGTAAGTGGAATGGCCCCGTAGCTCAACTGAATAGAGTATTTGACTACGGATCAAAAGGTTTCAGGTTTGAATCCTGACGGGGTCACAAAGCCCGCACGAACAGTGCGGGCTTTTTTATTGCGAGGAGCCGTTGAAAGCTCGCTTTCAGTAAGGCGAAGAGTAATAAAAAAGCAAAAACATCAGCGCAGCAGATGTTTTTAAAGGGCTTTGAGTACGACCAATGCGAAGAGGATGTTGCGAAGCAACCATCCAAGTAAAAATACTCCCCATCCATTTCAAATAATACCCTACATTTGTAAAAGTAATTACATTGTAATAACAATTATATGAAAGTGAAAATCATCAAAATAGGCAATTCAAAGGGCATCCGACTCCCCAATGAATTAATTAAAGAATATAAGCTTGACGAAGAAGTGACACTAGAACTTCGTGAGGACTGCATTGTCATTAAACCTGTCGAGGTAGATCCAAGAGCGGGATGGGAAGAAATCTATAAAAAAATGGATCACACTCTTACACAAGAAGATAAAGATTGGATGGAATTTGAAAATGAATTTGATGAGGAGGACTGGACATGGTAGTTTTAAAGAACGAAGTTTGGATGACCAAAACAAGGCCTTGTATTATTGTTTCACCAGATGTAGCAAACAATAATAAAAAGAGTGTAGTGATTATCCCCCTTACTTCTAAATTAAAAGATTTTCCTTCTAGAGTTAATTGTACATTTCAAAACAAAAATGGGCAAATTGTGATAGATCAAATTAGAACGGTAGATAAAATTAGACTTGTTAAAAAACTTGGTACCATTGACGATGCTACAAGTAAAAAAGTATATGAAATGATTAAAATTTATTTTAAATAAAATGAAACTCTCTATTTTCTCCGTTGGCAAAACCAACGAATCTTATATTAAAGAGGGCGTAGAACAATTCACTAAAAGAATTGGGCATTACTACCCTATCGACTGGCAATTGATTCCCCCATCTAAACTTACAGAACCTGCACAAATAAAAAAAGCCGAAGCCGCTAGTATATTAAAAACAATCACACCAACAGATGTGTTAATTCTTTTAGACGAAAAAGGTAAAATGCTGAGCTCCCCTGGTCTAGCCAATTTAATCCAACAAAAAGCCAATCAAAGTGCACAAAAAATCATTTTCTTAATTGGAGGCGCGTATGGTGTGGATGAAACCATACAACAAAGAGCCAATTTCACTTGGAGCATATCTGAACTCGTTTTCCCACATATGCTTGTTAGATTAATGCTAGCTGAACAAATCTACCGTGCTTGTAGTATCTTAGCCAACGAAAAATACCACCACGAATAATGAGCATAACTTTATACATCACCGTTGTCACCGTCATTGTATCTGTCTTAGCATTTTATAATGCCGAACTCATGGACAAATTAATTTTCCATCCCTACTCTGTAGGTAGAGACAATGAATGGTATCGATTTATTAGTTGTGGATTTATCCACGCCGATTTTATGCACCTTGCATTTAATATGTTCTCCTTCTATATGTTTGGAGATTATGTAGAGCAATACTTTAATATGCTATTTGGTCAAAATGGCAAGATGCTTTATTTATTTTTATACTTATCCTCCTTAGCCGTTTGTTTAATTCCAACTTACCTTCAACAAAAAGATCGTTACAATTATAATAGCTTGGGCGCATCTGGTGCGGTATCTGCCATTGTATTTGCTGGTATCTTTTTAATGCCCACGATACAAATTGGCTTTTTCATTATCCCACCCATCATTCCTGGTTTTATATTTGGGCCAATCTACTTGGGCATTACCGCTTATTTAGCAAAGCAAGGGCAAGGCGGCATCAACCATAGTGCGCATCTTTGGGGATCTTTGTACGGAGTTATATTCTTAATTGTGGCAGCTTACTTTATTGCACAGTTTAATGTAGTTGCAAGCTTTGTAGAGCAAATTAGGATTTACTTAGGAATGTAATTTTTAATACCTGCTTTGTGTTTGGTGTAATTTTAAAACGTTCGTCAATTCTTTGACCTACTACCCATACAATTTTACTGTCTGAACATAGCACGGTTGTTATTGCTTTGATTGCAGGACTTAATTTTAAGTTCCCTAAAAAATGATTGAGTTTCTTTTTCTTACGCATCCCTAATGGATAAAAATAGTCTGTCGCAACCCATGATCTATTTAACAATGGCCAACTTAATTGATCTGCGTCTAAATAAGCCATGTTAGCACTCGTTTCAACTTTTAATGCTTCCATATTATCAATCCATTCCAATTGAAATTTTCCAAATAATGTATCTAGAACTAATTGATCTTTTGAAATGGTCTCATATACTTTATCTTCTTGGTTGGATACAATTTGAATTTGGTTGTCCCATTTAATCAATCTATGTGAGCTAGATGCAATAAAAGCACCCTTACTAGCTCCAGCTATTTTATGGATCTCTTTTAATTGTGTGGCTTTAAATCCATAAGCCTGCACCAATCCCCAGATGTATGTGGCATTACCTTTGAGTTGATTCCATTTTGATACCTCTATAGTTGGAATCCCCTTAGGAAAACTGATATGCTTTTTCCAAAAAGCTGTAACTGTAGCATCTACAATGGCTTCCGCTTCTTTTAATCTCGAAATCGTATCAAGTACTTGTTGATTTACATTTGGATAAATAGTCTCCATTTGCGGAATCAACTGATTACGTATTAAATTTCTGGTATAATCATTTTTTACGTTAGAACTATCTTCTACATAATCTAGTCCATTTAATTTTGCAAAGTATTTGATACTTGCTTTACTAAAAGGCAATAACGGTCTAATTAAATCGATATGATCTGTGGCAAGTGGATTTTGTTGATGTGTTCTAATTGCTGGGATTCCTGTCAATCCATGCAATCCTGTGCCTCTAAAAAACTGCATCAATACTGTCTCCACTTGGTCATCTGCATGATGCGCTGTAAGTAAAACAATTTTAGAAACTGCTTGTACATCCATTTCCTTGATCAAGCTTTCAAACCAAGCATACCTGATTTCCCTAGCTGCTTGCTGGATGCCCATTTTATATTGTTCCGCAAAAGCCAATGTATCAAATCTTTTTGTTAAAAAAGGCATACCCATTTTTGTGGCAAATGCTTGCACAAAACTTTCGTCTCGATTGCTTTCATCTCCTCTTAATTGAAAATTGGCGTGTGCGATAGAACATTTCGCACCCATTTGTTGCATCAAAGTTGCAAGCACAATACTATCTACACCTCCACTCACTGCAATAATAAAATGCGTGTTATGTGTGGCGATACCTGGAAAAGTATTTGCCCAATGGCTTTTAAATTGTTCCAAGTCCAATAACATGTTTGTTGTTTGAATTATTTCTTTTGTTCCTTAGCCCAAGTATCTTTAAGGGTCACTGTTCTATTGAATACCAACTTGTCTTTTGAACTATTGGTGTCCTGATAAAAATAACCTTTTCTTAAAAACTGGAAACGCGCTTCTAATGCATCATTTAACAATGCGGGCTCTCCCCATGCAGTTGTTACGGTATGCAATGAATGTGGATTGATATAAGACTTAAAATCACCTTCTGCACTACTTGGGTCTTCCACATTAAATAAACGATCATACTCGTTTAATTCAACAGGAATAGCATGCTTCGCACTTACCCAATGCAATGTACCTTTCACATGAATACCCGATGTGTCTGAACCTGATTTAGAATTAGGGAAATATTTTGCATACACTGTGGTCACTTTACCGTTGGCATCTTTATCAAAACTTTCGCACTCAATAATGTAGGCGCTCTTTAATCTTACAGACAATCCTGGGCCTAATCTAAAATATTTTTTAGTTGGCTCTTCCATAAAATCATCTGCTTGAATCCAGAGTTCTTTACTAAATGGAACAGGTCTTGTGCCTCCATTAGGGTCTTCTGGATTGTTTTCTGAATCTAATATTTCTTCGGTTTGCTCATAGTTGGTAATAATTAATTTAATTGGATCAGTCACCACCATTCTTCTTTGTGCAATTTTATTTAAATGTTCACGTACACAAAATTCTAGTAAACTAAAGTCAATGATATTTTCTCTTTTAGCGATACCAATACGATCACAAAAATCACGAATACTTTCTGCAGTATAGCCTCTTCTTCGCATGCCACTAATGGTTGGCATTCTTGGGTCATCCCAGCTTTGCACATGCCCTTCTTGCACCAACTGTAATAATTTACGCTTACTCATGACAGTATAAGTCATATTCAAACGTGCAAACTCATATTGATGGGATGGGAAAATGCCTAATTGTTCGATACACCAATCATATAAAGCCCTGTGTGGGATAAACTCTAGGGTACAAATTGAATGCGTGATATTTTCGATGGAGTCACTTTGCCCATGGGCAAAATCATACATCGGATAAATACACCATTGGTCTCCTGTGCGGTGATGATGCGCTTTTTTAATACGATACAATAAAGGATCACGCATATGCATATTTGGACTTGCTAAATCTATTTTAGCACGCAATACTTTTTCGCCATCATTGTATTTACCTGCTTTCATTGCAGTAAACAATTCTAAATTCTCCTGAATGCTTCTATTTCTATATGCATTTCCTGTTCCAGGCTGAGTAGGTGTACCTTTTTGTTGTGCGATTTCTTCGGCTGAACTATCATCCACATAAGCCAATCCTTTTTCGATTAATTGAACAGCAAAAGCATACAATTGATCAAAATAATCTGAGGCATAACATTCTTTGATCCAATTAAAACCCAACCATTTTAAGTCGGCCTTGATACTATCTACATATTCAGTCTCTTCTGTCACTGGATTGGTATCATCAAATCTTAAATTCGTTGCACCCCCAAAAGTTTCAGCAAGACCAAAATTTAAACAAATACTCTTTGCGTGACCAATATGTAAATAACCATTCGGCTCAGGTGGAAACCTAGTCAATATACTTTTATGTTTCCCTGTTGCAAGGTCTTGGGAAATAATTTCTTCAATAAAATTTAAACTTTTTTCGTCGCTCATAGGATATAATCTATTCGGGTAAAGGTACAAAAACCTACCCCAAAAACCTATCGCATTTTACTATTGTA
>Ga0315900_10006840_pt1 | contig 15133 bp, 12 predicted proteins | sample LakEriMetagenome_FD_203521 | JGI IMG/M metagenome (GOLD analysis project Ga0315900, IMG submission 203521) | Freshwater fungal communities from buoy surface, Lake Erie, Ohio, United States - Buoy 12 MA114 | ecosystem: Environmental > Aquatic > Freshwater > Lake > Lake biofilm | place: USA: Lake...
CGATACCGAATTGTTTGTTAAGATCTTGGATTTGCTCAGTTGTAACAGAAGCAGCTACTTGGAAAGTTTCAGCTTCGATAAACTTAGTAAATGTAGAAAGACCCATTGAGTTGTAATAAGTACTCTCACCAACCGCTCTTAGCATTGGATTGTAAGTCTTAGTACCATCTACGTAAGGACCTTGCCAATCTTGGTCATTGTTAAATCCTGCACCAGAGAATCCTTGGATGTGATCTTCAAGAGCTTTAACCAATTGTGCAACATATCCATTAGGAGAAGTTGTATTATTCCCAGTATCGAAGTTAGTATCTACTGATCCAGAAACTTTAATGATATTAACGGAATTACCATTAATAATTCCAGCTACGTTGTAACCTGCACTAATTCCAGTAATTTCGAAGATTGGGAAACCGTCAATTCTTGATAAACCAACGAATGTTAGAGTAAGAACTCCTCCATTTGTGATTGAATAAGAAGTTCCAACATCAAATGTACCCGCAGTAGCACCAGTAGCACCTTGAGCCTGGTAAACTGGAAATTTAATCATAGAAGGAGCTTTAGCTAAAGCTTCATCTGCAGTAGCAGCAGTAGCACCAGAAGTTTTACCTCCAGCATACACATAATCCAAGTAAGAAAGGATTCCAGTAGGACCTGACATAGGAATAACAGGAACGATGTCAAAACCAACAGTTTTAGCAGCTACTTGAATAGCCAATGGAAGAAGTGATGGAAATTTATCACCAGATCCTTGGTTAGCAGTGTTGTAGAATCCATTGTTAGCTTGAGAACCTCCAGCTCCTGGGCTGTAGAAATTACCCATTCCTGGAAATGCAGGAGGAGCAACCATACCCATACCGTTAACAACACCTAATGAGTTGTAAGCACCGGCAGACTCGTTTAATGAGTGATAGTGGCAATATTTAGATAACCATCCTTTTTTGCCTTCATCTGTGATACCCGCTTTACTCTCGATGATCGGAGTCCAGGTATCGTAGATTTCTTGTTCGTTAATTAGTTTCATTTTTTTATTTGTTTTTTTTGTTTTTATTGTTAAACTTATCTGTTAAATTTTTTCCCTAGAGATTCAGCGATATAATTCATATAATCGTTTGAATATCCAAAAGAAGGTTTTTGGTTTTCGTTAAGCGTTTCGTTTTCTTGAAGTTTTTGAAGTCCTACAGGAGATACTCCCAAATTTCTAGTTGACCAGAAGTTTCTAATTTGGTAAGGGGTACTTAAGTTATAGAAATGACTTTGTGCAATAATTGATTGCTGATGTCCTTCTGTTAAAGATTCCCAAACTTCTTTATATTCATCTGGCATCTCATCTATAAATTTGATACCAACTGCATTGGAATTCTCATCTTCTTGAGCAGATTCGAATAACGGATTTTTTGGTGCCTTTAGTGTGTCGGCGAAATATCCTCCAATTTTATTTGAAGTAGCTTCAGTTTTTTGGGTTTGAACTGATTCTAGTAAGCTATCGATTTTTGAAGATAAATCTGTGTAGTTACCAGCATATCCCGATGATTTTAATCCCGATGCTGCAGTAAGATCTACATTTTCATTTATCTTTTGTCCTGCAAATCTATCTTTACCTTCGATAGATTCTGCAATGTACTCAGAATATTCAATTGATTTTCCAAGTTTTTCTGCTAAGTATTCTGTGTATTCGATTCCGTTGTTTAGGTTTTCCCCTAAATACTCAGAATATTCGATGTTATTATTAACATTTTCTGCGATATGCTCAGAATAATTAATATTATTATTTAAATTTTCTGCGATGTGCTCAGAATAATTAATATTATTATTTAAATTTTCTGCGATGTGCTCAGAATACTTAATGCTGTTATCTAAATTCTCTGCTAAATATTCAGTGTAAGAAATATTAGTGTCTACGTTCTCAGCAAGATATTCAGAATAAGAAATATTTTGATCTAATTTCTCTGCTATGTATTTAGAGTATTCGATATTTTTATCAACGCTTTCTGCTACATATTCAGTATAAGAAATATTCTTATCTACATTCTCTGCTAAATAGTTAGAATAAGAAATAGATTTGTCTAAATTCTCTGCTAAGTATTCAGTATAAGAGATATTCTGATCCATGTTTTCTGCAAGATACTTAGAATAAGAAATATTCTTATCTACGTTTTCTGCAAGATACTTAGAATAAGAAATAGATTTGTCTAAATTCTCTGCAAGGTATTCGTTATACTTAATAGTATTCTCTAAAGACTCTGCTAGATATTCAGCGTATTTCTCAAGCTTAGAAACTCTAAGATCGGTATCACTAGTATTAGATTCAGAAACTGGTGTGTTTCTCAATCTTGACATTTCAGATTTCATTGAATCCATTTCTTTCTTCAAGAAGATAGAATATTGATCAAGTTCTTCCGATGTAACAAATTCATTATTTCTTTCCATAAGGTTGGTTGTTTTTTCTTTCTTGTTTAATAATTTTTCAAATTCTTCATCATTATCAACTCTATATATCATCATTGAATCTTGATTTTTTAAACCTAAGCTTTCATTTAGACATTCTAGATGATTTATTATGCTATTACTTTTAATTTTTGCATATTCAAATGGACTATAACCACAGCTTTCATAAACTCTTTCAAGCTGTGCATTCTTAAATCCTGGATCTGCAACTAAATCATAAGTAAATATTTTTTTGATTTGAACTTTTTTATCCGATCCAACTGAACCAGCAGCTCTTGAAGAAATTGATAAAGGAATTCCAGCATCTACGAGGCTCTTAGCTATTCTTCCGGCTGGGGTATCTAATAATTTAACTTTTATTTTTAAAGTTCTATCTCCTTTATTGTAATTTAGATCTGTAACTAAGTGAGAAATATTTTTTAAAGAAATATCAAATTTTTCGGGATGGTCTAATTCTCCTAAAAGTCTTTGTTGTTTTATTTTATCCTGTAAATAATCTAGATGGGGAAGATATTCATTCTCTTCGTATATCCTATGATTATTATTTTCTTTTCCGAAAACCGCTGCTATACCTTCTAACATATAATCGTCGCTTGAGCCCTTTTTAGCTTCTAGTATGCTAGATTGTTTTTCCAGTATAAAAACGAAATCTTCATTTAAAGACTTTAATCCTTTCATCTTATCAATAATTTAATTATATATCTAAACGTTATTTTATTTTTTTAGATTTCTTAAAAATTTAAATTATCTTTTAGCTAATTCCATTTCTTCCTCTTCTTTTTCTTTGTCTGAATTTGCTTTTGCTAAAGCTAAAGCTTCCTCGAATCCAGGCTCTCCTTTTTCGAATTTTCTGGATTTATCTCCAAATTTAGCTTTTTTATTTTTAATTTTTATAGATTCAGGGTTTCCATTATCATCTCTTATTATTTTTACGCTAGATACATTATCCCAATCCGAAATATCCAATTTAGATAATTGATCAGGGTTCATTCTTTCTATAGCGGTCTTAATCTCTTCTTTTTCCACTTCAGATGAAGATGAAGGGGAAACGAATTTTTTATCCCTTGCGGATCCGGTATTTGCAGTTAAGATGGTATTAGTAGATTTTGAATTACCATCATCTGATCCTAAATCCGAATCTTTTATTTTAGTTTCTCTATCCTTTTCGGAAAAATTATAAACTCCTTTTTTAGCATCCAAAAGAATATCTAAGTTATTTACTTGAATATCTCCTTCTATATCTGCTCCGTCTGATGCTCTTAGTGCATCTCCATCCAAACTAAAATTCATAAAGCTACCTGGCTGGTAGATATTTCTTAATTCCGGATCTGCATATTCCCTATTTTCCACAAAATAAATAGCAAAAGGAACAGGTTCTTCTATGGTATTTAGAATTTCTTGAAAATTAGCATTTAACTGTTTTGCTGTTATGATCTGAGAGCCTAATGAAGTACCTTCTATATCCTCTAATTTGGTTTTTTCTTTTTCTTCATCCCCGCCTTGTTCGGTTGGAAGAGCCTCAACTCCTGCTTTAGGTGTTCCCCCTTCTATAGGAGGATCTTTTTCTAGGAGTAAAGATTCTTTTATCATTTTAAATTCACCAAAAGAGGTTATCGGTTTGGATTCGGGTATAGAAGAATACCATTTGGTACTCTCATTATTCGAAAGATCTGTATTTTCCGGAGAATCCGGGGATTCTTCTTCTGTTCCGTCCGAAGGGGAAGAATTTAATTTAGCGGAATTCTCTATAGATTTTCTTTCTTCTCTTTCCTCTTCGGTTTCGTCGTCCGGATTTCCAATATATGTAGATACGGGTTCTAGAGTAAAGAAAGAATTGATTTCTTTCTCAGAAGCATTTTCTAAATCTTTATCCGTAACTTTAGTCCCCATTACATTTATAACATTAGATTCGGAATCTTCAAAATGGAAATTAAATACCTGAGGAGCAGTATCATCTACAACTACTAATTGATCTTTCATGGCTCTAGATTCAGATACGTAAGTTACGAAATCACAATGACCGTAATATGATATAGGAAGTACTCCATCTTTGCTATCTGGATTTGATTTAGCTCCTAGAAAATAAGCTCCGATATTATCATCCATCAATCCTTCCTCGTAGGTACCATTTTTTATGAATAGAAATCTAATATCAAACCCTTTAATTTCATTCCATAATTCTTTATAGTTAACGCTATTAATAAGAAACATAGAGAGCCCTCCCGATTCGAAATCTCCAATCTTGGTAATGTTCATCGTAGTTCTAGTCGAGGTAGACATTACAAAACTTAAAGCTAATGCAAATCCTTTTCCTGGGTTTTGGGTCCAACAAAGAGTTATAGTTTCCCCTATCTTTATATCTTTTGGGTTAAAAGAGTTGGAAGCATTAGGACATGTTCCATCATCCTTATATTTTTTCATAGCATCTCCCTTTCCTCCTAGATACGGATCCCAGGAAGGAGCTTGATTATCACTGGTATAATTCATGAAAGAGCCAACAGCATCAGCTGCTAAAAAAACCCATCCTAGAGGATTTGAAAATTTTGCAATCCCAGTTAAAATCCTGGATCCTCTAGCTACCAAAGATGCTCCCTTTGCCAATTTTAATGCTTTTTTACCAAAAAGGATATATCTAGCTGCTTTCCATCCTCTTAGAGCAGTATTTGCTTTTTTTATTTTTTTCCAGTTTCTATAATTTTTTACAATAGTAGAAGGATATCTAGTAAATCTACCTAATCGGGAATTTTTAATCGCTGACTTCAGTCTTCCTATAAAACTAGCAGCTTTGGCTTGTCCCCTAGCTGCTTTTAGAGCATTAGCACCCGTTCCGTAAGCACCAGGGTTGGCTGCTAAAAGAGCGTTAGCTGCTTGTCCGATCCTAAATTTATGGAACATAGTTAACGCTGAAATACCTCCGATTATTCCCACTTGATTTGCAGCAGCTATTGCTGCCATTCCTGCAAATATTTTTCCTGTACTTGTTTCGAGAGCTCCTGTAAGATTATCCCAGACGCTAGAAACCTTATCAACAACTGCTTCTAAAACCCCGGTAAATCCTCCTCCTTCATCAGATCCCAGATTAGGTGATAAATGAGTTATTTTACCAGCAACCATAGGAACTTCTAGATCTCCTTGTGCAAGAATTACTGCATCGACAATAAAAGTTATTGCTACCATAGATTGTTCATCAGATTTTCCAGTTCCCGGATCAAATGCAGTTACAAAAATTTCTATTTTATCACCTTGCTTTAATTTAGTTAAATTCAATTGCTTTTCCATCTTTCCTGAATTTCTAAGATGGTTTCTCGTGAATAAAAATCTAATTAATCTTCTTTGGTCGTCTGATAATTTTCCCTTTTGGAAATTAGGATCATCTCCCTGCCATTCCATTCCCTTTCCGGTTACATTGGTTCCTGCATTTCCTAAAAAAGGTATCCCCGTAAATTCATTCAGAGATTCAAGATCCTCTTTCTCGTTTAGGAAATCCGAATATGTAGATATTTTTCTCTCTTTCTTAACTTCCGTGTCCACTTCAGATTCACTAGTCCAATCTCCTGTATTTTTATTGTATGCTCTACCGGTCTTTTTTAAGTACTCTTCAAATTCGCTTGCAGGACAATACCACTGAAAATCTTCAAGGTCCACATCCATACCGGATTTTTCAACTACGGAAGGAGTAAGTTCTATAAATCCTAAATTTCCTCCTCTTTTTATAATTCCTGTTTTATCCGGAGCAGTTAAAAACAAAATAGAATTATGGGTTCCCATTATGTCTGTAAAATCTGGATTCTCTGCATCTTTATCCGGATCGTTTACCTCCTTTGGTTTTGAATCTTCTGCTGGACCCGCTGGACCTGTTGGACCATCATCTTCATACAATTTAACTATCTTTGAACCCGAAGACATATAAGATAAAAGGGATTCTTTAACTGACTGTTTTTTCATATTAATCACTAAATATTTTGTCGTAAGACTTTGTTATTATATTTATAATTTTTTCTATATATCCTGTGTTTCTTAGCTTTTTAAAGGTAAGATTTCCTATAGAGAATTCTCCATCTTCCCTAAGAGACTCGGTTCTCATTTTTTGTATTTTTTCTTTAACGGATTTTGCTCTCTTATATAAATCTTTTGCGTTAGAAGGGATTTTAGATCCATGAAGAAGTCTGGTCTCTAATTGATCTATATCGTAAACGTAAGCCAGATATTTTCTTTCCAGTTCTATTTCATCAACAGAAGGAACATTATATTTGGGGTGTTTTATCCAGGTATTATTTGATAAAGAATATGTTGCAGTAGAAGCATCGGGATCGTCTAAGCTCTGAAGGAACAATTCGACATCATATCCTTTTATTTTTATATCGTGTCTAAGATTCCATCTGAATCTTATTCCCTGTATTGCTTCATTCAATATTTCTGGGTGATCGTCATCTATACCTTTTAGATCCATAATGACATGGACATCGAAATCGGATAGATCAGTATAATTGTAATTGGCTAAAGATCCCGTTAGTAATATATCTTTGTATTCTCTTTCCCCGAATATTTCTTTAAATTTACTAAAAAAATCTTCTCCAATTTCTAGTAATTTTTTTCTTACTGGCTCATCCAAAGTCCATTGGGATTTTCCCTTTACTTCCTTTCTGCTCCAGATGTCTGGATTTAATTCATCACTATAAAAAGGATTTATTCTTCCTTCCGATATAAAATTATCTATTTTTAAGATATTATTCACCTCTTAGATTTTATATTGTATATATCAATATAAAAAAGAGGTTTATTCATCAACAGAAACGGAATTCAATACTTCCATAACTGAATCGACGTCAAGCTCGCAATATCTCTTTATTTTTTCTAGATCTTTCTCAGTCCAGTAAGTTGAATTTACTTTGGATCCTTCCATTTCTACTTTAGGAGATTCTACACCTAAGCTACACGATAAAAGTTCTAGTCCTAAATATTTACCTTGAATATGATTACCAAAAGAAAATAATTCTGTGGTATCCAGAATATTTATTTCCCAAGGTTTTTTATTAGACACCATTAAACTTGAAGGAGGAGTTATTTTATTATAAATCATTCTTTTCCCTAAATAGGGTACATCAAAGCTTTTAACGTTATGTCCACACATCCTAAATCCTTTGTGTTCTGTATTTATTAGAATTTTTTTGCAACTTTCCAAAATTTCTATTTCGTTATCTGAACAAAAACTAATAAATCTTTTTTCGTTATTGTCTTCGAGAACCCCGAATGAAGCACAAACAATTCTTCCAAATTCAGGCTCTAATGGAGATTTATCCATATAGATTTCATTTGAAGTTAAATCCTTTAAATCCGAATAAGATTTTCTATAATAGTCTTCTCTTTTTTTCCAGCATTCATATAGCCTAGGATTGTATTCTTTTAATTCATCTAAAGAAGAGAATTGAGAGATTGTTTCTAAATCGAAATATAGTAATTTATGGAGTTCTGATTTTCTTATCATTTTTTCTTTTTATTTTTCTTAGTAAAAATTATAGGTCCTAAAGAAAGGAATTCCCTGGTGTATCTAATACATGCTTCTTCTTTTTTATTAACCTCTAATATAACGTTTAACGGAAGTCCAAAAGTAGGAATTCTATTATTTAGATAATCTGAAGGGGAGGAAGAGATAAAATTTCCTTCTGGGTCTCTTTCTTTAGATTCGGAGTGCATAAATATCGGGGTTTCCCCTTTCCATGTGGAATTGGAAAGGAATATAGATTCTCTTGCAGTCAATCCCCCATTATTAAATATGTGTCCAATAAACCTAAAAGTTATAGGAATTTGTGTTTCGTAATAAACTCCAGAAAGAAGATCCGTAACCGAAAATAAGCTAGGTTTATCGTCATTAGTTACTGTTATCTTATTTAAGGTTTCCTGGTTTAATTCTTTTAATCTAAGGCAGAAAGATTTCATAGTTTCTTTCCTGTTTCCATAAGCGGATCCTATTCTTACTATTATAGAAGGATAATTTATTCCTATAGAATCAAAAATAGAAGATATAGAATTTAAAAGAGAAATAGTTTTTAATTTAACTTCTTCCATCTGAGAAGCTAGAAAATACTCCTTAGAACAATAGAAAAAAACTTTGGATGAATTCAGTATTAATATCTTATTTATTCGGTCCAATAAATTACCGATTTCTTCAGATTCTTCATCTATTTGATCTTTAAAAAATTCTTCTGAAAATTCTATTTCCGAAGAATCTATACAAAGATTCTTTATTCCTTTACCCGTATTTTCTAAAAGAGATCTGTATATGATTTCTAAAAAATCTTTTTTAGTACTTAAATAATATTTAGAATTATTAAAGGATAAAGGAAATCCAAGATAAGTTATTTCGGAAAATCCAATGCTATTCATTTTATTAAGTCTTTTCTTTTTCTAGAAGAAAAAACAGGAATAGTTTCTATTATCCTCCTACTGTTTCGAGACCTAATTCGCTAGAAGTATAAACTGTATCCGAATTGTATTTTTTAGGAACACTTTGATTCCTTCCGTCTCTAGAATCTATTTCTATGTGTCCGTGATTTCCACCTGGAGCAAATTTAATACTATCCGATTTTATTTCTATCACTCTTTCGGTTTTTTTGCCTTTATTGTAAACCTGTATGAAATATCTATATTCTCTATTATCCGGAGTTCTAAATGCTCTTACGATAACCCCATTATATTTTTTATCGTCTTTGGAATTTATAGATTTTCCTATTACTGCATCCCCAATTTGGTATTTAGCTCCTTTGACGTTATTTGGTATATTAGGATCTCTCCCAACGGATACCGATAAATCATTAAAAGGTTTATAATTTATTTTAAGGATACCATTAGCTCCACCGAATCCATAAGTGTCTCCGTAAGCATTATCTCCTCCTCCAAAGTCTTCGTATATAGATTTAAGATGCTTCATTAATCTATATATCCTTTTTATCTTTGTGTTCGGGATTATGTACTTTAATTACATCTCTTATTTTAGAAGCTAATTCGTAATTTTCAGAATCTATTGCTTTTTTCAGCATATTTTCAAGTCTATCGAAATCAGATTCTTCTATTTTATAATCAGATTTTCCTATGACATTAGCTAAACAAATTCTTTGAGGTGAATAAATAACTTCTATAGAAGATCCTATTTGAACCTCCTCGTCTTCCTCTTCTTCATCTTCTATGATATCTAAATCCCATTCGCTATTGAACCAAAATATAACCCAAGGTCCATAAGTAAATTCGCTTATATCGTTATCTACCACATATTTAAGAAGAGTTTTTAGCTCTGCTTTATATTCATTTTTAGATATTTCTTCTGTGTAATTTTTCTTTTTCATTCCGGGTATAGCGGTTACCCCTTCTCCTACTCCGAATTTAAAAATTTTTCCTGCACTACATATAGAATCCCAATCTAAACTTGATATGGTTTTTTCTATCAATTTTGAATTTTCCTTATTCATAGATTAAATTTTAATCCCTATTTGTTCGCTAACGTTTTTTACCCATTCCCCGTATTTCTCAGGATAAAACTTTTTCAAATCGGAAAGGTCTCTTTTTGACATCTGATATTTTTCTCTTAGAAAATATTCAACCTCTGAATAATCTTTTTTATTTTCAGTCTTTTGAGATTCTTTCTTTTTAGTCTTTGTATATATCCAATAAGGAGGTTTGGTATAGAGATTAATAAGAGTTCCGTGCCACCAATCTACAGAAGAAGAAGGATTTATTTTAAGATGATTAAATTGATTTGCCTGTACGGGAAAATTTATAGACATTATTCTATTAATCATAAAAAAATTTCTTGCCTTATCGTTCTTTCCGACATCATCCCAATTTTTATCGGAAAACATTTTTTTAATTATATCGAATAATTGCATATTAATTAAGAATTAAAGAAAGAAAAAGGATCAAATTGTTTAGGTGTTTGATCAACCGATAACCATTCAGTTCCTTCTAGAATTTTTATTCTATCTATTGTTATATTCCTTTTAGGTAATTGTATTCCTCTTTGAATCTCTTTTTCCATTTCTTCGGTAACGTATTCAGGAATCATATTAGAATTTAACCACATTAAATTAAAATTTCTAATTAGATTTTTAGTAACTTTTTCTCTATTTTCCGAAGAGTCTACATCTTTAGAAGTTCTAAGTATAAATCCAGATATCCAATTTAAAAATTCAGGATCTTCTATAACATCCATAATTTCTTTATCATACCATTCTGATTCTACGAAAGATTCCATTATAACATCTGCTTTCTTTTGTGTAAAGGTTTGGGTTTTTTCTCCTTTCTTAATATCCCATACACTAGGAACACAATCTCCTTTATCTCCTACTAAAACTTTATTAAAAATGAATTTTTTATCTTCGATTTCTATTAGCTCTATTTTATTAAGAAGATTCGACATTTTTTCTTTGTCTGAATCTATGAAATCTGTCGTGTTGAATATGGAAACCTCTGATTTATTTTCTAGCCACTCTTGTTTCCATCCTTTAGGAATACTTAAAATATTTCTTTTAGAATTTGTATTCCATGTACAAGTCCAAGAATTGTTTTTAATTTTTACCAATTGATACAAATCTTTATCTCCTGATATTATAAAACAATTTTCTCCTATAGAATTAAAATAATCACTCCAATACAATAAAAGATCATCTCCTTCAGCTCCTTCTACTTTAGAATATACAAATCCCATTTTTTCTAAATGACTTCCAAATTCTTGAAGAAGATCAAAAAATATGGTCCAATCTACATTTACGTCTTTTACCCTATCTGATTTATATCCTCCGCCTTCTATCTCAATCTTTTTTCTCCAGCTTCTACTGTCTGCAGTAAAAATAAGTCTTCCCCCTGTAGGAAGATCTCTAAGTGAAGAACAAAGATCTGTTGCTATTTTTCTAATGAAAAGAGATCTATCCTTTTTGTCCGATAAAGTTTTACCTGGATCTATGCTAGTGTATCCTGCAAATACTCCAAATGTTTTATGGAAAATATAATTCCCATCTATACAGATATTTACCATTTTATTAATGTTTATTTTTAGTTATAGAAAGAATTTCCTATAATATTTCTTTTATTTTTTAAAGAGATTCTTCATGAAAGAAGCTATATCTTCTGGAAAATCCTGTTCATTTTTATTGGAGTTATTTATCGTTACGTCAAAATCCTTAAAATCTATAAAATCCTCCTCATCTGCTTTAATTCTTCTTTCCACGTCATCTGCATCTTTTCTTTCTGATAATCTAGATCTTCTAGATTCTTCATCAGCATCAATGTAAATTACTATAGAACTTTTCCTGTCTATTTTCTTAAGAGATGATATTCCTTTAGGAGTCATTATAAAGAGATTCGAATTTTTAAATTCCTCTTTAGGAGTTCCATAAAACCAATTATTAAAATAAACACTTTCATAAAGATCTTTTTTCTTTGGTATATCTTTATCTTCTATGAAAAAATAATCCTTTCCATTTTCTTCTCCTTCCCTGATAGGTCGGGTAGTGTATGATCTACAATAAACAAATCCAAAACCCTCCATTATTTTTCTAAGATAATCTTTCCCCGATCCTCCTTTTCCTGTTATAATTATTCTCTTTAATTTCATTCCATTAATTTTTGTATGCTGCAGAATAAAGAAAGTAGAGAAATCATAGGATCTATGACTTGGGTTCTTTGTGATTGGTGACTTGCTACTAATATTATAACTCCTGGGATTATTTTAGATAATTCAGGTTTATTTCCTATTATCCAATCTATAAATTCATTTCCTAAAGCAGACATAATATCATCAACTTTTCCTGAATATTCCCCTACTAATATTTGATAATTTTTTACTGGATCCTTAGAATCTACTAACATCTTATATAGATCTTCGTAAGACCACCCAAATTCTTTTATCTTCTGCGAATCCACCTCTTTTACTCCCTCGATCATCCAAGTTTGGATTCTGTTAAGAGCAGATCTAAAATCAGGATAGTAATTCTTTTGGAAAGTTTCTAAAGATTCGTCATCTATCGAAATCCCTATTTTAGTAAGAATTATTCTTATTCTGTTTTTCCATTCATCTTTTAATGCTGTTTCTTCTGAACTATCTACCGGATTGAAATCTATAACTTCGAATCTACTTTGAATAGCTTCTGGTATTTTATTTATGTAATTACAAGTAGCTATAAATCTAGTATTTCCAGCAAATTTTTCAATAGTTCCCCTTAATGCTTTATAGAATTGATCAGATGCTCCGTCGAACTCATCTAGGACTACTATCTTTTTAGATGATTTACCATCTAAAACTGACATACTAGAACAAAAATCATTTATTTTATTTCTAATTGTATCTACGGAACTTTCATCAGAAACGTTAATGAATAGATGGGGAAACGGAGAAGCCAATATCTTAGCTAATGTAGTTTTTCCACATCCCGGGGATCCTGATAATAATACGTTATGCCCTAATCCGTTTAAAAAGATATTATTAATCCTCTGAGGAAGGATCATATGTTTTAATTCTTTTGGTCTTAATTTTTCCGTTAATAATTCCTGTATCATATATTATTTTTATATAATACAAAAAAAATAGGGAAAGTTTCCCTATTTTGATATATTTGAAGTTCTAGATTTTTATATAGTTACTGATGGGGTTTCCGCACCTTCAGCTCCTTCAGCTCCTTCTTTTCCTTCACCCTCCTTAGAAGCTTTTTCTGCTTCTTTAGCTTCTTTTTTCTTATACTCCTCGTTAGTTTTAGCTTGGTCTGGTGTAATTCCTAAGTATCTGTTTATGAGAAATTCTTTATCAAAATAAGGACTTTCTGTTTCTCCTATTTTCATCTTTATCTCTGCAAGCCCATTAACAAATTCTATCCTTTTAGTAAATCCTGCCATTTGTATCATTTCCTCAAGTTCACTCTCTCTATTATAATTTAGGCCTAACTTACTTTTAAAATTTCTGTCTTTTGCTAATTCAGGATGATCCAAACACATTTGGATATAAAGAGGTTTAACCAATAGTTCCTGGAATATAGATCTAAGTCTTCTTAAGAATTTTTCAAACCTTATTTCGTCTCTTTGCATTTGATCCACTCCTATCTGATAATTCATAGGGGTAGAGGATCTGGAAGAAAATCTCGCATAAGGAATTTTAGAATCCATCTTTAATTTATTGAAGAAATAAAGAACGTTGTCCATTATATTAAAATCAGGACCGCTTGGATTCAACGAAGATATATCTGGGGTTTGTCCATCTTTTTCAGGAAATAAATAATTCTTATAAAATTGAACTTTAGGTTTACCGTTTATAGTCAGTTCTCCGGAATTATCATTTATCGATATATCTTCTTTATAATTAGTCATTATTTGACCTAAAGTTTGTAATGCTTTTTGCTGGGATTGTGTTCCGGTAGGTATCACAAATTTAAGCCTATACGAAGCATTCATAACATTCCATATAATTCTGGTATTTTCCATTATCTTTAGAATATTATAAGATCTTATAAGCCTTTCAGCATAGCTTACCCTCGAAACCGCATTTCCTTTTGCATACGATATGTATACTATCTGCTCGTTTGTTAATTTTCTAGACATTTGTGGATTAGCTGGATATTGAATCCAAAATTGCTGATAATCATTTTCTCCCACCTTTTCAACCACTGGTTGGAGAGAAGTTGGATCAAGTTCTTTGAATCCTATTATTTCTTTGCCTTTATTATCATAAATTATTTCAAAAGCTAAAAACCCATCTATAAGGAATTGTCTAAAGTATTGCCAAGCTAAATTAGACTGTTGAAATCCAAATACATTGTAAAGTCTATTATAATGATCCGTTATTTTATCTAGTATTTTATCCTTAAGATCTATATTTAGAGTAGATGCTGTAGCAAAGAAATTTCTATCATCATAAGTTATAGATTCATCACAAACAGTATCCAATATAAATTCTATTTCTCCGTTGAGAGCAAATTTCCTCAAAAACTTTCTTTTCTCTAAATAATCCCTATCAAAATAAGCAATATATTTTCTTATCTTAACGTCTTGATGCGAAAGTATCCATTTAAAAGCATCGTCTTGTGTAAATCCGGTACCTTCAGAATTAAAAAAAGAACTTTCAGTCTTACCTATGGCTTGAGAATTTCTAACGACCATATCATCATACTTCATACCGAAGTTAGATATCCTTCCGAGACTTCTTATTATGTTCCCGAAAGCTGATCTATTTGGTTGTTGGTAATCTAAAAATCCTGCCATTTCTTTTTTATATCGTTACTGTTGGGGTTTCTCCTCCTTCTGCCGCTGCTCCTTCTGCTCCTTTTTCTCCCCCGCCTTTTTTAGCTTCTTTCTCTTTTTCTTTCTTCTTTCTCTCTTTTATCTCCTCGTTAGATTTAAGATCTTTTTTATCTACGCCTAAAAAATTTTCAATTAGAAAAGGTACAGAAAAATAAGGTTTTTCGTCGTCACCCATTAATCCAACCATAGCGGTAACCGATTCTTTTCTTTTATTTATAACTTCTATCTCTTGATTTAACTTAAATGGATTATCCGAGAAAAAATCAAGACCTAGCTGGGATTTAAATACGAAATCTTTTTCCAGTTCTTTGTGTTTTTTAACCATCTGAACCCAAAGAGGTTTAATCATGATGTCCTGAAAAATGGTCCTTAGCCTTTCTATAAATTTAAAAAATCTTATTTCGTCTTTATC
>Ga0315900_10006841_pt1 | contig 15132 bp, 5 predicted proteins | sample LakEriMetagenome_FD_203521 | JGI IMG/M metagenome (GOLD analysis project Ga0315900, IMG submission 203521) | Freshwater fungal communities from buoy surface, Lake Erie, Ohio, United States - Buoy 12 MA114 | ecosystem: Environmental > Aquatic > Freshwater > Lake > Lake biofilm | place: USA: Lake...
TTGCGGCTTCTTCTCTACGAAACACCATTAACGCCAATACACTTACCAAGCTCACCAACAATGGCAGTTGGGATGGAAATGGTTTTTCGTTTCAGTCGGTAGGTAATAATGGCTACATGCAAACTACCGTTGCAGAAACCAATTCCGATCGAATGATTGGCTTAAGCAACTCCGATGTTAATAGTAGTTTTAGTTCCATTCAATTTGCTTTTTTTCTTCAAGGTAATTCCCGATTCCGTATTTATGAATCCGGAACAGACCGCGGCGGTTTTGGCACCTATGCACCCGGCGATATTTTAAAAATTGCCGTTGAAAACAATGTGGTTAAATACTACCGAAATACTACAGTTTTATTTTCTAGTAGCGTTGCCCCTACTTTGCCTTTATTTGTAGATGTATCTACCTGGAATATAGGTGCTACTGCCAATAACGTTAAAATATCCAATGGTAGCCTCGGAATCTTTAATGCTATCGGATCTAATTTAGGGACTGCTCCAGTTTATCAATGGAAACTTAACGGTGTAAATGTGGGTTCTAATAGCACGACTTACACAAATAACTCACTTAATAATAATGATGTACTATTTTGCTCAGTAACACCAGATTTAGGAGGATGTTTTTCTAGCAATTATTCATCTAACTCCCTAACAATTGTTGAACCTACTATTGGAAGCACTACCTGGTCGGGTACAACTAGCGACTGGAATACAGCTTCAAATTGGAGTAATGGCGTTCCCAATAAATATATGAATGCGATAATTGCTTCGGGAACTAATCCTATCATCAATACAAATGCTAATGTCAATAGCCTAACCATTAACTCTGGTAGATCTTTAACGATATTTAATTCCTCATTATCCTTGGACATTTATGGAAATATCTCCAATTCCGGAACTTTTATTCCAAATAATAGCACCGTTACTATTTACGGATGTTCATCGCCAACTACAATTACCTCTGTTGCAGGTATTACGTTTTCCAACCTCATCATTAACAATAGTGCGGGTGTTATACTGGGTGGTACAAATAATGTAACCGTTAGTACTTCCCTTAACTTAATAAATGGTGTTGTTACAACCGGTTCTAATAATTTAATTTTAAATAATTCAATTGCTTCAAACCTAACATATAGTAATGGCTTTGTATTTGGTAATTTTAGAAGGCGAATTGTATCAAATACCAGTACTTATTTCTTTCCAATTGGCAATGGAACTAATCCGTCAGACAGACATCTTGCGGCATTCATCAACAACAATCTTACCGGGATTACCTCTATAACTGGATCTGTAAACGATTTTATTCAGATTTCGCCCAATAATGATGCGTCGCTCAATACTACTCAAAACGGGACAAGAATTTACTCTACAATTGGTGAAACTACTGGACAAACTGTTATTTGGAACTTTTCACCGATAGGATCTAGAACAGGTGGTAACTTTGGAATTAGATTATATGTTGAAAACACCACATTAAATTCTTCTGATGACGATCAATTCTGCCCACTAAGAAGAACCAACACTACAAGCTATGTTAATTTTTTAACTGAGGATGCTTCAACAACTATTCCTTCAGGAGGAAGTGCCGGGAGAATTTTTAGTTCGGGTAACGGATTTGCGCAAAGATCAGGTTATACTGCATTAGATCAATTTACTATTGGTAAAAGTGGTTTGGGTCCACTACCAGTTGAACTAACTTCATTCGAAGCCAATTGTAATAACGAGGAAGTCATCTTAAAATGGACTACAGCTTCAGAAGTTAATAATGATTATTTTGAATTAGAGCGGATTAATGGTGATGCAAAACCAGTGTCGATTACTAAAATTAAAGGAGCTGGAAATAGCAAACAAACTAAATACTATCAATTTATAGATTCATCACCAAACCAGGGAATAAATTATTACCGATTAAAGCAAACAGATTTGGATGGACAATACAAGTACTCCGAAACCATCTCTGTAAACTGTAATAACAAAAGCAATCAATGGTCTAAAATATATCCTAACCCCGGACAAAAAGAACTTTACATTGAAACTATCGATCCAAATTATGTTAAGCAAACATACAAAATTTATGATTCTAAATGTCAACTCATAAGTGAAGGCATTTTAGAGCAAAAAGTAAATATCCAAACCACAGAATTTTCGAGCGGTATTTATTTAATATTGCTTGAAAACGGAGAGAGTTTTAAATGGGTTAAATTTTGATTCATGTATTTAATTAAGGACTTGTTTAATTAATTCTGTTTCTTTAAAATCAAAAACCGTAACCCCTATTTGCCCTAGCTTTTTTTACTTTAAAACCTTCAAAAACTTAGACTAAAACTTATTAACAAATAGTTTAAAAGGTGTTTTAGCAAGACAATTGAGGTGGTATCCCCCTATTATTTTGTGCAACAATTGGGCGATATTTGGGGTAGAAGGACAATTTATTAATTAGCAATAAATCTCAATGAAATTAGAATTCCAAATAACAAGAATCTGCTTGATCAAAGTTATTTTCATTTTGATTTTATCATTTAACTTCAAAGTTGCTATTTCTCAGTGCTCATTCCCCAGTTTATGCACTTACAATATGGGTGGTTGTGTTTCAGGATGTGCTGTATTAACCCCAACTACAACCGAACAAACAACAGGAAGCTTTACGGTCGATAGATATGTTAGAGTAAACGTAACTGCAGGCAGAGAATATATTTTTACTTCATGTGGTACAGGAAGTTGTAAAAATGGATCTACAGATGTTTTATGCTTATATGACGAAGCGAATTCTAGTGTACGAATTGCTTGTTCACAAGATGGAAGCTGGTATGGATCTCCATTGAGTTGTCCTGCAAATGACGGTTGTACTTCTGACAATAATTTATCTCGCATCGTTTGGACTGCTTCTACTACAACAACTGTCAGACTATGTTATGGTAAAGGTAATTCCTCTTGTGGCACATGGAGACTCAACTATGTGCAAAGTGATGTAGATGGAGAAGCTGGTTATCTTGGCGCTTCTTCGCAAAACGCATGTGGAAATGATGATCAAGTTCCATTAACATTATCCGGAGGGTCATCTACCACCAATTGGTACATCAGCAATTACTCGAGCTGCCCAGGTGTAGGTTATTTATCCAGATGCTATACTCCAAACACTTATCCTGCTTACTCATCAAATACTACATGTAATGGATCAGATCCAAATAAAGATGCAATTATAGCGAGCAATTCAGCTTCAATTACATTTACACCTTCAAATGCATATCCCTGGAATACTACCTATTATATATACCCAATTAATCAGGCACAAGATGGAGCCGATTATAGAGCTACAGCAAAATTTACTATAACTCAAAAACCAACACTAACACCTGGCAGCTTTACTGGATCTAACGAATCACTATGTTCTCCAGGGGATCCTACTTCTATGAGTGTGAGCGCACCATCTGGAGGAGCCGGAGGCACCGCTACATACCAATGGTATTACAAGGATGGGAATAACTCATGCCCCACTGGTTTATATTCAGCTGCTGCCGGATGGACAGCAATTTCAGGTGCAACAAGTTCTTCATACGACCCACCGTCTGGATTAACAACCACCAGAACATATGCCTGTGTTACAAATAATGGTTGCGGATCGGGCAAATGGACTTCTGGAGGCTGTAAAGTAGTGACAATTACTACTGATAACGGCAGTGTTTCTTCGGGCATGAGTGCAAACGACTTATTATTTACTGGCGCAAGTTCTATAGCGTTTGAAAATAGCGCAAACTGGTTAAAATGGTCTGGTTCAGCATGGCAAACACAATCTTCAACTCCAAGTTCAACAACAAATGTATTTATAAAACCCAACTCAAATTGCATAAGTAGACAACCAACAATAGATAATTTAGTTACAATAATGGACAATGCAGGATCTGCGAATTGCATGAATATTACTATCGCAAATGGAGCCACATTAACAATGTCTAACAACAATAGTCACTTCCATGTCACAGGGAATTGGGTAAATAATGGCACATTCTCAGGAGGAACTGGTAGAGTGAAATTTGTAAAATCAGGCAGTCAAACAATCACTGATGCTTCAGGATCTATTAACTTCTATGAAATGAATACAGGTTCAGCTTCAATTACCATTTTAAATTCAAACATTACAATCACAAACGCTCTAAGATTAAACGGCATAGTTACAACAGGTTCATACGTTTTACACTTAAACAATTCAGCATCTGACGCAAGCGCTTTCCCAAATATTGGAGGCCATATAAACGGAACCTTCAGGAGAACAATTGCTGCTAACACAAACACCTATGCCTTTCCTGTTGGGAACGGAACAACGCTAACTACTAATCGATATTTACTTGAATTCATTAACAATAATATAGCTGGTGTAACACAACTAGATTGTTATGTAAATCCAATTACTGAAAGTGGTAATCAAGACGATCCTTCATTAGACACCACTGGTAAATGTACACAATGGACAACCGCACTAAGTGAATTACTAGAAGGCGCTCAATGGGATCTAACGCCAGTTTCGGGTTCCGTTAGCAGTGGCTCATACGGTGTTAATTTATATGTAAGTAACATTAGTGGATTAAGCAGTCCTGCAGACGATAATCGCTTTACCGTTGTAAAAAGAAATTCAAACAGCACCACCTATTTCGACTGGGACGCATTTTCATCTTCAACTACCATCCCCGGAGTTGGTGCATTTGGTAGGGTTTATACCTGCTCAACTTCAACTTCTAATGGCTCCGGCACCGGAAATGGCTATGCTCAAAAAACAGGTTTTACAAACTTTTCCAAATTTGGTATAGCAAAAGCCAGAATATTTACCTCCCCTTTGCCTGTAAAATTAAGTTCTCTTGAAGTATCATGTGATAAGGACATCAAAAAATTAAGTTGGGAAACGCTTAAAGAGAGTAATTGTAATTTATACGTTATTGAGGGTTCTACCGATGGTTTAAATTATGAAGAGATTAAACAATTAGATTGCGAAAACAATCCGAATGGCGACAGCTACTATTACGAAACCAATGACAACAAAAACTATTTTAAATTGAAACAAATAGATTTTGATGGCAACTACGAATACTTCGGACCGGTTTACGCAAATTGCAACAACAACGAGATAAACTCCATTAAAATTTTCCCTAATCCAAATAACGGTGAGCAAATAAATATTCAGTTTTACAATACATTAGATTCGGATGTGACGTATTCAGTTTACAACGCATTAGGTCAGGTTATTTATAACGGTAACTTCAAGACAGGGCAACAGTTGTATCAAATTAATCTGGAAAAAAAATTAAGTAATGGAATTTACTTTATACGTTTACAATACAATTCGTTTAGTTTTATTGTAAATAGTAAAGAATAGATTTGAGTTTATAGTTTATAGGAATTCTAAAGCGTACTATTGAACTAATGAACCAGTAAACTATTGAACTGCATTCAGATCCCTGACAGGGCATGAATTAATCAATATACACTCAACTTCTCTTGCCCTTCCGGGAATCTGAAGAAGACCTGATTACCGGTCGGAGCATTCTGCTATAGCAGAAATCCGAGATCCGGAATCTTTAAACAGATTGCTTCACTTCGTTCGCAATGACGATTGACAGGCTTTCGTCTTTGCGTGAAGCAATTGACAGACCTGAATTACACCATCCCATTGGCTCCGAAGCAATCCATAAATACACGATTAGATTATAGTTTACAGTTTTGAGTTTATAGTTTTGAGGAATGGTATAGCTGATAAGTAAACTAAATTCGGATCCTGTTTTATGTTTCAAATACGGCTAATTTTCTATTATCGCTTTATTTTTCATATATTGGGTTAATGAAATTTAAAAAGCGATATTTCATTTTTATTATCATTAGCCTGCTGGCATTTTATAAAGGCTATTCGAATCCAAACAACGAACTCCGGAAATTGGTTGAAAAAGTTAAAGAAAGCTCCACTTCCAATCAAAAAGAATTTTTTTCGGCTGCAGAAAAAGCTTTAAAAGAAGCCAGACAGCTCAACGACTCTGAGAGCGTAGCAGAAATAAACATATACTACGGATATTACTATTACTATACACGCAACTTAAAAGAAGCCAAAAAATATTTTTATAATGCCAAAATAATTTCTGATAAGCTTCCTAAATCATACGCTAATCTTCTGGCTAAAATTAGATTGGTATACATGCAAAGAGAAAACGGTTATCTGGAGTTAGTGGAAGATGAATTAAATGAATTAAAACAAATTGCTTTAAAAAACAAAGATCTCAGTAATTTATTAGAAATATATAATTTCATTGGTATTCTAAAAGAAGATCAAAATAGAATAGAAGATGCCACGAAAACATATCTGGAGGGCTTAAATTTAGCCGAGAAAAACAAACTCCCCTATTTTGTGGGCGTCTTTAAAAACAATCTGGGTTTATTAAAATTCGATTCGGGTTTATTAAAAGAATCCATGAATGATTTTAATGAAGGATATCAAGCCGCTTTAAAATCAAATAATAAAAGACTACTTAATCATATCAAGCTTAATGTAGGAATATACTATATTCTAAACAACAGAAACGATACTGCTCAAAAACTACTGCATGATGTTTTAAATGAGGGCAGAATGAATCGTTTGCCATTAGAATACGGAACAGCTTACTTAAATATTGCGTATGCTTATTTCCAGGAAAGGAGAATACCTGAATCTCAAAACTATTATGATTCTGCAATTGCAATATTTAAACGCAATTTATTATTAGATCAGTTAAACAAAGCTATTATAGGAAAAGCAAGAATGTTATTAAATATAAAATCACTTAATGAGTTAAGTAAACTTTTTGAAGATTTAGAAAACAATTTAAAGAAAACAGGTAATCTGGAGGATAAAATAAATTTCATGGAGATTAAATCAAAATACCTGCAATTAAAAGGAAATTATAAAGAATCGTCTGCACTTTATCAAACAATGATTGACTATAAAGACAGTTTAAACAGACTCAATCAAGACAAATCGATTAACGAGCTTTTAATAAAATATAAAACACAAAACAAAGAAATTGAATTAGAAAAAGAGAAGCTAAAATCCATCAACCTCGAAAAAGAAAACTTGGAGGCCAAGCATATTCGAAATATTATTTTAACTATCTCCTCTTTAGTTGTGCTTCTTATTATATTTGTTTCGCTTTTTTTATATAACCGAAAGTTAAACTTAAAAACGATTCAATTTGGTAGAGAACTTTTGGTTGCAGTAGATAATGAAAGATCCAGACTTGCAAGAGATCTGCATGACGATTTAGGCCCTCTGCTTTCCCTTACCAAATCTAAAGTTGTAAGACTGAGTAAAGAAAATTCAGAATTAAATGTGGTAGCCACAGAATTAACTGATATTATCGAGAAAACACGTTCATTATCCCGCGAGCTTTATCCTAGTATAATCGAAACTTTAGGAATTGAAGGAGGGTTAACTGAAATTTTAAGCAAAGTAGAGGAAAACACCAGTATTTTTTGCAACCTGGAACTTAATGAAAACATAGAATTATTGGATTTAAAAGTGAAGACTCATGTTTTTAGAATACTTCAGGAATGCATTAACAATACCATCAAACATTCCAATGCTACTGCATTAAAAATTAGCAGTGAAAGAGTAGAGAAATACTTACGAATTGTTTATCAGGACAACGGAAAAGGATTAAATAATGAAGATAATGTAAAAGGAATTGGATTACGTTCGATAAAAGAGCGGGCAAATATTATATTTGCAAATATCCAAATTAGTGTAAAAGAAAAAGGATTTAAATTAACTTTAGACATTCCAACTTATTCTTATGAAGGGTAAAAAAATTCTAATAGCAGACGATCATCCTATATTTAGGAGAGGATTAACCGAAATTATTTCCGAATCATTCCCCGAATGCACGGTTATGGATGCAGATAATGGCACAAGCGCTTACAATACCATCGTTAATGAAAAACCGGACTATTGTATTTTGGATATTAATATGCCCAACATGAGTGGAGTTGAGGTTTGTAAAAAAGTTTTGTCGGAAAAAATTAAAACTAAAATTATTTTCCTAAGCATGCACAGCGAAAGAGAAATGATTCGTATGGCATTGCTTTCCGGAGGAAGTGCCTATATTCTAAAAGATAATTCTATTAATGAAGTGGTGGATTGCATCAAGAAAATTGATTCTAACGAAGGTTATATAAGCCCGTCGCTTGCAAATATTGTAAAAGGTATTAAAGACGATGAAAACAGAAAGCAAAATGTTGTAGACCTCATCAACAATTTATCCAAATCCGAAATTAAAGTATTAAAACTGGTCGTTCAAAATTACACCACCAAGGAAATTGCCGATATTTTATTTTTATCCGATAAAACTATAGAAAATTGCAGATCGCGCATTTGTCAAAAACTTAAATTGCCTCCTCGCAACAATAGTTTATTGTTATGGATTAGTGAAAACAAAGAACTTCTGTCTACTTTAAATAATCTCTAAACATTTAAATTGGTGTGGTAGCCCCCCAAAGCTAAAGCTCTTTATGGCCTAAATTTACTATGATTTATACTCATAGTTATGAAACACAAATTAGGTTGTAAAAAATTTTTTCTGCTAATTACTTTATTTATTTCTATTCGTTCTTTCGGACAAGAAGTAATAGTTTATGAAGATTTATTTAATACATCATGTAATAATACTTCGGGAGTAACCACCACCTGTACGAACGGTAGCAATCCCAATAATACCAGATGGGGATATACAGAAACCGTTGGCGGCCCTAATGGTATTTCATACAACTTTACCGGTGGATATGCTTATTTACAAAACACCTATGGTGTAAACACCGACTTTGGATATAATATGATATATAAGGGCGGAGATGGTTATTATGGTGGACCCGACCGCGTATATGATACCGATCCCAACTTTAGTTGTAGATTTACTAGTAATACACAAATTTTAGAATGGAGTTTCAATTTTGACGGAAGTAACACTCCTTGGGGACTCACAAACGGTGCAAACGGGAGCTCATTCGGCGGTGCCTTTATTATTGGAATGGACTCTCCTACACTTCAAAGTTGTTCATTTAAAACTCAAGGCTATGCTGTTATATTTGGTGATGCATCCGGAAGTAATACAGTTAAACTTGTTTCTTTTAATGGTGGTACTACCGATAATAATTGCGCTACCAACAATCAGGGTATTTATACATTTTTTAATTGGAACGGCACCAACTCTACCAGTTGTATTGTAGCAGACAACACTGCAATAACTAGCAATTGGTATAGTGTTAAAGTACAATACAATCCTGCAAATGACGAATGGCGTTTATTTGTAAGAAATGATGGTGGTTCACCTCAAGATCCTCAAACACTTAATAGCTCGCATGGAAAGGGTGCTAACATTAATTCTCTTTACACTAACAATAACCTTCGCATTATGGGTTTTTACGCATGCTTGAATGATATGGGTACTAACCGTTATATGCGTTACGACAATTTAAGAATTAAACGAAATGTTACGCAAATAAATACAGGTACTACCGGACAGTGTGGTGCTTATGCAGCACCTCCATGTACCCCAACAATTAATACTAATCCTGGCAACCAAACTATTTGTCAAAATAATTCCGCTAACTTTTCTGTTAATGCATCTAATGCAAACGGCTATCAATGGCAGTTTTCGAGCGACAATGTAAACTTTAGTAACGTTAGCAACAATACGCCGGCTAATGCATCCTATAGCGGACAAACCACAAGTACACTTACAGTATCCGGAAATATTTCAGGCGGTCCTTATTATTATCGTTGTATTGTTCAAGGTACATCGGCTGCCTGTGACGTAAATTCTAACGCTGCATCATTAACCATAAATACTGAGTCCTCTGCTCCCACTTCTGTATCAGCTTCGAATTCTACCATTTGTTCTGGCAACAATACAACCTTAACAGCAAACGGGGGTTCTTTAGGCAGTGGCGCCAGCTATAGCTGGTTTTCGGGTTCTTGTACCGGAACTTTTGTTGGAACAGGTGCCTCTATTTCGGTTTCTCCGTCTTCTACTACCACCTATTTTGTAAAGATTGTAGGTACATGCAATACTACCGCATGTGCAAGCCAAACCGTTACTGTAAACAGCACCTCTTCTGCTCCTACTTCTATTACGTATAACCCTAATCAGATTTGCTCCGGTAGTTCTGCCACTGTTACTGCTAACGGTGGTACCGTAGGCGTTGGTGGCGTATACAGTTGGTTTAGCGGTAGCTGCAACGGCACTTTTGTAGGTACCGGTGCTTCTATTACGGTTAATCCAACTTCCACTACTACTTATTATGTTTCCATTGCGGGTACTTGCAACACCACTTCTTGTGTCAGTGCCACTTTAAATGTAGCCACTCCCTCTGTTGGTGCTACTTCTGCATCTTCCTCTGTTGATACCATTTGTTCCGGAAGTTCAGCCAACCTTTCCGTAAATGGAGGTTCGTTAGGTACCACCGCTCAATGGGTTTGGTATGATGGAGATATTTGTGCAGGCCCTGCAACAGCTGTTGCTACGGGTGCAAGTGTTACTGTTACTCCTTCTTCCTCTACCACTTATTATGTAAGATCGGAAGATGCCTGTGGCAATACCAATTGTGTAAACATATATGTGCATGTTAAGCCCGGGCCCAATCCTCCAACCGGTTTAACTGCCGATCCTTCCAATGTTTGTCCGGGTAATTCAACTAACTTAGTTGGTTACGCTACTTTAGGTCCAGGCGAATCTTTACAATGGCATGCCGACAGTTGTAACGGTCCGGTTATTGGCACAAGCAATGTTCAACCGGTTAGCCCTACTACTACTACCACTTATTATCTAAATGTTATAGGAACCTGTGGTTCTTCTCCTTGTATTTCTAAAACCATCAGCCTATACACCCGATCAGTTGAACCTTCTGTAGTTAATAATACCAAACCTGTTGCCTGTCCGGGAGATAGTGTATTGCTTTATATTACGGATGGAAGTTTGGGTACCGGCGCCACTCAGTGGAACTGGTATGTAAACGACACCACTACCACTCCGGTAGGAAGCGGAGACTCGCTTTGGGTAGTAGCCGATTCTGCTGCCACTTATTATGTGCAAACCGATGGAACCTGTAATACTTCTTTAGCGGTTAGTTCTTCTATTACCTTAAACACAAATTCTGTTCCTGCTGACAGTATCAATAGCTCTGCTGTAAATGCCTGCCAGGGATCATCTGCAACGCTTACTGTTGCAGGGGGCTCTTTAGGCACAGGTGCCGATTGGTATTGGTTTACCGGATCATGTAACGGAACCCCTATCGATACCGGATCTTCTATTACAGTAAGTCCTAACGATACTACTACCTATTATGTGTTAGCCGCCGGAACTTGTAATACTACCATTTGCCGACAAATTGATCAAAATATTATTGCCGATGTAAATCCAGCCTGGAATATAACGTCTACCGTATGTGCTTCGCAGGGAATAGTAGACTTGAATTCATTAGTAAGCGGAACTACCGGTGGAAGTTGGACGGTAAACGGTTCACCTTCAAGTAATTTATTTGATGCCGCTAATTTTGTAGGACAAACTGTTTCTATTACCTATAGCGTGGGTGTTAATCCTTGTACAGAAGATTCTACAATAAGTCTTAATGTTAGCGATTCGGTTAGTGCCGCATGGTCTGTTCCATTAGATGGTATTTGCGACAATACTCCTCTCGATTTAAGCACACTTGTTACAGGCACAAATGGAGGAACCTGGAATGGTAATGGTGTTAGCGGAGCTATTTTTGACCCAAGTGGTTTAACGGGAAGTATCAGCATCGAATACCTTGTTGTTAGCGGTTCTTGCGCCGATTCATCTACTCAAAATATTACCATTAATAGTGCTCCACTTCTTACCAGTTTAAGTGTTAGCGACGATACAGTATGCGTCGGTTCAAGCATTACTATTAGTGGTACTGCAACCGGACATAATCCTGTTATCTATATATTTAATGATACAACGGCGGTAGACTTGGGTTCTACACCATACACCACTATTGTAAACAGCGACACACTATTTTATGCACAAGTTACCGATGGTAATGGATGTAAAAACAACGGAGGATTTAGTCCGATTAACATTTTCGTTAATCCCTTACCCAATAGCCCTACGCTTAGTTTAAGTGCTCCGGCTATTTGTTTGGGACAATCTTTAACCATCAGCGTAAGTAACCCCCAAAACGGTATTGCTTATCCGGTTTACAGCAACTCTGCCTTAACTAATTTAGTGGGATATGCCGACACCACCATCACGCCTACTGTTGGTGATACGCTTTACTATTTTGCGCAGGATACCCTTACCGGTTGTGTTAATGCTGGCGGGGTTGATTCGGTGGTTTTTACTGTAAACAACATTCCTAATGATCCTATACTAAGCTTAAATGATACCAGTATCTGCAGCGGTGCCTCCATTAATATTGGAGTTACCAATTCGCAAAGCGGTGTAATTTATTCTATTTATACCGATACTACCGCAGCTCCTGTGGGAACTGCTACTGCTTCTTTTAGTCCTACAGGTGATGTTACTTATTATGTTAATGCTGCTTACAACTCGGGTTGTACTAATGCCGGCGGATACTCTGCAGTTAGTGTAAACGTAAATACATTACCCAATAGCCCTACGCTTAGTTTAAGTGCTCCGGCTATTTGTTTGGGACAATCTTTAACCATTAGCGTAAGTAACCCCCAAAACGGTATTGCTTATCCGGTTTACAGCAATGCTGCATTAACCAATTTAGTGGGATATGCCGACACTTCCTTCTCCCCTTCTGCCAGTGGTTCTTTATTTTACTTTGCGCAGGATACCCTTACCGGTTGTGTTAATGCAGGCGGGGTTGATTCGGTTTCGTTTACTGTTAATACTTTGCCCTTGGCTCCTGCTTTCAGTAACAACGACACCAGCGTTTGTGCCGGCACTACCGTTAGTTTGCCGTTAATTAATCCGCAAACCGGTGTTACCTATAATGTTTATACCGACACCACTCTTGCCCCTATAGGAACTGCTCCGGGTGCTTTTAATCCGGCCGATACTACCACGTATTACGTGCAGGCGGTTGACAATAACGGTTGTAAAAATGCCGGTGCTTTCTCCCCTTATACGCTTAACCCAATTGCCCTTCCGCTTAATCCGGCGGTGAGTTTATCCGAAGACTCGGTATGTAACGGACAAAGTGCCGCTTTAACCATCACCAGTCCTGAACCTAATGTCTCCTATACCGTTTACGACAGCCAAACTGCGGGTAACGTTTTGGGAACTACTCCTTATACTAGTTCTTATTCTTCCTCTACTACTGTGTTTGTGGAGGCTATAAACAGCAATGGTTGTAAAAATGCCGGTGGCAGAGTACCCGTTACCGTTACGGTTAATCCTTCGCCTGTTGCTGATGCCGGCGTTAATCAGATTACTTGTCCGGGCGAAAATGTTATTTTTACCGCTACCGGTGGTGGTGTGTATAGCTGGAACAACGGCAACAACACGGCTAGCTTTACCTTATCTAATGTTGCGGCGGCTCAGCAAGGCTACTATACGGTAACCGTTACTAATTCTTTTGGTTGTCAGAACAAAGACTCTGTTTTACTTACGGTAAACAACATAAGTGTCTTTGATGCGGCTGATGATAGCTCTACGGTTGACTTTAATGCTTCTGCTTCCCTGGATGTGGCTATTAACGATAATGGGGCTTCGGCTTCTTCTCCGGTTATCATTACCAATCCTCGCAGTGGTTCGGCTTCGGTTAGTGGGTCTATTATTACCTATACGCCTAATGCCGGATTTACCGGAACGGATTCGCTGGTGTATCAAATTTGTGATAATGTATGTGCCAATATCTGCAAAACAGCTACCGTCTATTTTAGAGTGGAAAAAGAAGTCGTGATTATTGTGCCCGGGGGCGTTTCGCCTAATGGTGATGGCAAAAACGATTTCCTGGACATTAAGGGTATTGAACTTTTCCCTGATAATGAATTGCTTATCTACAACCGTTGGGGCGACCTGGTGTTTGAAGCCAAGCCTTACAAAAACGACTGGAAGGGTCAAAGCATCAATGCCGCTTTGCGAGTGGTGGGCGATGAGGTAACTGATGGCACGTATTACTACATCCTTAAATTAAATCCGCAAGACAAAGGTATTACCGGGTTTACTGAGTTAAGAAGAAAATAATTTTTAAGATTTTATCCTATGAAAAAATTAATCATCCTTTCTGTTCTGATTACCTGGGTTGCTTTGGCTAAGGCCCAAAATCAATACAACATGACTCAATATATGTTGCAGCATGCCTTTATTAATCCTGCAGCTACCGCAGCCGGACAAAACCTTGATGCTGCCCTCTTTTATCGAAATCAGTGGACCCAATTTGACGGTGCACCCGTTATGCAGGGGCTTAATGCCAACTATCACTTTAAAGATGAAAAAAACAATGTGGGTACTACTGTTTTACACGATAAAATCGGCGTAAATAATAACTTCTATGCTGCGGGTACTTATGCGTATCGTTTAAACTTCGAAAAGTCTCACCTCTGCTTTGGCGCTTCGGCTTCTGTATCCATGTTACAAAGCGATTTTAATCAGGTTTACCTCGTGGATGATAACGACCCCGTATTTTCTTCTAATACTCCACGTGTTACGCAGCCCAACTTCAAGTTTGGTACTTACTACTATACCGATAAATTTTATGTGGGATTCGCTATCCCTAATCTACTCGAAAATAAAATCGTTTATGAAAATGCTTACAAGGGTAAATCTTCTTTTAACCCTAAAGACATGCACCTTTACCTGCAAGGAGGTTATCGATTTAAATTAAATGAAAAAATGAGCCTGAATACTTCTACGCTTATTAAGCAGGTATCCGGTGCACCTTTGCAAATTGACCTCAACACACAACTCGCCTTTAACGGTAAGTTCTCTTTTGGCGCTTCGTTTAGAACCAGCAAAGAGGTAATCGCACTGCTGGGTTTTAATATCAAAGAATACTGCACCATCGGTTATGCTTATGATCTTAACCTCGATAAAATCGGTAATTACTCCTCCGGTACGCACGAAATTATGATCGTTTATCCCGTATCCATCGCTAAAGAAACTGCCGCCGTGAGATCTCCAAGGTTTTAAAAAAA
>Ga0315900_10006845_pt1 | contig 15125 bp, 10 predicted proteins | sample LakEriMetagenome_FD_203521 | JGI IMG/M metagenome (GOLD analysis project Ga0315900, IMG submission 203521) | Freshwater fungal communities from buoy surface, Lake Erie, Ohio, United States - Buoy 12 MA114 | ecosystem: Environmental > Aquatic > Freshwater > Lake > Lake biofilm | place: USA: Lake...
GAAGGTGCCAGCCTATTCATCGTGGAGCGACGACTTCTCCGACGGCGGCGCCTTGGCAGACAACTGGCGGGCTTACGGCTTTCTCGCCAGCGCTATTGATGCCACGCATCCGCTTGGCAAGACCGTGAGCGGCAAGGAGGCGCGTCCCGATTGGTGGCAGATCATGGACGGCGCCTTGCGCGGCCAATGTTTCCCCGAGGAGAAACATCCGCCTGGACTGCGCCGAGCTATCAGCGGGACTGACATCCGCTTCACCTGTCGATTCAAGCTCGCTGTGGGCGGGCAAATGGGCATCAGTGTCTGCGGGCCGAACCCGGTGGTGGAAAAGGACTTCAATGTTGCCGGGCTTCATATCCGTCCCGATAGCATCACCGCGTGGGATAATGATGTCATGCACCCGAAAGGCTCTCCCGAAGCCGCCGAGTTGAAGAAGAAGGACATTTGGAACCGCAGGTTTTTCTACGCCAAGACACAGAAGATCACCATTGCGCCCGAAGTGTGGCACGAACTCATCATCGAACTTCGCGGCAAAGAGCTCCGCGCCTTTATCAACAGGAGACTTGCTCTCAGCTACGCCACGTTATGCGGCGACGTGCCCAAGCACGACATCGGCCTTCAGCCCGGCGGTAAAGGCGAATCCGCAGTGGCCACATGGTTTGACGACGTTCGCCTCGAGTCTCTGAAAAACGAAAAGTGAAAACCTCATGAAGAAACCCAGTTCCATACTCATCGCCACCCTGATCCTCGCATCGCTATCTGTTCTGCGCGCTGCCGAGCCCCAACTCAAAGCAGGTGATCCCGCGCCGCCGCTGCGAGTTGGACGATGGGTGGCGGGATCTCCCGTCACCAAGCTGGAGCCAGGCCGAATTTACGCGGTCGAGTTCTGGGCCACTTGGTGCGCACCATGCATAGCGTCCATGCCTCATTTGGCGGAACTGCAATCGAAGCACGAGAAAGGTGGCCTGACAGTGGTGGCTGTGGCGGTGAAAGACGACGCCAAGGCAGTGAACGCCTTTGTTGCCAAGCGAAAGGAGGCCTTGAACCATCCTATCGCCACGGATACTCCCGAAGGTAAAGACGCCGAGTTTATGGCGAAAGAGTGGCTGGAGAAAGCCGGGCGTGAGGGTATTCCACAGACGTTCATCATAGACCGCAAGGGCAGGATAGCATGGATCGGCCATCCCATGCGGTTGGACGGGCCGCTAGCGGCCGTGCTCAAGGGCACCTTCGATCCGCGCCAGCAGGAGCAGATGGACAAAGCCTTTGCCGAACTGGATTTGAAGCTGGGCGAGGCGATACGCGAAACTCGCTGGCGGGACGTGCTGGCTGTGCTGGATGAGATGAACCAAGTCGATCCAGCAAGTGCTCCGCTGAACTATTCAACCCGCGTCAAGGCTCTGATTCAGCTTGGGGAAGCAGCCGCGGCAAATCGCTTCGCACGTGAAGTCGCACCCGGCGTGTCGGAAATGATCGCTGCCCATATCGCCAGTGAACTATTGAAGGTCTCAGACAAGGATCAGACTGACTACGACCTAGTCATCAGTCTCGCGCAGCAGACGCTCAATATTGGAGGCTTCCGAAATCCCATGGCTCTCAGCTCTCTCGCCCGCGCCTACGAAGGTCACGGCAAGACCGACGATGCCGTCCGAGTCTGGCGGCAAATGCTGGCGCTCGATGATCCAGCCATCGACAAAGACAATGTGCGCAAACGTCTTGCCAGTCTGACTGGCAAGTCATCGGCGGACACGCCGCCAGCCACGAAGGCCCTGCTTGGCCCCGGCGATCCCGCTCCAGCACTGAAGGCACATTCATGGATTCAAGGGGAACCCGTGCAGGTGTTTGAAAAGGGCAAAGCTTACCTTCTCGACTTCTGGGCCACCTGGTGCGGCCCCTGTGTGGCCTCCATTCCACACATCGAGCATCTGCACCAAAAATACAAAGACCAGGGGCTGGTCGTCATCGGCCAAAACGTGTGGGAGGACGATACCAGTAAAATCAGTGCGTTTGTCGAAAAAGTGGCGAACAAGATGACCTATCGTATCGCGCTCGATTCGCAGGAAGCGGTGGCGAAACCGTGGCTCAGAGCCGCCGGGCAGAATGGCATTCCCGTCGTCATTCTCGTGGGCAAAGACGGCAACATCGCATGGATCGACCACCCGGAAGCCCTGAGCGAAACTGTGGTCGAGCAAGTGCTGGCCGGAACCTTCGATCTCGCCAAGGAAAAGCGGCTTCAGCAAGTGCGCGGAAAGATCAGCGGGGCCTACTATGAAGCGTTTCGGAAATTCCAACCCGCCATCAAAACGCGGAACTGGGTGGATGCGCAAGCCTTGCTCGACCGGATGAAATCCATCGTGCCCGCCGATGACACCGAGTGGAGGGCTGTCATCCGCAAACAGCAATTCACACTCCTCGTCGCCAAACGCGAGGACAACGAGGCCATCAAGCTCGGCGAGTCGATCCTCACGGATGAAAAGCAGAACAGCGGGTCTGCCAATTCGCTGGTCTGGGTCATTGCTCACGCAGAAAATCCGTCCGTCGCACTGCTCAAGTTTGCGGAAATGTGTGCCATGCAGGCCAATGAGGCCACTCGCGGGCAACACCCGCGAATTTTGGAGAACCTTGCCAGGCTTCACTTCCGCCAGGGTAATCGCAGCGAAGCCATTCAGCGCCAGGAGCAGGCCATAGATCGAGCCACCAGCCCTGACGAAGAAAAACGCCTCCGTGACGGCTTGGCAGCCTACCAGAAAGGGCAGCTTCCAACCCAATAGAATGCAAGGTGAAACATCACAAAGCACCAGTGACCAAGGCGAGAGGCATGATGGAGAAGCGAAGCGTATTCTCGTTCATTTGCCCCACTCTCCTGCGCAAGCTCTCAGCAGGCTGCCAGGCGTCGCATGCCCTGATACTCGCCATAAACTCGCCGCGCTCATCGCACAATGCTGGGCACGCACCGACATCAACACCGCCTGGAACGCCGTCGCCAAGTCCAGCCTAAGCGCCGCCGAGAAGCAACTCATGTTCAACGAACTCTGGGGATGACCAACGATGCCTACCGCGCCGGACAACCACGACGCCCACAACTATGCCGAGCGCATCCGAGAGCGGCTGCCGAGGCGCTTGCAGGAACTCCGGGAACGTTGTGGACTGAGCAAGTATGGTCTGGCGCGTGAGAGTGGAGTGAGTCGCGAATACCTTGGCAAGATCGAACGAGGAGCCGCGAATCCCACGCTGCCTGTCACTGCGCAGATCAGCTACGGGCTGGGCATGACCTTGGAGCAATTCACCGGTCAGCTTGAGGACGAGGACGACGAGGAGTGAGCACCCGTCACCTATGATTGACTACCGGCCTGCGCGGGGTCTGTGCTCTCATCGGCGGTGTCACACCCGACGCCTGCCATGAGCCGCCCCAACCGCCCCCAACCGCTGTTTTGCCTCCCGGGAGGTCTTTTCAGCCTCAAAACGGCCATCCCGGACGCCATGGGCTGGAACCCGGAAGCCACGGGCTCGCTCCTCCGCCCGGCGGGATGCATCCCCAGCCGCGCGGGCTTGGAGGTCCGGCCAACGGGATCGAACCCGGCGGCGGCGGGTGTCATCCCGCGCCGAATGGGATGGCTCCCCGGACGAAAAGGTATCCGACCCGCGCCTTGCGGGTTCGTCCCTCCGCCCGGCGGGTTTCATCCCGCGCCGAGGACCCGCGAACCCGCCGCGTGCGGTATCCAGCCCGCAGCACGCGGTATCGAGCCCGAACTGCGCGCTGTAGGCGCGTTCGCCAGAACGCGGCAACCCCTCCGCACTTTGGCAAGTGCGCCTACGGCCAGCGCTCAACCAAGAACTACGAACCACGAACCAAGAACCTCACCGCCATGAACTGGGACCAAGGCACCTGGGACAGCGGCTTTTGGGACGCCACGCCCGATTATTTCAACCCACCCAAACCACGCAACCAACGCAACACGATGAAACGCCAAGTCTATTACCCCTCCCGCATCGGCGACCAGGTCAACTGGCTCGACAACTACGCCGTGAAGCTCCCTCTTCACGGCCCCACGCTCGGCGTCACCGCTGGAGACATCACCGCCAGCGTGAATGACGCGAAGTATGCCAACTACGTGCTCGGCACCTGGCTCAGCGCCGTGCGCAACTTCTCCCCCAGCACCACCGATGCCGTGGATGATGTGCTCACCGGCAGCGGCACCAGCGCCATGGTGCTGCCCACCTTCACCGCGCCCGCCTTGCCCGCCGGAGTCACCGCCGCGCTTCCCGGCACGCTGAACCGCATCTTCGCCCTCATCGCGAAGATGAAGCTCTCGCCCAACTGCACCGAGGCCATCGCCACCGATCTCGGCATCGTGGGCGCGGAGCAGACGGAGAAGCAGACGCCGAAGTTCAGCGCCGAGACCGAGCAAGGCGCGGGCTGCCAGTGCGTGCGCCTGCGCTTCGCCAAATACGGCCACATGGGCGTCTATATCGAAAGCCGGCGCGGCACCGGCGCGTGGGAGTTCCTCGCCATCGACACGGAAAGCCCGTATGAAGACGAGCGCCCGCTGCTCGCGCCCGGACAACCCGAGGTGCGCGAATACCGCATGCGCTTCTGGGACAAAGGCACCCCGAACGGCGACTGGACCGATGTGGTGAAAGTTACGGTGAGTCCGTGACCAATCCAGACAAGGAGATGGGGAGACGATGAGACAAGGCTGCGAAGCCGCGTAGCGAAACTGGCTCATCGCTCCCGCATCGGCCTTCGGCAGTGTCTCCTCTTCTCCAAGTCTCCGAGTCTCATTGTCTTCTGAAACGCCATGCCTTTCGATCCCACCAAACCCGCGAACAACGCGCCGCTCTCCAGCGCGGAGATGCGCTCGCAACTGACCTCGCTCAATGCTGACATCCAGCAGCGGGCGACCTTCAACGACCTGAACAACGCCATCGCCAACGCGCTCCAGCAAACGAGCAGCAACAGCAACGGCGTGAGCACCCTGGGCCAGAGCGCCGATTACAGCTACCAGCAGTGGCAGATGCAGGACCTCATCAACAAGGTGGACGAATTGATCAACGCCCTGCGGCGGTGAGCGGGGTTGAGTCCTCCGCACTCACCAGACGCAGTCCCGAGCACTGCACCCCTTTATCAAAGGCCTGTTGTGCCTGTTTTCCCGTGCGCTGTCATGATTCGCGCCAAGACGGGGCGTGATTCAGCGGGCAAGATCGTTCATGAAAGAGTCCTGTGCCTGAATGAAGCCTGTCCGTCACCCGATGGAGCGATGGCTAACGCCGCATCGTCTTTGCCTGCTCCTGCTGATCCTGCCGCTGGTCTGCCGGGCGGCGGCTCCGAACATCGTGGTCATCATGGTGGATGATCTTGGGTGGCGGGATCTGCACGGCTACGGCAATCCGTTGGTGGATACTCCTTACCTGGATCAACTGGCAAGGGAGGGCATGAAGTTCACGGATGCCTACGCGGCCGCCCCGGTTTGTTCACCGACGCGTGCCGCTATGATGACCGGTCAATCGCCGGCGAGGCTGCACCTGACCAACCATGCGCCCGGCCATCCGGACGGCTTTTCCCTGCCTGGCTCAAACCTCCACGAGGCGGATTGGATTCGCCATCTGCCGCTCAGCGCCGTCACGATCGCCGAGCGTCTCTCAGCGGCGGGCTACGCCACCGCGCACATTGGAAAATGGCACCTCTCCCATGTCAGTCGGCCCGGCAAAGAGGGCATCACCGAGCCGGGCCTGTGGCCTGAGCATCAGGGTTTCGCGCTCAACATCGGCGGTTGCGCTCTTGGCGGACCGCCGAGTTACTTTTCGCCGTATCGCAATCCTGCGCTCAATGACGGACCACCCGGTGAATACCTGCCGGAGCGTCTCGCGGACGAGGCGATCCAGTTCATGCGAGATCATCGCGACGGCCCCTTTTTCCTCAACTGGTGGCCCTATTGCGTCCACTATCCCATGCAGGCCAAGGAAGAGCTGATCACGAAATACCGGCAGCGCCAAGGACTCAAAGACCCGGTCTATGCCGCGATGATCGAGGGCATGGACGCCGCCATCGGCCGCTTCCTGAAAGCGCTGGATGACGCGGGCCTGCGTGACAACACGCTCGTTCTCTTCACCTCCGACAACGGCGGCTACGACGGTGACAACAAGCCCCTGCGCGGGATCAAAGGCATGCTTTACGAAGGCGGCATCCGTGTGCCGTGGATCGTGCGCTGGCCCGGCAAGATCAAGCCGGGCACGATCAACGCCACTCCGATCATCAGCACCGATTGCTACCCTACCCTTCTCGAAGTCGCCGGCCTGCCTCCTACGCCCGATCATCCGCTGGATGGCAGAAGCCTCGTGCCGTTGTTCACCCACACCGCGGGCTTTGAGCGCGACAGCCTCTTCTTCCACTATCCGAACTACGCCTTTCACAAACAGAACCGCCTCGGCAGCGCCATCCGCGAAGGCCCTTACAAGCTCATCAAATACTATGACGACGGCTCGCTGGAGCTTTACGACCTGAGCCAAGACATCGGCGAGAAGCAGAACCTCGCCACCCAATCCCCGGAGGTCGCCGCACGCCTGGCCGCGAAGCTCGAAAGCTGGCTGCGTGAAACCCATGCGCGGCTGCCGGTCAAAACGACCGCAAAGGCAGGCCCCCAAGAATCCAAGAAATGAAACCCTCAATGTTCACGCGCTCTCTCTGCCGCCCCTCTGTCCTCATTCTTCTTTTCCCACCCATGGCGACCACCACCGCTTCGGGAAAGACGGATTGTGATTTTACGTTCGGCTTATTTAAGCCTCAGTCCGCATGAAGTCCTTTATTCTCCAGGTCTCATCTTTCGTCGTGGCATCTATGCAGAAGAAGCAGGCGGACTCCATCGAGGGCGGCGGTGGCTTGTGGGCTTTGGCGGCCCAGCCACGGATCTTCGCCGTCGTCTTCGGCGCCTTGGCGGGCTCAATCAGTCCGGTTCAGGCGGAAACAGCGGCCAACTTTCGCATTCTGCCCTCTGCGGAAGCCATCCTGCAAGACCACTGCATCTCCTGCCACGGTGAGGACAGCCAGAAAGGTGACGTGCGCCTGGACCAACTCGGCTCGCTGCCGCCCGGTGAGCGACTTGCCATGCTCAACCGGATGCAGGAGCAGGCTTTCTTTGGCCAGATGCCGCCAAAGGAGCGCAAATCGCAGCCCACGGAGGCGCAGCGGAAAGAACTGCTGGCGTGGATGAGTGGTGAGTTGCGTGCTCACAATGCCTCGACGCTGGAGGACAAGCTGCGCCTGCCCGCCTACGGAAACCATGTGGATCACGACAAGCTCTTCAGCGGGGAGATCACGGAACCGGGCTTCACGCCCGCACGGCGCTGGTTGGTGAGTCCGCAGATTTTCACGCAGCGGGCGAATGATGTTTTCGGCCCGATGGTGTTTGGCAGGCCGGCGGCGCTTTACGGAGTGACCAACCCTGTGGTGCTTCCCGATGCTTCGGGGGTGAAGTATTACGACAATCAGTCTCTGGATGGTGGCAAGCTGCTGGTGATGCTGACCAACGCCGAGTGGATCTCCCAAAAGCAGCTTCTCGGCCCGCGGGTGAAAAGCGGCGAGATCAAACCCGATGCCCTCGGCAATCCGCAGGACCGCTGGATTCCAAAGACCTGTCCACCGGCGTTTGAGGCGATCGTGCTGAAAACCTCCGCGCCGACGGATCAGGAGATCGCCGAGGCTGTCCGCGCGCAGTTTGCCTGCGTGCTGCGGCGCGAGCCTGATGCCGCCGAACTGGCCAAATACGCAAGGCTCACGCGCGATGCCATCGCGGTCGGCGGCAATGCGGAGGGGTTGCGTCAGATGCTGCTGACAGTGCTGCTGGAGTCCGAGTTTTTATACCGGCTCGAGTTCGGTTCCGGGCCGACGGACCGCTTTGGCCGAAAAATGCTCGCGCCGCGCGAGGGCGCCTATGCGATTTCTTATGCGCTGGGAGACCGCGGACCGGATGCGAAGCTGTTGGAAGCCGCCGCGCAGGGACGCCTGAGCACCCGCGAGGATTACAGACGTGAAGTGCTGCGACTGCTGGACGACAAGACTTATTTCCAGGGCGAGATCGATCCCGGCCTCACGGGAAAAAACATGAAGGCGCATGTCACCTCCCATCCGCGCATCGTGCGCTTCTTTCGCGACTTTTTCGGCTATCCGATGGCGACGCGCGTTTTCAAGGACCCCGAGCGCACCAACAACATTTACCAAAACCCCGACCGCGGCACGGCGGGCACGCCAGGCTTCCTGGTGAATGAGGCGGACCGGGTGGTGGATCACGTTTTGCAAAAGGATCGCGATGTTTTTGCCACGCTGCTGACCACGGAGGAGTTCTTCGTCTATCACAACCGAACCCCTGCGGAAGGGCGTCAGATCATCGCAGATTGGAAAAAGGTTTGGGACGCCTTGAAGGGCACAGATTGGAGGAAAGAACCGGACCGGATCATCGCGGAGAACGCCGCGCTGCTCAGTTCCAGCAAGCATGTGCAGATTCCAAAAGGCCAGCACCAGAAGCGCGAGTTTCTGCGCCACATGTATTTTTTCAGCGACTACTTCGAAAAGGGCCGCACACCCTTCACCACCATTTCGACCGCGCACGGGTATTACTACAACCACTCGCCCTTTTACAACCTGCCGCCGACACCGCTGCGCGGCCGTTATGAAAATGTGATGAATCCAAGATTCAAAGGGCTGGATGATGCGGAGTTCTGGGATTACCCGCTCGAGCAGCCGTTCAAGATCGCCAATCGCAAAGGCATCCTCACGCATCCCGCCTGGCTCATTGCCCACTCGCTGAACACGGAGAATGATCCCGTGCGGCGCGGACGCTGGGTGCGAGAGAAACTCCTCGCCGGACGTGTGCCCGATGTTCCCATCACCGTGGACGCAGTCGTGCCCGAGGATCATCACAAGACGCTGCGCCAGCGCCTCGATGCCGTGACCTCCTCCCAGCAGTGCATCAAGTGCCATCAGCACATGAACCCGCTCGGCCTGCCCTTCGAGCTGTTTGATGACTTTGGCCGCCACCGCACACAGGAGCCGCTGGAGCATCCCGAAAACCTCATCAGCAAGCCCGGAGCAGCGCTTGCCTACAAAACGCTGCCGGTAAACGCAAAGGGCGTGCTCGACAGCACCGGCGTTCCCGCGCTCGACGGCGAGGTCAGCGATGCCTTCGACATGATCGACCGACTCGCCAAATCACCACGAGTGCGGCAGTCCTTCATCCGCCATGCGTTTCGGTTCTACCTCGGCCGCAATGAGATGCTCTCCGACTCCAAAACGCTGATCGACGCCGATCATGCCTACACCGACAGTGGCGGCAGCTTCAAAGCCGTCATCGTCTCGCTGCTCACGTCCGACTCGTTTCTGTATCGCAAATAGACCACGCCACCGCCATGCAACACCGCCGCGACTTCATCAAACACGCCTTTCTCTCGCTGGGAGGGCTTTCACTGCCCGGCTTCATGCCCGCACTTGCCGCATCGCAGTCCCGCGGCGCCGAGCCGATGCGTTTCATCTTCATGCACCGCGGCAACGGGCTTTTCCCCAAGGTCTGCGTGCCGCCGAGCCTCAGCGCCGCCGAGAAAGACAAAGAAAAGCGCAACGAGGCCTTCGAGGTCGATTTGCAGAAACATGCGCTGCCCGAATGGATGGGGCCGCTGGAGGCGCACAAAAAGAACCTCACCATAATCCAGGGGCTCTCGGGGAAAATGTGCACGACGGGCCACCACTCGTGGTGCTCCTCCCTCGGTGTCTATAAGGCCAATGAGCGGCCCAGCTCCATCAAATGGGCTACCGTGGACTTCGAGCTGGCGCGGATGTTTCCCTCACCTCTGGAGCACATCGAGCTGGCTTGTTTCCCCACCGGCGGCGGCAATGCGCGCGGCAGTCTCGACGGCATCGCGCAGGGTTTTTCGGCCCGCGGCCCGCAGCAGCCGAATTATGCCTTCGGCTCTCCCAAGATCGCCGTGGATGAGATTTTCAAATCTGTCGCCTCCGACAAAAACAGCCAGATCCAGTATCAGCTCCAGCGCAAGGTGCTGGAGTTCGTCGCGGGCCACGAGACCGAGCTGGCCCGCCACCTCGCGGGCATCGAGCAGCGCAAGGTCAGCGCCTACGCCGGAGCCATCGACGACATCCGCGAGCGCGACCGGAAGATCGACCTCATGGCAGACACGGTCAGCCGCCACGTCCCGAAGCTCGAAAGCAAATACCTCGCCGCCAACATGACCACGCTCGACCGGCAGCTCGGCCATGCCGAGGTGCTGCTCGCCTCCTTGATCTCCGGCCTCACCAATGTCGTGTCCTTCACGGTAGATGAACTCGGCCACAACTACACCGGCATCCCCGGCATCGAAGGCGAAAGCGTGAACATGCACGATGTCGGGCACGGCAAAGTCATCGGCGGACTCGCGGCGGAGGAAATCCGCCGCCGCACCGAGCAGCATCACATGGTCGTCATGGACAAGATCGCCACGCGGCTGAAAAGCGTGCCTGAGGGCGCTGGCACCATGTTCGACAACACGATGATCCTCTATTTCCCCAACAGCGGCGAAACGCACCACAGCCACGGCACGGAATTCCCCTTCGTCGTCCTCTCCGGCTCGAACTGCAAACTCACGCTCGGCAACCGCTACCTGCGGCTGCCATACTGGGGAAATGAAGGCCACAAAACCCTCGGCAACTTCTACACCAGCATCCTCAACGCCCACGGCAACCCCATCAAACACTTCGGCGACCCGGACCCAGCGCTCAAAATCGATCAACTCGGTCCCATTGCCGATTTCATGTCGTGATACGCGCACGCATCCCCTTCCTCTTCTGCTTTGCCTTCGCCGCGTTGCTCCGCGCAGAGGAACCGCCCGCCATCATCGACTGCCACGTCCATCTGTGGGACTTTGCGCGTCCGGCGGGGCTCAGTTGGATCAAGCCGGACAACAAAACCCTCCGCCGCTCCTTTCTCCCCAAAGACCACGAGCCAATCGCCGCCGCAAACCACGTCAGCGGCATCATCGTCATCCAGGCCGGTCAGAGCCTGCCTGACAATCAGTGGAATCTCGACATCACCGCCCACAACCCGCGGCTCTACCGCGGCATCGTCGGCAACCTCTCCGAAGTCATCGGCACGCCAGCGTTTCAGCCGCTCTTTGAGACGCTGTGCAAAGACCCGCGCTACGTCGGCTACCGCCTCTCCGGGCGGTATCAGGAAAAGCTCACGGAGGCCTTCTTCGACGACCTGCGTCTCACCGCGAAAAAAGGCCGGACCGTCGATTTTCTCCTCGGCGGCTACAGCCTCGCTGAAGTCGCCGAAATCGCCCGCCGCATGCCCGAGCTGCGCATCATCCTCGACCACCTCGGCGGCGTGAAGCTCGACGGCAAGCCGCTCGCCGCTGATTGGATCGCGAATTTTCGCGCTGTCGCCCGCGAGCCCAACATCCACTGCAAAGTCTCCGCCCTGTTTGGCCGCTGGGAAAAGCAGCCCGCCACGCAAGACCTCGCCGCCTATCAAGAAGTGCTCGACCTCGCCTTCGAGTACTTTGGGGAAGACCGCCTGATCTTCGGCAGCGACTGGCCCGTGACCGAGCAAACCGCCGGCTACGCCTCCGTGCTCCGCCTCACCCGCGCCTACTTCGACAGCAAAGGCCCCGATGTCTCCGCCAAGCTCTTCCATCAAAATGCAGAAGCCTTTTACCGTCCGCCGACGCCCAAGTGAAGGTGACGAACCCTGCTGTTTCGTTCGTTCCGCTGCCAACCGCAGTGTGCCGATTTCTCCCCGCCCGCAGGCCATTCGGGTCAAGACATCGGCATCGCCCTGCATCATGGCTGACACCGTGAAATACCGTGTTCTCCTCTGCATCCTGCCCTTCGCCACACTGTTCATGCACGCGACCGCTTTCTGCGCTGATCCCGATTTCATCTCCCTGCGTGAGAAAGCCGAAAAGGGCGATGCCGCCGCCCAGCTCTCTCTCGCCATCGCGCTGCGAGATGGAAAGGGCATCGCGAAAAACGACGCCGAGGCCATGAAATGGGCGCACAAGGCTGCGGACCAAGGAAATGCCGATGCGCAGGATTTTGTCGGCTTTGCCTACCTGCGTGGCGCGGTGGTGAAACGGAATACCGCGCTCGCTTTCGCCTACTTCAAAGAAGCGGCGGATGAATCGGCTCAGGCGGCCTTCAATCTCGGTCAGTGCTACTTCGGCGCGCAAGGCACGCCGCAGGATTGTGCGAAAGGCATCGAATGCTGGGAGAAAGCCGCGGCGAGAGGTCATGGACGCGCCGCCGCTGCCGCCGCGATGGCTTATCACGCGGGCGAGGGCATCCCGCGTGATGCGAAAAAAGCACGCCAACTCGCTGAACGTGCCGCTGAGCTCGGCAATGCGGGTGGACTCGTGTTTCTCGGTGAGTTGCAGTTTCAATCGGGCGACATCGACGCCGCAAAAGCGAACTGGACGAAAGCGTCGAAACTCCAACCCACCACCGCCACGGGTCATCCCGCGCAACCTTCCGACAACGCCTCCGCGCAGCAAGGCGCGGACCTCTTGAAGCTCATCGAATATCGCCAGCGCAAGAGCGAGCCTGGCACGTTCGCCTTCGTTCAGATGCCGCACATTCTCCAGGGCTACAACAACTGCGGCAGCACCGCTTGCGCGACGTTTGCGCGCTTCCAGGGCAGCGACATCTGCGGCTGGGACTTCAAAAAACTCTGCCCCTCGCCTCTCGGCACCGGCACCGACTGGTGGCACCTGCTCGATGCCTCCGCGAAGATCGGCCAGAAGTGGAAACTCGTCACCTACACCCCCGATGACGACGGTTTCGAAAAAGCCACCGCCATGCTGAAGAGCGAACTCGACGCCGGGCGGCCTGTGGTGGTCGATTTCAAATACATCGGCCCGCAATACGCCGGAGGCTTCGCCGGTCACACGCTCAGCGTCTGTGGCTACATCGCGAAAGACGACCTCTACATCCTCTGCAACCCCGCCGTCGTCACCCCCGGCCTCCAGCTCATCACCGCCGCCGATTTGAAGAACTTCTGGCGCTCCAACTACTACGGCTCCAAGGCCAAGGGCGTGCTCTCGCGGCCCGCGTTTGTCATCGTCACCCCATGAAGACTTGGCTTCTGCTTCTTTCGTCATTCGCCATTTTGCATTCGTCATTTTCGGCGCAGCCGAACGTCCTCTTCATCGCGCTGGATGACCTGAATGACTGGATCGGCTGCCTCGGCGGGCATCCGCAGACGAAGACGCCGAATCTCGACCGACTCGCGGCGAGCGGCGTGTTGTTCCGAAATGCCTACACGGCGGCGGCTTCGTGCAATCCTTCGCGGACGGCGATCTTCAGCGGCCTGCCGCCGCATCGCTCCGGGCTTTATCACAACCTGCAAAAAATGCGCGAGGTGATGCCGGAGGCGGAGCTGCTGCCGCGCTACTTTTCCAATCATGGCTACTGGAGCGCGGGCTCGGGCAAGATGCTGCACTACATCATCGATCCGCCGTCGTGGGATGATTACTTTCCGGCCAAAGCGAAGGACAATCCCTTTCCGCACACGTTTTACCCCGAGAAACGGCCCGTGAATCTGCCGCGGGCCGGCGACTGGCAATACGTCGATACCGACTGGGCCGCGCTGGATGTCACGGATGAGCAGTTTGGCGGCGATTGGGCCGTGACGAAGTGGATTGGCGAGCAACTCCAGCGCCAGCACGACAAGCCCTTCTTCCTCGCCTGCGGCATCTACCGGCCGCATGAGCCGTGGTTTGTGCCAAAGCAGTATTTCGAGCCCTTCCCGCTCGAAAGCATCCAGCTTCCGCCCGGCTACAAGGCGGATGATCTCGACGATTTGCCGCCCGCAGGACAGCGACTCGCGCGGAATCGCTACTTTGCGCACATTCAAAAGCACGAGCAGTGGAAAAAGGGCATCCAGGCCTATCTCGCGTCGATTCACTTTGCGGATGCGATGCTGGGTCGTGTGCTCGATGCGCTCGAAACGAGCCCGCAGCGCGACAACACGATCGTCGTGCTCTGGAGCGATCACGGCTGGCATCTCGGCGAGAAGGAGCATTGGCAAAAGTTCACCGGCTGGCGTGTCTGCGCCCGCGTGCCGCTCATGATCCGCGTGCCGAAAGGCGCACCCGGTTTGCCCGAAGGCACCACGCCCGGCAGCGTGTGTGATCGCCCCGTGAGCCTCGTCGATTTGTTCGGCACGCTCACCGATCTGTGCGGCCTGCCGCCGAAAGCGGACATCGACAGCCGCAGCCTCGCGCCGCTCTTGCGCCATCCACAGGCCGAATGGCCGCACGCGGCCCTCACCCATCTCGACAAGCCCGAGAACTACGCCCTCAGCACCCAGCGCTGGCGATACATTCACTACACTGGCGACGAAGAAGAGCTCTACGACCTCGAAACCGATCCCCACGAATGGACCAACCTCGCCACCAAGCCCAAGCATGCTAACAAGCTCGCTGAGATGCGTTTGCTTGCTCCCAAGAACATCGCGCCTGTCCACAAATCGAAACCATGAAACACATCCTCGCCTTACTCCTCATCACGGCACCGCTCCAGGCGGCACCACTGAAGGTCTTCATCCTTGCCGGCCAGTCCAACATGGAGGGGCATGCGAAGATCGAGACCTTTGACTACATCGGCGACGATCCGGCGACTGCGCCGCTTTTGAAGATGATGCGTGGCGATGACGGCCAGCCGCGTGTGTGCGATCACACTTGGATATCCTACTTCACCGGCAAATACGACGGCAGCGCGAATGGCGAAGGCACTGGTAAACTCACGGCGGGTTATGGCGCACGCGATGAAGCAACGAAGTCGAATGGCAAAATCGGCCCGGAGTTCACCTTTGGCCTCACGATGGATGCGGCGCTGAAGGAGCCGGTGCTTATCATCAAGACCGCGTGGGGTGGTCGGAGCCTGAACACGGAGTTTCGTCCACCGAGCGCGGGGCCGTATGAACTCAACGACTACCAAAAGAAGCTCTACTACGGCCCGCCCGGCCATGGCGTGCCGAAGGACATGAACGAATGGCTCACGGAGAAGAAACGCGAAACCGGCCGCTTCTACCGCTACATGGTCGAGCATGTGAAACACGTGCTCGCCGATCCAAAACGCGTCTGCCCCG
>Ga0315900_10006848_pt1 | contig 15122 bp, 4 predicted proteins | sample LakEriMetagenome_FD_203521 | JGI IMG/M metagenome (GOLD analysis project Ga0315900, IMG submission 203521) | Freshwater fungal communities from buoy surface, Lake Erie, Ohio, United States - Buoy 12 MA114 | ecosystem: Environmental > Aquatic > Freshwater > Lake > Lake biofilm | place: USA: Lake...
GCACCGTCCAATATTCGGAGGTCCTGGTTCCGGGCCAGCCCGCCGTGACGGGCAACTGGACCTTTACTGCGGCTGCCAATGGGGCCCTGACGTTCACGCCCGTTGGCACGGTCGATCCGCTCCTGAAGTCCCCGGCCACGGGCTCGGTCACGGTGCAGGGGGGGATCGCGATCACCTGGAGCGCCAACGTCACGATCACGGGAGTGCCTGCCAATCCCACGCTCGCGCAGGTGGCCTACTCGGTCGTGCCCGACCGCAACGCCGTGACCACGGATCGTGTCGATGCCCTCGCCTGGCGGCGGCAAGCCGGCAACGCGCCGGTGTTCGATGGGCTCTTCTATTCGGTTCGCGACGAGGATGCAGCGGGCAACGAGACGGGCGTGTCGCGGCTCTATCGCGCCCGTACGGCCACCGGCGACGCCACGGCCGGTGGGGTCTACGGCCGCGTCGGCACGGGTAACAGCGTCATTCAAACCGCCGGCAACGACCTCGGTCTGACGACCGGCATGGCGTTCCTGGGGAGCACGCTCTACGGCGTGGACGACGGTGGCCACCTGTTCACAATCGACCCGGATACCGCTGTGGCGACGCTGATCGGCCCGATTTCCGGCAATCCCGATTTCCAGGGGCTGGCAGTCGGCCCTCAGAACGTGGCCGGCGGCCCGAGCAGCCAGCCCGGCTATTTCGCCGACAAACTCTTCGCCATCGACCGCAGCGGCACCATGTGGTGCTTCGATACGGCGGGCACGCTGATCCCGGCCTTCAACGGTGGCACCAGCCCGACGCGGTGGGTGGGTCACGTGGACGACGACGGCAACCCGGTCGCGGGCAACTTCACGGGGCTCGCCTTCTCGCCCATCGACATCAACCTGTGGCGGGCGACGACCGTCCGCGGTGCCGAGGCGGGCCATGGCGTGACCGTGGCCCTGGACAACACGCGGGATGCCGGTAGGACGGTCGTCAAGGGCAGCACCATCACCGAGCAGGTTGGCCACGTCAGCGTCTACTACGGTTTCGACGTCAGCGGGGGCGTGGCCGCCGATGGCACGTCACTGTCGCACCTGGGCGTCGTGTCGCAGACCTGGGCCGGTGATCTGGCAAGCAACATCGGCACGTCGATCGCCAACCTGCCCTTGCCGAGCACGGTTCTGTCGGATACCGGGGCCGCGACGTTCAACGGTTCGGCGTTCGTCTCCGTGACCTCGACCAACCAATTGGGCCTGGGAATGACCGTCTCGGGGCCGGGGATTCCGGATGGGGCGACGATCGCGGGGATCGGCACCGACTTGTTCGGCAACCCGCTCATCGAGTTGTCGGAGGCGGCGACCGCCTCGGCCGGACCGGTAACACTGCAGTTCACGGGTCGCGCGCAGACGATCAACATGCTTCCGTTCAGCCTGGCCGGCTATACCTACCAGGACAAGCCGACGCTGTACTTCAACTACCGCATCGAGTCCGGGGCGGGCAGCACGGAAGTGCAACTCTCCACCGACTCTGGCGACTCGTGGATCACCATCGCCACCAACAGCCACGCGCGGTCCAACCTCGATCAGGCGGACAAGACCCTGCCGGCCTTCCCCTCGGTGTCGTCGCGGATCGGTCAGCAGCCGAACCAATTGGTGCAGGAACTGTTCGAGAACACGGGCTGGCGGCAGGCGCGGGTCGATCTCGGCGAGTTCGCCAACGAGGCGAACATCCGCCTGCGGGTCAATTTTGCGCCGAGTCCGAACGCGTCCGGCAAGGCCGAAGGCATCTACCTCGACGACTTCATCGTCGGCTTCGCCGAGCGGGGTGAGGTGGTGACGGGGGCCAATGCCGGCCAGACGGGCTTCTTCGGCATCGGCACGCCCGTGTCGTTCACGACGCCGCAGCAAAATCTCCAGGGGCCCTACCAGTTGGAGATCCGCCGCGGCACGGAGTTCGGAAAACTGACGGCCACGGACTCGTCGGCGGTGCAGATCCAGCCTGTTGACATGATCGACACGCAGGCCGCATTGGTCCGCGGCGTGGCGAACCTGTCTCCCTCGGAGTTCGTGAATCCGGGCTCCCAGCTTCGCGGCGACGACAACCAGCCCCGCGAGCAGGGGCAGTTCATCATCGAGAGCAATGCGATCACCGCGGCATCGACCTACGGGATCCGCATCGACGCCGCCGCTCGCGAGGCGGGCACGAACGCGCCGCTGCCGGGCGCCGTGCGAAACCTGCCGGTGCTCAATGCCAACCGCCTCGTGCCGGGCGTGGCGGTGATGAACAACATCGTCTCCACCAGCGGCCAGGCCGGGATCCTCTTCAGCGGCGACCCCAACTCGGGTGCCGGCGCGACGGCGGCCGTGCCCTTCGGACGGATCGTGAATAACACGATCTACGGCGGCACGACGTCCCAGGGTGTGGGTGTCGACGTGCGTGACAACGCGGGGCCGACGATTCTCAACAACGTGTTCGCCAACCTGGCGACGGGCGTCGCCGTCGATGCGTCTTCCGTAGGTCGCACCGTGGTCGGGGCGTCGGCCTTCTTCGAGACGGCGACGCAGGTCTCCGGCGTCGCGTCGGACCGGCCGATCGTGCTCACGGGCAACCCGTTCGTGAACGCCGCGGGCGGCAACTTCTATCCGGTGGCCGGGACGCCCGTGATCGACAGTTCGCTCGACGCGCTCCAGGAGCGGAGCGACTACGCGGCCGTGATCTCGCCGCTCGGCATCCCAGTGTCGCCGATCATCGCGCCGGCCCGCGACCTCTACGGCCAGCTCCGCAGCGACGACCCGGGCCAGGCGAGCGCTCCCGGCCTCGGGGCCGCGGTGTTCAAGGATCGCGGGGCCGTGGACCGGGTTGATTTCACGCAGCCGTGGATCACGCTGGCGGGACCGCTCGACCAGTCGCAGGCGGCACCGATCGACCGCGATTCGCGGCTCCACTGGGTGCGGCTGGAGCGGGCCGATGCCACGGCCGTGACGCGGTTCGTGCTCCAGTTCAACGACGTCGGCGTCGGCCTCGACAAGAGCACGGTCGTGAAGGAGGCCTTCAAGGTCGTCCGGGACGGCACGGTGACGCTCGTCGAGGGGGTCGACTACCTGTTCCGCTTCCTCGAGACGAGCAACCAGGTCGTGCTCGAGTCGGCGTCTGTGTTCCCGCTCGGCGAGTACTTGATCACCGCCACCAGCCGCGCCTCTGCGCCGGGCACCGCCGGGTGGCTGACGGATCTGGCGAACAACACGATCCTGCCCAACGAGACCGACGGGGCGACGCTGTTCCGCGTCACGCTGGTGGACGTTCCCGGCGCTCCGCTGGCACTGACCGGCGTGGCCGGTGACCGGCAGGTCGTGCTCAACTGGCAGCCACCGGCGACCGGCATTGTCGGCATCGTCGACTACGTCGTCGAATCGAGCACCGACGGCGGAAGCACGTGGACGGTGTACGCGGACGGTGTCTCCACGGTGACGACTGCCACGGTGACGGGCCTGACCAACGGCACGACGTATCGCTTCCGCGTCTCGGCGGTGAACGCGACAGGTGTTGGTGTGCCGTCGGCCGTTTCGGCACCGTTGACGCCGTCGGCCCCGGCGGCGGCCCCGACCGGTCTCGTCGGCGTGCCTGGCAACGCGCAGGTGGCCCTCTCGTGGACGGCCCCGGCCGACACGGGCGGGTCGCCGCTGGCGGACTACCTCGTGCAGTACCGCGTGAACGTCGCCGGTTCGTCGTGGATCACGTTCGCCGACGGCACGTCCACATCGACCGCGACGACGGTCACCGGCCTCGTCAACGGCACCGCGTACGTGTTCCGGGTGGCGGCGGTGAATGCAGCCGCGGCCGGGAGTTTCTCGGCCGAGTCGGCGCCGGTCACACCGCGGACGGTGCCTGGCGTGCCGACCGGTCTGGTGGGGCTGCCGGGCGACACGGCGGTGACGCTGAATTGGTCGGCTCCGGCGAGCGATGGCGGGGCTGCGATCAGTGATTACGTGGTGGAGTATCGGCTGAACGTGGCCGGCTCGCCTTGGACGACGTTCACCGACGGCGTGTCGGCGGCGAACTCCGCGACCGTCACGGGCCTGACCAACGGCACGGCGTACGTGTTCCGCGTCACGGCGGTGAACTCCGTCGGGGCGGGGACGGCGACGGCCGAGTCGGCACCGGTCACGCCGCTGGCGAGCGCGTCGGCGCCGATCGGCCTGACCGGGACCGCGGGTAACCAGCAGGTCGCCCTGACATGGGGAGTGCCGGTGACCAACGGCGGTTCCGCGATCACGGATTACCTGGTGCAGTATCGCGTCAACACGGTCGGCTCGTCGTGGACGACGTTCAACGACGGCACCTCTGTGGCACTCGCAGCGACCGTGACGGGGCTGACCAACGGGACCGTCTACGTGTTCCGTGTGGCGGCGGTCACGGGGGCTGGCGTCGGGGCCTACTCGACCGAGTCGGCTCCGTTCACGCCCTTCACTGCCCCGACTGCACCGACGGCCGTGACCGGTGTGGGCGGCGATCGGCAGGTGGTGTTGTCGTGGACGGCGCCGGCCTCCGATGGCGGCCTGCCGATCAAGGACTACGTGATCAGCTACACGAGCGACGGCACGAACTACACCGTCTTCAACGACGGGGTCTCGGCAGCGACCACCGCCACGGTCACGGGCCTTACCAACGGAACCCCGTATGCCTTCCGTGTGGCCGCCGTGAACACGGGCGACCGCACCGGTCCGAACGGTCAGTCCGGCCAAGTCAGGCCGTTCGTGCTCGTCGCGGCCCCGACCGGTCTCGTGGCGGTCGGCCAGAGCGGCCAGGTGGCGTTGTCGTGGGCGGCACCGGCCGGTGCCGTGGGCATCCGTGACTACGTCGTCCAATACCGGGTCGATACGCCCGACGCCGCGTGGCAGACCTTCGCCGATGCTGTCACGACGACGACCGGAGCGGTCGTGACCGGTCTGACCAACGGCACCCGGTACGCGTTCCGCGTGGCCGCCGTCTCGACCGAAGGCCCCGGCATCTACTCGAGCCCGGCGGTCGCCACCCCGGTTTCCGCACCTGCGGTGGCACCGACGGCAGTCCGCGGTTTGGGCCGGTCCGGCCGGATCACGCTGCTCTGGAATCCGCCGGCCGCGAGCCCCATCGGACCGGTCACTCGGTACGTGATCCAGTACCGGACCAACACGGCCGGTTCGGTGTGGAGGACGCTGGCGATCCAGCCGACTGCGACGTCGGTCGTGATCACCGGGCTGACGAACCGCCTGGGCTATTTCTTCCGTGTCGCCGGCGCCAACGGCGCCGGCATCGGGCCTTGGTCGGCTCCGTCGGCCCGGATTCGGCCCTTCTGACCGGGGCGGGCGATCGGCGGTGGCTTGGCCGCTCGGGCCACCACCGCCGGCCGCGCGGCACAGGCGGTCGCCCGCCCATCTTGCCATGGTGTGCCTGCCCGCACCCGCAATCTTTCCCATCCGCCGCCGCTTGCCGGACCGCCCCCGTTTGGGCAGGCGGTATTCGGTGATTCACGGTAACGGCCGGCACGACCCGCAGTCGAAAACATGGGCGACAACTGTTTCCTGTGAGGGTCTTGCCACGATGAACCGTCGTCCGAATCGCGCGGGTTGTTCCGGAAAGACTGGTCGGGGGGGGATGGCGGGACGCGCCCGCCTCCTCGCCGGGCCGAGGCAGTCGTTGGCATGGTTCGCGGCCGCGCTGCTCGTGGCCGCGGCCCAGGTCCGGGCGGAACCATTCGATGGGATGCCGCCGCGATCGGAACCGGTCACGTCCGGGCCGGAGATGCACTCGATCCTGGCGCCGGCGGCGGACGAGGATGACGCGTTCGGCTGGTCCTCGGGAACCGGGGTCGGCGGTTCGTTCAGCGGGGCTGACGGCTCCGCCCCGGCGGACGGATTGCTGATCACCGACAGCTGCATCGATGGCTCGAGTTGCGCCACGTGCGGTGGCAATGGCTGCGGCGCCTGCTGCCCCGACCCTGGGATGTGCGACAAGCCCGGGATCTGCAATCGGCTCTTTGGCCACGCCTGCCCGCGGTGGGTCGTGCAGATCGACGCCCTCATGCTCTGGCAGGGCAACATCGCCAGTCGCCCGCTGTTCGCGGCCGTCGACCCGACGACAGCCGTGGTCGGCCCGACGCTGCTCGACGCCAATCAGGCCCAGACGGTGATGGCCGCCGGACCGAGGGTGGGGCTGTTCCTCAACCTCGACGAGATCTACGCGATCGAAGGCAACTACTTTCAAGTCCGGCCCTTCAACGGCGAGGCTCTGGTGCCGCCGGGGAACACGCTCATCGAACAGAATCTGGCCGGCTTCAGCGACGAAGGCTTCGACGGCGCCCAGGTGCTCACCAATGGGGCGATTCAGAGTGCGGAACTCAACTGGCGACGCCGCGAATGCTGGTGCCCAGTGACGTGGCTGGCCGGCTTTCGCTGGGTGCAGTGGAACCAGCAGATGCGGATCATCGAGCACCTCGACGGCAGCCCCTATAGCAGCTTCACCACGGAGACCGGCAACGATCTGTATGGCGGCCAAGGGGGCATGGAAATCGGCCTCTGGAACGCTGGCGGACCGTTCACGGTGACCGGAGTCGGCAAGGCGGGCGTCTTTTACAACTCGGCCTACCAGCGGTCGGCCTACCAGGATCCGGGGTACGCGAACTCGGCGGCCGCCGTCGCGGACCAGACCGCCTTCTTCGGGGAGGTGGGCGTCAACGGCAGTCTGAAGCTCACCGACTGGCTCGCCTGGCGACTGGGCTACGTGCTCTTCTGGATCAACGGGGTGGCGGTGCCCGCCGACCAGTTGTCCACGACGAACCTCAACGAGGCGACTCCCCCGGTCGGGGCCACGATCAACACGAACGGGAGCGTGCTCCTGCACGGCGTGACGACCGGGTTGGAGGCCCGCTGGTAGGCAACGCCGCCGCGCCGAACGCCTCCAGGGCCTCGCCCGTGTGGCTGCGCAGCAGGTCGCCGGTCCCATCACCGGCCTCCTGCTGCCGCCAGCGGCGGGCGTGGATCACGAGATCCTCCGGCGGGCCTTCGGCCACGATCCGCCCGCCGCCGGCGCCCGCCTCGGGGCCCATGTCGAGCACCCAGTCGGCCGCCTGGATGACTTCCAGGTTGTGCTCGACCACGAGCACCGTGTTGCCCGCATCCACGAGCCGCTCGAGCACGTGGAGGAGCTTCTCGATGTCGGCGAAGTGCAGGCCCGTCGTCGGCTCGTCGAGGATGTAGAGGGTGCTGCCGGTGCCGGGCTTGGCGAGCTCGCGGGACAGCTTCACCCGCTGCGCCTCGCCGCCGGAGAGTTGCGGGGCCGGCTGGCCGAGCGTCACGTAGCCGAGGCCGACGTCCACGAGCGTGGACAGGATCCGGGCGATCGGCGGCACCGGCGCGAAGAACGCCGCCGCGTCGGCCACGCTCATCTCGAGCACGTCGGCGATGCTCTTGCCGTGCCACTTGGCGTGCAGCGTCTCGGCGGAGTAGCGGCGGCCCTTGCAGGCCTCGCACTCCACCCACACGTCCGGCAGGAAGTGCATCTCCACCCGCCGTTGCCCGAGCCCCTCGCAGGCCTCGCAGCGGCCGCCGGCGACGTTGAAGGAGAAGGTCCGCGGCGTGAACCCGCGGGTCCGCGACTCGGGCACCTTGGCATACAGCTGGCGGATATGGTCGAAGACTCCGGTGTAGGTCGCCGGCGTGGAGCCCGGTGTCGAGCCGATCGCCTCCTGGTCCACGAGGATCACCCGGTCGATCGCCTCGAGTCCCTTCACGGCCGTGTGTCGGCCCGGCTGCTCGCGGGCCGCGTGCAGCCGCCGCGCTGCCGCCCGCCACAGCACCTCGAGCACCAGCGACGTCTTGCCGCTGCCGCTGGGGCCGGTGACCGCCGCTAGCACGCCCAGCGGAAACCGCGCGTCGAGGTCGCGCAGGGTGCGGTGGGCGATGCCGCGGACCTCGATCCAGCCGGCGGGCTCGCGGCGGCCCCGCTCCCGCTTCCGCGCGAGCACCGCGTCGCAGGCCTTCTTGTCCGTCAGATACGGGCCCGTCACGCTTCGCTTCATGCCGGCGAGCTGGGCGGGTGGGCCGTGGGCCACGATCGTGCCGCCGTCGCGGCCGCTGCCGGGGCCGAAATCGACCGCCTCGTCGGCTGCCGCCACCACGTCGCGGTCGTGCTCGACCACCACCACCGTGTTGCCGAGGTCGCGGAGCTTGCCCAAGGCCGCGACGAGCCGGTGCGTGTCGCGCGGGTGGAGGCCGATCGTCGGCTCGTCGAGCACGTAGAGCACGCCGGTCAGGCCGCTGCCCACCTGCGCCGCCAGGCGGATCCGCTGCAGTTCGCCGCCGGACAGGCTCCCCGCCGGCCGGGCGAGGTCGAGGTAGTCGAGCCCGACGTCGACGAGGAACGCCACCCGATTGGTGAGCTCACGGAGCAGATCGCCGGCGATCCGCCGCTCGTCGGCGGCCGGCGTGATCGCCGCCAGTTCGCGCTGCAGCCGCCCCAACGGCATCCGGCACCAGACGTCGAGCGGCCGATCCCAGAGCGTGACGGCGGCCGCGACGTCGGCCAGCCGGCTGCCACCGCATTCGCTGCACGGCACCTCGTCCATCACCGCATCGACCTTGCCACGGAGTGCGGTGACGAGCCGGGCCGCCTCCTCGCACGCCGCCTCCAAGCCCTGGAACTGGAACGAGAACCACACCGGGATCGGAGACGACCCGGCGTCCCCGGGCTTCCGCCCGGAGCTTTTGGGAGAAGGAGGCGGCACCGCTCGTGTGGCGGGCAGCGGCACGTCGATCCACTTCTCGCCCGTGCCCTCGAAGAGCACCCGCTGCTGCAGGCCCGAGAGATCCGCCAGCGGCACGTCGAGCGGCAGTCCGGTCGCCTGACACAGCGCCTCGAGCATCATGCGGCCCACCTGCCGGCCGGCCGGCCCCTGGAGCGTGGGCCAGAGGTCGAGCGCGCCGGCGGCGAGCGAGAGCGCCGGGTCGCGGACGAGGGCCTTGCGGTCCACGCCGGTTCGGGTGCCGAGGCCGTCGCAACTCGGGCACCAGCCGAGCGGGCTGTTGAACGAGAACTGCCGCGGCTCCAGCGGCTTGAAGCCGCGGCCGCAGGACGGGCAGGCGAGCCGGCGGCTGTGCACCTCCACCGGCCAGTCGGGCTCGTCGGCGCCGTCCACGGCCCGGGCCACCAGCATCGTGCCGTTGCCCGCGGCGAAGGCGGCCTCGACGCTCTGCGCCAGCCGGCTGCGGTCGGCGGGGGAGGCGGTGACGCGGTCGATGACGATCTCGATCCGGCTCTTGCGCTTCCGATCGACGACGGGCTTGTCGTCGAGCCGCACCGTCCGGCCGTCGATCCGCACGCGCACGTGCCCGGCCGCCGCGAGCGACGCGAAGAGCGCCTCGGGAGTCTGACCCACCCGGAGCTCGGTCGGGGCGAGGAGCAGCAGCCGCGTGCCGGTGCCGTGCTCGAGGAGCCGCTCCACCGTCTGATCCACGCTTTGCGCCCCCACCGGCGTTCCGCAATCCGGGCAGTGCATCTTCCCCAGTCGCGCGGCCAGCACGCGGAAGTGGTCGTACATCTCGGTGAGCGTGCCGACGGTCGAACGCGGCGTGCCGGTGCCGCCGCGCTGTTCGATCGCCACCGCGGGCGCGAGCCCCTCGATCTTCTCGAACAGCGGCTTGGGCACCTGGCCGACGAACTGGCGGGCGTACGGCGAGAGGCTTTCAACGTAGCGCCGCTGGCCCTCGGCGTAGAGCGTGTCGAAGGCCAGCGAGGTCTTGCCGCTGCCGCTCGGGCCGCAGCACACCGTCATCGCCCCGCGCGGCACGTCGAGATCGACGTGCTTGAGGTTGTGCAGCGCCGCCCCGCGAATCGTGATCGCCGGCGGCCCGGGATCGCGGGACGACTTCGTCACCGTGGCGAGCATGGCATCGATCGCCGCCGCCGGGTCTGCGGCGGGCTTGCGGCGCACCGCCGGCTTGCGGGCCGGCCGCGACCCGGTGCTGCCCGCGGCCAGGATCGGCGCGAGAGCCCGGGCCGTGTGCGAGGCCTTCACCTTCGCGACCTGCTCGGGCGTGCCCGTGGCCACGATCCGCCCACCCCCCGCGCCGCCCTCCGGGCCGAGGTCGATGACCCAGTCGGCCCGCTTCACGACGTCGAGGTTGTGCTCCACGACGAGCACGGTGTTGCCGGCGTCCACGAGCCGCTCGAGCACGGCGAGCAGCTGGCGGACGTCGGCCATGTGCAGGCCCGTCGTCGGCTCGTCGAGGATGTAGAGCGTCTTGCCCGTGGATCGCTTGGCCAGTTCGCGCGAGAGCTTCACCCGCTGGGCCTCGCCACCGGACAGCGTGGGCGACGGCTGGCCGAGGTGCAGGTAGTCGAGGCCCACGTCGTGGAGCGTCTGCAGCTTGCGGGCGATGTCGGGGGCGTCGGCAAACAGCTCCAGCGCCTCGCCGATCTCCATGGTGAGCAGCTCGGCGACGTTCTTCCCTTTCCAGCGGACCTCCAGCGTGTCCTTCGCGAACCGGGCCCCGCCGCACACCTCGCAGGTCACCCACACGTCGGCGAGAAAGTCCATGTCGAGCCGCACCGAGCCGTTGCCCTCGCAGGCCTCGCAGCGGCCGCCGGCGACGTTGAAGCTGAAGCGGCCGGCCTTCCAGCCGCGTTTCTTCGCCTCGGGCAGCATCGTGAACAGCGCCCGGATGTCGTCCCAGACCTTCACGTACGTCGCCGGATTGCTGCGCGGCGTCCGCCCGATCGGCGACTGGTCGATGACGATCACCTTGTCGAGGGCGTCGGCCCCGTGGAGCGCGTCGAACGCGCCGGGGTTCGCCGCCTCGCTGCCCAGCCGCCGGCGGAGTTCGGGCTCGAGCACGTCGCCGACGAGCGAGCTCTTGCCGCTGCCCGACACGCCCGTCACGCACACCAGGAGCCCGAGCGGGATCTCGACGTCGACGTTGCAAAGGTTGTTGTGGCGAACCCCCGTGAGCGTGAGCGCAGGGCCCCGCGGCGGGCGGCGCTTCGCCGGCACGGAGATCTCGTCGCGGCCGGCGAGGAACGCCCCGGTGACGCTCCGCGGGCTGCGGGCCACGTCGTCCGGCGTGCCGGCCGCCACCACCTCGCCGCCGCGCTTGCCCGGCCCGGGCCCGAAGTCGACGACCCAGTCGGCGGCGCGGATCGTGTCTTCGTCGTGCTCGACCACGACGACCGTGTTGCCCTTGTCGCGCAGAGCCTCGAGGGCGCCGAGGAGCTTGACGTTGTCCCGCGGGTGAAGACCGATCGACGGCTCGTCGAGGACGTAGAGCACCCCGGAGAGACCGGAGCCGATCTGGGCGGCCAGCCGGATCCGCTGGCTCTCGCCGCCGGAGAGCGTGGGGGCCTTGCGGTCGAGGGCCAGGTAGCCGAGGCCCACCTGGTCGAGGAACGCGAGCCGGCCGTTGATCTCCTTCATCAGTTCGACGGCGATCACCCGCTGGGTGCCGTCGAGCGAGAGGTCGGCGAGGAACGCCCGGGCGTCGGCGATCGGCAGCGCGCACAGGGCGTCGAGGGACAGTGATCCATCGCGGCGGCTCGGGCCCGCGGAGAGCCAGCCCTTCGCGGCAGAGGTGATCCGCACGGCTCGGGCCTGGGGCGAGAGCCGGGCGCCGTGGCAGACGTGGCACGGCGTCACGCTCATCAGCTTTTCGAGCATCCGCCGCACGATGCCGCTCTTGGCGTTCCGCCAGCGGTTCGCGAGCAGGGCCCGAATGCCCTCGAACTTCGTCTTCGCGCCGCGCTCCGCCCGCCCGCGTCGCCAGGCGAGTTGGATCTCCTCCATTCCCGTGCCGTCGAGCCAGATCCGCTTCTGGGCCGCGGTCAGGTCCTGCCACGGCGTGTCGAGCAGCGTGCCGGATGGGAGCTTCTTCTTCGCCTCGGCATGCGCCGCGACGCCGGTGAACAGCCGCCGCATCCACCGGGGCATGTCGCGGAAGGTGCCGAGCACGCCAAGGGCGCCCTTGCGGAGCGTTTTGGCCGGCTCCGTGACGAGCTTGGCGGGGTCGATGCCGTAGATGTCGCCGAGGCCGTCGCAGGCCGGGCAGGCGCCCTGCGGGCTGTTGAAGCTGAAGAGCTGCGGTTCCGGCGTGTCGTAGCTCACGCCGCACGCCGTGCAGGCGTAGCGGCTGGAGAGCACGAGATCGGCCTCGTCTGCCCCGCGGCCTTTGGCAGCGACCGCGGGTGCCCGCGTGCCGTCCGGCGCGGCGTCGCGGGCCGGCTCGGCCGCCACGATCACCTGGCCGCCGCCGGTGCGAAGGGCGAGTTCCACGGCCTCGGCCAGCCGGCTACGCGTGGCCTCGGCGGGAACCAGCCTGTCCACGACGACGTCGATCGTGTGCTTGAGCTGCTTCTCGAGCGGGGGCGGATCCTCGACGCGGCACACGGCGCCATCGACGCGGGCCCGCGTGAACCCCTGCCGCACGAGATCCGTGAACAGGTCGCGATGTTCCCCTTTCGCCTCGCGGACCACCGGCGCGAGCACCATCACCGGCCGGCCCGCGCGGGCCGTGATGATCCGCTCCACGATCTGGTCGCGCGGCTGGGCCTCGAGCACGGCGTCGCACATCGGGCAATGGGCCGTGCCCACGCGGGCGTAGAGCACGCGGAGAAAGTCGTGGACCTCCGTCATCGTCGCCACGGTGGAGCGCGGGTTGGTGCCGGCCGACTTCTGCGCGATCGAGATGGCGGGCGACAGGCCCGTGACACTGTCCACGTCGGGACGAGGCAACTGGCCGAGGAACTGGCGGGCGAAGGTCGACAGGCTCTCGACGTATCGCCGCTGCCCCTCCGCGTAGAGCGTGTCGAAGGCGAGGCTCGACTTGCCCGATCCGCTCACGCCCGAGAGGCAGACCAGCCGGCCGCGCGGCAGGCCCACCGTCACGTCGCGGAGGTTGTGCTCGCGCGCACCTTTGACGACGATGGGGGGAACGTGCATGCCCGCATTGTAGGCCCGTTCTGGACAGCCGCCCGCGGGTGCCGTACGATCGTTTTTCCCTGGGGAAACGGCTGCAGCCGGACCCCTGCGGGGCGGTAGCTCAACTGGGAGAGCGCGGCGTTCGCAATGCCGAGGTTGGGAGTTCGATCCTCCTCCGCTCCACTGCAGGCCTGCCGGGCCATCCATGGCCCCGGCAGGCCTTGCCCGTCGCGGGCACAGCCAAGGTGTGCCCGGACGGGCGGGCGCTCGCCCTCCCGACGTGCGGGCTTCGCCCGCCGTCTTGGCGAGCGTGGCCGCCGCGGGGCGGCGGCGGCTCGACGGCTCGCCGCGACGGCGAGACCGATCGAGCCAGGGCAGGGCACGCGGCGCCGCCTGCGGCGGCTGCGTGCGGGCAGCGGGGTCAGGGTGAACTGATGGCCGATTCCGCGGTGATGCCGGCGGCGGTCGATCCTTCGACGGCGCTCATGGTGCGTGTCAGGGCTGGTGATGCCGAGGCCTTCGCCCGGCTCGTGTCGCTCTGGCAGGACCGGCTCGTCACGCTGTTCCTCCATCAGACCGGCGACCACGCCACCGCCGAGGACCTCGCTCAGGAAGTGTTCCTGCGCGTGTACCGCGCCCGTGGCTCCTACCAGCCGACCGCGAAGTTCACCACCTGGATCCACACCATCGCCGGCAACGTCGCCAGTGACCTGCGGCAGCGGGCCTACCGGCGCCGCGAGCACGGCGTGCCGCCGAGCGTGTCGGCCTCGTCGAGCGCCATCGGCCTCGACCAGCTCGCCGTCGCCGCCAGCGGCCTCCTGCCGGCGCGGCAGGCCGATCGGGGAGAACTCCGGGCCGTCGTGCAGCGGGCACTCGCCGCCTTGAATGAACGGCAGCGGATGGCGGTGCTGCTGGCGAAGTTCGAACAGTGCTCCTACGAAGAGATCGCTGCGAGCATGAAGATCACGGTGCCGGCCGTAAAGTCACTCCTGTTTCGCGCCCGCGACCAGTTGCGCGAGGCGCTGGGCCCGTATCTGCAAGGAGGGGAGCCATGAACGTCCCGCAGGATCCCCACGCCGATCCTGCCTCGGACCTCGGACCGGTGTGGGACGTCCTCGACGCGCTGCCCCGGGCGACGGCCTCCGCCACGCTGACGGCGACGACGGTAGAGCTCGCGGCGGTCACCGGCGAGCGGCAGGGCCGCGGATCGTCCGCCGCTGGCCGCGGTGCCGTCCGCTGGCTCGGCCCCGCCGCGGTGGTGATCGTGGCGCTTGTCACGGGGGCCGTGGCCGGCCGTATCACCGCGCCCGATCCTGACGTGCGAATCCTGGAAAACCTGCCGCTGGTGCGACACTTCGACCTCCTCCGAGAGGCCGGATCGGCGAAGTTTCTCGAAGCGATGCAACGTCGCCGCTACCCACTGCCCTTGCGGGTATTGGTGCGGCAGAGTCCGGAGATGCGCGACGCGGAACGAAAACAGTTCGCGTCGGATCTGGCCGACCTCCGGGCGGACTTCTCCGCCCCACCGGGGGCCGATCGGCTGGCCGCCCGTCGCGCGGCGGTGCAGGCTCTGCCGGTGGAGGAACGGGTCGAACTCGAACGCGCGGCGGAGAGCTTTGCGCGGCTCTCCGCCGCCGAACGTCGTGCCCTCGACGCCGTGGCCCGGGCGCTCGCCGATCCGGCGCGGCAGGATCTGCGGGATGCGGCCGAAGCCTGGCACCTGTGGCTGCTTTCGGCGCGGCCGGAGGATCGTCCGGAGATCGTCGCCCGCGGCACGGACAAGCGGCTCGAATGGCTCGACTGGTACGCCGCGCGGTTCGACGGCCGCGGCGGCGATCGACCGCCGCGCGGCGGCCCGGACCTGCGGCCGCGCTGGCCGCGTGCGGAGGGGCCCGGCGCACCGCCGCGCGACGGGCCGGCCTTCGAGCCGCAGGCGCCTCGCGGCCCAGCGTTCAGGCCGGAGACGCGGCCCCGCCCAGGATCCCCGGGGGATGCTGGAGAAACTCCAGCAGCGCCGCGTTGAAAACCGCCGGCGCCTCCAGCGGCGTCATGTGGCCGGCGTGCGGCACGATCAACAACCGCGCGCAGGGCACGATCGCCTCGGCCCGCTCCAGGCATTCCGGCGGGGTGATCGCGTCCTCCGCGCCGACGACCAAGAGCGTGGGCACGAGCACGTCGCGCATCGCCTCGGTCATGTCGGGGCGGGCCCCGA
>Ga0315900_10006850_pt1 | contig 15115 bp, 11 predicted proteins | sample LakEriMetagenome_FD_203521 | JGI IMG/M metagenome (GOLD analysis project Ga0315900, IMG submission 203521) | Freshwater fungal communities from buoy surface, Lake Erie, Ohio, United States - Buoy 12 MA114 | ecosystem: Environmental > Aquatic > Freshwater > Lake > Lake biofilm | place: USA: Lake...
GCCGGTGGTGCGGGCGAAGGGACTCGAACCCCCAAGGCTTGCGCCACCGGAACCTAAATCCGGCGTGTCTACCAATTCCACCACGCCCGCGCCGAACGGCGCCGCGCCGCGATCGGCGGCAGGGCTTTAGCCTATGCCTTGGCGCTTTCCAAGTGAGGATGCGCCAAAACCGTATCAGGAAACCAAAGCCTGGGCGCAGGCGTCCAGAATGGCGGCTTCATCCAGCCCGTATTCGCGGTAGAGGTCGGGAATATCGCCGGCCTGGCCGAAGCGGTCCACGCCAAGCGGTACCACCTTCTGCCCACGGACAGACCCGAGCCAGGCATGGGCCGCCGGGTGGCCATCCAACAACGTCACCAGGGCAGCGCCGGGGGCCAAAGGCGCCAGTAGGGTTTCGATCCAGCTTGGCGCGCCAAAGCCCGCACGCGCCTTGCGCCGTGCTGCAAGCCAATCCGTATGCAGCTTGTCTGGGCTGGTGATGGCGAGCAGCCCGGCTTCGGGGATGTCTTCGCGGATGGTGTCGAAAGCAGCCAGGGCTTCGGGCGCCAAGGCACCCTGATAGGCTAGCGCAAAGCTTGCCCCGGGTGCTGGCGGCACCGCCCAATAGGCGCCGGCAATCACCGCCGCCGGGTCCAGATTGCGCTCAGGCTGTTCCAGCCCGCGTGTGGAAAGCCGGAGCCACACCGCCGAGCCATCGGGCTTTTGCATATGATGAAAAGCGTGGCGCATCAGGATCGCCAATTCATCCGCATGGGCGGGTTCATAGGCAACCAGCCTATCCTGCGCCATGCCGATCAAGGGCGTATTGACGCTTTGATGCTGGCCGCCTTCCGGCGCCAAGGTCAGGCCCGAAGGCGTTGAAACCAAGAGAAAACGCGCATCCTGATAGCAGGCGTAAATCAGCGCATCCAGGCCGCGATTGACAAAAGGATCATAGACAGTGCCGACCGGCAAAAGCCTGGCGCCATAAAGCCGATCCGCGAGCCCCAGGCCCGCCAGCAGCAGGAACAGGTTTTGTTCCGCAATGCCGAGTTCCACATGCTGGCCTTCCGGTGACATGCCCCAGCGCTGGGCAGAGGCCAGCTTCGCATCGCGGAACACGTCATTCTTCTTGTGGCGGTCAAAAATCCCGCGCCTATTCACCCAAGGCCCGAGATTGGTGGAAACAGTCACATCCGGGCTGGTGGTGACGATGCGCTTGGCAAGTTCGGCATTCTCCCCCTGCCCGCGCCCGATTTCGGCCAGGATTTCGCCAAAGGCAGCCTGGGTGGAGTGCTTGCGCCCCGCCGGCACGCGCGGCGTGGGGAAGCGGTCCGGCACATGGATCGCGGGAGATTGCAGGGCGCGGCCCTGCGGGGATAGGGGCTTGGCGAAATCAATGCTGGCCAGGAAGTCGCGCAATTCTTCCTCGGGCACATCAAGCCCTTCGAATTCATCCCATTCATGGCCGGGGCGGATGCGCATGGCGGCGCGGAAGCCTTCCATCTGCTCCCTCGTCATCAGCCCGGCGTGGTTGTCCTTATGCCCGGCAAAGGGCAGGCCCATGCCCTTGATGGTATAGGCAATGAAGCAGGTGGGCTGATCGCCAGCGGCATCCTGGGCGCGGAAGGCCTCGGTCAGGGTTTCAATGTCATGCCCGCCGAGATTATTCATGAGCGCGGAAAGCTCATCATCCGAAAGCGGGTCAATAATGGCGCGAATGCCGGCCACGCGGCCAAGATCAGCCAGGATGGCAGCGCGCCAGGCGGCGCCCCCTTGGAAGGTCAGCGCGGCGTAGAGGCTGTTCGGGCAATCATCAATCCAGCGGCGCAATTGATCGCCATCGGGCCGCGCGAAGGCCGCTTCCAACTTGCGGCCATATTTGAGCGTGACGACATTCCAGCCCATGTCGCGGAACAGGCCTTCGATCCGGCCAAAAAGCCTGTCCGGCACTACGGAATCGAGCGATTGGCGATTGTAATCCACCACCCACCAGACATTGCGGATATCGTGCTTCCAGCCTTCCAACAGGGCTTCGTAGATATTGCCCTCATCCAATTCGGCATCGCCCACCACGGCGACATGTCGGCCGGGCGGAATACCCTCAGGCGCCATGCGGTGCAGATGCACATAATCCTGCACAAGCGACCCGAAGGAGGCGAGCGCCACGCCGAGCCCGACAGAACCGGTGGAAAAATCCACCTCTGACCCGTCCTTCACACGCGACGGATAGGGCTGAATGCCGCCGAATTGACGGAGCGTTTCCAGTTTTTCCCGCTGCTGCCGGCCCAGCAGATAATTGATCGCATGAAATACGGGCCCGGCATGGGGCTTCACCGCCACGCGATCGGCTGATTTCAGGATATCGAAGTAAAGCGCGGTCAGGATGGAAATGCAGGAAGCGCAAGACGCCTGATGGCCGCCCACCTTCAACCCATCCCGATTGGGGCGGATGTGATTGGCGTGGTGAATCATCCAGGAGGAAAGCCAGAGCAGCTTCTTCTCCAGCGCATGCAGCATTTCCGTCCGCCGGACGCTACCCGGCAAATGGCGGGCCTTGCCCTTGCCTTGCACTGTCATGATCCATTCCCCCGACAACCTGTCGCCAATATGGCGGTTTGGTAGCCGTGACGGAAGAGGGAAATCAGGTCTTCACGAGCCGCTTCAGCCCGCCTGAGGCCGCGCGCTGGCCTTCCCCTACATAAGCTTCGTGATTGTTTTCGATGGAGGCCGGATCATAGAGGTAATTCACCATCAGGCCGCAGGATTGGCGAAGACCATTCTCCGAGACGTCAGCCCGCCAATTCAGCCTTTCGACGCGCGCGCCATTGGAAAGGTGGAAATGCGCCACGGGATCAAGCGCGCGCCCTGCCCTACCCGCCGGCGCTTCCTTCAGCAAATACTGCGCGCCCAGCCTGATCAGCATGGGCCCCAAGGCGCGGGAGAGGGCTTCCTGCTTGAGCCAGGCGCGGTCCGCCAACAGCCGGGCGCAATCAAACGCCGCACCGCCATTGGCGGCAGTAAGTACCGCCTCTTCCTCGGCCGTCAGCAGCGCTGTCTTATTGGCCAGGCTTTTATCGAGCCAGGCGCGAAAGCCCGGCATGGGGGAAAGCGTGCAAAAGGTTTTCAGCTTGGGGAATTCGGCCGCGAGCAATTCCACCACGCGCTTGATCAGGAAATTGCCAAAGGAAATGCCATCCAAGCCGCGCTGGCAATTGTTGATGGAATAGAACACGGCCGTATCCGCCTGCCCGGCATCCTGCAACGGCGCCTTTTCATCAAGCAGCTTTTGCACACTGGCCGCCATGCCACGTTCGAGGGCGACTTCCACGAAAATCAGCGGTTCATCCGGCATGCGCGGGTGAAAAAACGCGTAGCAGCGCCGGTCTGAATCAAGCCGATTGCGCAAATCGCGCCAGGTGCGGATGCGATGCACCGCTTCATATTGCACGAGCTTTTCGAGCAACGCGGCAGGCGATTTCCAGTCAATCGCGCGTAATTCGAGAAAACCAACATCGAACCAGGAAGCGAGCAAGCCCTTCAGGTCAGTCTCCAATGCCTGCAAGGGCGGTTCATCATCCTTGAGGCGCAGCAATTCCGCACGCATTTCGACCAGGAACTTCACACCATCCGGAATGGCGGCAAAGGCCGTGAGTAGCTTGAGGCGCGGCGGTTCCAAGGCACGGCGCAGCCCCGCAAGCGCAATGGCACGCACCGCCGCATCGGGCGCGGCGCTCAGTTTTTCGATGGCGTGCGTCACCGCCGCCGCGTTGGAATCAAAACCGGCCAAGGCGCGCAGGAAGCCAAGGCGGCCAGCCTCATCCAAGCCGCGATAGCGCTCAGCCAGGGATGCCGCGCGGTTGCGGGCGGAAACCTCACCACCGCGTGCCTGGAGGCATTCGCGGAATTCCTCTGCAAAATCACTGGAAGCTTGCGGGCTGCGTTGCACCACGCTGGCCAGATCGCGCCAAAGGGAAGCCACGCGCTGCATGGCACGATTCATCAAGCCGGCTTCAATAGCGATATCGGACATGGTGTGTACCGATCCCCTTCAGGGGAAAGCCTATCGAAAGATTTATTAAAAAGCAAAGGATTTATGGCGGGCTTAATTGGCTTCAGGAAGAAAGATCATGCCGCGCCTTGGCAATCAACGTCGGCAAATCCTCGGCGATCAAGCCTGGTTGGCCTAAAGCCGCGCCGGCGCCATGCAGCCAGACGGCAGCGGCGGCCGCATCAAACGGGGCCATGCCTTGCGTCAACAAGGCGGCGATGGCGCCGGCCAGGATATCGCCTGTGCCGGCGGTGGCCAATGATGGCGGCGCATTGTCATTGATGATCACGCGGCCATCCGGCGCGGCGATGATGCTATCCGGGCCTTTCAGCACGACAACCGCGCCAAGCCGCGTGGCGGCGGCGCGTGTGGCAGCAAGCCGATCCGCGCCCGGCGCGCCAAATAGCCGCACAAATTCGCCTGCATGGGGCGTGATGACCGCAGCGCCACGCAATAATTCGGGGGCGTCAGCAGCGGCCATCAAAGCGCCGGCATCGGCAACCAGGGTTTTGCCGGCGTCAATCAGCGTGCGGATGGCGGCACGTGTTGCCTCATGCGGCAAAAGCCCAGGACCCGCGAGCCAGACCTTGCGCCGCACATCCGCCAGCAGCGCGTCCAGCGTTGCATCACTCACCAATTGGCCGGGCGCATCGGCGCGCAGCATCGCGGCCAGTTCCAGGTTTTCGGCATGCAGCGTAACCAAGCCCGCGCCGAGCCGCCGCGCCGCTGAGGCTGCGAGCCGCGCGGCACCGGGCATGCTTGCCCCCGCCAGAATGGTCAGATGGCCGCGCGTGTATTTATGCGCACTGAGGTCAAGCGATGGCAGCGCCCAAAGCGAAGGATGATTGCGCCAGTAGCGCGGCGCGATGTCCTGCAAAACCGCCTTGGGCAAACCGATATCAGCCAGCACGGTCTTGCCGCAAAGCGCGCGACCCGGCAGCAAGAAATGCCCTGGCTTCAAGCGAAAGAAGCTGATGGTGAGTGCGGCTTGCGGGGCATAACCCAGCACCTGCCCGGTTGCGCCATCCAGGCCTGACGGCACATCCACCGCCACCAAAGGGGCCTCGACTGCGCGCAGCACTTGGGTAACCTCGGGCGCCAAGGGGCGTGTCAGGCCCGCGCCAAACAGCGCATCAACCACCAGCCCGGCACGCGCGGCCTCGGCCTCAACGAACCCAACCATGGGTCCCCGCCAGCGCGCTGCCGCCGCGGCGGGTGCCGTGCCGGGATTGGGGGGCGCAAGCGCCGCGACCGCAACGGGCCAGCCCGCCTGTTCCAGATAGCGCGCGGCGACATAGCCATCCCCGCCATTATTGCCGGGGCCGGCCAGCACCAGGGTCCGGCAAGGGCGAAAGCGGGCAAGGATGGCCCTCGCCACCGCCCTGCCCGCTGCTTCCATCAGGATTTCGGTGGGGATACCCGCCGCCAGCGCCGCCGCATCGGCGCGCGCCATCTTGGTTGGGGTCAGCAATTCAGTGGGGTAAGGGCGCGCCATGGCACATTTATAGCCGATCCGCGCGGCGACCATATGGGCTGGATCAAGCTGGCACCCAAGTTGCTCCAAACTGCTATAGAATGCGTGAAGGAATAGGAGTCGTGCATGGCCTTCGTGATCGCCATCGCCCAGCGCAAGGGCGGCGCCGGCAAATCCACCGTGGCGGCCAATCTGGCTACCGCGCTCGCGGAATCAGGCCACCGCGTCGGGTTGCTGGACATTGACCCGCAGCGCAGCCTGGCCCGCTGGGATCAGCAGCGCGGCGCGAGCAAAAAGGCCCATACCCTACATTTTGAAGCCCCGACCGGCTGGCGCCTGCCCGCCGCCTTGGAAAGACTGAAGCGGGAACAGGATTTCGTGCTGCTGGACACGGCGCCCCATGATGACACGGATGCAAAGCTTGCCATTCGCGGAGCTGATCTTGTGCTTGTGCCCTTGCAACCCTCAGCTGCTGATCTTTGGTCCATGGATGCGACGCTTGATCTGGCGAAGCAGGAAAGGCGCCCCTTCCGCCTGCTGCTGAATCGCGCCCCTGCCTCGGGCAAGCTGCGCGAGGATATCGAAGGCCAAATCCGCGACCGCAAGCTGCCGATGTTGGAAACGACGCTTGGCAACCGTACTGCCTATGCCCAGGCTTTCATGGCCGGGCTTGGCGTGGTGGAAGCCGCGCCCCGCGGCCCCGCTGCGGCGGAAGTCCGTGCATTGGCGAGTGCCTTGGAAGCGATCTGTAAAAAGGGTTTGAAATAATGAGTGATTTATTGCTGGCGCTGCATCTACTCGGCGCGGTGCTTTGGGTGGGCGGCATGGCCTTTGCGCTGCTGGTGCTGCGCCCCGCCGCACATGAGGTTCTGCAAGCGCCGGAGCGTCTTGCGTTAGCGCAAGCCGCCTTTAGGCGTTTTTTTCTGATTGTGTGGCACGCTATGCCAATCGTGATGCTGACCGGCTGGGCCTTGTTCTTCCTGTGGCATGGCGGCTTTGCCGGCGCGCGATGGAGCCTACATCTGATGCATCTGCTGGGGCTGATTATGGCTTTGGTTTTTCTTGCGCTATTTTTTGGCCCTTGGGGTGCCATGCGCCGGGCGATGGCGGCGGGCGACAAGCCCAATGCGGCGCGCGCGCTGGAGAGTATCAGAAAGCTGGTATTGATGAACTTGATCCTGGGTTTGGTCGTGGTGGCATTCTCCGGCGTTGGGCGTATCGCAGGATGAGCATTGCGCTGAAGGGCGGCATCCAAATTGTTGAGGATGCCGCGCCGGAATTCGAAGCCGTCGCCGCCATTCAGTGCGGCCTGCATAATTTCAACCAGGAAACCGGCGGTTCTTATGACCGGGAACCGGTCACGCTTTTGGTGCAGGATGCCGATGGCAAGACGCTGGGCGGGTTGTTGGGCCTGACCTTCTGGGGTTGGCTATTCATTGATTGGCTCTATCTGGAACGCGGCATGCGCCGGCGCGGCATTGGTGAGGAATTGCTGCGCAGGGCGGAAGCGATTGGCCGCGAGCGCGGCTGCACCAATGCCTATACGGATACATTCAGCTTCCAGGCGCCGGGTTTTTGGAAGCGCAATGGCTACGCTGAATTCGGCAAGCTGGAAGGCATGCCGGCTGGCCATGCGCGGGTGTGGCTGCGGAAGAAGTTGTAGCTTTATTCCACCTTGATCCCAGCCTTGGCGACCACATCCGCCCACATCGCGATCTCGCGCTTCAGCACCGCATCAAATTCAGCCGGGCTTTGCCCGCCGGGTTCCGTGCCCAATTCAAGGATGCGCTGCGTCAGATCAGGTGCCGCAATCGCTGCCGCAAACGCCGCATGCAATTGCGCTTGAATGGCCGCAGGCGTGCGCGCGGGCAGGAAGGCCGCGACCCAGGTATCGGCTTCAAACCCGGGCACGGTTTCCGCGACACTCGGCACATCCGGAAAGGCGCGGTTGCGCGTGGGGGATGTGACCGCGATGGGCCTGATCTGCCCCGCCCGCGCCAACCCTGCCGAGGCTGTCAGTGAATCAAAGCCAAGCTGCACATTGCCCGCCGCTAAATCCTGCAAGGCAGGGCCGGAGCCGCGATAGGGGATGTATTGGATATCCACCCCGGTCGTCAGGCGAAACAACTCCGCCCCCAAATGCGGCCCACCGCCGGGTGACCCCGCCGTGTAATTCAGCTTGCCCGGATTGGCCCTGGCATAAGCGAGCAATTCGGCAATGGTCCGGATGGGCAGGCTGGGCGTGGCCGTTACCAGCATGGGCGTGCGCCCTATCATCGTGATGGGTAGGAAGGCGCTTGGAATATCGAAAGGCGCCTTGTCCTTATGCGTTGTCGGCAGGATGGAATGGGCCGAGGCATTGATCAGCACGGTATAACCATCGGGTGCCGCACGGGCGACTTCCCCCATGCCAATAATGCCCGAAGCGCCGGCGCGGTTTTCCACCACAATCTGCCAGCCCTTTTGCTCAGTGATCTTGCGCGCCACGAGCCGGCCCAGAATGTCACTCGGCCCGCCAGGCGGGAAGGCGATCACGAAGCGGATGGGCGCGGCCGGCCAGGCACCCTGGGCGCGGACGATGGCGGGCGCCAAAAGTCCAGCGGCAAGCACCCCTCGACGAGACAAAAGCGGCATGGCCGATAACCCCTTTTCGCAAAGGATCAGCGTGACCCAGTTTCCCGGATCACGCCATAGCCTTGCTTGCAGAAGGTGCCGCCGCGGGGTGAATAAATTTATTTGCTTTTGCCACGCATCTCCTCCCCGCAGAACGCGCGTGATGTGGTGCGATTCTTCGCTTGATAACGCTCGCGGCACGTATCCCAGGAGATATTGAAACGCCCCACGCAGCCCATAACGCCGCCGGGCGCGTATTGCGAGGCGCGGCGCTTGGACGGGAGCTTGGCTTTTTCTTGCAGGTTCCAACCAGGACGGATAGCGCGCTGCCGTCAGCTAGAGCCCGATCCAGACTGCAAAGTTAAATGGTATTGATCAACGAGCCTGGCCGGCCGACGTAATGGCTCGCACGCCAACGGGTCTCGCCACCACGCCTTAGGAAACGAAACTGCTGAACGCGTTGCTCGCAGCACTCAGGGGCTAAGCGATATCCGTTTCCACATGCCACCATTTCGGCCTTGTGCTCCTAAAGGAATGCGCAGTGGGGCGGAGGGTCGCCGCCGGCTTGTCGAATACACCAAGCAGCAAGCCCACGACCGGCTTGTCGTCGATGGCACCGAGAGAGGTGCCGCAGGTCTTGCAGAAGGCGCGGCTTGAATAGGGCGACGAACGATATGTGGCGGGCTTGCCGGCCTTGCCTGTCCAGGCAACCGCATCGAGCGGAAACTCGACCCAGGCGAGCGTAAGGCCGCCAGTATGGCGCTGGCACATGCGACACGAACAGGTGTGCGGCCTGGCGGCGGGGGCTTTGGCTTCGAAGCGGATAGCACCACACAGGCAGCCGCCGCTGTAGGTTTTGACCGACATTTCCCAGACCAACCTTCCTTACGGCCGAAACCCTCACAGTCTGGCCGATCTTGAGGGAATCGGCAGACGCAAGGCATAGCTTTCTTGTGCTTCCGCCGCGTCTGCCGCCCAAAATCTAACCCGATCCATCCGTTTCGGTCTGTTACCCCTTCAGCGTCGCCAAAGCGTCATTCAAGGTCTTGCTGGGGCGCATCGCGGCCGAGGTTTTCGCATCATCGGGACGGTAATACCCGCCCAATTCCTGCGGCTTACCCTGGGCTTCGATCAATTCGCTATAAATCTTCTTCTCATTGGCCGAGAGCATATCAGCCAGCGGCTTGAAGCGCGCCGCGAGGCCAGAGCTATTGTCGCGCGCGGCCAAAGCCTGCGCCCAGTAAAGGGCGAGGTAGAAATGCGAGCCGCGATTGTCGATCTCACCCACCTTGCGAGCGGGGGAGCGATTATATTCCAGGATCCTGCCATTCGCTTCATCGAGCGTCTCAGCCAGCACCTTCACATCTTCGCTGCCCGTGGTCTGGGCCAAATGCTCGAGCGAAGCGCCAAGGGCCAGGAACTCACCAAGCGAATCCCAGCGGAGGTAACCTTCGCCCTGAAATTGCTCGACATGCTTCGGCGCCGAACCGCCCGCGCCGGTTTCAAACAAACCCCCACCATTCAGCAAGGGCACAATGGAAAGCATCTTGGCCGAGGTGCCGAGTTCCATGATCGGGAACAGATCGGTCAGATAGTCGCGGAGCACATTGCCGGTGACGGAAATGGTATCTAGCCCCTTACGAATACGATCGAGCGAGAATTGCATCGCCTCAACCGACCCCAGGATGCGGATATCAAGCCCGGAGGTATCGTGGTCCTTCAGGTATTTCTGAACCTTCTTGATCAGTTCAGCATCATGCGCGCGCTTGGCATCCAGCCAGAAGACAGCCGGCGTATTGGTCAGCCGCGCACGGCGCACGCCGAGCTTCACCCAATCCTGAATGGGCGCATCCTTCACCTGACACATGCGGAAGATATCGCCGGTCTCCACGGGGCGGGAAAGCAACACCGTCCCATCTTCCGCCACCACGCGCACTTCGCCATCGGAAGCCACTTCGAAGGTCTTGTCGTGGGAGCCATATTCCTCCGCCTGCTGCGCCATCAGCCCGACATTGGGGACCGTGCCCATGGTCTTCGGATCAAAAGCGCCATTGGCCTTGCAGTCATCAATCACGGTCTGGAAAAGCCGCGCGTAGCAACGATCCGGGATCACTGCCAGGGTATCATGCAGCTTACCATCCGGGCCCCACATCTTGCCCGATTCACGGATCATGGCCGGCATGGAAGCGTCAATGATCGTATCGCTTGAGACATGAAGATTGGTGATGCCGCGGTCGGAATTCACCATGGCAAGCGCCGGGCGTGCCTTATAGGTGGCATCGATATCGGCCAGGATCGGCGCCTTTTCGGCCTCTGGCAGGGTTTCGATCTTGGCCAGCATATCGCCAACGCCGTTATTCGGGTTGACGCCAAGCCGCGTGAGCGTCGCGCCATGCTTCTGGAAGACATCGGCGAAAAACACCGAAACCGCATGGCCGAACAGGATGGGATCGGAGATCTTCATCATGGTGGCCTTGAGATGCACGGAAAACAGCACCCCTTCGCGCTTCGCGGCATCAATCTGTTCCGCAAGGAAAGCGCGAAGTGCTTTGCGGCTCATCACCGAGGCATCAATGATTTCGCCCGCGATCAAAGGTGTCTTGGCTTTCAGCAACGTGACGCTGCCATCCTTCGCCACCAATTCAATGCGCGCATTGGTCGGCGTCGTGATGGTGGTTGCCACTTCCGAGCCATAGAAATCCCCGCCCGGCATATAGGCGACATGGGATTTGGAATCCTTCGACCAGGCGCCCATCTTATGCGGGTTATTGCGCGCATATTGCTTGACGGCCCCCGCCGCACGGCGGTCTGAATTACCTTCACGCAGCACAGGGTTCACCGCGCTGCCCAGCACCTTGCCGTAACGGGCGCGGATTTCGCGCTCGGCATCATTGGTGGGGTTATCCGGGTAATCCGGCACCTTATAGCCCTTGCCCTGCAATTCCTTGATCGCAGCCTTAAGCTGCGGCACCGAGGCCGAGATATTCGGCAGCTTGATGATATTGGCTTCCGGCTTGAGCGCGAGCTTGCCGAGTTCGGCCAGTTCATCATTCACCCGCTGCTCAGGCGTCAGGTTTTCAGGGAAATTCGCCAATATACGGCCGGTCAGCGAAATATCCTTGAGGCTCATTTTCACGCCGGCGACGCCCACGAAGGATTCCACGATGGGCAGCAGGGAAAATGTGGCCAGCGCTGGCGCCTCATCTACCTTGGTCCAGATGATTTCGAGTTCTGACATGCTGTTACCTTCCATAGCCTGGGCCGTTGGGGCCGCCTTGAATGTTTTGAGAATTGCGCCCGTGTTGTCGCATCAGGGTGGGCGAAGGGCAAGTGGGCAGAGCCCGCGCTTGCAGGCCCGTCCCTTCCTAAGAAAATTTTAATTCTTGCGTCTGATCAGGGGCTTAAGCGCTTGGGGATCACCTGTCCCCATAGCCCCGCGGATGCACTTCCCGCCAGGCCCAGGTGGTGCGCACAATCTCATCAATATCGCCAAAGCGCGGCGCCCAGCCGGTTTCGCGCCTGAGCCTTTCACTGGCCGCCACAAGCACGGCAGGATCACCGGGGCGGCGGGGGCCGATGCTATGCGGCACGGCGCGGCCACTCACGCGTTCAATCGCGCCAAGCACCTGCTTCACGGAATGGCCTTCACCATTGCCGATATTGTAGCGGCAGGAACCATGGGTCTCCAACCGCGTGAGTACGCGCAGATGCGCATCCGCAAGGTCAGTCACATGCACGTAATCGCGAATGCAGGTGCCATCGGGCGTTGGGTAATCATCGCCAAAAACCGTCAGCGCCGGGCGCCGGCCAAGCGCCGCATCAATCGCGAGAGGTACCAGATGGGTCTCCGGGTTGTGGTCCTCCCCCGCGCGCCCGGCAGGGTCCGATCCGGCCGCGTTAAAAAAGCGCAGCGCCGCGTAGCGCAGCCCGTGGATGCGTTCCGCCCAGGCCAGCGCGGTTTCCACCATCAGCTTGCTCTCGCCATAGGGATTGCCAGGGGCGACAGGGCAATCCTCATCAATCGGCACGCGTTCCGGCTTGCCGAAAAGTGCCGCGGTGGAAGACAGCACGAAGCGCAGGCACCCGGCAGCGACCGCGGCTTCAATCAGCCGCACGCTATTGCCGAGGTTTTCCGCAAGGTAATGCATGGGCGATTTCATGCTTTCCCCCACCAGGGAAAGGGCGGCGAAATGCAGCACCGCATCAAAGCGCCAATTGGCGAAAACCCGCGCGAGTTCCGCACGATCCGCCAATGGTGCCTGCACCAGCGTGGCGGCAGCGGGCACGGCAGCGCGATGGCCTTGGCTCAAATCATCCAGCACCACAACCTCATCGCCGCGATCAAGCAGTGCCAGCACCGCATGGCTGCCGACGAAACCGGCCCCGCCTGTCACCAGATAACGCGCCATGTCCTAATTCCTGCCCAAAACCTCAGCGCCGGGGCGGTGCCTCTGCCAGCCTTTCGCTGCGCGGTGCGTCCAGAGCGCGGAGATAGGCGGCATCAAGGCCGTAAAAATCCCGGCGCATGACCACATTTCCGGCTTCAACTACCACCGTGTCATAATGAAGGCGGACGGGGATGGGCCGGGCCAGGGAAATGCCCTGGGTCACCCCGCTATCCAAGACACGATCGAAGCGTTCCTGATTCCAGGCCGGCATGCCGCTAAAGGCTTCCGCCAGCAAATCCATGGGCCGTTCCAGGCGAATGCAGCCAGAGGAAAAGGCGCGTTCCGCCCGGCGGAACAAATGCCGATCCGGCGTGTCATGCATGAAGATATCGTCGCGGTTCGGCATGACGAATTTGATCCGGCCGAGCGCATTTGCCTCACCGGGGTCCTGGCGGATGATGAAGGGGAAGCGGTCCTTGGAATAGGCGCTGAAATCCACTGTGGTCGCGTCAATTTCGGTGAGTTCGCCATCTATGCGCTGATACAGCCGATAGCCCAAGGCCTGCATGCGCCCGGGCTCTCGGCGGAAGCGCGGCAGCAAATCCTCCCGCGCATTGCGATCCGGCACACCCCAAGGTGGGTTGAATTGCACCGCGACCAGGCGGACATCGAGCATGGGCGTTTGCCGGTCCACCCGGCCCACCACCACGGCCATATCCTGCACTACGCGCCCGGCATCAGTGAGCTTCAGGCGGAAATGGGGGATATTCACCTCAATGCGCCGCTCAGGCGGGGCCGCCAGGCCGCGGCGCATATCAAGTGCCACGCGTAGCTGGGCAATCTTGGCCTCAACAGGCGTATTCAAGGCAGCCCAGGTGAGGCGCCCGATGCGGCCATCCGCTTCCAGCCCTTCTGTGGCCTGAAAGCGCCGGACGGCTTCTTCCAGCCGAGCATCGTAAACGGGGCTTTCCGCCGCCGCGCCGCGCAGGACTTCCGGATCAAGCAGCGCCAGCCTGGCACGAAGCTGCCCGACCCGCGCGGCATCATGGCTGCCGGGTTCGAGCGTGCTGGTAAGATTGCCTTCAATGCCCGGCCAACCACCACGCGCGGCGGTGGCCAGAAAACGCGCCAGCGCTGCCTTAATCGGCACCGCATCGGGATGAAGCATCGCCGCTTGGTCCAGGACGCTGGCCGGATCGGCGCTCGCGAAAAGCCGGTCGCGCCAGGCGGGAAAATCAGCCCGCGCGGCATCACGGCTGATATCCGCGCGCCCCGGCAGGGATGCAACCCGGCCCAGCACCAGATCACGCAAAGCCGCTTCGGCACGAGACATCGGCGCAACGCCCGGCAGATCATAATGGCGCGGGTCCAGACCATCTTCGCCAAGCGCTTCCAGCCGGCGCGCCAAGCGTTCAAGCGCCGTGCGGGATGCGGCGCTCGCGCGGGGCGGCGCGGCCGCGGCAAGCCCCGCCACAGCCAAACCCAGCATCACATCGCGCCGCGCGAATCGCTTGGAATCAATCATGCAATTTTGTTAGCGCTTTAAATGGTTGGCGTGCAATTTGCTTTCTTTGCCTCAGGAAAGCCGATCCGCACCATGCGGCGCCCCGGCAAGTTCATTGACGGTGATCGGCTTATAGGGCGCGCGGGGGCGGAAATGCCCGACCTCCTGCACCGGCACGCTGCGCGTTTCTGCAATAACAGCCGCCACAGTCGGGCCGCAAAGCCGCCCCTGGCAAGCCCCCATGCCGCAGCGCAAATAGGCCTTGGCCTGGTTGGGACCGGTCGCGCCAATCGCCGCCGCCCAGCGGAGCGAACCTGCCGTCACTTCCTCACACCGGCAGATGATGGTGGATTCTTCAGGTGGTGCCAGGATTTCCTGCGATGGCGCGTAAAGCGCATCCAGAAAGGGGCGGAGCGCACGGGCCTGCAATAGCGCATCCGCGCTGGCCTCCGCCCGAAAATCTCGATCCGCGCGCGACAGCCGACCAAGCCGCATCGCCGCGTCCAATGCCGCCAATTGCCCCGTCGCCACCGCCGCTTCCCAGCCGCCAATCACGGCGCCATCGCCTGCGACCGCAACGCGCGCGTGGGAAGATGCGCCGAAAACATCCAGCTTGGGCCGCCAACAAAGTTGCCGCGCATCCCAAACATGCTCAAGCCCAATCGCCATGGAAATATGCGTCGAAGGGATCACACCTTCATGCAGCAGCAGCGTATCGCAAGGTTCAACACCGCCTTCAAAGCGCAGCGCCTGGACGCGTGCGTTGCCTTCCGCACGCAGATGTCGCGCCCCGGATAGCACGCGCATGCCGGACTGACGCGCCTTCAGGATCAGGCCAATGCCTTTGGCGAGTTGCGGAAAACCCGCAAAAATCCCACCCTGATCAAGCGCCGTACGCAGGATAGGCTGCGTGCGTGTTTCCACCAGCGCCGGCATCACCCCCGCACGGATCAATTGATTGGCGAGCAGCCACATCAGCGGTCCCTGCCCTGCCAGCACCACCTTGCCCGATGGCACCATGCCGGCAGTCTTCAGCGCAATCTGCGCCGCACCTGCAGACATCACACCAGGCAGAGTCCAGCCCGGTATGGGCACGGGCCTTTCCT
>Ga0315900_10006852_pt1 | contig 15112 bp, 12 predicted proteins | sample LakEriMetagenome_FD_203521 | JGI IMG/M metagenome (GOLD analysis project Ga0315900, IMG submission 203521) | Freshwater fungal communities from buoy surface, Lake Erie, Ohio, United States - Buoy 12 MA114 | ecosystem: Environmental > Aquatic > Freshwater > Lake > Lake biofilm | place: USA: Lake...
GCGCCCGCTCCTTGGCTGCGTTGAAGACCGCCCCCATCAGCCCGCCCTCCTCCATCACCCGCCGCGCCAGGGCGAGCGCCGGATACCGCGCCGGATCGGGCGCGCGGAAGGTCATCGCCCCGATCTTGGCCAGATCCAGCCGCGCGACCGGCAGGTTCCGCCGCCGCGGCCAGTGCAGCGCATAGCCGATCGCATGGCGCATGTCGGGCGGCCCGACATGCGCCATCAGTGCGCCGTCGGCAAAGCCCACCATCGCATGGATCAGACTCTCGGGATGGATGATGACCTCGATCCGCTCCGGCGCGATGCCGAAATACTCCCGCGTCTCGATCAGTTCGAGCGCCTTGTTGAACATCGACGCCGAATCGATCGTGATCCGCTGCCCCATCGCCCAGTTCGGATGCGTAGCGGCCTCCGCCGGTGTCGCCTGCGCCAAACGGTCCCGGGGCCAGTCCCGCAGCGCCCCGCCGGATGCCGTGATGATCACCCTCTCGACCTGCGCGACATCCTCGCCCTGCAGCGCCTGGAAGATCGCCGAATGCTCGCTGTCGACCGGCAGAAGCCGCCCGCCCCGCGCCCTCACCTCGGCCATGACCACCGGCCCCGCCGCCACCAGCGTCTCCTTGTTGGCCAGGGCCAGCGTTCCGCCCCGCCGCAGAACCTCCATCCCCGGTGCAAGCCCCGCCGCCCCCACGATGGCCGACATCGTCCAGTCCGCCGGCCGTGCCGCGGCCTCGGCCACGGCCGCCGGCCCTGCGGCAGCCTCGACCCCGCTTCCGGCCAGCCTCTCGCGCAACTCTCCATAAAGCCCGGGCTCGCTCGTCACCGCGATCCGCGCGCCCAGCCGGACCGCATCCTGCGCAAGCTGCGCGACATTGCGGGCCCCGGTCAGCGCCTCGACCGCATATTCCCCCGGCGCGCGCGCAATCAGGTCGATGGTGTTCTGCCCGATCGACCCCGTCGCCCCCAGGATCGTGACCCTCCTCACGGATGAATGCCCCGCAATCCAAAAACATCAGCCATGAGGATCATGAAGAGCGAGGCACCAAGCAGCGCGTCGAACCGATCCCAGAATCCTCCGTGCCCCGGGATCAGCGCCGAGGCATCCTTGACCCCCATCCGCCGCTTCACGGCACTCTCGGCGATGTCGCCCATCTGGCCCGCCATGCTCACCATGACGGACAAAGGGACGATCTCCGGCCCGATGCGGACAAACAGCAGGTCAAAGACAAGCCCCACGATCACCGCCGCAAGCCAGCCCGCGACCGTCCCCGACCATGTCTTCTTCGGGCTCATGCGGGGCCAGAACTTCGGCCCCCCGATGATCCGTCCGGCGAAATAGCCCGCGATATCCGTCACGACCACGACAAGGATCATCCACAGAATCCAGACAAACCCGAAGTCGATCCGGAAATGCACGAGCCCCCAGCCCGCAATCTGGATCGCCAGCGCATAGAGGAAGAAGATCATCCGTTCGCGGGGTGCCACCGCGGCCCCGATCACCGGCGCCGCAAGGAACATCGCGAATTCCCAGCCCGGGCCCGTCATCGCCATGCCCGACAGCACGCTCGCCACCAGCGCGGCAAGCAGCATGCCCCGCGTGTGGCCTTTGGGCTCGATCATCGACCAGAGTTCCCAGATCATCACGGCGCTGACAAAGACGGCCAGCATCTGGAACCAGATGCCGCCCGCGACCACCGCTGCAGACCCGACCGCCACGATGACCGCGGCCGAGGCCACCCGTGCGTTCAGATCGGCCCAGCGCTCAGGGTCTGGCGGATCGGCCGCCATCCTCAGGCCTTGACAGCCCCGAACCGGCGCACGCGCGTCCCGTAGGCCTGCACGATCCGCTGGAACTCGGCCTCGGTGAAATCCGGCCAGAGCGTGTCGACGAACTCGTATTCCGCATAGGCCGACTGCCAGAGCAGGAAGTTTGAAATGCGCGCCTCGCCGCTCGTCCGGATCACGAGGTCCGGATCGGGAAGCACATGGGTATCAAGGAACTTTGCCAGCGTCTCGGCATCGACATCCCGGTGCGTGAGCCGCCCCATCTCGATCTCGTAGGCCAGCCGCTTCGCCGCACGTGTTACCTCGTCCCGCCCCCCGTAATTGAGCGCGATGGTCAGATGCACCCTGTCGTTACCCGAGGTCAGCAGCTCGAGCTCGTCCATCAGCGTGACAAGCTTGTCGTCAAGCCGGATGCGGTCCCCGATGAAGCGCACCCGCACCCCGCGTTCGAACAGATCGCGCGCCTCGCGCCGGATATAGGCGCGGAACAGGTGCATCAGACCCGCGACCTCCACCTGCGTCCGCTTCCAGTTCTCGGTCGAAAAGGCAAAGATCGTCAGATATTTCACGCCCAGGTCCGGGCAGGCCTCCACGATCTCGCGCACCCGCCGCGCGCCTGCGTGATGGCCGAAAAGGCGTGGCCGGCCGCGCAGTTGCGCCCAGCGACCGTTGCCGTCCATGATGATCGCCACATGCCGTGGCCCGCGCGGCTGATCGCCGCCGGTCGTCGCGTCCGTCACGGCCATCCGGCCACCCCCGTTGCCCGCCCAGGTCTCAGACCTGCATGATTTCGCCCTGTTTGGCCGCAAGCGTCTGGTCGACCAGCCTGATATAGCGGTCGGTCAGGTCCTGCACCTCGCCTTCCCAGAACTTCGCGTCGTCCTCCGACAGACCGTCCGCCTTCGCCTTCTTGATCCGGTCCATCCCGTCACGCCGCAAGTTGCGCACCGCCACACGCGCATGTTCCGCATAGGACGCCGCAACCTTGGCCAGCTCCCGCCGCCGCTCCTCGTTCAGTTCGGGAATGGGCAGCATGATGATCGTGCCATTGGTCTGCGGATTGATGCCCAGACCCGAATCCCGGATCGCCTTCTCGACCTTGGACACCATCCCCCGGTCCCAGACGTTGATCGTCACCATCCGCGGCTCGGGCACGTTGATCGTTCCCAGCTGGTTGACTGGCGTCATCTGGCCATAGGCCTCGACCTGGATCGGCTCGAGCATCGACCCAGAGGCCCGCCCGGTCCTGAGCGAGGCAAACTCCGTCCGTAACGCCTGGACAGCCCCTTCCATCCGCCGCGTCAGGTCGTCGGTATCCAGTTCGAAATCGTCAGCCATCTGTTTCCCGCCCGGGCTGCCTGCTCATGCCTCGCGCCGCCTCTGCGCCGTTTTTTTGCCCATATAGCCGCAAGCAGCCGCCCTGTATAGCCGCCCGTGCCTCTCGCGTTTTCACCCATGCACCGTGGTATAGGTTCCCTGCCCCGCAAGGATGCCCTTGAACCCGCCCGGCTCGTCCAGTGAAAAGACGATGATCGGCAGCCTGTTGTCCCGTGCCAGCGCGATCGCGGTCGCATCCATGACGCCCAGGTTGCGCTCAAGCACCTCGTCATAGCTCACCCTGTCATAGCGCGTGGCACCGGCATGTTTCTTGGGGTCGCGGTCATAGACGCCGTCCACCTTTGTCCCCTTGAACACCGCCTCGCATCCCATCTCGGATGCGCGCAATGTCGCCGCCGTGTCGGTCGTGAAATAGGGATTGCCCGTTCCGGCCGCAAAGACGCAGACGCGCTTCTTCTCCAGATGCCGCACCGCGCGGCGCCGGATGTAAGGCTCGCAGACCTGATCCATCGGAATCGCGCTGATCACCCGGGTAAAGACGCCCAGCCCCTCCAGTGCCGACTGCATCGCCAGCGCATTCATCACCGTGGCCAGCATCCCCATGTAATCGGCGGTCGTCCGCTCCATCCCCTGCGCGCTGCCCTGCAGCCCGCGAAAGATGTTGCCGCCCCCGATCACCATGCAGATCTCGACGTCCATCTCGTGAACGCTCTTCACTTCGCCCGCGATTCGCTCGACCGTCTTGGGGTCGAGCCCATAACCCCGATCGCCCATCAGCGCCTCGCCGGAAATCTTGAGCATGACGCGTCTGAACGTCGTCTTGGGCCTTGCCGTCATCTCATCGCTCTCCGCTCTGCCGCTGCCTTGCCACACCGCCCCGCAGGATGGCGGGTTTCGGGCAGAGCTTCAATGCCATGCCCGACCCGCGCCGCCTGTCGACGGGCCGTCATGGCCTGCCGTCCCGGCCCCGTGGACCCGCATCCCTGCCTCTCGCGACCGCAGACCGCTTCCGCCGCCCCGCTGCGGCCCGCCCGGCAGGCGCGATCATCCTCCTCTTGCCACCGGAACACCGGGCCAATACCCCTCTCCCCGTACCCCGCCCCATACCGCCAGCCGCCTGACGATGGACCTTCCCGCTGTCCTCCGCGCCCTGCCCCGGGACCGACCCGTTCTCATCGCCGGGCCCACAGCCAGCGGCAAGTCGGCCCTTGCCCTCGCCCTGGCCGAGGCGCAGGGCGGCGTCGTCGTCAATGCCGACGCACTCCAGGTCTATGACGGCTGGCGCATCCTGACCGCCCGCCCCTCGCTCCTCGACGAAGCCCGCGTGCCCCATGCGCTCTATGGCCATGTCGCCCCCGATGGCGCCTATTCGGTCGGCGAATGGCTGGCCGACCTCCGTCCTCTGGTCGGCGGCCGTCACCGCCCGATCATCACCGGCGGCACGGGCCTCTACCTCTCCGCGCTCACGACCGGTCTGGCGACGATCCCCCCGATCCCGCTCCAGGTCCGCGCAGCGGCCGACAGCCTTCCTCTCGCGGGGCTGCTCGCCGGCATCGATACCCGCACACGGTCAGGGATCGACATCCGCAACCGCGCCCGCGTCCAGCGCGCCTGGGAAGTCGCAACCGCGACGGGCCGGTCCCTCGCCGAGTGGCAGGACGCAACCCCCCCGCCTCTCCTGCCGCTGGCAGACGTCACCGCCATCGTCCTCGCGCCCGATACCGGCTGGCTCGACACCCGCATCGCGGCCCGTTTCGACGCCATGCTCGCCGGCGGCGTCCTCGACGAAGCCCGTGCCGTCCTGCCGCGCTGGGACCCCTCCCACCTTTCCGCAAGGGCGATCGGGGCCACCGAACTGATCGCCCATCTGCGCGGCCGGCTGACGCTTCCCGAGGCGCGCGACGCGACCATCCTTGCGACACGCCAATATGCCAAGCGCCAGCGCACATGGTTCCGCAACCGTTTCCGCGACTGGCACCGGATCGCCCTGCCTCCCGAATCTCCCGGCTGACAGGCCCGCGCGGCCCCGTGCAGGATTCCCGCAACGGTTGTCCGTCAAAACTTCCTTTGCGCTGCATTTCCGCCATTGTCAGGCACGAAACGATGTTTCAGACTTTAAAGTTCATGACATCGCCCAAGAGTGACGGCCCATGACCGAGGCGCACAAGCAGCAACTTTCCCTTCATCCGGTCGCCCAAAGCGCCGGTCAGGGCCGTTGGCGGACCGAGGCGATGCGGGCCCATGCCGCGCCCCGCCTGCTGTTCATCACCCGCGGTTCGGGACGCATCACGGTCGCCGGCCTGACGTCGGGCTACGGACCCAACAACCTCGTCTTCATTCCCGCCCGCGTCATGTACGGGTTCGAAGTCGGGCCGATGACTCAGGGCCTGATGCTTCAGGTGCCGGCCGCCATCGCCTCGGAATGGCCCGAAGACCCCGTCCACCTCCGCCTGCGCGACGTCGTCGCCCAGAAGGAAATCACCTCCCTCTTCGACAACCTCGAACGCGAACTCAAGTCCCGCCGGCCCGGCCACGACCGTGCCGCCCTCTACCACCTGGGCCTGCTGTCCGTCTTCGTCGCCCGACAGCTCGATGACCGTCAGCCCGACCCGGCCGACCTGCGCGCCCGCTCCGCCGCGGCGCGGCTCGTTGCCGCCTATACCGATCTTGTCGAACGCGACTTCCGGACCGGCAAGGGCGTCGGCGAATTCGCCCGCGATCTCGGCGTGACGGCAACCCACCTCACCCGGTCATGCCGGCTGACCTGCAACCGCTCGGCGCTCGCACTTCTCAACGAACGCATCATCTACGAGGCGCGGCTGATGCTGCGCGACTCGCGCCGCCCCGTCCAGGACATCGCCCGCGACCTCGGCTTTTCCTCTCCCGCCTATTTCACCCGCAGCTTCCAGGCCCGCGCCGGGATGACACCATCCGATTTCCGCCGCTCCACGCCCGCCCAGCCGCTCTGACGCGCCGCCCCATCCCGCCGGTCGCGTCGCAAATCAGCCCCCGGACGGCGAAAGCAGTGATTGACCTTGCCGCCAAAACCATGCCGAATGCGACGGCACGACCGCGGAAGCCTTTCGTCGCCGGGGCCGCAAAGAATGAACCGACGGCTTGTCACAGGGAGAAGACAATGACCATCACCAGACAGCAGGGGACCAAAGTCCACCCTGCCGCCATCATGTATGCAGGCGAAGTCGAAGCAGGCGGACTCAGCCGGCGTGAATTCCTGACCCGCGCCACCGCGCTCGGGGTCTCGGCCACTGCCGCATACGGTCTGCTCGGCCTCGCCGCACCCGGGGCCCGTGCCGAAACCACACCGGTCGCCGGCGGCACGCTGCGCATGCAGATGGAACTGCGCCCGACCAAGGACCCCCGCACCTGGGACTGGTCCGAACATGCCAACTTCTGCCGCGGCTGGCTCGACTACATGGTCGAATACGAACCCGACGGCAGCCTGCGCGGCATGCTTCTCGAATCCTGGGAGGCCAATGACGATGCCACCGTCTGGACCCTTCGCCTGCGCCAGGGCGTGAAGTGGAACAACGGCGACGATTTCCACGCCGAAGACGTGCTTCACAACCTGCGCCGCTGGTGCGACGGCTCGGTCGAAGGCAATTCGATGGCCGCGCGCTTCGACGTGCTGCGCGACACCGCCGAAGGCGGCACGGGCCAGATGCGCGACGATGCGGTCACAGTCGTCGACGACCACACCGTGCAGCTCAACGCCTCTGCCCCCGACATCGCGCTCATCGTCAACATGGCCGACTATCCGGCCGCCGTCGTGCACCGCGGCTACAACAACGAAGACCCGGCCGCCAACCCGATCGGCACCGGCGCCTATCTGCCCGAGGTGAACGAGGTCGGCGTCCGCCAGGTCCTGGTGCGCAATGCCAACCACACCTGGTGGGGCACGGCCGTCTATGGCGGCCCCTGGCTCGACCGCATCGAATACATCGACTACGGCACCGACCCCGCCGCCACGCTCGCCGGCGCGGAATCGGGTGAAATCGACGCGACCTACCGCACCCAGGGCGATTTCATCGACATCTTCGACGGACTTGGCTGGGAAAAGTCCGAAGCCGTAACCGCCTCGACCATCGCGGTCCGCTTCAACCAGCTTGCCGCCCCCTACGACAACCGTGACGTGCGCAACGCCATCCAGATGGCCGTCGACAACGCGGTGGTGCTGGAACTCGGATACAACGGCCAGGGCAGCCCGGCCGAAAACCACTTCGTCTGCCCGATCCATCCCGAATACGCCCCGGGCATCAGCGACCCCGTGGATCCCGCAGCGGCAAAGGCCATGCTGGACGCCGCCGGCCAGGGTGCCACGGAATTCGAACTGATCAGCCTCGACGACAGCTGGCAGGCCGCCACCTGCGACGCCGTCGCCGCGCAGTGCCGCGATGCCGGCATCAACGTCAAGCGGTCGGTCCTGCCGGGTTCGACCTTCTGGAACGACTGGACGAAGTATCCCTGGTCGGCAACAGAATGGAACATGCGTCCCCTTGGCGTCCAGATCTACAACCTCGCCTTCAAGTCGGGCGTGGCCTGGAACGAAACCGCCTTCGCGAACGCCGACTTCGACACGCTGCTGGCGCAGGCCAATGCCATCGCCGATGCCGATGCCCGGCGCGAGGTGATGGCCAAGCTGCAGCGCATCATGCTCGACGAAGGCGTGCTCATCCAGCCCTACTGGCGGTCGATCTTCCGCCATGTCCGGCCGGGCGTGCATGGCGCCGACCAGCACCCGACCTGGGAACACCATCACTACAAGTGGTGGGTCCAGGCCTGACCCGTCCGGACCACTCCGGCCCTGCGCCCGCCTGCGGGCTGGCGCAGGGTCAGGCGGCCCGTGATCTCCAAGGCTCCGGCGCAAGGCGGCCTTCGCCTTGCAGCTCCCGGCTTGTTGGTCCCGCCCGATCCCGGTTCCGCCCCGGGGCGTCGTTCGCCCTGCCGACCACCGGTCCCGCCGCCCGTTCCGGCCAGAGGTGACGTGACAGATGCTCCGCTTCATCGCCCGACGCTTCGCGACGATGCTTCTGACGGCGCTATGCCTCACCTTCGTCGTCTTCGCGCTCACCAACATCGCCCCCAATCTCGAAAAGGTGGCCAAGTCCGAAGCCGGATCGCGCATCACCGACGAAGAGGTCGCAAGCTGGCTCGAAAAGAACGGCTACGCCTCGCCCATCATCCAGCGCTACGGTGAATGGCTGGGCGTCGTCCCGGGCTGGACCCGCACGGACGATGACGGCACGATCCGTGGCCGCTGCATCGCTCCCCAGACCGACCCAGCCACCGCACCCCGCTATTGCGGCGTCCTGCAGGGCGACTGGGGATTTTCCACCGTCTTCAAGCAACCCGTGATCGACATCGTCTGGCGAGGTCTCGCACTCACCGGCGCGCTGATGTTCTGGGTCATGGTCGTGATGGTCCCGGGCGCGCTCGTCATCGGCATCCTGGCCGGCATGCGCGAAGGCTCCCGCCTCGACCGCAGCCTCTCGACCTTCTCCATCGTGACCACCGCGACCCCGGAATACGTCTCCGGCGTCGTCTTCATCGCCGTCTTCGCCTCCTCCGCCGTCGGGCTGAAATGGTTCAACGGCTCGGCCACCTCGGCCATGGACGACATCACCTTCGTCAACTTCACGCTCCCGGTGATGACCATCGCGCTCTACGGCATGGGCTACATCGCCCGCATGACCCGCGCCAGCATGACCGAGGTGATGACGGCCCAGTACATCCGCACCGCCCGTCTCAAGGGCGTCTCCTTCCCCGCCGTCGTGATGAAGCACGCCCTGCGCAACGCGCTGATCGCCCCCTTCACGGTGATCATGCTCCAGTTCCCCTGGCTCCTGAACGGCGTCGTGATCGTCGAGACGCTCTTCAACTACAAGGGCTTCGGCTGGACCCTGGTCGAAGCTGCCGGCAACAACGACATCGAGCTCCTGCTCGGGGTCTCGGTCGTTTCGGTCATCGTCGTCCTGGTGACGCAGCTGATCTCGGATATCGGCTACGTCTACCTCAATCCCCGCATCCGGATCAGCTGAGCAGGCAAAGACAGCCATGGAACCCCTCACCTGGACCGGCAGCCTCGGCACCTTCCTCGACCCGCTCCTGGGCGCAGCCGTGACCGCGCTCGTGCTGGCCGCACTCCTGTCGCTGGCCACCAGCCTGTTCTCGCCCACCCTCACCGCATCCGCGTCCCGCGCAATACCCGGTGTCCGCGGACGTCTTGCCGTCCTGTCCGAAACTGCGCTCCGCCTTGCGGTCCTGGCGCTCTTTGCCGTGCTTCTCGCCTATATCCTCTGCGGCATCCTCATGCCCTACGGCAAGGCGGGGATCGTCGGCGCGGTCGCGCGTCAGTTCCTGCCAGTCTGGATCGCGCTTGTCCTGACATTCGCGGTCTCGATCCGCTTCCGCCGCCGGCTCGGCCTCTATGGCCAGCTCTTCGATTCGACCGTGGGGATGATCGGCTTCGGCCTTGTCATGTTCTGGGTCTTCACCGCGATCTTTGTCGGTGTCTTCGGCCTCATCGCCACGCACGACCCCCTCGCCGCCGTCTCGGGGCTCAAGAACAAGGAACCCGGCATCCCCATGCCCGGGGCCGAAACGATGGCCGCCGGCGCCCATTACCTGCTCGGCGGCGACAACCTGGCCCGCGATGTCTTCTCCCGCATGGTGCACGGTTCCTGGATCGTGATCGCCATCGCGCCCCTCGCCACGCTCTTCTCCTTCATGATGGGCATCACCCTCGGTCTGCCCGCCGGCTATCACGGCGGCCGGCTTGACACCGTGCTCTCCTTCCTCGCCAACCTGATCCTGGCCTTCCCGGTGATCCTGCTCTTCTACCTGCTCGTCACGCCCGAGATCGTGCAGACCGGCATCCCCAGCTGGATGGCCGCCGTGCTCTTCCTGTTTCCAATCGTCTTCACCGCGGTCCTGCTGCATTCCCGCTACCACACCCGCGGTGCGGCGGCCTGGCTCCTCATCGCCCCCGTCATCGCGGTTCTCGGCTGGCTCTATCTCAGCCTGATCAACCAGACCGGCACCCCGCTCACCTTCCTGCCCGCCCCGCTCGACCTTTTCGACGTGCCCGCCGGCATCCTCGTGGTCTTCGTCTCGGTCGTCTTCGTCAACGCGCCCACCGTCTTCCGCATCGTCCGCGGCATGACCATGGACATCAAGACGCGCGACTATGTCGCCGCCGCCCAGACCCGCGGCGAAAGCGTCTGGTACATCATGCTCTGGGAAATCCTGCCCAATGCCCGCGGGCCGCTCATCGTCGATTTCTGCCTGCGCATCGGCTACACCACGATCCTGCTCGGCACTCTCGGCTTCTTCGGCCTCGGCCTGCCTCCCGACAGCCCCGACTGGGGTTCGACCATCAACGCCGGGCGCCAGCTTCTCTCGGTCTATCCCCACCCCGCGCTCGTGCCCGCCGTCGCCCTCCTCACGCTCGTTCTCGGCCTCAACCTCCTCGCCGACGGCCTGCGCGAGGAAAGTCTCAGGGACTGAGCCCCATGCCGCCTTTCCCGCCGCAACTGCGCCGCCGCCCCCAAGGGACCCCGCCATGACCGAGGCCGAAACCCCCATCCTCGAAATCGACCGCCTCTCGATCAGCTTCTTCACCCGCCTGCGCGAGATTCCGGCCGTGATGGACTTCTCCTGCACCGTCCGTCCCGGAGAGGCGGTGGGCCTTGTCGGTGAATCGGGCTGCGGCAAATCCACCGTCGCGCTTGGCGTGATGCAGGACCTCGGCGTGAACGGCCGCATCACCGGCGGTGCGATCCGCTTCAAGGGCCGCGACCTCACCCGCATGTCGCCGGCCGAACTGCGCGCCATCCGCGGCTCCCAGATCGCGATGATCTACCAGGAGCCGATGGCCTCGCTCAATCCCGCCATGCGCGTTGGCCGCCAGCTCATGGAAGTGCCGATGATCCACGAAGGCATCTCGGCTGCCGAGGCGCACCGCCGCGCGCTCGAAGTCGTGCACGACGTCCGGCTCCCCGACCCCGAACGCATCCTGCAAAGCTATCCCCACCAGCTGTCGGGCGGCCAGCAGCAGCGCATCGTCATCGCCATGGCGCTGATGTCAAAGCCTGCGCTCCTGATCCTCGACGAACCCACCACCGCGCTCGACGTCACGGTCGAGGCCGCGGTCGTCCAGCTCGTCAAGGATCTCGGGCACAAGTACGGCACCTCGATGCTCTTCATCTCGCACAACCTCGGCCTCGTGCTCGAGGTCTGCGACCGCATCTGCGTGATGTATTCCGGCGAAGCGGTCGAAACCGGCCGCGTCACCGACGTCTTCGACCGCATGCGCCACCCCTATACCCAGGCGCTCTTCCGCTCGATTCCGCTGCCCGGTGCGGACAAGACCACGCGCCCGCTCAAGGCCATTCCCGGCAACTTCCCCCTGCCGCACGAACGCCCGCCCGGCTGCAACTTCGGCCCGCGCTGCGACTACTTCGCCGCCGGTCGCTGCGACGCCGCCGACATCCCCATGCAGCCCGTCCCGGGCGATGACCGCCACGACAGCCGCTGCCTGCGCCTGACCGAAATCGACTGGACCGCCCCCGCCGCCGCGACCGAACGCAAGCCCAAGCCCGAGATCGGCCGCGTCGTGCTGCGCATGGATGCGCTGCGCAAGTATTACGAGGTCGGTGGCGGCAACATCCTTTCGGGTGGCGACAGGCGCGTCGTCAAGGCCAACGAAACGCTGACCTTCGAGGCCCGCGAATCCGAAACCCTCGCCATCGTCGGCGAATCGGGCTGCGGCAAGTCCACCTTCGCCAAGGTGCTCATGGGGCTCGAAACCGCGACCTCGGGCCACATCATGCTCTTCAACCAGTCCATCGAATCGACTCCGATCGAAAAACGCGGGACCGACACCGTCTCATCCGTCCAGATGGTCTTCCAGAACCCCTTCGACACGCTCAACCCCTCGATGACCGTCGGCCGCCAGATCACCCGCGCGCTCGAGGTCTTCGGCATCGGCACCTCCGACGCCGACCGCCACGACCGCATGCTGCGCCTGCTGGACCTTGTCAGGCTGCCCCGTGCCTTCGCCGACCGCATGCCCCGGCAGCTCTCGGGCGGCCAGAAGCAGCGCGTGGGCATCGCCCGCGCCTTTGCCGGCGGTGCCAAGGTGGTTGTGGCCGACGAACCCGTCTCCGCGCTCGACGTCTCTGTCCAGGCCGCCGTGACCGACCTTCTCATGGATATCCAGCGCGACCAGAAGACCACGCTTCTCTTCATCTCGCACGACCTCTCGATCGTGCGCTACCTCGCCGATCGCGTCATGGTCATGTATCTCGGTCATGTCGTCGAACTCGGCACCACCGATCAGGTCTTCTCGCCCCCCTACCACCCCTATACCGAGGCGCTGCTCTCCGCCGTCCCCATCGCCGACACCCATGTGACCAAGCGGCACATCGTCCTTGAAGGCGACATCCCTTCGGCGATGAACCCGCCCCCGGGCTGCCCCTTCCAGACCCGCTGCCGCTGGAAATCCCAGGTGCCGGGCGGCCTCTGCGAAACCGAGGTTCCGCCGATCCGCCTGCTCGCCCAGGGCCATCAGATCAAGTGCCACCTCGCCGACGACATCCTCTCCGGCATGGAACCCGTGATCAGCATCGCCGCCGAATGACGGACGAGCCCGGCTATGGCGGTCTCCCCCGCGCCCTGCCCCGCCGCCCGCCGCTCTGCCGCCCGGACCAGCAACGCGCGCAGCTTCTCTCCCTTGGCCGCGCTGACCGATCCGACCCAGTCGATCTGCCCCACAATCCGCGCCCGAAAGGAAGGATCGTCAAGCCGCCCGTCCCCGGGCCGGCCGCAGGCATGGATCACCGCCTTCAGCCGGTCGTAATCCCGCCGGTCGATGTTGATTGCGCGGTTGACCACGATCCCCGTCACCACCTGCCGCCCCGTGGCGCGCATCACCCGCGTCTTGGCACAGTTCAGCACCAGCCCCTCCTCGGCCACGATCGCCGGGACGATCTGCAGGAGAGGCTCTGCAATCCCGATATCTCCCGAAAAGGTCATGTCGTCGGCATAGCGGCTGTAGGCGGCACCAAGACTCCGCGCCAGTCCCGCCAGCCGCCGGTCGAGCCCGAAAACCGCAAGATTGGCCAGTGCAGGCGATGTCGGCGCTCCCTGCGGCAGATGTCGCGCCCTCCAGATCGCGCGTTCCGCCGCCGGAAAACGGTCGACTACCCGCAGCGGCGTGCGCGTGGTGCAAAGCCCGGTCAGCAGCCGCGCCACCGGCTCGGGATAACCCGCCAGCCGGAACAGCCCCTGCACCCGCCCCGCCCCCAGCGAAGGAAAGAAATCCCGCAGGTCGAAGCGCAGCACCACCGCCTCGCCGGCATGCCGCGCCGCCCCCTCCCGGCAACTGCGCCCCGGGACAAAGGCAAAGGCATCTGCATGCACCGGAACCTTCCCGACGATCCCCCGCAGGATGCGCCGCTGCAACGCCTTCAACCCCGGCTTCGGCGCCTCGATCACCCGTACCCGCCCGTCCGGCCTGCGCAGCACCGCATATGTATAGTGATTGACCGCCATCTCGTCATGCGCCGCGTGCCGCCCGGTGACGTCCGCGACATAGTCAAGCCGCTCGACCGGGATCGCCAGCCATTCGGCCAGGGCCGCGGCCGTCGGCAGGTCCGGCACGCCGTATCCCGCCAACGCCGCGACCGGCGCCATGCGGGGCGAGGTCAGATCAGGATCAGGCCAGACGCTTCGCCTCGCACAGAAGCCGTGAACCCCCTCGAAACGCGGCTCGGCCGCAAGCGCCGCGGCAACCCGGTCAACCGGCGGCGCCACCGGCCCCGGCAGCCGTTCGACCAGCCGCGCCGCCAGTGCCGGCGCCGCCTTGCGCAGCGCCCGTGGCAGCCGCCGCTCCAGCACACCGCGCAGCGCCGCCTCGCTCCAGTCACCCCCCACCAGACTGACGGCCAGATTGCGGGCCAGATCCTCGCGCTGCACGACCCCTCTCCGCTGCGGCGCAACGGCGGCCACCGCCGATCCTCGTCCCGCATGACCCGTCCTGGGCGCAGCCCAGCGCCGGTCATGCCGTGTCTGCCGCGGTCACGTCTCCGGACGGGGATACCCCGTCCCGCCTCGTGCCATGCACAAAGCCACCGGCAACCGCCGTTGCGGCCACGATCCTAGCATCAGCCATCCGTCCGGCCAACCCGTCGCAGTCCGGCGACAGCCTCTGCCGCTCAGCCGCCCCAGATCACCTGGACATAGGTCTCGGTCTCGGCAAAGGGCGGAATGCCGCCATGTTCCTCCACCGCCCCCGGGCCGGCATTATAGGCGGCCAGCGCAAGCGGCCATGTGCCGAAAAGGTTGTACTGCATCCGCAGGTATCGCGCTCCGCCCTCGAGGTTTTCCTCCGGGTCCAGCGGATCGACACCCAGCAGTTCCGCCGTCCCCGGCATGAGCTGGGAAAGCCCGAGCGCCCCCTTGGGTGACACCGCGCCGGTATTCCATCCGCTTTCCTGCTGGACAAGTCGCAGGAACAGGTCCTCCGGCACCCCGTGGCGCCGCGCGGCATCCCGTGCCACCTCAAGCCAGGGCCCGTCATACCGCCCCGTCCAGGCCGGGCTCACCCCTGCCGGAGGTTCCGCCCGCGGCGGCTGCAGACGATAGGAGTCGTTGTACTGGTCAGCCGCCCGACCGTCGAGCACGGAGAGCTGCGACGCGAACAGCGCCGACCGGTTCATCGTCGAAACAGTCTCAGCCGCGCCCGGCCCCGGCCCGGCCAGAACCGCCACCAGCAGCACAAGCCCCGCCCCCGTCATCGTCCCGCCTGAAGCCATCGCCCTCTCCGGCACGGTTTCACCCGGTTCGATCCTAGGGCAGAACGCGCCGCGCTTCCATCCCCCGCAGCCCGGACCGGCGGAAACCCGTCACTGCGCCGCCGCGCCCGCCGGCGCCACCAGCGGCTCGCCCATCAGGTCCTCGATCAGGA
>Ga0315900_10006856_pt1 | contig 15102 bp, 12 predicted proteins | sample LakEriMetagenome_FD_203521 | JGI IMG/M metagenome (GOLD analysis project Ga0315900, IMG submission 203521) | Freshwater fungal communities from buoy surface, Lake Erie, Ohio, United States - Buoy 12 MA114 | ecosystem: Environmental > Aquatic > Freshwater > Lake > Lake biofilm | place: USA: Lake...
GCGGCGGTATCGAACGCAAAATGGGCATCCATGGCAGCCCCACCTGCATCATGCTGTATGAGGGTGCGGAGGCTGAGATGGTCGGCGAACCGCATCGCGGCCTGCAAGCCATGTTCGCCATGATGAACAATGCGCGGCTCGGCGTTGGTACCCAGGGTGTTGCGCATGGCGCAGCGGCGCTCAGGCTCGCAGAAGCCTATGCCGCGCAGCGTGTGCAGAATGGGCGGGCCATCGCGCAACACCCGGATGTCGCACGCATGCTGATGGAAATGCGCGCGACCACGCTGGCCGCACGGCTGATCATGCTGGAAGCGGCCGTCGCTGCGGACCGCGCAGAGCTTTTGGGCGATGCCGCTGCCAGCACGCGGCTTGCGCTGCTGATCCCGGTGCTGAAGGCTTGGGCCACGGATCGCGGGGTGGAAACCGCATCCCTCGGCGTGCAGGTGCATGGCGGCATGGGCTTTATCGAGGATACCGGGGCGGCCCAGGTGCTGCGCGATGCTCGCATTGCCCCGATTTATGAGGGCACCAACGGCATCCAGGCGATTGACCTGCTGACCCGCAAGCTTGCGCGCGATGGCGGGGCGGAGATGCGGAAGCTGATCCAGGAAATCGCTTCCCTGCCCGATGCCAGGCTGCGCGCGGCAGCTGAGGGGCTGGCCCGCACCACGGAAGCAGTACTTTCCGAACAAGGTCGCGATGCAGAGGCTAGCCAAGCGCTGGCGACTGCCTATTTGGATGGGGTGGGCTGGGTCCTTGGGGGTGCTCTCCTCGCGCGGGCGGCTGCGGCAGATGGCGCGGCCTATGGGGCAGTGGCAGATTTTTATCTGCGGCGGCTTCTACCGCGTGCTGGGGCGCGCTTCGCGGAAATTGAGGGGGCCATGGCAGCCTGAGGGCTGACCAACCCCTTCAGCCGGCTTGGTTTGTACTTCCTTTTGGACATTTGGTACCGTTAAGACGTAAAGACAGATTGCCGGATGAACGCATCACCACCCTCCCTTTCGCAGACCCGCCCCCATGTCGCCGTGATCGGCGCCGGACCCGGGGGGCTGGCGGCTGCCATGCTGCTCGCTTCATCCGGCGTAAGGGTCACAGTGTATGAAAAGGATGGCGTGGTTGGCGGGCGCACCCGCACGGTCACCGCGCCTGGCGGCTATCGTTTCGATATTGGGCCGACCTTCTTCCTGTATCCGCGCATCCTGGCGGAAATCTTCGAAGCCTGCGGCGCTAGGCTTGAAGATGAGGTGGATCTGATCCGCCTTGATCCGCAGTATCGGCTGATCTTCGAAGGCGCCAATCCGGTGACCATTGAAGCAACGCCCGATCTGGCACGCATGGAAGCGGAAGTGGCGAAGATCAACCCCGCCGATGCGGCGGGAGTGCGCAGCTTCATGGCGGAAAACCGCGTAAAGCTGGAAGCCTTCCGCCCCGTACTGGAACGGCCCTTTCACGGCGTAATGACCTATCTGGCGCCGGAAGTAATGAATGGGCTCAAGCATCTGCGACCCTGGCTTTCGTTGGATCAGGAATTGCAAAGACACTTCTCTGACCCGCGCACGCGGCTCGCGTTTTCCTTCCAGTCCAAATACCTGGGCATGAGTCCGTTCCGCTGCCCGAGCATGTTCTCCATCCTGTCATTCCTGGAATATGAACATGGCGTGTTTCATCCGCGCGGCGGTTGCGGCATGATATCCGAAGCCATGGCGCGGGTGGCGGAAAGTGTAGGCGTGGATATCCGCCTGAACACCAAGGTGGATCGCATTGTCTTTGAAGGCCGACGCGCCGTTGGTGTTGAAGCGGGCGGGCGGCTGCATGCGGCCGATGCGGTTGTGGTGAATGCCGATTTCGCGCATGCCATCCCGGGGCTGATGGAAGAAGAACAGCGCCCGCAATGGCCCGACAAGAAAATTTCCGAGGCGCGGTATTCCTGTTCTACCTTCATGCTCTACCTCGGCATTGAGGGGCCGCTTGATCTGGCGCATCACACGGTGCTGCTCGCGGAAGATTACGAGAACAATCTGGCGCAGATTGAATCTGGAATCATTCCGCAAAATCCTTCGCTTTATGTGCAGGCGGCGGCCAGCACTGATCCTTCGCTCGCCCCACCTGGGCATTCCACGCTTTATATGCTGGTGCCGGTGCCAAATTTGTTGGGTGGTGCCGATTGGGCAGTGGAGGCACCACGTTATCGGCGGCTTGCGCTGAATCGGCTGAAGGCGCTTGGCCTGCATGATATCGAAAGCCGCATCCGGTATGAGAAGATCCTCTCGCCCCAAGGTTGGCAGGATGATTATGCAGTGGGTTATGGGGCCACCTTCAACTTGGCGCATAATGTGCGCCAGATGATGCATTTCCGCCCGCGCAATCGCTTTGGCCGCGCAAAGGGCGTCTATTTGGTGGGCGGCGGCACACATCCGGGCAGTGGCTTACCCGTGATTTATGAAGGTGCGCGCATCAGCACCGATTTATTGTTGCAGGATCTGGGCCTAGCGCGGAGCGAGCGCAGCCCGCGCCATATGCGGGCCAACGTGTCCGTTTCTGGCGACTGAGAAGGAGAGGGCGCGATGGGTGCCAAGGTAGTTGTCATCGGCAGCGGTTTGGGTGGGCTTGCAGCGGCCGCCACCGCGCAGGCGCGTGGGCATCAGGTTACCGTGCTGGAGCGTAATTCCTGGCTGGGTGGCAAGGCGGCCGTTCTCAATCTGCCATCACCCGATGGGCGCGGGAATTTCCGCTTTGACATGGGCCCCACCATCCTGACCGTACCGCGCGTGCTGCGTCGCATTTTCGCTGAAGCGGGGCGCAATCAGCAGCAGGAAATGCCGCTGATCCGGCTTGATCCGCAATGGCGCTGCTTTTTTGATGGCAATAAACAGATTGATCTGGTCGAGAACGTGCAGGAAATGGCGCGTTCCATGGATGCCTTCGCACCTGGCGGGCCGAATGGCGCCGGGTATGAACGCTTCCAGCGCGTTGCCCGTCATTTGCACAAGGTTTCGGAGAAGTTCTTCTTCTGGAAACCGGTGGAAGGCATTGGCGATACGCTGAACTTTGGCGATAACTTCAAGCCTGAGGTGCTGCGCGATGTGATGGCGCTGCGTATGGGCCAGACGGTGGCAAAAGTGATTCGCGGCCATGTGCCGAATGAGCAATTGGCGCAGATGCTTGATCACTTCACCCAATATGTGGGGTCCAGCCCTTACCTTGCGCCAGCCGTACTGTGCAGCATTGGCGATATGCAGGCATCCGAAGGTGTCTGGTACCCGGTAGGCGGCACGCGCGCCACGGCGGAAGGGCTGGCCAACCTCGCGGCATCGCTCGGCGCTGATCTGCGCACCAATGCCGAGGTGACGGATATTGAGATTGTCGGCGGCGCGGTGCGTAGCGTGACCGCCAATGGCGAACGCATTGCCTGCGATGCGCTGATTTCAAACATGGATGCGATCCGCACCTATACGGAATTGGTGAAGGGCAATGCTTCGCAGCGCTATGCGAAGAAATATGAGCCCGCCTGTTCCGGTGTGGTGCTCTATCTTGGGCTCAATCGCCGCTACGAACATTTGGCGCATCATGATTTCGTCTTCTCCCGCGATGCGGAAGAAGAATTCGATGCCATCTATCGCAAGGGCGAACCGGCGCCGGACCCGACTGCCTATCTGGCCGCGCCATCAGGCACGGATCCTTCAGTCGCGCCGGAAGGTGGCGAAGCGCTTTATGTGCTGGTGCACACGCCCTATCTGCGCCCACATCATGATTGGTCCAAAATGTTCCCGGCCTATCGCCAGAAGATCCTGGATAAGCTGAAGCGTACGGCGGGGCTGGAAGATATCGAAAGCCGCATTGTTTGCGAAAGCCAATTGACGCCGGTGGATATCCATAACCGCTACAAGGTGCTGAATGGCGCGATTTACGGCCTGGCATCGCATGGTTCCTTCACCGGCGCTTTCAAGCCGAGCAATCGCAGCAAGGCGATCAAGGGCCTCTATTTGGCTGGCGGTGCCGCGCATCCCGGCCCGGGCATGCCGATGGTGATGATGTCCGGCTGGATTGCCGCTGATGCTTTGGACCGTGATCTTGGCGGGCGGGGCATGTCGCCCGAAGCGGAATTGGCCGGCCGGCGAGAGGCCGATCTGCCAGCCGCGGCGGAATGACGAAGACGCCGGGACAACAAATGCCTGATCCGGTGGCGCTGCGTTCAGCGCGCCACCTGGATTTTTTCGATTTCATGTTCACGCGGTTTTTCCGCAAACACATGCGCGCGCTGCGCGTGGCGCGCTGGGGCTTGCCCGAATTGCCGGAAGGCAAGCCCGTGGTGATTTTCGCCAATCATCCATCCTGGTGGGATGGGGTTGCCTTCATGCTGCTCTATCGTCGGCTTTTGCCGCACCGGCCACTTTTTACGCCAATGGATGCGAAGGCCATTGAGAAATATCGCTTCATGACACGGCTTGGCGTTTTCGGGATCGAGACCGGCTCGGCGCGTGGTTCAGTTGCGTTCCTGCGTGTGGTGGAAAAGGTACTGGCCAATCCCGCGCATATTCTTTGGATCAATGCGCCAGGGCGTTTCAGTGATCCGCGCGAGAGGCCCGTGCCGATTGCGCCTGGCATGATCCGCCTGCCGGAAATCGCACCCGATGCGGTGTTTGTGCCGCTCGCGCTGGATTACCCTTTCTGGGGCGAACGCAAGGCAGAAATGCTGGCCGCTTTCGGCGCACCCATCCCCGCTGGGACGCTTCTGGAAGCACCGCGTGAGGCGCGTAGTGCTATGTTTTCCGATGCCCTGGCAGGCGTGATGGAAAAACTCAGCGCCGATGCCATCGCGCGTGATCCGGCAGCGTTTCAAACCCTGGTGCAAGGGCGGGAAGGCATGGGCGGCATTTATCAAGCCTGGCGCCGCACCAAGGCGCTGCTGCGCGGTGAACGCTTCGACCCCCGACATGAACAACGCGCGGAGACAGCGCCATGACAGATTTCCTGCCCTGGATTGCGCTTGCCTTGGCGCTGTTTCCGATTGGCTTTGCAATAGACAATCTCCGTCGCATGGCGAAAGCGAAAGGGCCGGCACCGAAGGATGCACTGGTTTCCATCCTGATCCCAGCGCGGAATGAGGAAGCGCATATCAGCGCCTGCCTGGATGCCGCGCTCGTGCAACACGGTGTCGCGATTGAAGTGCTGGTGATGGATGATGGGTCGAGCGATCGTACGGCAGCGATTGTAAACGCCTATGCCGCGCGTGATGCGCGGGTGCGCCTGCTGGCCTGCCCGCCCTTGCCGCAGGGTTGGACCGGCAAGGTGCATGCCTGTGCGCGCTTGGCGGAAGCGGCGCGGGGCACGCATTTCCTGTTCATTGATGCCGATGTGCGGCTCGCGCGTGATGCGGCTGCCCACATGGCCGGCCATGCCGCACGGCAGAAGCTTGCGATGGTAACCGGCGTGCCGCGCCAGATCATCGGTACTTTAGGTGAAGCTTTGACCGTGCCCATGATCAACCTGCTGCTGATCGGCTATCTGCCTGGCGGCGGGCGGGCCGAGACTGAACGCGCGGAACTTGGCGCGGCTTGCGGGCAATTGATTCTGTTTGAACGTGGCGCTTACGAATCCCTTGGTGGGCACGGGGCGATCCGTGGGTCGCTTCATGATGGATTGCAACTTGCGCGCAAGCTGCGGGGTGCGGGTTTGCGCACGGAAATGGTGGAAGGCGCGACGCTCGCCGAATGCCGGATGTATGATGGGCTGCGCGCAAGCTGGAATGGCTTCATCAAGAATGCGCATGAAGGCATGGCGACACCCATTGGCCTGCCGATCTGGACCACGCTTTTGGCTGGCGCGCATATCTGGCCCTTCTTTCTGTTGCCGGAATGGCAGGCGGCGCTGGCCATTCTGCTGGTCTTCGGTTTGCGCGCTGCCATCACCATCAAAACCCGCGAAGCCTGGTGGACCGTGCCGCTGCATCCCTTTGCGGTGTTGGTTGGGCTCGCCATTCAATGGACCGCGCTGGTGCGCGTGCTGATCGGGCGTCCTGCCGGCTGGAAGGGCCGCGCCTATTCCGCCAGCGGCACGGCATGATCACTGAAAGCGCTGCCTCCCGCGCGCCGACGCGTGACGCGGGGTCTGAGAATTTCCCTGTCGCGTCCCGGCTGTTGGCCCCGGAAATCCGCCCGAAGGTGCTCGGCTTTTATCGCTTTGTGCGCGCGGCTGATGATATTGCCGATGATCCCGCTCTAACCGCTGAGGAAAAGCTGAGCCGCCTCGCCGTGCTTGAATCCGCGCTTGATGATCCCGCCACCGAGGAACCCGCCGCCACGGCTTTGCATCGCACAGGCAGCGGCACAGATGAGGCGCGGCTGATGCTCTCGGCCTTTCGGCAGGATGCAACGCAAACGCGCTACGCAGATTGGGCAGCGCTTGAAGATTACTGCGCACGGTCGGCCAATCCGGTTGGGCGCATGTTGCTCCGCTTGCATAACGAAACAAAGCCCAAGGCCATTGCAGCCGCCGATGCACTTTGCACTGCCCTGCAAATCCTCAATCACCTGCAGGATCTCGTGCCGGATCGGCGTGATATCGGGCGCGTCTATCTGCCCGAAGCCTGGATGAATTTGGCCGGCGGTGAGGCGCGCTTCTTCGACCCCGCCAATACCGAGGCGCGGCGCGCAGTGCTGGATGCCGCGCTGGACCAAGTAGAGGAAAGGCTGGATGCCGCCGCTGCGCTGCCGCGGCTGATCGCAGCCAAGCGTCTGGCGCGTGAAAGCGCTGTGACCCTCGCGCTGGCGCGGCGGCTATTGGCGCGGCTGCGCGCGGCGGATCCGGTACTGGGCCGGGTTGCGCTATCGCGGCTTGATTTCGTGCACGGCTTTCGTGCCGCACTCGGCACCGGGCCAAGCGATGCGGCGCTGGTCAGTGCGCGGGTTGGGCGGGCAGGATCTTCCTTCGCGCGCGGCATGTCGGCGCTGAAGGGCGAAAGGCGCCGCGCGCTTTGGGCGGTTTATGCCTTTTGCCGCGCGGTGGATGACATTGCCGATGGCGCGATGCCAGAGGCTGAAAAGCGCCGCTTCCTTTCGGATTGGCGCGGCAAGCTCCGCGCGCCGGATTGTGCGCTTTCGCGCGAATTGGCGCTGGCGCGCGAAAATTTCGCGCTGCCCATCCAGGAATGCGAAGCGATGATCGCGGGGATGGAAACCGATTCCACGCCAAGGCTCCGCATTACTGATAGCGAAGCGCTGAACCTTTATTGCCGTCGCGTCGCTGGCAGTGTCGGTGCCATGGCGGTGCGGATTTTCGGCGCGCCGGAAGCGGCTGATTTTGGCCTTGGCCTTGGGCGCACGCTGCAATTGGTGAATATCCTGCGCGATCTGGATGAAGATGCAACGCGCGACCGCGTCTATCTGCCGCTTGATCTGCTGGCAGCTGAAGGTGTGGCTGATGCGCCCGCCGCAACATTGATCGCAAGCCCAGGCTTTGCGCGCGCTGCCGCGCATTTGGCACAGCAAGCCGAAGCAGGCTTCGCGCAAGCGGCGGCGGAGCTGCGCCATTTGGATCAGCGCGCGCTTTTGCCGGCGCGCATCATGATGTGGGGCTATCAGCGGCTGTTTGAGCGCCTGATGGCGCGTGGCTTTGGCTTGCCTCGGCCACGCCCGCGCCTGACGCGCGGTGAGAAGCTGCAAATGGCGGCCTATGCCATGGGAATCATGCCCGTGCCGCAAGCAAGCGCCAGTCGCGCGTGAGCAGCACTGCCACATGCCATGTCATTGGCGCTGGAGTCGCGGGCCTGGTGGCGGCGCTTCGCCTCGCACAGCGTGGCCGCGCCGTTATGCTGCATGAGGCAACGCCGGTGGCGGGCGGGCGCTGCCGCGCGCTACCAGATGGGACAGATAACGGCACGCATGCGTTGATGGGCGCCAATCACGCCGCGCTCCGCTTCCTTGCCGATATCGGCGCGCGTGAAGGCTGGGTGGAGGCGGAACCGGAAGGCCTGCCCGTATTTGACCTGACCGATGGCAGCGCGCGGCGCATCGCGGCAAGCCCGCTCGCCTGGCGCGATCCCGCCAAGCGTCCGCCAGGCTTGAGTGCCTCTGCCTTTGCAGCGCTGCTGCGCCTTGCCTTGCCCATTGGTGATCGGCCCGTCGCGGAAATGATGGCAGCGCATCCCGCACTTTATCGTGCGCTGATCGAACCACTCACGGTCGCTGCGCTGAATACGCCGGGCCATGAGGCATCTTCCGCGCGGCTTGGCGTGGTGCTGCGCCGGCTTGGGCGACCAGGTGCAGGCGCGGTGCTGGTGGCGCGGGAAGGGCTGGGGCCGGATTTGATTGCGCCTGCCTTGAAGACGCTAGCGCAAGCGGGGGTCAGCACACGTTTCGGGGCGCGGCTGCGCGCCATGACAGAAGCTGAGGGGCGCATCATTGCGCTGCATTTCGGGGATGACAGCATATCGCTCGATCCGCGCGATCAGATTGTGCTGGCGCTGCCACCCTGGGAAGTGGCGCGGCTGATCCCAAAGCTGCGCGTGCCGGAACGCCATGCGCCCATTCTCAATCTACATTTCGCACATCAAACGGCGGGGCCGGTGCGCTTCATCGGCGTGCTCGGCGGGCTGACGCAATGGATACTGGTGCGCCCAAGTGGTGTCAGCATCACCGTGAGTGCAGCGGATGCGGAGGTCGAAGAACAGGCCCCGGATTTGGCGCCACGCGCCTGGGCGGAAATCCGCGCTGCGGCAAAAGGTTTTGGCTTGCCCGGCGATTGGCCGGAAACGCCACCCGCCATGCGCGCGGTGAAGGAACGCCGCGCCACGCCACGCCATGCGGTTGGCATGCCGCCGCAACCGCCGCGGCAGGTGCATCGTAACCTGGTGCTCGCTGGCGATTGGACCTGGCCGCGCCTGCCCGCCACCATTGAAGCTGCCGTGCTTTCTGGTGAGGCCGCGGCGAAAGCTGTTCCGGCATGACCCCCGCTGCGGCCCTTGCCACCTTGCGTGCGGCCCAAGCCCGCGATGGCGCGCCTAATCTCAAGCAACGCCGTGCGCTGCTGGCGGGCCTCGCACGCGCCGTGATGGCGCGCTCGCATGAGATCATGGCGGTGCTTGATGCCGAATATGAAGGCCGCGCGCCAATTGAAACCCTGCTGGCGGATGTGCTGTTGGTTGCGGATATGGCACGCTATGTGCGCCGCAATTTGTGGCATTGGATGCGCCCGCGCCGCGTGAGCGTACCCTATCCCTTCTGGCCGGCGCGCGCGCGGGAGGAATTCGTCCCCAAAGGCGTGGTTGGCATTATGGCGCCGTGGAATTACCCGGTGCAATTGGCGCTTCTGCCCGCGATTGATGCTATTGCCGCCGGTAATCGCGTATGCGTGAAACCATCGGAAGCGCTGCCACGCACCGCCGCGCTGATCGCCGATATCCTGCGCGAAGCCTGCGGCGACGAAATTGCGCTTTGCGTGCAAGGCGGCGCTGAGGTGGGGGCGGATTTCGCCGCCCAGCCCTGGGATCATCTGGTCTTCACCGGCAGCACCGCGACCGGGCGCAAGATCATGGCTGCTGCTGCGCCCAACCTCACGCCGCTCACGCTGGAACTTGGCGGCAAATGCCCGGTGCTCGTGCTGCCGGGCGCGGATTTGAAGCGCGCCGCGCGCGATATTCTGGCGGGCAAGGCCTTCAATGCGGGGCAGACCTGCGTCGCGCCCGATACGGTGCTGCTGGTTGGCCATAGCCGGGAAGCCTTTATTGGGGCCTGCAAAGCGTCTGGCATCGGGCTGCCGGAAACCAGCGTGATCAACGCCGCCCAAATAGCCCGGCTAGAAAAGCTGAAGGCAGATGCCAGCCTGATACCCCTGGCCGAGGATGGACCTGGGCGGCGCATGGCGCTGCGCCTTGCCGAAGCACGGCCCGAAGCCGCGATCTGGCACGAGGAAATCTTCGGCCCAATACTACTTATGCGCGAAGAAGAATCGCTCAAGAAAGCACTCGCCTGGGTTGCAGAGCGCCCCGCCCCCCTGGCCGTTTATCTTTTTGGCGCGACATCAGAGGAAGAAATTCAGGTCTCAAGTATAGCCCGGGGCAGCGCCATCATCGCAGGCCGAACGGTTGAATTCGCTGGCTTTCAAGCCTTGGGCTTTGGCGGGTCAGGTGAATCGGGGTTTGGCCGCCGCAATGGCCTGGCCGGTTTCCTGGAATTCTCCCATCGCCGGGCCCGAGTACATCATGGGATGTTTTCCCTATCCCGATTATTTGATCAACCTCGCGGAAAAGCTGTGGAAAAGTTAAAAAATCTTCTCGCTAAATAGATTTCTAATGACTATATACATCTTATGGTTGTTTTTCTCCCATCTGCTCCTGCAGCAGAAACGCCTCGCCTTCGGTTGCGCTGCGTCGAAGGCCGCGATGCCCCGGCAATTGCGGAGATGATGACTGAAGCGATCAGCAAGCGCCTTGCCTCCTGGCCTGTGCCTTTCTCGTCCCCGATGGCGGAAGAAAAGATTGTCTCGGCCCGTGGTGCGGCAGCACAAAAGCAGTCCCTGCCGCTGGTGCTGGAACGGAAATCCGATGGTGCCATTTGCGGTTGGGTCAGCCTTATATGTGCGCCAGGTGATGATAAGGTGGCGCTGACCACTTATTGGCTGGGGGAAAATTTCCAGGGACAGGGCCTGATGCGCGAAGCGGGGCCCGTGGCTGTGGAACTTGCCTTCAAGCATATGGATATTGATTGCCTGCGTGCGGCGGTGCAGCCGGATAATGCGGCTTCACTCGCTGTTGTTCGCCTGCTGGGCTTTAGCCCGCTTGGTGAAGGGCGAATCTGGTGCCCGGCGCGCGGGATTGAAGAAACCTGCCTTTGGTTCGAAAAGCCGCGCCCGCTGGTGCCGGCATGGGCGGCAGGGGCAGCGCTGGCCAAGGGGGACTTGGCGCGAGAGGTTCCCGCCTGAAGCGAGCAGCTTCAATCTGATGGACGGCACAGGTTCTCCAAGGTTAGGCTTTCCCTGAAGCGCTGGGGATCAACCCACCAGCGCAACCAAAAACATCGGGGAGTTTTCACCATGAATGAATGGCTTTCGCGGCGCCGGGTTATGCTGGGCGGTGCCGCCCTGGTCGGGGCCACTGCTTCAGGCAGGGCTTTCGCACAAACCAATTGGCCGGACCGCCCAGTGCGGCTGGTTGTCGGCTTCACAGCCGGCAGCGCCACAGATGTGACCGGGCGCATTTTCGCGCAGCGTTTCAGCGATGCCTGGGGTCAGCCTGTGGTAGTAGAAAACGTCGCCGGCAATTCAGGCGCCATTGGTGTAGATCGTGTCGCGAAATCGGCGCCTGATGGCTACACGCTGATGTGGGCGGCCAGTGCCGCACTCACGATCCTGCCCAGCCTGCAACGCCTGCCCTTTGACCCGATCAAGGATCTGGCGCCTATTGGCATTGCCTTCGCCATGCCATCGCTGTTTGTTTCAAACCGCGATTTCCCGCCGCGCAATATCCAGGAACTGGTTGCTTATGCACGCGCCAATCCGGGCAAGGTATCCTATGGCACGCCAGGTGTGGGCACACCGCAGCATATTGCGGGTGAGTTGTTCTGCCACCAGGCCGGCATCAAGATGGAACACATTCCCTATCGCGGTGCGAATATGGCGGATGTGCTGAATGGCAGCGTTCAGATCGGCATCCAGAATATCGGTGCCGTACTGCCCATGGTGCGTGATGGGCAATTGCGCGGCTTGAGCATCACTACACTGCAACGTTCTGCCAATGCGCCAGATATGCCGACGATGGTTGAGCAAGGCTTCCCAGATTTTGAGGCAAGTTCCTGGTTCGGCACCATGGCGCCAGCCGGCACGCCGCAGCCGATCCTGGACAGGGTGCATGCGACATCTCAGGCCATTCTGGCGGACCCCGCGATGCGTCAGCGCTTCAACGGGCTTGGGCTTGATATCATCGCCGGCAATGGCGAGCAGATGCGGGCGACCATCGCAAGCAATATCGAAAGATGGGCACGTGTGATCAGGGATTCAGGCATTCGACTGCAAGGCTGAAGGCCGTTACCGGCCCCTTGATCCTGATCATGATGGCAAGCACGAAAACGCCCTAGACCATCGGCGTTTTCGTGAAGGAATGCGCCATGGACCGCGCCCGTTATGATCGTCTTGCCATCCTGTTCCATTGGATAATGGCAGCGCTGATTTTCTACGCCGCAGCCAGCATCCTGATTGCGGAAGACCTGCCGCGCGGCGCCTTTCGGGATTTGATCAAAACCACCCACAATAGCGTGGGCGCCGTCGTGGTGGCGCTACTGGCTTTGCGTATTCTCTGGCGCATGGTCAGCACCGCACCGCCACTGCCTTCTGGCATGTCCACGCAGCAGCAGCGCTTGGCACGGCTGGCCCATTTCGGGCTTTACGGGCTGATGGCGGCCGTGCCGCTGCTGGGTCTGGCGACGCTTTTCCTGCGCGGGCGAGGGTTGGAATTCGGCTTGTTCAGCATCGCATCACCGCTCGCGGTCAATCGCACCTTGTCGCGCATTATCAAGGAAGTTCATGAATTGGCGGCCTATGCGTTGCTCGCGCTGGTTATCTTTCACATCGCGGCGGCACTTTGGCACCAATTCATCAAGCGGGATGGGCTGATGGGGCGGATGAGTTTCAGTCGCCCTTCGCCAGCCGGTCAAAGGCCTTGAGCCGCGCGATCAGCGCCGGCATTTCACGCAGCGGAATCATATTCGGCCCATCAGAAGGCGCGTGATCCGGGTCCGCGTGTGTTTCGATGAAAACTGCCGCAACCCCCACGGCCACCGCAGCGCGGGCCAGCACAGGCGCGAATTCGCGCTGCCCGCCGCTTGATGTCCCTTGCCCGCCTGGCTGCTGCACGGAATGCGTCGCGTCAAACACTACCGGGTAGCCGGTCTCTGCCATGATCGGCAAAGCCCGCATGTCAGAAACTAGCGTATTGTAGCCAAAGGACGCGCCACGTTCGCAAAGCAGGACATTGTGATTGCCAGTGCTCGCGATTTTCGCCGCGACATTCTTCATGTCCCAGGGTGCCAGGAACTGCCCCTTCTTCACATTGATCACGCGGCCTGTTGCACCAGCGGCCAGCAGCAAATCCGTCTGCCGGCACAGAAAGGCAGGGATTTGCAGCACATCCACGGCTTCGGCGGTGGGCGCGCATTGTTCTGGTGCATGCACATCGGTCAGCACCGGCAGCCCTGTTGCTTCACGCACCTCGGCCAAAATGGCCAAGCCTTCCGCCATGCCAATCCCGCGCGCGGCGGAAACGCTGGTGCGATTGGCCTTGTCGAAGGATGATTTATAGATCAGCGGCACACCAGCAGATGCGGCAATTTCCTTGAGCGCAGCAGCGGTTTCCAAAGCATGCGCGCGGCTTTCGATCTGGCAGGGACCCGAAATGAAGACCAACGGCAGATCATTGCCAAAGGTGACACTGCCCGCCTTCACATGACGTATCATACCAACCGCGCCTGACGTACCGCCGCGCCAATGAAGCCTGCAAAAAGCGGATGCGGCTCAAAGGGCTTGGATTTCAATTCCGGGTGATATTGCACGCCGATAAACCAGGGATGGTCGGGATATTCGACAATCTCGGGCAGCACCCCATCCGGCGACAATCCTGAAAAGCGCAGCCCTGCAGTTTCAAGCCTATCGCGATAGGCGATATTCACCTCATAGCGGTGGCGGTGGCGTTCCTGGATTTCAGGCTGATCACCATATACGCAGCGCACCAGCGAACCTTCCGCGAGATGCGCCTGATAAACGCCAAGCCGCATGGTACCGCCCAGATCGGTACTGGCATCGCGGCGTTCCACCTGATTGCCGCGCTGCCATTCGGTCAGCAGGCCAACCACCGGTTCTGCGCAAGGCCCGAATTCGGTGGAAGACGCGCCCTTCAATCCAACAAGGTTCCGCGCCGCTTCAATCACCGCCATCTGCATGCCGAAGCAAATGCCAAAGAAGGGCAGCTTGCGTTCGCGCGCAAAGCGCACCGCTTCAATCTTGCCTTCCGTGCCACGTTCCCCGAAGCCGCCGGGGACCAGAATGCCATGCACATGTTCCAGCCGCGCCAATGCTTCCGCGTCATTCTCAAAAATTTGGCTATCCACCCAATCGAGCTTTACGCGCACATGATGCGCAATGCCGCCATGCACCAAAGCTTCCGATAGGGACTTATAGGCATCCAGCAAATTCGTGTATTTGCCGACGATAGCGATGGTGACCTCGCCTTCCGGTGCCTTGATCGCATTCACAATGCTTTCCCAGCGGGACATGTCGGGCTCGCCAAAGGCGGAAAGGCCGAAATGGCGCAGCACCTCCACATCCAATCCTTCGGCGTGATAGGCCAAGGGTACTTCGTAAATCGTGCTGGCATCCAAAGCAGGGATCACGCTTTCCGGGCGCACATTGCAGAATAGCGCAATCTTTCGCCGTTCATTTTCCGGGATCGGCCGATCACACCGGCAGAGCAAAATCTGCGGTTGAATACCAAGGCCCAGTAATTCCTTCACGCTATGCTGTGTCGGCTTGGTCTTCAATTCACCGGCGGATGGAATGTAAGGCACCAAAGTCAGATGCATGAAAATGCTGCGCTGCGGGCCAAGTTCATTGCCCATTTGCCTGATTGCTTCCAGGAAGGGCAGGCTTTCAATATCGCCAACCGTGCCACCCACTTCGACTAGCACGAAATCATAGCCATCGGTTTCGGTCTGGACCACTTCCTTGATCTTGTCGGTAATGTGCGGGATCACCTGCACCGTGCCGCCCAAATAATCGCCGCGCCGTTCGGCGGCAATCACATCCGAATAAATGCGCCCCGTGGTCCAATTGTCGGCCTTGCGCGCATGCACGCCGGTGAAGCGTTCATAATGGCCAAGATCAAGGTCGGTTTCCGCACCATCATCGGTGACAAAAACCTCCCCATGCTGATAGGGGCTCATGGTCCCCGGATCCACATTGAGATAGGGGTCCAGCTTGCGCAGCCGAACCTTGTAACCGCGCGCCTGCAACAGCGCGCCGAGCGAAGCGGAAGCGATACCCTTACCAAGTGAGGAGACCACGCCGCCGGTGATGAATACGAACCGGGTCATGGGCGACCTCGATACCCCATCCCCCGAT
>Ga0315900_10006857_pt1 | contig 15102 bp, 10 predicted proteins | sample LakEriMetagenome_FD_203521 | JGI IMG/M metagenome (GOLD analysis project Ga0315900, IMG submission 203521) | Freshwater fungal communities from buoy surface, Lake Erie, Ohio, United States - Buoy 12 MA114 | ecosystem: Environmental > Aquatic > Freshwater > Lake > Lake biofilm | place: USA: Lake...
ATACAGACGGTTATAAAATTGGTCACAAACGAATGCTTGCACAAGGTACAGATTTTCTTTATGGAACTTGGATTCCAAGAAGTTTAAAATATGCGCCTAAAGGTGTTAAGAAAATACTATCATCCGGCCAACAGTTAACTATGCGTTGGTTACATGCTGAATGGCAAGAAAACTTCTTTGACATGCCAAAAGAAACTGCTGTTAAGTTTCAAGAAGATATGTCAAAATATTTAATGATGCCTTTCGACGGTTCTCACTTTGAAGCATTGCATGATTTAGGATATCTTCCTATCCGTGTTAAGTCATTACCTGAAGGTATTGAAACAAATGCTAATGTCCCTCACATGACTTTCATAAATACTGTTCCTGGGTTTGCCTGGTTAACCTTGTATTTGGAAACAATCATTTCTTCCCTTGCCTGGAAACCTACTACTTCGGCAACTATTGCTTTACAATATCGCAGAAACCTTGTAGAATGGGTAATGAAAACTGACCCTGCTAATGCTTGGTTAATTGATTATCTTGCACATGACTTCTCTGCCCGTGGTCTTTCTCCTTGGGATATGTTATCATCTGGATTAGGTCACGCATTTTCATTCCGTGGATCTGACTCAATCGTTGTTATTCCCGGCGCTCGTTATTTCTACGATGAGCCTGAAGATGAGGTGTGTATCAATTCTGTAAATGCTTCTGAACACTCTGTATCTACTACAAAAATCTTTACAGTTGGTGAAGAGCAAATGATGGTAGATTGGTTAAAAGATTTTCCTGAAGGAATCTTTTCAATGGTTTCAGACACATTCGACTTGACAATGGTTGCAAAACCTGGGCCAGGCGGTTTCTGTTATAACCAAAAAGAATTAATCATAAACCGTAACGGCAAATTGGTTATTCGTCCTGACTCTGGTAATCCTGCAGATATTATCTGTGGTCACGGTCGTACTGAATTAACTGATGCAGAAAAACGTGCTGGCTATCCAGAGTTTTATACCAAAGGACTTATTGAGTGCTTATGGGAAATCTTTGGTGGGTCTGTAAATGAACAAGGATTTAAAGTTCTTGACCCACATATCGGAGCAATCTATGGAGATTCAATTACTTTGGAAAGACAAGTTGAGATTTATGAAAGACTTGCTGCTAAAGGATTTGCTGCAACAAATATTGTTCTTGGGGTAGGATCATTTACATATCAATGTAATACTCGTGATACTGTTGGTTTTGCTGCTAAAGGCGCATGGTTTGAAGCAAACGGTATTGGGTATGATATCTACAAAGATCCTGTTACCGACGACGGTACCAAAAAATCATTAAAAGGTAGAATTGCTGTTCTTGAAGAAAATGGTGAATATGTTGTGAAAACACAATGTACCGCTGAAGAAGAGAATACCGGAGTTCTACAAACCATATATGAAAACGGTCAATTTTTTAATCAAACCACATTGACTGAAATTCGTTCTAAAATTGCACAATTAGCAAATGAAAATAATTAAACCTACTTCAGAAAATCAAGAACCTCAAGGGATCCGAGTATTTCTTGCTGGTTCAATCGAGATGGGTAAAGCAAAGGATTGGCAGGACTCTACTGCCAATCTTTTTTCCGATATAGAAAATGTAACTTTCTATAATCCACTTCGTGAAAACTGGGACTCAACATGGTCTCAAGATCAAAAAAATCCACAATTTAACTACCAAGTAAATTGGGAACTTAATAGCATTGATAATAGTCATATTGTTTTCTTTAACATTTTACCTGATACCAAAAGTCCAATTACTCTTATGGAATTAGGTTACTGCGCATCATCAAAACCTTATGTTATTGTATGTTGCCCAGAAGGGTTTTGGAAAAAAGGAAACGTAGACATTATATCTACAAGGTCAAACATTCAAGTATATGAAGACTACGATAAAGCAGTAGGTGCATTAAGAACCCTTATTCATAAAGAACTAATTGGTTCTTCAATGATATAATCAATAAACATATACATATGAATTTAATATTTGACGGAAACTACTTATTCTATAAAACTCTTTTTATCTTTGGAGGTTACTCAAACGGTAAAAGATTACTTGAAGACCAAAAAGATCAAGATATGTTCATGAGAAAAATCGCAACTGATATGTCTCATGCTATTCGTGCTTTTGGTAATCCTGACAAAATTGTTTTTACGATTGACTCAAGATCTTGGAGAAAAGATGTTATTATTGAAGATGGTGACTACAAAGGCCATCGTACTAAAGATGAGTCAACAATTGATTGGGATACTTTTTATAAATGTATGAATGAGTTTGGTCAAATCCTTAAACGTAAAGGTATTATTGTATCTAAAGAAGAACGCGCTGAAGGTGATGACTTAATGTACTTATGGGCAGACCGTTTCTTTAAAAACGGGGAAGATTCAGTTATTATAACAGGTGATAAAGATCTTACTCAATGTATTCGTTTTGACGGTAAAAACTTTGTTGTTGTGTATAACCCAAATTCTAAAACCCGTAAGATTGTAGCACCTGTTGGTTTTTCTCATTGGTTAAAGAAAGATGATTATGATCTTTTTGATGCAAGTACATTTATGAATAACAGTAAAGACTTAATTGCTGAGGCTCTTAACGCTGTTGAGATTCAAGAGATCGACCCGGAATACATTATCTTTGAGAAAGTAATTATTGGAGATGCTGGGGATGCTGTACCACCAATCTGGACATGGGAAAACAAAGGTAAAACATTTAGAGTTACTCCTGCAAAAGCAGAAAGAATTTATGAATTGCTTAACAAAGTAAAATTCGTTGATGATGTCTATGCTTTACCAGAAAGAGCTACGGAAATTGCAAACGGGATTCTATCCACCTGCAAACAAGTTGCAGACATAGAAAAGATTCGTGAAAGACTTGTAAGAAATCTTACACTTGTATATCTTGATGACCGAGTAATTCCTACTGATATTATTGAGAAATTTGAAGAGTCTTTCGCTAAAGATTCAAACCGTACACTTCCTGCTGTTAAATATGATATGTCATTCTTACTTGAAGGCACAAAATTTATCACTGGTCCAAACAAAACTTTTGAAGCTGATATCTTTAAACATTTTGGAGTTTAATCAATTCTTAAAACTTTTGGTTAATAGGCAAATATAATCAATAAAAAGAAATCCTTCTAAAGTCATCCAATGGAATTATTTGAATTCATAAACACTATCTTTAAGCCTACGGAATTTAAAAAGGTGAAAATGCACGAACGAGCAAAACACTTTTTTATGATTAATCGTTTTGCAAGTATTAAGTCACCTGTTCCTGCTTCATATTTTAATCATATCAAGATTAATCCTGGGCAAGCTGTTTCTTTTTGGGGTGAAACTTGGGGTCGTTCATATAGCAAGACTCCATCTTGGATGTATGTTAAGACTCGTAAAGCAAAAGAAGACAAAAAAGCAAAGCAAGTTTTTACTGATGAAACGATTAAAGCTTATTGTCAAAAATTTGAAATGACTCGCAGAGATTTTGATACATCATTAGAATATTTAGGTGAATCATTTGTATCTCAAGTTAAAGAATACGAAAAGTTCATATTACATTAATCACAGTCAGATCCGGTGAATATATAGAATAAAATAGACACCGGATGCTGGCAATCCTTTCAAATCCTGGCGACTTTGTTAAGATAACACAAGATAAGCCATTTCATTATGTTACCAAGTTAACTGGTTGGTGTGATGATATTCTTGGCACAGGTATTCTTAAAAAAGAATTTCGTTGGGGTACTTCTAATCGAGTTCGTGCTTCTTGGGTAGAACTTACTACTCAAAATTTACAGGATGTTATCTTAAATCCTGCTAATGACTTATTTGTTGATTTTCGTATAACTCTTATCAGCGGCGGTCCTTCTACTATTGAAAGTATAGAAGTTAATTGTGAACAGTCTGATGATGCTAAAGATCCTTACTTAGGCTTTGTCCCAGTGTATCTTGTATCAGAAAGAGGAAATATAAGTAACATAACAAAACTCAGTAACTTTACATTTCAGCCTTACGCTGTAAACCCTGCAATCGCACTGTATCGTAATTTAAGTTATACGATTAATCAGTTATTTGGTCATGATGTAATGTATGCAAGAGCAGTACCTATGGCGGTAGGTAAAGATGTTACGCTACATGAATGGACACTTTATGATGTTGACGATCCTAAATGTATTAAAGTAGTTGTTCCTAACAACGAATTCCCAGATAATAAGATCTTATTTAATTCAATGGGTCTTGATTTTGAAATGCCTTTTGAAGTTCATATCGTTAAAGAATATTACGAAGAATTGTTTGGGATTGGTACAGGACCGCAAAAGCGTGATATTGTTTACTTCCCATTAACTAATAGGATTTATGAAATTGAAAGTTCATACCTATTTAAAGATTTTATGCAAAAAGAAATCTACTGGAAAGTAGGGTTAAAGAAATATGCACCTAAAGCAAATCGTTATGAACCTCAAGATTTACGCGAACAACTTGATAGTATAAGTTGGGATGCAGAAGAAAGATTTGGCGAAGAAGTTAGACTTGAAGCAATTAAAACAACAGACCCACAACAATATGATCCTAAAATTGGATCTCGTGATTATGACCCAACAAGATTAAACATAAATGATAATCTTGTTATTACTGAACAGAAAGTAGCAAATTATACAAACATTCTTTCTGAAACACAATATGATTTAAGAACAGTGTATGATCCTAAACTTTCATCACAAGAAACTGCTGTAGAATATCGTGCTGATGTAATCTTTAAAGCTACAGAAGAAAGATCTTTATGTATGTGGTTTAAAGAGATTAAACCAACTGTTGCTCCACCTAAAGATAAAGTTAAAGGATATCTTTCGTTAGGAGTTGCAGGACCTACTACTACACCTCTTACATATACTATTACAGCTAAAAGAAATTATGAAAATGGATCTTTAATCAAGATCACGAGATTTAATGGTCTTACGCTTTACGGTGAAATTACAAACATGGTTTCTTCACCAAGTGGATACGCATATACAATTAGTATAAGTAATGACATTATAACTTATCTAAATACTTACTTTGCAAATTGGGCATCTTCATTTACAAATAATGGATATTATGCTGAACCTGCAAATGAAACAATACTTTTTGATGGGTATGAAAACGGAGAAGGATGGAAAGTTTCAATTTTTGCAAGTCGTTATTTAATCTTCAAAGATTCAGAAAAAGAATATCTTAACATATTACAAACGGATCTTGTTGAAGACTATTGGTACGCAATGTTTATGAACATTTCTAACTTTTATAAACAATTAACTCTTGATCTTTGGGTTAGAAAATGGAATGAACAAAATACACAGCCTGTCCAAACAACAGATCTTGAGAATATATACTCAAATACTATAAGCAATCTAAGCACTATTGATCGTAGTAATACCGGAGTTAAGTATAAACTTAAAGGAGGAAATTTACAGATTACAAACTTAAGATTATACGATAAAATAGAAACCGAGCAAGCAAAACAATCAATCATATTAAATGAAACGATTGTACAAGATGCACAATTTGGAATTATCATTGACAATGCTATCCAGAGATTAAGACTTCCTTGGATTGCGAAAACTAAATAATTTATGCCAAGAAAAATACCAGAAGACAAGAAAAGCGAGATGCATCTAAGAGATGAACTCGAAAAGATGTTACAAGATGGCATTGAGGATTTGCAAATCACAATGCAAGATGCTCGTGAAATTTTACCTGCTCACAAAGCAAATTTCATGGATTATGAAACGGTAAAAAAGTATGCGGATACAAAAGCTGATAATATTGTTGATTCTATTTCAGAATTTTATCTTAACACAGTTATCATACAGGAAATTCCTTATGTAAAACAAAAAAGTGTTGTTGATAAAATTACCGTTTCAAACTTATTGTTCCAAATGAAAACTGCGGAACATGCTATTATTAAGTTACTTGAAGAAATTGACGGTGGTAATTTACACCCAAGAACGTTTGAAGTTCTCGCATCCCTGCAAAGATCCAAAATGGAAATTGTAAAACATCTTGCTCAATTTATGGTTATCATGGAAAATAACTATAAGAGCTTAAAAGAAGACTATCGTTTAAAGCAAAGCGATGATCCAATTATGATTGACCAAAATGCGGATGAAGAAATTCCTGCAAGTAAAAACGGATTCCAAATGAGAGGAACAAAACAAGTAATTGAAATGTTAAGAAATGCTGTTCCTGAAAAACGTGCTACTGCGAATCCGAATGAAGCTGAAAATGACATTGAGGAAATAAATGAGTAGTAGAGGTAAGGTATGGAATACTAAAAAGATCAATGAAGAAATTGATCGCATAGAACGTGGTGTTCCTGCAGACTATTCACCTTTTTCAGAAGGTAAGATAGATATGAAAGCTGCGGATATTGTTTTTGAATATACGCAAGAAGAACTTGAAGAATTAGCAAGATGTGCTAATGACGTAGTTTACTTTGGTAACAAATACTGTTATTCTATGACTGACGAAGGTATTTGTCAAATTACTCTTCGTCCATATCAGGAAAAAATGTTAAGATCATTTCAGGATAACCGTTTTGTTGTAATGCTTGCATCAAGACAGATTGGTAAAACTGTAACGTCATCAATATTTATTGCTTGGTATTTATGTTTTCACTCAGACAGAAACGTGATGGTTGTAGCAAATAAATTAGCAACAACTTCTGAGATCGTTGACAAAATTAAAACTGTTCTTAAGAATCTGCCATTCTTTATGAAACCTGGAGTAACCGCAGGTGGTGTAACAGGTATGAGATTTGATAATGGATGTAGACTGTTTTCACAAGCAACTACTAAAACTGCGGCAATCGGGTTTACTATTCACTTACTATTTGCCGATGAGTTTGCTCACATCCATTCAAACTTCCTTGTTCCTTTTTATCGTTCAATTTATCCTACGTTATCATCTTCCAAAATTTCAAGGATTATTATATGTTCTACACCAAACGGTATGAACTTATTTTATGAAATTTATCAAGGTGCTATTGAAAAGAAAAATAATTATGTACCTATTCGAGTTGATTGGTGGGAAGTGCCAGGTAGAGATGAAATTTGGAAACAGCAAGAAATTGGTAACTTAGGTTCAGAAGAATTATTTAATCAAGAATACGGTAATCAATTCTTAGCATCATCAAGACTTCTTTTTGATAGTCATACGTTAATGTTAATGAAGAGAGTATCAAAAGAATTTGTTTGTAAAGAAACAGATGCTTTCTTAGATTACCCTGACTTAAATAATAATTTAAAGTGGTTGCCAAGTTTTGACCCTGGAGATGAAGAAAATCATGATAAGATATTTACACTTGTTGTTGATATTGGAGATGGCGTAGGGCGTGACTATTCAGTAATTAACATATTTGAATTAACTCCACAATCAATTGTAAATGTTCGTAAAACTCGAGACTGGTCAGATGAAACGAGTTTCTTCAGATTAAACCAAGTTGGTATGTTTAGATCAAACGTTCATTCAGTTGAAGAACTTGCAAAGGTTTTAGAATTACTTGTGTTTAATCTTTTTAATTTTGACCGTGTTAAGGTAGTTTTAGAAATTAACTTTAAAGGTAACATCATACATGAAAGATTATCAAGACATCGAGAATTTTATCCAGAGATTTTCTTATACACAAAACATTCAGTAGCAAATGATCAACTTAAACTTGGGGTTAAAATTCATAAAGATAATCGTGAAACCTTTTGTCGTGAATTAAGAAACCTTGTAAAGAATAAGAAAATTGTAGTTAATGAAAGAAGAACCTTTGATGAATTAAGTTCATTCGGTATAAATTCCGTTGGTAGATACGAATCACAATTGGCACATGATGATGTTGCTATGACTTGTGTGAATCTTGTAACTTTATTTGATTCTTCTGATTTTTATGAAATGGTAGAGGAAATATATGATAAGTCCCCGGAAATATATAAATCAGCCGTAGAAACTAGAATGTCCGAAGGTGATAAAGTTGAAGATGATTTCTTATTATCATTTAAAATGATTCGTGAATTTGACAATTCACCAGCATCAGGATCACAAAAATCTTACTCCTTTAGTGCATCTGGTAATCGTAAACGATAAGAATATCTTAATAAAACCTAAGGTTTGAAAAAGATATATACTACAGATTGGATATAATGACAATTAAAGAAAAATAACTAAAAGCAGAATGGCTAAAATTACACTTGATCTTAATCAGTTTAAGGCATCTGGTGTTTACACAATCGAGTTCGACGCTTCAGAAAGAATCGTTGTGACAACACAGACTATCCGTCTTGTTGTAGGTTTCTCTCGTAAAGGACCTTTTAACGCACCTGTATTTTTACGTGATGTAGGAACATCTCGTAGAGTATTTGGTGGAGTTGATGCGTTCCTTGAGAAAAGAGGATCCTTTTTCCACAGATCAATTGAAACTTGTTTACAGACAGCCCCAGTATTCGGTTTAAATTTACTACCGCTAAATAACATACCTGTTAATGAAGGAGGAGATGCTGTAGATTATCGTTCTTTTGCACTTGCTGCAAATGAACAAAACGGTGATTTAACAAGAGCTCTAATATCTTCTTTTTATAACAAAGAACGTTTTTGGTTCCCGGATACATCATACTTACAAGCTACTGTTGATAGCAAACCTGCTAATCGCGGTAGATTATTTAACTTCGTTAACTTAGGTCAAGAAGTACAAAGTATTATCATTCGCAAATCGGATAACGCAAATCAATATAATGTAACTGCTGAATCTTACTACGGTAGAGGAAATGTTCCTGCATTTATTAACCCTAAAGATTTTCTTTCAGATTACTTTGTTGATATCTATGTGGTTAAAGGTGATTGGACTAACTTAGCAGCACTTTCACAAGATCCTGTGTATTCAAAATATTTTGATTTAAGAGGTGTTATTGTTGAGAATTTCTTTACTTTCTTAAGTCTTGACGCTGTTACTTTAACAGGTTCATTCACAGGTACTATCATTCCTGACTTTGTTGATAACAACGGATCAAATCAATCTATTGATACAATCGTTAATTCAGCTGTTGCAATTACAGGTATTTTCTGTAACTTAAACAAAGAAGAATTTGATGATTATGAAAATTCAACTTATAAAGTTGACCCAGTAGGTAATACATTAATTAACACAACTGATGATATTATTGATTTCTTATCATATAACACACCTATTAAGTCAATCTTAACATATGCCTCTGATAAACCAGTTTCAGGTGGTAACCCAGGTGATGGTTTTGAACCAACTGTACAAGAAACAGACCCTCTTGTTTCTCCAATTGTTTATGTAAAATCATATCCTTTTGGTGGAGTTCGTGGTAATTTCAATAACGTACTTGTTATTCCTAAGCCTTACCCATCTGATACAACTTTTACAGTTGCACAATATGATGCTTTAACAGCAAACTTAAATAACAACTCGCTTGTTAAAACTTTTGGTACAGATAATATTAATGACAGTTCACAACCAAATAACTTTGTTAAAATCCATAACATTGTTGATACTGGTTCAGAATTACAAATTCAATTAAGTTCTCCGTTACATACAGATGATACTTATGAAAACACTTCTGGTGATTATGCAGAATCTAATTACATATTAGAATCTGATGCATTTGCGGTGCCTTCTGTTGCTGACACAATTGTAATTAATAATCCAACAGGTGCTGGTGATTCAGTATTAACTGTAACTTCTGCTACTACTGCTGGACAACCTCTTGCAACAGTTTCAGCTTGGACTGGTGGTACCGGTGCTATTGCTGCAGTGGCTACATATACCGCTTTACCTGTTCTTGCAACTGGTGGAGGTACAGGTGCAGTTGCTTCTGTAACAACTGACGTTACAGGTGCTATCACAGGTATTGTAATTACAACTCCAGGTTCAGGTTATAAACCAGCAAGTACAATTACAATCGCTTCTGGCTGGGATGGTGCTACTGCTACAGCAATCACAATCACAACAAGAACTTATGTAGCACTTACATCATCTGCTTATAACGTTACAGGTGGTTCAGGTAACGGTGCTATTCTTACAATCGCTTGTAACTCTGCTGGTACAGTAACAACAACCGTTACTGCTGGGGGTTCAGGTTATACTGTAGGTAATACATTAACTGCTGTTACATCACAAGGTAACTATACTTATACTATTGCTACTATTTCAGCAGGACCTTCAATTACTCCAGGTGATATCTTATTAATCCAAGCTCCTGGTTATAACAAGTATTTTGAAATTGATACTGTAACAGTTGGTGCTACTACCACTACTATTACTGTTCTTAATACAGGTCTTACTACAGGTGGTCCTTGGTATTTAAACAAATACTGTGTTGAAGGATTCCCATCTGATGAATTTGCATCATACTTACAGCCTACCGATATTAAAGTTAAAATATTTGATATCTCTGAAGCCGATGCGGTTAATCTTGTTCCTGATATTACTTTAGGTACTGGTGATGGATTTGGATATATCGCTAATGTAGATGTTATTTATTCAAAAATTGAAGGTTTAGGTCAGGTAGAAACTCCTGCTTCTGTTAATGAAGTTGCACTTTATAATGTAACTACTGATGCTGCTATTGCAGGTACTTGGTATATCTTAGGTGATGCAACTAATTTACCTTATGATATTAACGGTTCGGTTGGTAATATTGGAGATGTTCGTATTGTAGGTGCAGGTTCTACATATACACAAAATGCTTTTGATAATGAAACTGTAGGTGATGTGATTAAAGTTACTCTTCCTAGTGGAGATGTATTCTACGGTGAAGTTACCAGCGCATCTGCAACAACTGCTTTAGGATCATTTAACTTAGGTGCTTCTGGTACTTTAAGATCAATCGCATCCTTTGCATTATATGAAGCATACCCTGCTTCTAATCTTTCTAAGAATATTGCAGGTAACCTTGTAGTAGACGGTGATAGAATTAAGTACTCATCATCATCTTCAACATTTAATTACTTAAACATAACTAACTTATGGAATCGTGATAAAGATGCATATACAAAAATTGCTTATGGATTATTTGGTTCTAAAGTTGCACAATATACAACTGATGCTTTATTAAACAGAGCGGATTCAACATTTGCTGATGTTAACTATACTTATAACGGAACAACAATTTATACAGATGGTTCAGGTGTTACAAATGATGTAGCAATCTATTCATCACTTGCTAAAGATATCAGTGAATTAATTGAAATTGAAGCTCCAGGATTATATGGTGGTGGTAAGAAATTTAAACTTACTACAACAAATGCTGCTAAACTTGAAATTGGAGATTATGTAGTAAACAATGACATTGCTAATCCAATCTTAATCAGAGTAACAGGTAAAGTTAAGAAACTTGATAACTCTACAGGATTACCGTATTTTGAATACACAGTTCTTGATACTCCAGGTATTACTGTTGTTTCAGGTATTAACAAAATTACTAAGTTTGCGCCAATTCAAAAATTCTGTGATCGTTATCAGTTTACAAAATTAGGTGGATTTACTTTAACAGATTATCATTTACCAGGCACTCCTGCTCAACTTGAGAAAATCTATGGAGTTCTTGAAAATACTAATCTTGCAAAAACTCTTGCTGACAAAGATGTAATCTCTTTCCGTTATATCGTTGATACGTTTAACGGTGGACTTGAGCCTCACATGGGTCCAAAACAAGTATTAAGTAGATTAGCTAAAAACCGTCAAAAATGTATGGCGCTTCTTAACGCTCCATCTATTGCTGAATTCCAAGCAAGTACGGATCCAAGATTTACCGAATTACCTGACCCAGCTGCAGGAAACCCTAAACCAGTGTTAAACACTACATACATTGCTGAAGGTGGTAATCTTTCATTAGGCCCATCTTATATTTGGGGTCTACCTGATGAAGATCAAGGTGCTAAATTCATTGGTGTATTCTCGCCAAATATCATTATTCGTGAGAACAACAAAGATGTAAGTATCCCACCAGCTGCTGATGTATCAAATAACTTTATCCGTAAGTTTATTAATGGTGAACCATTTGGTATCGTTGCTGGTCCTCGTCGTGGTGTAATCTCAAATCCAAAATTTGTAAAAATGGAATATGATTACTTACTTGACGATAGAGAAAATCTTGAACCTGTTGGTATTAACCCAATCGTTGTAGTTAAAAATGTTGGGCCAATGATTTATGCTAACCAATCAGCTTATCAAAGAACTTTATCAGCATTTAATAACTTACATGTTAGAGATCTACTTATCACGATTGAAGAAGCAGTTGAAGAAATCTTACAAAACTATTTATTCCAATTTAATGATGCTTCAACTAGATTAGAAATTCGTTCTATCGTAGAAACATATCTTGATACTGTTAGAAACGCAGGCGGTGTTTACGCATACGAAGTTATTATGGATGACACAAATAACACACCAGCAATTATCGACCAAAACTTCGGTATAATCGATATCGGTATTGAACCTGCTCGTGGTATTCAGAAATTCATTAACCGTATTACAGTTCTTAAAACTGGTGCTATCAATTCAGGCGGATTTGCTGCAGTATAAGAAGTATAAATAATTAAAGAAAAATAAATAAGATAACTAATGGCAGGACTTCCACATTATAGAAACTCCCAGGCGGCAATGCAAAAGTTCGAACCTGTGTACAATGCACAGTTTGAAGTTCTTCTTACACCGCCAGCTGCCGTTACCGGTTGGACATTGGTAATGGAAAATGTTATTAAAGTTGGTGGCGTTGAAGTTAACAAAATGCCAGCTGTAGTTGAACAAAAATATAAGTCAGCTAAAAGATCTTTCGCTGGTGGTATTGTAGATGACACTGGTATTGATATTACACTTGATTTTGAAGTCAACCTTGATGACAGTAATTCAGCATATGTTTACAAAGCATTGCGTAAGTGGTGTGATTTAATATATGATCCTCTTACGGGTCGTATGGGTCTGAAGCGTGATTACACAGGTGGACCATTTATCATCAATTACTTTAATAAAAACGGGGATATCTTCCGTCAAATTAAAGCTCCAGTAGTATTCCCAACTACTCCAATCACACCTGTTGAAACGGACTTTACAAGTAATGAGATCTATCGTATCACTGGATTTACTTTAAGAGCAGACTACTGGGAAGAAACCATACTATAATCTCAGTATACATAAATTTAAGGAAGAGGGCACATGCCCTCTTTTTTATGTTAAAATTTAAGAACCAAAGCTGGTGGGTGATATATAATCTAACAAAAGAAATTTTTTATGGAAGACAATTTAAAAGACGCATTAGAAAAAGAAGCACAGGCAATTATACAAAGCCAAGAAGGTATTCAATCTATACCTGAAGAACAAAATCCTGTTAAGCCAGCAACGGTAGCTTCTTTAGGTAAAGCGCAAAAATTTAATGAGCCTGAAGAAGACGACGTACTTGCTGCGGAAATTGGATGGAAGAATATTCCAATGTCATCATTACCATCTTTAGGTATGTTTTATCCTGATGGAACTCAATTAGCTATTCGTGCAGCTTCAGTATCAGAAATTCGTCATTGGTCAACAATCGATGAAAATGATTTATTAGGTATTGATGACATGCTTAACTTTATCATGGAAAAATGTTGTAGAATTAAAATACCTGGAAAACCTGGTGTGTTTAAAGATCTTAAAGAAATTGATCGTTTCTACTTAATATTTGCAATCAGAGACTATACTTTTAAAAATGGTGAAAACCGTTTATATGTAAGCGTATCTGATGATGACGGTAAAGAACATAAAATTGAAGTAACTAAAGATTCCTTGGACTATTTTAATCCTGATGAAAGAATCATGAAGTACTATAGTCAAATTGATCAATCATTTAATATTGAAATGAAAAATGGTGAAAGATTTAAAATATACTTACCATCTTTAGGAATCATGAGTTTTATCAAAAACTACATTAAACAAAAACAACAGGCTGGTCAAAACTTTGACAAAACATTTATTAAATATGCGCCTTTCTTATTTAATGATTGGAAGTCTTTAAACCAAAATGTATATGACAAAGCTGTTCAAGATTCATTTGGTTGGAGCTTGCAAAAAATATCCGTAATGGATAAACTTGTTGAAATTCTATCTGACTCAGTAAACCCAGGCATAAGATATCAGTTGTCGAGTGGAGGCGAGGGGAAAGCACCCCTTAACTTTCAAGGAGGATTCAAATCTATTTTCCTTATTTCAGATATCTTTGACGAATTGGTTTGAGGTTGAGTTCATTCTGTTAAAAGTTCTTAAATTACAACCTTCAGAACTTGATAGAATGGAATTTTATCGAGCTGAAATCTTAATGGAAAACTTAAAACAGTTTAATGAAGAAGAAGAAGGCAAACGTAAAAAGGAAGAAAGCGAATATAATCGCCCAAACATGAATGTTGATACAAATCGTATGATGAGAGATGCTCAACGAAATCTTCCATCTATGTCTTCAATTCCCACACCTAAGTTACCATCCAACTTTAAGTTATGATAAGTTGATATATACAAAAAGATTCTAAACTAAATGTCATTAGCCAATCAGGCCAACGAAACTCTTAAAGCAATACTTGGTGTTGCTTTAAGAATTGAAAAACAAATAGGCAATGATTCACCGAAAGGTGAAAAAGGCAAAGCACGCACTGAAGGTGGTGGAGGCGCGAACATTATTCGTGAAGCTGCCGCTATTGGTGGTTTAGCTACATCAATGACAAAATTAATAACTGCTGCTGATAAAATGAAAACAGGCAGTGGTAAAAAAGTAAAAGACTTTTTAATCGACTTCAGTACAGGTATTAAAGAAGCAGCAGAAAATTTAAAAGAAGTAGACGGGCAAGAATTAATTAAAAGTTTATCAGCCCTTGGTAGTTCAATTGGTAAATTTGCTTTAGGAATGGTTGCTGTTGCTTTATTATCACCATTGGTGGCTCTTGGTACATTAGTGTTTGCTTTATCCCTTAAAGTAATACTCATGTCTCTTAATACGGCAAATGCCAATGCTAAAGGAGGCGCAGAAGCAGTAGCAGCATTAATGAGTATTGGAAAATCAATTGCCTTGTTTGCCTTAACAATGGT
>Ga0315900_10006858_pt1 | contig 15101 bp, 24 predicted proteins | sample LakEriMetagenome_FD_203521 | JGI IMG/M metagenome (GOLD analysis project Ga0315900, IMG submission 203521) | Freshwater fungal communities from buoy surface, Lake Erie, Ohio, United States - Buoy 12 MA114 | ecosystem: Environmental > Aquatic > Freshwater > Lake > Lake biofilm | place: USA: Lake...
TTTAGTTAATCATGAAATGGTTCACATAAAACAAATAGAAAAAGAAGGTGCTTTGAAATTTTATTCAAAGTACCTTTACTACTACCTAGTAAATCTTGTTAAATATAGAGACACTAAAAAAGCCTATATGAATATTCCTTACGAGAAGGAGGCGTATGAAATTCGATATTAGAGATAGAATGTTAGGTGTCATTGTTACTATGGTATCATCAGCCATTATGTTTCTGGTGTATAATTATGTTGGTAGCTTCGAGACTAAGGCTAACTCTGATAAGAAGTTCGACGTAGTGAATAAGAAATTAGATATGGTTATATGCTACCTAGACAAAGCAAAGTGTCTAAATCATAATAGATAAATCCAAGGGAGGATATATGAAAAAATTAATCTACGTTTTATCGGCGTTGATCGTTCTTACTTTTAGCTTATTAGCGTTTGGCCAAGTTATCCCAGAAGGTGATGCTGCCAAGTCTCTGCTAGATTTACTAATGAATTACAAAACATTAAGCCCATTAGCTATTGGCTCTGCGATTATTGTGATCTCTGTGCAAATTTTGAAGTCAAATTTATTTGACCAATTCTTCAAAGGATTCAAGTATAAGCGTGCGCTAATCACTGTGCTTGGGCAAATTTATTCAGTGGTGTTTATGGTTATCAACGGCCAATCTCTAATGAACGCTGTGATCTCAGGGCTATTTATTTCTGGTGGCGCTGTTGCAATCTATGAGGCTATTAAACCTTTCATTGAGAAAAAGAACTAATGTTTACTTCTGTAATTTCTGGGGCGGTCGCTTTTGCAAAGGCCGTCCCTATAATTAACGATTGGGTACAGCAGTTCGTTCAAATGTGGATAACCTACGGCATAGACAAGATCGAAGAAACGGCTAATGAGTGGGAAGCTAAAAGAGATTCCCAGCTTAAGGCAATATCAAAGGCGGAAACAAATGCAGAACGCAAGGCTCTTTCTATTACTCTTAACGACATTATTAATCGGCGCAAAGTGTAGCCAGGATGCTGGCACATATTTCAAAAGACCAAACATTGAGCCATGTATTTCCAATGGTGACGGAACATCGTGGTGTAATGGTGAACTCACCGACAACATAAATCACATCACTCAAACCGCTGATAACTTCGATAGGCTCGTTGACTATTGCGAGGATAAAGAGACACGTTTGTTTATATGCTTAAAATATCCTAGCCGTTGTAAATAAAACTTTATACGATTTAACTATGCTGTGTCCTACGGCGGGAAGCTGTAGAGATATTCATGGACGAATGGCACGGCTTCATTCGAGGTACTTATGAATAAAACTTCTTTAAAGAATTTAGAATCCTGTCATCCCGATCTTCAACGTCTGGCCCACGCGGTTGATAAAGAGTATGCCATTCAATGTATCTGTGGCCACCGCGGCAAGGAGGCGCAGAATAGAGTATATGCGAAAAAACTTTCGAGGCTTCAATGGCCCCATTCAAAACACAATCGTCTTCCTAGTCTTGCTGGTGATTTTGTTCCTGATCCAGACAAGAATCCTGCGACGATTAACTGGACTGACATTGAGGCTTTTATTTTTATGTGCCAGATTTTTGAGATAAAGGCTAAAGAGCTTGGGATTAAGATTAGACTTGGCAGAGACTTTAAGTTTAAAGACTATCCGCACATCGAGGTTGTACTTGAAAAAGCCATCTGATGCAATTAACCTGTGATGGCTAAACAGTTCTTAAGGTCGCCCGAAGTAGGCCACACATTGCACCTGATGTGGAAAAATGAAACGTGCAACAAACGCTCTTCGCACCCTTTCCCGAACAAGTCGAGTAGTTGGTCATACTAAAATTTTAAAAAATCTTTTTGTCGATGTCTATTAATTGATGTATGTTGTAACTGATGGCCAAAGGTTAGCATCAGTTTTCATTCCCCTCAAAGATGAATTTCAGAAGCGGCTTTTGGCTGTCGCCATTTAGACTTTCGTGTATGGTATTAAGAACGGCTCCCCATTAGATTTTATTCCTCCGCATCCCAGAATAGGTTGGACGACATTGTTCCTACCGTATGCCATGGCAAGAGACTTAGTGTCAACAAGGCATCCGACGAACATGGAGTACCTAGTATTGAGCGCGCCTCTGTGGTAAGTAATCTCGAATTTTCCGTGGAAGTGTCCTTGAATCGTCGAGAGGCCCACCTCTTTTGTGAGTCTCCCATAGGCCCCAGATTTGCCATGGCATAAATACACATAACCTCTTGTTGTCCTAAGTACGATACTTTCGTGCCATTCCCATAACGGCGTTTCGTATAATTCGTGTAATGGCCTAAGGGTTCTAATAGGTATTCCATGGTGCTTGGCCCTCCGTAGAATCATGCTGCCGTGGTTAGATTCAAGCAAATACATTTTAGGGAATAGCTTATGTAAGCCTTCCTGTATTTCTATTATAGCACGATCAAGCTCGTTGCTTGCGGAAAAAAGTTCTGAGTCTGAATCGTGAAAAGACATGGCGTGGTAATCAAGCTCATCTCCTATATTGATTACTAGGTCTGGTTTGAATTTTTTGTTGACAGTATCAAGGAATCTAAAGTATCCCTCAACACTATAAGGAATGTGTAGATCAGAGATAATTAAAACGCGCTTACCACGCCCGTCTAGTTGTAACATCCGCCATCCTTGGTGATTGCTTACAAATATTATACACGGAATAGTTTTTCATTTACAACAATTCATCTAGCATTTTAATTGGCTCTTGCGGAACTGGCGGTGACCATATACCATCGGCGTTCTTATAGCATCCAATAGCTTTTAAAGCCGTATCAATACGCTTCACTACTTGCATAGTTAAACCTTTAGGTATGAATCCACCAAGCTCTAATCTTTTGTATATGTCTTGGATAGACCATCTAAAACCAAGAGTCGGTATCATTTCTTTAATGACATCTGATAATGGTTCTTCAACAAAACGTTTACTTACTACTTTCTCTAGTGTTCCTTGTGGCATGTTCCAATATGGATACCCGTCACGATACATTGCTATCGCCTCGGCGAATAGTTGTTCTCTGTCACGTTTAACTCCCGCTATGTTTATTTCTTTAACGTGGCTTGGTATTCGTATTGGCCAGAATCTCCTGACACCCATGCTGGCTGCCAAGTATTGATCTGAGTTCGTCGTTCCTACAAATATAAATCCTCTGTCTTTCTTAATAGCTTTCTTAGCAAATAGATTTCTAATCGTATCAAACGACTTAGATAAAAACGCTTTAACTTTTTCTGGCGATTCATTTATAAGCCCCATTAATTCTGGAAGCTCGACGATGATCGCTTGGTGCATCTGTCTTATACAGTCTAAGTTATTAAGAACGTCTTTGTCTGAAGGCGCGTATGTGTACTCTCCACCAATAGCCTCAACGAGTGATGACTTTCGGATTCCCTCATGACCTTCAAGCACAACCATTGAATCTATTTTACAGCCAGGGTTTAGCCCACGTGCTGCCAATGATACCCAAAAGTTTTTGCTTACTATCCTTGTGTACTCTGAATCTTCAACGCCAGCATAGTCGATAAAAAACTTTTCAATTCTTTTAACTCCATCCCACTGAGCGTTCTTTAAAAATTCTTGGTGCGGGTCTTTCTTTCTAGTAGCCATTAGAACATCAAGACCATTAACAACTGTTGGCTTTCTAAACTTATCAAGCCCAAGACCTGTATTGCTATTCTGAAGCATTGGAAGAATCATGTTAACAATATCAACCTCAGAGCTTGGCTTACCTTTAAACACATACTGATCGTTTCTTAGATCGTGGTATAGTTTATCTTCGGGAAAGAAAGCTCCGATCAATGCAGCCACGTTTGACTCTGACTGCTCGATGACTAACTTACCTTCTTTATTTAAAGCGTAGTTAACTTGTGACTTATCAAGAATCTGTTGGAGAGTGAAAGGGTTATCCTCTACTTCAACAACTCCGCTTCTAAGTTTTATATTTTTAATTAATGCGAGAATGGTGCCGGGTTTTATCCCGCCGTACCTATCTGCTTTAGCCGCAATAGCTCTTGCTTCTTCCTCGTCCCCTTCGACGTATGATTTATTTATAGTCCATCGAACTACATAATCATCAAGAACTTCTGGGTCTGGTATTCCAGCTTTCAGAGCAAAGATTCCATCACGCCACTCATCTCTACTAAGTGAAGCGTTCTGTTGTATCCATGCTATCTGGGTATCTAATAGCGCCAACTGCTGTGGTGTAAATGGCGTGGCTAATTCAAGTGATACCATGTCGCCAGACTTGAATGGTGCGTTTGGTTTTCCCTTAATCATATTGCTTATGTAATCGAGTAAAGCATCTGGGATATATTGAATCGAAGCAAGCACTCCGTACTCCACTGAGTACCCAGCGGTAGGAGGTGCGCCCACCCAGCCATTCCATTTTAAATCCACGCCATCTGATAGCCGACCTGGCGGGTGGAATAAATCAGGGTCAATAGCTTCTGGCAATTTGAAGTAGTAGTGATAGCCACCACTCGGAGTCTTAACTGTATATGTTTGAGGTATGTTATTCTCGGCGCAGAACTTTGCCCAGAACTCTGTGCCGTCTTTCTTGTGGCTCTCCCCTAACACATCGACGTCAACTACTAATAGCCCATTCTGTTTACATGGTATCCCGATTGCCGGCACTCCACGCTCCCATAGATCACGATAGCTAAACGTGGTTATGTCATTACCCTCGTAATCGTGAGAGACTTTTGTTCCTTCGATAAATCTAATTGCTTTTAAATCTTGCATAAGTGTCACCCTTGCTTTGTTAAATAATGTCTTCGATCTGTTTAATTGGCGCTTCTATTTCCTTGTGTTCAACACAATCAATAGTGTTAATCTTTTTCTTCCTATGTGGAAAAGGAGCCTCAAGGCCGTACGCTATTTCGAGAAGGGTGACAAACTTATCGAAAGGCAATACGGCCATTGGCTCCAGCCTGTTACCTTTAGTAACTAGGACAGGAATATCTTCATTACTTGTTAATTGAATTTCTCTTATCGTTGATACTGATACGTAGCCTTGGTGGTTCTTACACTGGAAAATTATTCTATCGGTGCCACCAATATCTTTCCCTTGATTACCCTCGCCTGGCTGATACTCTAAATTTCTTTTAGCTTCTGGAAATATATGACCAACTATGTTGGCAACTTCCCTTTCAAAATCTTTACCTTTTTTAATCGCACCTCTATGGCTTACTTTCCTAGATGATGTCTTCGACTCTTTTAACTTTTTTGTTGTCACCATTCCCCTCCATGTTTCTATAAATGTCTTCGACCTTTATGTTAAATATTTCTTTCATCCAAACTAAATGATGGAAAGAGCAAACTCCCCCACTCTCAATGTTTCTTATTGTAGTATGATGTTCGCCTGACTCTCTAACTAGATCAGCAACAGTCATGTTCCTACGCAATCTTTCTTTAGTCAATACTGCGCCAAGCGCTGAGTAAAATCTTTTTTGTTTTTCCTTAATCATTTTAAATACCTCGCTCCTATTTTTAAATCAGAGTCTATCTTCATGTCGCACCACGATGGGTTCTTACACATTAATGATTTAAACTCGTCGGCTCTACCCGCCTCTGCTTGCCCCCAGATTTCATCGTGGATACAGCCTAGCACTTCTATGCCTGCGTTCTCAAGGTTCCACATAGCAGGCACCATAAGCTCTCTAGCCGTGGCAGAACAAACGTTCTCGCACAATAGCCCGCCATATAGATAGTCAGTGCCAATCGTTCCCTGACCCCAATCGGATTTATAAGTTATTACTTCTCTTGTTTTCCATACAGGGTATGCGTAAGGAACACCTTCTCTGTATTCGATGATCTCTTCTTTATAAGATTCAACTTTAACAGCAGCGCCGTGGTAATATAGATACCCACCAGAAGGTAGTCTAATCATGACACCGCTCCAAGGTGACTGCATTGGGAGAACGTGAATCTTTCCGTTGCAAAGCACAGAGCCTTCTCCTCTCACAGCTTTCTTAAAAGCGAACTCCAAGTCACGCCAGAACTTAACAATCGGAGCGTTCTTTTTTCTATATGCGTGAACAACTTTCTTGGCCATCTCTTCTGATAGCATGATGCCTGTCTTCTTATACGTATCATCTCTAAAGTTTTCCCAGCCCATGCCATATCCACACCCAAGGTTGGCAGACTTACCGACTGTTCTTTCCTCCGAGTCTTTAGATATTTGCTCGACTGGTATTCCATAAATCTCAGAGGCCATCTCTTCATACCACTTCTTAGGTATCTCTCCTAAGCCTAAGAGCCAGTAAAGAACTGACGGCTCAACTCTTGAAAAGTCACCACAGTAAAACTGCTTCCCTTCATCTGGTATCCACAATCTTCTTAAAAGATTTTTCGTAAAACCAATAGGGTCTTTGAGAGTAGAGCGCATACCGCGTACAACGGAAGCCAGATCAGTAACATCCATGTTAAACGCAATGCTATCTTTTTTCTTTTCGTCCGGCCTTGGGAAGTTTTGTATCTGTACTCCTCTCCCTGCCCAGCGCTTTGTTTGTGTATAGTGGTACGCAAGTATGCCATAAACTCTCCCATTATATTTGTTGTCGGTTGCCGTTTCTATCTTGGCAATAGAAGACGACCCAGCTAAATCTTTTATTTCAAGTGCGCGTCTCACGTTGGCAGGAACATGATGAGTCGCTGCCAACATATCTCTTACAGTATCAGCCTGCATGTTTTCAATGTTCGGGTAATACTGTTTAAAAAATTCTTTAAGTTTAATTGGCGAGCCAAGTGTTGTCTTAAAATTAACACACATATTGAACTCGTTAATTAGTTTCGGCATAGCCTCTTTTACTATGCTATCAAGTTCGGCGAGTAGGGCTTCATCAATTCTTACGCCTCTTAAGTTTCTGATGAATGTCCACTCCCATGCCCATCGTTCTGATGATGGAAGCGGTGGTAACTTGTACCATACATCCCTTAATATTCTTGTGTCCATTAATCCGTAACGCTCAAAGCTTGCCCACTCTTCTTCGGTCAGTGCAGGGAAAACTCCTTTAGCGTTTGGCTTGCATTGTTTAAGCATTATGCGCCGACCTTCCTTATCTTTGCTGTGAGGAAGACCAGTCATGGCTGCCATGGATTCAAGTGAAGCTCCGATTCTGAAGTGAGTGCCAAGTGCCATCAAGTCGTGCAAGCTTTGTATTGGCGGGCGTACTATATAGGGCATCACCTTCTTAAAAGGAATCGTCCATATAAGAAAGTCGAAGCCAATGTTTTGCGCGACCATATTATAAAGGTGAGGGTTCTTGGCAACGGAAATAAGTTCATCAGGTATTGACTGCCCATATCTCCACGCCTTCACCTCACCTGTTCTACCAAAACACCATGTTAAAAGTGTTGCCTCTGTGCTCGGGTCAGTAGCGTAATTAACCGCGCCGACCTTTTTCAGATCGACACGGCTTCTAGTTTCAAAGTCAAAAAAGAAATCAGTTTTAATCATGTTCAATTCTTTGTGGCTCTTTAGCTTCTAAATTAAAATCAATTTGATTAGGGTCAGTAGTTTCAGATTGCTCCAATGGAATATCAATAAACTTTGGCTTTGGCCCATTAACTTTCAAGTCATTCAAATGATTAATCATGCTCTCAGTATCCATAGAAATTAACTGCACTTGTTTACAAGGGATAGCTTCATCAAGTTTATCCACTAGCGCTTTAAGCTCAGGCAATACTTTAGTTTCCATTAGCTCACAAAGAGTAATACATTCTTCAACAGTCCATGTCTTTGTTTGTTCAGTCATATAATTCCTTTAAATAAAACTTACTGGTGCTTTGTTTTTCTCAGCTTCAAGTGAAGCAACTTTGGCTTCAAACATTGGTAAAAATTTAGCTAGGACAACGTCGTCGAACTGGCTAACTTTTAAGCTGATGTCTGCACCAATCTGATTATAGATTCCGTGAACGATTGGCATGATTGCATCGTCAGCAATGTTAAGAGCTTTAATCTTTTGGATTAATCCAGCAGCTTGCTTAAGAGCGCCGTCCCTATCGAATGGTTCTTCTTGTTTTTCTGGTGCAACGAAAACATTCTTCGGAGCTTCTTCGATCTTTGGTGGAAGCTCTTGAACTTCCGCTGCTTTCTTAGATTTAGAAGCTTTCTTTTCTACCACAACTTCTGCTTTCTCTTCATTCTTCTCGCCGTTTAAGTAAGAGATTAACTCTTCCTTAGTGTTAAAATTTAGTGTCAATGAATACATAACTTCTCCTTAAATAAATCCACCGCCGCCATTGTTATTTGACGGAGCTTGTTGTTGAGTTTGTTGCGCGAATGGTGATACTGATTCAGATGCGAACTGACCAAACACTTTATTAACATCCACTGGTGCTGATGATCCGCCTTCTTTTGCTCCACCTTCGTCGAGTAGAACTGCGTGCAGGTTTACCCCGAAGCCTCTTTTACTTCCAGTCACTCCCTGTTTAGGAAGGATGACATAGAAAGAAATGTTAATGATCGCGTTTCTTCCCGAGTAAATTTCCGCAGCGTCTAATGCTGTCACAGGTTGAAGGTTTTTCTTAACCACTTGTGGTGGGTACTCTTTACCTGTCTGTGCGTTTAACCACTTGCAGTCTCTTAAGAACTCAGGGTTTGCTTTACCTGATTGCGGAATGTACTTGTGAAAATCCTTGATTGGATTTACAAGCACGGCTGGGTTAATCCCCGAATGATAATCATTCACTCCTTGCATTAGGTAAGCGTTAATCTCTTGAAGCACTTGTGCGTTCTGATCGTTTTTCCACGAGAACATACAGTCAAATACTTCTCTTCCATTGTCTTTTGCTTTTGGTGTTAGGAGGTTTGGGTAGAAAATTCTACCTTGTAATGTAAACCTTTTGTCACCGAAAGTCTTTGCTTCTTTTGCCATAGCTATTCCTCCTCGCTATTAGTTAATGAATTACTAAATGAAACAAGTTCTCCTAAGATCGCTTGCTGTTTATCATTTAGAACTTCTATTTCTTTAGTTATTTTCTTTACACAAAACGGGTCTAGTTTTCCTCTTCCAATTTCTTTTTCAATCTCAGTGATAGTCTTTAGCTTTTCGGTAGCAGGAATGATCTTAACTGGATTAAGTTTAGGGAATACTTTCTTTAAAGTTTCCGCCGCTTCCTTATCGTCAGCAAAAGATAAAGTTCTCTTACCTTCTTTATCGACGATTCTTACTCCACTGATTGCTTCGCCATCTTGAAGTCTCATCCTAATTTCTTCTGTTGACTGCTCAACAACTTGCTTAATCATTGGGTAGATTGCAATTAGTTTTATCATAGCTTCATCGCGCTTAACATTCTTGTCAGCTAAACTTTCTACAGGCCCACTCATGTCGGCTAAAAATTTCCCAAAGTTTTCTTGCGCCAATTTCAATGGGCGTTCTTTTATGATTGGGCATTTAAAGTTTAGGTCTCTTGTTCTACTGGCTGGACACCAGAAACAATGCTTGCCTTCCACTGGCTGTAAGTTTGGCTTCTTCGATTCTGCTATTGAATCTTGTATGTACGACAGAAAGCTTCGCATGTCTTCTTTAGTATAGCTCGCTTCCTTCGGAGCCATGTCAGTTCTTGGCTGATAAACAACTGCATAAAACTTATAGTCTTCTGGCACATTAACTAAATATTTATAGACGCCAGCAAGATATGTTTTTAATTGTGTTGATGTTGCCGATACGTTCTTACCTTTACCATGTTTATAGTCAATGATGACCGCTGCTTTTTCACCTACGATTAAACAGTCTGCTGTACCAAAGCATCCTTCTTCTGGAAATATTGGGATACCTTTCTCAAGTCCGTAGTAAATTGGTTTGCCAATAAGCTCTTTATTATTTATCCAATGAGTTAATACGTTTGAGTATCCTTCCGCACACTCCATCATTTCATCAGAATCATAATCAAGTGTTTGCATTAGAAGTTCTTTTGGAATCTCTAGCCCAAGATAATTTTTTCTGAAGACTGCTTCACATAAACTGTGAGCAACAGTCCCTTCCTCTGCATAAATGCTAGTCTCTTCTGGAATATCTTTACATGCTTTGATGCTGTAAGGACATCCATTCAAAAGCCATCTGTCACTAGCTGACGGGCTGAATGTTGAATGTGGTGACGGACGCACAAAATTCAACAAGTCGTTGTGTAATGCTACTTTTAATTTCATTGTTTCCCCTCGGTTAAGTATTGTAATACCTACTAAATTAAATCGTCAAGACTTAAAATTTTATTTGTGTTTAACAAAAGATTCTCAATAGTTGTAGTCGTTTCTTCTTTGGTACGTACTGCGCTAAGGATTCTTTTATCATTCTCGCCACTCACTAAAAAATAATGGAAGGTATTTCTTGCCTGCCCTTGCCTTTTAGTTCTAGCCATAGCCTGTTTTATTTTGGCATCCGTCCAGAAGTATCCATGATAAAGAGAATACCTAGCGTTCTGTAAGTTAAGAGCCTCGGAGCCAGCAGCATACGTCATTGCTATAATTCTAAACTTTCCATCTTGAAAGTCTTTTATATTCGCAGCTCGTTGCACGTTTGATTCTGCACCTGTAACTAAACGAACATGGGTTGGGTATGCCTTCACAAGTTCTTCGATTGGGTGTCTGTTCATAGCGAACACTACTAACTGCTCGTCATTATCCTCGAGAAATTCTTTTACCCAAGCTAACATGTGCGGAGTCTTGGCGCGCGATAGTCTCTCAACTAAAGCGGTATATGCTTCTGGCTCTTCTATGTTTGCATCCTTTAAAAGCTTATCGTCTGGCAGTCCTAAGTCCACAGTAAACTCTTGCGACTCAGGTAAATCAATACAGTCTTCGACTCTTTTAAAGTGGACAAACTGTTGAAGTAAAACCGCTAGCTTGTCTTCATTGTCAATACCTACATACTTAGTGGCATGACCTCTGCGCTGTTGTTCTTTTGGTCTTCTCTTTCCTACAGTCCAGCTCACTGACTTCTTCTGTGAGAATGTATGTCTCCATGATTCAAACCTATCACTGTCAAGAATCCTTGATGCTGATTCTGCTAAGGTCGGAGCACAACACATTGCCCATGGTATGTACCATTCTGAAGCTGTGTTAGGCGTAGGCGTTCCAGTCCCACCGATAATTCTTCCATGAGCAAACCTATTAACTCTGTATAGCTCGTTAAATAAATCAGCTAATCTTTTTATTCTGTCAGTGTCGGGAGCTTTTAAGTAGTGACACTCGTCGAATATTATCATTCGTATATCTAAATACTTTAAGCTTTTAATTGCTGAGTGTAGTTGTGAGTATGGGTAAAGCACCATGCTTTTATATAAGTCTGGCGTGTTCTTATGGCACTCAACTTTCCATACTGATAGTGCAGACTTTGGCATGATGACCATAAACTTTGGGTTCTCTATGCCCATATCTCTTAACTTTTTTAAGTGATCTCTTGCTAACCACAATGATGTAAGAGTTTTACCAAGCCCCATACCATGCCATGCAATCGTCCCCATCATGGCATTTGGTCTATTAAAGAAGTCCATGAACTCTTTCTGATGTTCGCGTGGTTTAATTACTATAGCCATTATTCCCTCAAATTAAATTGTCTAAGCTAAATGCTTTATCGTCTTTTGCTGTAAATACTTTAGGCTCTAAATCAGTTAGAACTTTTAGCACAGCATAGTCAAGGTCGAAGTGACCTCTGTGCTTCCATACTTTATGTGTTCGTCTTAAATCTTTTGACCAATATGGGATAAGGGTAAATCCTGCCGCCCTTAATACATAGCCAGCCAGTCTCTTATCTCCCATGTGCATGCCCTTCGATATATAATTAGAGCCTTCTGGTAGAAGGGAAGCAAACCATATTAATATCTCTGATGTTTGCGCTTGACCATTAAGCTTATACGCTATTGTTAAAAACTGTCTTATATTTTTTACGACTTCGCTCTCGTATATTCTTTTATAATTTTTTGAACGTCTGTAAATTTTTCTCTCAACCATATATCCCCCTCAAGATAAAAACCATAGTAGATTCAACACACACTTTATTTACACACCCGAATCTACTATGGTTAAAGAAAATTACTTTCCTTTTTTAACTGGTTTTTTACCTTTAATTTTTGCTTTACCTTTCACAGTAATCACCGCCCTTTTTATTTTGAGATTGTAAACCACTTAGAAACATTTTCAGATAGATAGTATGGTACTGAATATAAGCATTTGTCTTCTGTTTTATAGTTCGCTGTTCTGCCTGTGCCATGGTGGAATCCTTGAAGATGCGACCATTCATGCAACACCCACCCAACAATATCGGAGATAGTAAGTGCTTCGATCTTTCTTGAATTAAGATACATGTTCTTAGAGTCGTTGCTATTAACATACCCAATAGCTGCCGACCATGGCCATTTGCTTCTGTAAAAGTTAATTCGCACAATAGGTCTTGCTTCTAAAAGCTCACTGGCTATATGTGACCCATTACCTGAGTCGTACTTAAAATCTTTTTTATTCTTAATCGCTTCAATCATCTTACTGTTTGGAGTAAGCAAACCTTCTGCAATGATTATTGCCTCACCGACTTTGCTATTGCCTGTGTTATTATAAAATCGTTGTGCCATAAACTCTCCTCTCTTAATATCGTGTTGTGTTTTACCTATTAATGTTACCATGTCATGCTCCTCTTATAGCCATTGATAGTACAATAAAAAGCATGACAATTAAAAGTTTTTCTTCTTCGTTCATTCCTCTACCTCTTTTCTATAAACCTTATACTCTGTTGTACTCCATCTTGTTCTTGGTAATGTTTGAAATCCCCATGAATATTCTATAGGAAATTTATGTTCGTAGGAGAGCCCATCAATTATAGCGAACGAATACCTTTTTGTTGTTCTTTTTACTGTAAAAATATTTTCACCAAATGCGTGTTTTGATTTTATTATGTCACCCACTTTGACTTTATCCCCAATTTGCAACTCTTTCATTCCTCCACCTCCACGATTAGTTTGGCTTTTATATCATAACTTTCATCTTTTCCTGCGGAAATTCTTACTGATTTATCCTTGCTTTCCAATTTCACAAAATCAAAACTGTTTATATAAACCTCAAAGACCATCTCGACTTTCTTTTTTGGTGGTTGGCATTTTAGGAATAAGGGGAAGTCATGACTTGCAAATGTTTTACCCGTTTCATCTATATTATAAAAGTTCATCACTAAAAATTTTTTGCTATCTCCATACATTACTTGGTATCTATCATTAGGGAACATAGGACACACAACATAATCACCTACCTTTAATTCTTGAGTACCTGTAAATTGTTCTAGTGTTGTTTGATATAGGGATTTCATTTTTAGCTCCTTATTAGTTTAAAACAGACTGGCGATTCTTGTCGTCTTTCATCGCTCGTGGATCACGGAACGGATCACCGCTTAAGGCGGGATTCCCAGAAGCGTCTGTTTTGGTATTCTTCTGCAATACTATTAGGACTACATTTCGTTACTTGATATTAAATTAACCATGGCTTTATCACTATCCTCGTCGTTGTATATATCCACTTTTTCTAGGTCATACCATCCGTTTGTATCACCATCAATTATGATGTCAGCTTCCTGATTAACTTCTTTTAACTTCTCGATTAATTGTTTTACTTTCATTTGTCTCTCCTGTTTGAACTTTTAATAGTTAAATATCTATAAGGCATTTCAATGTTACGTCGAATTAATTCTGCTTTTATAATGGTGCAAAGTACGTCGTGTTCTTCCGAATGGCAGTCAAGCGTCACTGTTACATAACGCTCGACTATGGTATCACTCGCTTGCACCAACGACAGTGCCAAGATTAACGCTAACATTACTTGCTCTTTTTCTTCGACTTGCCTGCTTTACTTAACGCTATGGCAATGGCTTGCTTCTGTGGTTTTCCTGCTTTCATTTCTTTTCTAATATTGCTTGAAATAACTTTAGAACTTTTACCTTTCTTTAATGGCATGATGTCCTCCTTAAAATCTTAAATTTTGTACGCAATAAAACTGACCATAAGAATTACAGTCTAAAGTATGACCGCAATTATCATACGTCACTACTCGACAACGACAATTATCGTAGCCATTAACTCGGTAGTTTACCCATGTTGCATCATTAGCAATTGGTCTCTGTCTGTTTCCAGAACTGTTTGTTCCACCGAACTCGTAGCTCCCACCGCAAGATGCAAGTGAAGCTAACATGCTTAACCCAATTAGTTTTAGTAAAAACTTTTTCATTCTATTCCCCTCTTGTTTATGCGCCTTTTGAGCGCGTTGTTTATTTAACAATGCTTCTAACATATCTTTTTCTAATTGCTCATAGCTTATGTAATAAATAAATGGCGAAGGCGTACGCTCTCTGAACGTACGCTTTATAGATTGCTTTAACTTTACTTCTCTTGAGTATTCTCTAAAATCATTCATATCATTCCCCTCGCCACAAACGATAACTTTCTTTTTATCGGCTGTCAAATCACTTTCCTCTCTTTGATAACGTGTCAATAATACACGCAAATATAAAACAAATAACCGCAAAAATTTCGTAAACCACAATTACTCCTTGGTAAATACACCTTTTAATAAACTTGCATCACGCGCTTTTAGGTACGCTTCATGCGCTTCCTTCTCACTGGCATAAGTGCCAACACAATTGTTAGTGCCGTTAAACCATAACTGCGCACGATAACGCTTGCCTCTCTTTCCATCTACCAAGACTACGCCTTTCATGGTTAGCTCAGGCGTTGATCGTCTTAATCTTTGCGGTTCACCGCATAGTGGGCAATACTTTGTCATAGATACCTCGCTTTTATTAATAAAGATTTTAATGAATAACCACACAGTCTAATGAAAAAATAATCTACAATTTTTTGCTCCTCATCAGTAAGTTCATGGCAATATTTGTAGCCGATTTTTTGTTCGTCCTTTTCAGTAAATGAATCGTCCGATTGTAGGGCGTCCATAAGAATTAAATTTAATGGTAGTTTCATTTTTTGTACCTCTCTCCTCTCATGAATTGAACATAACGTTTAGCCTTTTCAGCGCTGTCAAACTTGGCATAAGTGACATTAGTTTTCCAACTAACCACAATTTTACCTACTTGTTTTAACCAACAAT
>Ga0315900_10006859_pt1 | contig 15100 bp, 12 predicted proteins | sample LakEriMetagenome_FD_203521 | JGI IMG/M metagenome (GOLD analysis project Ga0315900, IMG submission 203521) | Freshwater fungal communities from buoy surface, Lake Erie, Ohio, United States - Buoy 12 MA114 | ecosystem: Environmental > Aquatic > Freshwater > Lake > Lake biofilm | place: USA: Lake...
TTGTATCTGTATTTAAAAACACCGGGCGCGCACTCTTTTGCCTTTTCTGCCTTATTAGACGTTCCACTTTCAGGAGCGGAAGCTTGGTGGATCCTGTTAGCTTTCTTTCTTGCATTTGCAGTGAAGATGCCCGTATTTCCTTTTCATACCTGGCAGCCGGACACTTACGTAGTCGCTCCAACTGGAGGCACCATGTTGTTATCCGGAATCATGTTAAAGATGGGTGTTTACGGTGCAATTCGTTGGATGATGCCAATGGCTCCTGAAGCATGGGCCTCTTTGGCACCTGTCTTTATGACCCTTTCCGTTATTGGGATCGTTTACGGCAGCTTGATTGCTGTAAAACAAACCGACATAAAACGTCTGATAGCATATTCTTCCATTTCTCACGTTGGATTGATTGCTGCTGGAGTTTTTGCCTGGAATACAGCGGGACTACAGGGTAGTTTAATTCAGATGTTGAACCACGGGATTAATGTGGTTGGATTATTCTATGTGGTGGATATCATTGAGCGTCGTTTAGGGACACGCACCTTGCAAGAGATGGGGGGAATCGCTAAATCAGCACCCACTTTTGCCACCTTATTTATGATCATCCTTTTGGGCGCGGTTGCTGTACCCTTAACAAACGGGTTCCCGGGTGAATTTTTGTTGTTGAAAGGAGTTTGGGAGTACAACCATCTTCTAGGCGCAGTAGCTGGTTTAACCATCATTTTTGGTGCTGTTTATATGTTGCGCGCTTACGGTTTAGCCATGTTTGGGCCTACTACGGCAGCGACTGCACAATTCGCTCCATTGGATTGGAGAGAAAAGTTGGTGTTAGGCGTCATTGCAGGTTTGGTTTTGGTACTCGGTTTCTTCCCGAACACTATTTTATACCTGACGGAAGGCAGTGTTCACCAATTAATGAGTTTGGTTCAATTCTAATCAAAAGATTCAGAGGAGGGATTGAAAATGGTGGTGACACCGCTAATTTCGGTCCAAGATTAAACGAAAAATAACATAATGACCGCATTACTCATACTTTTTTTTACTGCTGTTGCTAGTTTGTTTGCTGGTTTATTTGCCAAACGCAGCCAGTTGCTCCCGATTGTACTTATTGGTGTAGGCGCAGCTTTGGTGATCACCCTGCGTGAACTTTTTTCCGGGAATCCTTGGGGAAATCAATTCCAGGACATGATCAATTTTGATTCGTATGCCTTGGGATTTTCCAGTTTGGTGTTACTTACCACTTTGCTCATTGCGGGCCTCAGTGGATGGGGATTCCGGAGGTTGGAGCATACGAAAGGCGATCACTATGCGCTTTTGTTGTTCAGTATTTGTGGTGCCCTGACCATGTTTTCCTTTACGAATATGGTCATGTTGTTTCTCGGAATTGAGATCTTAAGTATTCCATTGTATGTTTTGGCGGGCAGTAATCGCGACAATTTATCGTCGAATGAAGCGGCACTTAAGTATTTTTTGATGGGCTCTTTCGCCACCGGTATCCTACTTTTCGGAATGGCCTTGGTATACGGCAGCACTGCCACCTTTGATACAGCGGGAATTGCAGCAGCGCTACAGAGTGGAGTTTCCTCCCCTGGCATGTTGAAATTAGGCCTTTTGTTGATACTGATTGGACTGTCCTTCAAAGTATCGGCAGTTCCTTTTCACTTCTGGGCACCGGATGTTTACCAAGGTAGTCCCAACATGGTTACAGCCTACATGTCTACCGTAGTAAAAACAGCCGGATTTGCAGCATTTTATCGCTTGTTTTCTGGTGCTTTTATTGGCATGGCAGATTTTTGGAGCATTGGGGTAGTTGGAATTGCAGCCTTAACCATGACTGTGTCCAATTTTACTGCCATTTTCCAAACAGACTTTAAGCGAATGATGGCGTATTCCTCCATTTCACATGCTGGATACTTATTGTTAGGGGTGTTAGCAGTAGGAGTTGCGGGAAGTTCGGGTGCGATGCTGGTTTATTTACTCACCTATTCAGTCGCTTCCATCATGGCCTTCGCTATTTATATGTTGGTTGCCGAGCCCTCTGAAGATGGAAGTTTTGCTGCATTTAATCAGTTGGGAAAGAGACATCCCTTCTTGGCTTTCGCCATGACCTTTGCGATGTTATCTCTTGCTGGCATTCCCCCCTTAGCGGGCTTTTTTGGTAAATATTTTCTTTTTTCAAGTGTAGTAAGTCAATATCCCTGGCTAGTAGTGCTTGCTGTTGTCAATTCTGCAGTGTCCATTTACTATTATTTCAAGGTGATCATAGCAATGTATTTTTCTAGAGAGGAAAACACTCTCACGGTGGAAGTACCTGCTTCTGTTCGTTGGTTGTTATTGGTAGGTCTTTTCCTGCTAACAATGTTGACCGTGTTCCCGGGCTTTGTTTACCGGCTAGTATAAGAAAAAATAGTCGGAAAAGCCGGGTAAGTTGGATCTTACCCGGCTTTTTTTTGACCATTAACTTATTTTTGATAGATGAATACCTTGGTTTTGTTGAAAAAACAAGAGAGCCAAAAAAAAGCCAGCTAACTTTGTAAGATCCATTAGCCCCACTTTTAACATACCTATTTCTAGGTTAGAATTCATTTTTATTACTTTCTGAACTTAACTTGTAGTTGATCCATGAACATATTTCGTATCCTTCTTCTTCTTTGTTTACCCTTATTGCTGAATGCTCAACAACCTGGTTTTGACCCTACAAAAGCTGCTAACGGCCGTTTTTATGGCAAGGTGGTAGATGAGAAAGGGAGCGGAATTGGTTATGCAACCGTCAAGTTATATGGAAAAAAAATAGATCCAGGCAGCAAACAACTTCAGGAAGTATTGTTGGGTGGCCAACTAACGGCGGAAAATGGAGACTTTAGCTTAGACAGGATACCAACCGTTGGAGAGTTTAAATTGGTTATTTCGTTTATTGGATTTACCGAAATAGAAAAGGTCGTTTCATTTGGGACGGGTCCAGCTGCAGGAGGTCCACCAAAGCCTGGCGGACCTCCTGCAGGATTTGGTCCTACCGAAAAGGATTTGGGTAACTTAGTCCTAACCTCTAATGCGACCTTGGAGGAAGTAGTAGTTAGCACCCAGGCAGCCAATGCGACCCTTTCCCTGGATAAGAAAATATACAGGGTGGACAAAGATGTTACTGCCGAAGGGGGCACTGCCCAGGATGCACTTAAAAACGTTCCCTCTGTCTCAGTAGATGCGGATGGAAGTGTTACCCTTCGTAATGGCGCGCCGCAGATTTTTGTGGATGGACGGCCAACTACCCTCACCTTAGACCAAATCCCGGCTGCTTCGATTGAATCGGTAGAAGTGATCACAAATCCTTCTGCTAAATACGATGCAGGTGGTGGAACAGCTGGAATACTCAATATTGTGTTGAAAAAAGACCGACGTTTAGGCTATAATGGATCTGTTCGAACAGGTACCGATAGTCGACTTGGCTATAATTTAGGTGGAGACTTGAATGCCCGGGCAGAAAAATGGAATTTTTTCTTTAGCGGGAATCTCAACCGAATGCAAAATGTAAATGAAGGGATTACCTTTCGGAGCAACCGCTCCTCCTCTTTTCAACTTCCAACAGTAGAGAATACGCAAGAAATAGATGGTCGAATGAAAGGGTATTTTGCCAACTTAAGAAGTGGGATTGACTGGTTAATTGACAACCGAAATACCTTGACATTTTCTGGCAGTTTGACACAAGGGCAATTTAACCCTACCAGCGATATTACGGTAAAAACCGACTCGCTGAGCGATTTATGGATTCGATCGGAGTCCTACCTTCGTTTAGCAGATGTCAATCGGCAGTTTCAAAACCTAGGTGGCGCAGTTTTGTTCAAGCATTTATTTCCAAAACAAGGTGCTGAGTGGACCGCAGATTTCAACTTTAACCAAATTACGTCAAAAGGAGACAATCAGTTTTCCTCTCAATTTTCAAATGGGTTAAGCAGTCTTGAACAGCAAAAAGCAGACGGCAGCGGCACCATATACACCTTACAATCGGACTTGGTATACCCTGTTTTTAATAATTGGAAAGTTGAATCAGGGGTTCGAGCTGCTGTCCGGAGAAATTTTAGTAATAATTTTAATTTTCGTTGGAATCCGACAACCCAGATTTGGGAACAGAGCAGTACCCTAACGGACCGGTACAGCTATGATGATGATGTATATGCTGCGTATGCTACATTGGGCAAACAATTTAATGGCTGGTCGGCGCAGATTGGGCTTAGGGCGGAAAGTAGTTTTTACACCGGTAGGCTTACAGATCGGGATTCCAGTTTTTCCATTAACTACCCAGTTTCCCTTTTCCCCAGCGCTTTTCTCACGCGCCAGCTTTCCGAGTCATCCAGCCTTCAATGGGCATATACCCGCAGGGTGAATCGCCCTAATTTTTTCCAAACCCTACCCTTCATTGATTTCTCGGACTCTTTGAACCTTCGGTTGGGTAATCCGCAGTTGCTTCCGGAATTCACGCAATCTCTGGAAATGTCGTATCAGAAAATCTTCTCTCGCAACCACAGTTTACTGGCTTCAGTGTACTACAGAAGGGCTTCTGATCTGATTACCTCGTATTTAACAACCACCCTTTCATCTGAACTTGATCGGGAATTGATTATTACTACTTATGCGAATGCAGATTATAGTCAGGCAGCAGGGCTAGAGGTTACTTTCAAAAATACCTTCTTCAAGATCCTGGATTTGACCAGTAATTGGAATTTCTTTTATACAGAAGTGAATGCCAATAATGTGGAGTCTGGCTTGGTCACGGAGCGGACAAGTGCCTTGATTAAAGAGATTCTTCAAATCCGTCTAAAAAAAGGATGGAGTCTTCAATTAAACGGGGAATACCGGACGAGGGCAGCTTATACCCCTATTGTGAGTACCGATCAATTCAGAGGACCGCATGGAAGCGGCATCACCAATACTGCACAGGGATATTCCATTGCTAATTGGTACATGGATGTTTCGGTGAAAAAAGAGTTGCTGGATCGCAAAGCCACCTTAACGCTCAGTATAAATGATCCTTTTAGCAGTCGGCGGACAGGTACCTATTCTTCCTCCGCTTTATTTCTTCAGGATACTTGGACATTACGGAATCCTCAAATGGTTCGTTTGAACTTTTCCTACCGATTCGGTAAAGCTGATAGTTCCTTGTTCCGCCGCAAGAATACAAAAGTTGAGATGGGTGGAAGTGATATGATGGGCGGTTAAGACTATAAAAATAGAATCGGCTACAAGGTAATCCTTGCAGCCGATTCTATTTTTATAGTATAATCAAAGTTGACTACGCGTAAACGGACTCTTTTCCGAATTTTTGGACGAGGGCTGCATAAAAGAGCACACGATATTTATTCCGATTAGAGCTTCCCATGGCCTCACAAACTGATTTCAATGCTTCATCTAATTCTGGACCATCGCTTAGACCTAATTTACCAATTAAGAAATTGGTTTTTACGCGGTCTAATTCCGATTGATCTGAGCAAGAAACTCTGGAGGCATCGTCATTGTAAATGGAAGGGCCCAATCCTTTTGCGACCGCTTCAATAAGCCCTCCATCAAGACCTAGTCCGAGGGAATCGTTTTCAGCATGGAACTTTTCGAGTAATTCTGTTAATTGGCTCATAGAAATATAACCCGTTTAGGTGTGAAGAAATTTGTTTCCTGCCACAATAATAGGGAAATAATTCAATTAACAGTACGTTTCGAAGGCAGTTTTTAGGTTATCTGCGATAATTTCTGCGGATCGCCCTTCGATGTGCCTGCGCTCGAGGAAATGTACCAGTTTGCCATCCTTAAACAAGGCGATGCTGGGTGAGGAAGGTGGGTATGGAAGCAAAAACTCGCGTGCTTTGCTGGTTGCCTCCCCATCTACTCCTGCAAAAACGGTGTACAAACGGTCTGGTCGCTTGTCTTGAGCAACCGCCAGCTTAGCACCTGGGCGGGCCATTGCTGCTGCACAGCCACAAACACTATTGATAACTAACAAAGCTGTTCCTTCTTTTGATTGAAGTGCGGATTCGACTGCTTCCGGACTTGACAAAGATTCGAAACCAAAATCGGTCAAATCTTTAGCCATTGGGGTAGTTAATGCGATTGGATACATAGCAAATATTAACGAATGAATATTTAAAATTGGGTGTTAACAAACAAACAATGGAACATTGATCTGTTTAATTGGTTCATTTTTGTAAGGTAAAACGTCCTGAAGAAATAAATCCCCTTGAATCACTCAATTGGTAAAAATAAAGCCCATTTGGAAGGGCACCCAATTGAATTGGGAGTAATTCGGGTCCATAGGGTGCAATTGGAAGCGTGAACACCGCTTTACCAGTTCCATCCATCACCCTAAATTGCGCTGCCTCAGTCCGGCGACCAATTTTTAACAAGACAGAGCCAGCCGTTGGATTTGGGAAAAGCAAGTTTGATTCTGCTTGCTCAGGCTCCTTAGTAGAGGTGTATTGCAATGCTTTTTGTACAGCGGCTAGCGCATCTACTCGGCCGTATCCAAAGGTATTATTCGGATAGGCTAATCCGAGGGAATCAGAACAATCCTGCGGGCCATTAAAAGGAACACAGGTCTCTTCGATTATGGACTCCACTATTTCGACCTCGCCTTCCAGCGCTGGATTTGCGGAAAGCAGGAGGGCCACCAAACCTGCCACGTGGGGACCTGCCATGCTGGTACCACTAAAGGAAGCATACCCGTTACCGGGGACGGAGGACCGTACCCCTTGACCTGGGGCAACTACATTGGGTTTAATTCGATAGCTGTTATCCAAGGTAACGGGTCCAAGGCTGCTAAATCCTGCAATTGCATCATCTTCCCGGCTTGCACCAATAGAGAAGCTCTCTTCAAAGTACGCTGGAGGACCGAAAGTAGAGGAACAACCTTGTCCACCGGCATTTCCATTACTTACTACCACCACTACACCTGCCAGTTTGAGGTTGATGACCGCAGTACGCAACAATTCATTTACTGTTAAATCAGTACAACCCTCCTCTACTGCACAATACCAAGAGTTATTGATGACATGAGGCGCCTTGGAAGGATCTGGATTCAAGTCGTTGGTATCGGTTGGTGCCAGAAACCATTCAAAACAATCGAGGTACGTGGAGGGTTGCCCCCAGCCGCGCTCCATGTTTCGGCAGCCGACCCAAGCAGCACCTGGAGCTACCCCGATTTGGTTACCCATTCCATCGTCGCCAGTCATGGTTCCCATGGTGTGGGTGCCGTGGCTTTGGTCATCGCAGGGAGACTTGATATTAAAACCACAAGGGTTGTCGGCATTTCCGTTTAGCGGACTTGGGGCAGTGACCCCATCATGCCAATGGTAGTTGTGGTTGATTTCCCCACTTTGCACGTTATACCCTCGGTAATGAGGCTGTAGCGCTGGATGCAGCCAATCGTAGCCTGTATCAGCTCCACCGATGGTAATACCTTGTCCACTGTAACCTAGATTCCAAACCAATGGAGCGTTTATTTTTTCAATACCCCATTCAATTGCTCCCCGGTCTGAAGAGCTTGGAGAGGCTTCTGGAAGGTTTAACTGAACAGCAGGATCTAGGGCGATTGCTTTTACCTCTGGAAGGGATGCAAGTTGTTGCGCGATATCTAGTGGGCAGGCCCGAATAGAGATGGCATTTACTAGATAAAAGCTATTGATTTCAAGATTGGCTCCCCTTAAAAGGTTTCTTGCGTTTTCTTGCGCTTGAGAGGCCGCTTTTGAAAGCGCCTCCGAAACAAAGGCAGCTTTTTGCGCTTTCCCCTTAATCCGGCTGGCTTCTGAAAGGTCAGCGTTCCCAGAAAAAGCGACTAATACATCTGGAAAGGAACCTTTTGAAAAAGCGGCCCGCACCTCCGGAGACAGTTTAGTGGAAGACGGCTGTGCAATCAAGGCACCGGAAAGAAGGCAAAGGACGATAAATAGGGAAAAGCGCATCATGCTTGGGTTAATTTTTTTCTCGTTTTTTTAATTCATCACGGATTCTTGCTGCCATCTCGTAGTCTTCCTTTTCAATTACCTCCTGCAACCGTTGGTGCAGCATATCGGATGAAAGCGTATCGAGCTGGTTAGATTCTGCAGGAGCTGGCTCTGGAGAGCTGAGTGTTGCGGGAGCTTCCTCCTCTTGATCATCAAGCACAATTCCTGCTGCCTCCAGAATAAAGTCATACGTATAAATAGGACACTCGAAGCGCACAGCCATCGCTATGGCGTCGGAGGTACGGGAGTCAATTTCAAACATCTCACCGTTTTTAACACAAATGAGTCTGGAGTAAAAAATACCATCCAGAAGGTTATTGATTACTACTTCCCGAAGTTGTATGTTAAAAGTATCGAGTGTATTTTTAAACAGATCATGGGTAAGGGGGCGATTCGGCACCATCCGCTCCATTGCCACCGCGATGGCCTGCGCTTCAAAACTGCCAATAACGATTGGCAAACGACGTTGTCCTTTCCGCTCACCTAACACCACCGCATAATTGTGCGATTGGGTCATACTATGAGAAAGGGCTACAATCGAGAGTTCGATGCGTTTCATATTCTAATTGAGTTCAGTTTTTTAACGACAGCATCGGGCTATCTACCGGTCTGGAGGGAAAATTCTATCGAGTAGCTTTAAATTCGTTGTATGCGGCGGTTAGTTTCGGTACCACCTCAAACAAATCACCCACTACTCCATAATCGGCTGCTTTGAAAAAAGGCGCTTCTGGATCTTTGTTGATCACCACGATCACCTTGGAAGTATTTACGCCAGCCAAGTGTTGAATCGCGCCAGAAATACCAATCGCTACGTACAGGTTGGGACGAATAGCGATACCTGTTTGCCCAACATGTTCATGGTGCGGACGCCAGTGGCTATCGGCCACCGGGCGTGAACAAGCGGTGGTAGCATTCATGGCAGTAGCCAAATCTTCTATGAGGTGCCAGTTTTCAGGTCCCTTCATACCCCGCCCAGCAGAGACAACGATTTCTGCTTCTGGAAGTGGAACGGTGCCTTCTTGTTTCTTGACTGATTTAATCCGCAATTTAGGTGCAGAAACGGAGAGTGAAATGGGCTCTACAGCTGCATCCGTCCCGGTGATTTCTGGACGGAGCGCATTTCCCATCAAAGAAATAATCTTATGGTCAGTGGTAATAGCGGTCTCAGAAAAGGCCTTTCCAGAGAACACTGGCTTGGAAACCACCAGCTGTCCATTGTTCAATACAGGAACGGCATTTGCACCTGATACGAGACCTGCCTGTAAGCGAACTGCGAGGCGTCCTGCGATGGATTTCCCGGTGGAGGTATGGCTTAGTACCAACACCTTGGCACCGGTTTGCTGAACAGCCTGAGCGATCGCGTCTGTGTAAACCTGACTATCCAATTGATCATAAGCAGGGTTGGCGTCATGGAGCACCTTTGAAACCCCGTATTTTCCAAGTTGAGCGGCATCTGCCACGGTTCCTAGGACAAGAGCTTGACAGGAGGTGCCCAACAAATCGGCCGTTTTTTTACCATAGGTAGCTGCTTCCAGAGCCGCTTTTTTTAGTTTTCCACCTGCACATTCTACTATAACGAGTACCATATTAGTGAGTACGATTAGAGTTATAAAAATTAGGGATCAATTAAATTACTTTTGCCTCTTCGTGCAACAAACGCACCAGCTCGGTCATATTTTCAGGGTCGACCATTTTAACACCGGCTTTGGCTGGCGGCAGTTGAAAGCGGACCGTATGAGTGGGTGATTCGAAAGCCACAGGAGGAACTACAGTGAGGGGCTTGGTACGGGCCATCATGATACCCCTCATATTAGGGATTCGCTGCTCAGCCATACCTTTGGCAGCACTGACCACTATTGGGAGATCTGCCTCTAGCTCTTCTACCCCACCCTCAATATCACGCTCTAGTGCGACTGTATTTCCGTTTAACTCCAGTTTGGAAGCATTAGAAACATAGGGCAGTCCTAGGTATTCAGCCACCATGGCACCAACCTCTGAACCGTTGTAATCGATGGTTTCTTTTCCTAGGAAAATCAGATCAAAGCCTTCCTTACTGGCAAATTCAGCGATTTGTTTGGCAACAAAAGCAGCGCTGATTGGCTCTGCATCGATTCGGACCGCCTCATCAGCTCCAATGGCCAGTGCCTTCCGAATGGTGGTTTCATTTGCAGCAGGGCCTACATTCAGTGCCACTACTTTATTGCCATCACCCATAGATTCGCGGAGTTCGCACGCACGCACCAAAGCATACCACTCATCGTAAGGATTCATGATAAATTGAACTCCTGCAGTATTAAATTCTGTAGAGCTATCATTAAAAGACACTTTTGAGGTGGTGTCCGGCGTTTGAGTAATACAAACTAAAAACTTCATAAGAATTAACAGCTATTTTTATTGGCGGGCAAATAAGAATTCGAAATTTGAAAGCGCAAAGATAAGACCCTTGTCTCCAAAATCAGATTAGTTACTAAACAAAGGAGTAAGAAAGACGTTCAATTTTTCAAAAAAATCTGAATTTTGCGGCATGAATCGATTAGAACAATTAATGAACCTCCACTCGGAATCACCCGGTGACGCATTCCTGCTTTTTGCCATTGCAAAGGAACATGAAAAAACTGGCCAAGACGAGGAAGCCCTTTCCTGGTACTTGCGTTTAAAATCAGCCCACCCTTCGTATGTTGGCCTCTATTACCACTTAGGAAAGCTGTATGAGCGGTTACAAGACCTAACCTCTGCTATTACTACCTACAGGGAGGGAATGAAAATAGCCCGTGCGGCTAAAGACCAACACGCCCTAGGAGAGCTGAACGGAGCTCGACTGCAGATTGACGAAGAGGAGGATTGGGTTTAAAAGAAATCAACCAGTTCAATCTCAAAAATTAACGGAGAATTGGCAGGGATGCTTCCTGATGCACGGGAGCCATATCCCAATCCAGAGGGCATAATAAAGGTACCACGACCCTTTTTCTCCAATAATTGAACAGCCTCACCAAACCCAGGTACCACTCCGGATACATTGAACTGTGCCCAGTTTGAGCCAATGGTCTCGTCAAAAATAGTGCCGTCTAAAAGGTACCCTTTATAGCCAACGGTAACGGTGGAAGTGGGTCCAGGACGGCCATCTTGGCCTTGAAGGGTAATGATGTAGTACAGACCTGAGGCCGTTTTTTGAGCTGTCAAATTGTTATCTGCTAAGTATTTTTCGATCGCTTCCGTATCCAGCTTGAATTGCTCTTCGTAGCTTAAGCTGCTATCTTTACAAGCAGAAAACGATAAAAAAAGTCCTAGAAATAAAATCCAAATTTTCATAATTGCATATTTTGCGCAAAGGTAGTAAAAATTAGTGCAGCACTTTACCTGTGAAGGAATACTATCATTGCAAGTTTTTCTTATCTTTGCTACTCTGTTTTAAGTTTGAAACAGTTGTTTCCTTCGTTCCATCAACTAAACACAATCGTATGAGAATTTTTACCCTCGTCGCCGTTCTTTTAATTTCTGCGTCAGCAGTATCTGCTCAGCAATTCGACTTTACCCCTGACACGATTTATGCTTATCCGGAGCCAACGAATAATGATGCCCCAGCTGATGTAGACATTCATAATCTACTAGCAGTGGACCAAACGATTCGCTGGCAGCGCAATGTACTGTTTATCACACCCGGAAGTGCTACAAAAGTATGTGACCTAATCGCTTGTTATCCAGAAAATTTCAGCACTCGGGAATTTGTGTTGCCTGCTTCCTCCACTGGCCTTATCAGTGTTCATTTAGTAAATCCAACAGGCAATCCGGCCTCTGCAGCGGTACGCCTTGATATGTGGAATGTAGATGACCCATCTGTGGTTATCCCGGCTTATTTCATATTTAATGTTACCAGCTCTACCGCGGAAGCCGTTCGGGTAGAAAAGATTCAAATATTCCCTAATCCTACAACCAGCTATTTCCAAGTTGAAAATGAACAGGTTGCTCGAATTCGAGTGGTGGGATTTGACGGAAGGGACCTTGCCCGGTTGAATGCGGTAGGCCAAAAGCAATTTGATATTTCCAACCTCACTCCAGGTAATTTCACCTTGTTGATGGAAGATGAAAGCGGAAAAATCATTGGAATTTCGCAGTTAACGAAAATTTAAACACTATTGTAGTTGTTTAAAAGCGCTCTGGATTGGTCCAGAGCGCTTTTTTTATCCCTTGAATCGAACAGATACCACCACTTTTTCCCGAAAAATGGTCCCTTCTGGGTTAAAACACTCTAAAGAAACAATATAAATACCTGGTTGCGCCGCTTCTCCTTGTTCAGTCTCTCCCTCCCACTTCAAGATACCTTCACTACTCAGGCGTTGCTGTCGAACCCAATGTCTGATGGGAGCCCCCTCTAAATTGAAAATAGTTGCATTCAACCAAAAATTAGGTCCTGGCAGTTGATATTGGAGCTCCCAGATGTCTTCTAATCCATCTCCATCTGGAGAAATTCTATTGGTGAGTGCCTTGAATACACTTCCTTCTAATGGTATCGCTCCCCTGTGTTGAGAGTTGGGTAATGTGGGACTGCCATATCCACTTCCTGATGTCCAGTTCATGGTTTCAGAGGCCGACACTTCAAATCGAATTCGCTCCAGTGATACTCCCTCCTTTTGGCTCGTCCCAAGTAAAGGATTGTGCATTTTCGCATGGTATGAAAATGAGTCTATGATCTCCACCGTAGAACCAGAGGAAAAGATTAAACTCACATTTCCCTCGATCGCGTCAAAAGCAGGCAAGGCCATTTGCACCAGCTGACTTGGCTTGCTATTGGGGTAACGGATTTTTAATGATATAGGGTCTGGAGTCAGTACCAAGAAATCCCCAGGCAATAAATACCGATTGGAGGGCAAGGCGTACAAGGAGGTACCTTTCTGTAAATCAGCAAGAAACAACGATTGAAGTGCAATAATTTTTGAGCTGACATTCACTAGTTCAAGAAACCGTCCCTCTCCGGGAAATGGATCAAATAATAGTTCATTTAGTAAAAGGGTTCCCTTCTCAACTGGTTCCGGAAGGCCAAAACGAACTTCGAATGTTGGGGAAATAGGTTGTCCAAGACAGTCCACCAGCTCCTTAGAAGCTTCCAATTGGAAAAGTTGGCTGGGGGGTAAGGACTCTTCAAAATGAAATAAGATTTGCTCGGGATGCTGCGGATTCCATTCTATATGACTTACCACGAGCGGCGGCTGAATGGTGAACCAATCCAAGTGTTGAAATTGGGAAGGTTCCATCCCATTTGAAAACGCAAGAAGCAATGTTTTCGGATCGATTAGCTCGATCTGACTAAGTTCAGGCTTATTACGAAGTAAAGAATCAGCATGAATGCTGTTGCTCCTCCCCGGCGTTCCACCAGGTAAGGTCTGACAAGAGGCCCAGTTTTGGCTACCTAAACAATCCAACGTTAGATGGATACGTTCCAAGGACCAGCCGCCTTCCCTTTTTGATGCATCTCTATGCCAAATATCAAAATATTCCACCTGATCCAATAGCTCCTCTTGGGCATTCAATAACTGAATTTGCTCTCCAGAATTGGTTAAAGAGGGAAAATTGCTGACACCAATCACCCTGTTTTCAGCTGTTTTCAGTTTTGCCTCTAAACTACTTTCACAGATTGCCAGGTAGCCTCCGGGAGGAAGAATTCCTGAAGGAAGTGTACTAATCGCCCCTCCACCATCCTTGATTTGCAAGCCAGCGAGTTGCAGAAAATCGGAAGACCGATTGTGAAGTTCTAACCACTCTGTGTCCTCCGGAAGTCCAGCAGTTGGACTAGGATCGGCCATTAATTCCGTAAAAATCAGTTTACCCGGAGAGGCGATTTTACCTAATAGGACATATATTTCCTCCGTTTCCTCCAAAGAACTATTTCCAGATAGGTCCGTAGCCCCACGAACCGAAATCGAATACCACTGATCGTCTTCCAAGTCTTCTTCCAAGTTGATCCGAAGTGAACTGCCTTCAACAGCAATGGTCCCAGCGAGGGCTGCATCATTCACACTCCAGACTACGTGGGTTTGGGTGAGTGACTCATCTAAAGGCTCATCAAATTTCAGCTCCAACAGACGACTTTGAATCGCCGTACAACTGAGCAGTGTCGGAGCACGGGTGTCCGGCACATTCGGGGACATACTCACCCGATTAAAGTAAAACTTATCTTTCCTGGTCGTTGTAAAAAGACATTCGAAACCCAAATATCCACTGGAAAAGAGTGAGAGTTGTGGTAATTCAGCCTGAAACATGGTGATACTTCCATTTTTTGGAAAAAACTCAAAGTTCCATAGCCCTTGTTGATTTACCCTTACCTTTAAAATTCCTTCCACCGGCTCTGCTCCAAATACGCCTACCATCCCAGTGGTAAGTAATACGTCTTGCCCATTTTTTCGTTCATACAAATGGAGAGCATCCTGCGTTCCGTTTTCCCCTATTGCCAAAAAGTAACCATTCTGAACGAAGGGAAACTCCTCCGCTTGAAGCCAAAAACGAAATTGATTAGATGCAGAAGGAGCAAAATCCAGTTTAAAATGAAGTTCCCAAAGAATACTATCCGGAAAGATCACTGGACTCAAGAGCCGGGCACTTCCCGCCTCGGGTGCATTTATTTGCAGGCTTCCAGACGAATTGATAATAAATTGAGCAGTGTCCCCAATCCAGGTAGGATTTTCGGAAAAATTTCCATCAGAGAAATTATCCTCCAACTGGGAATACAGCGGAAAAACGCAAAATAAAGCGAACATGAAAAAGATAAATCGCATACGGTAAGGAGTAATAATATGGTAGAAAAAAAGATAGTCAGGAAGAAGTAAAATCGAGGTCGGTAGGAACAGTAGCGAATCAAGAACAAATCTAAGCCATACCGACTAATTCTCCAAAAAACAATGGAAAGTTTTGCACAATAGTCATCTTTCTTTTGTTAAAAAACCAAAATAAAATAAAAGTGACGAATTTTAGCAAAGTACACCCTCTCCTTCCCGTTTTCCCACTCTACCTTTGCTGATCTTTATTTACTTCATCCTATGCGACACTTTTTTGCTAAAACCCTGTTTGTCCTGCTTTGCTGCCTTGGACCTTCTTTTCTTTTTGCCCAATTACAAGATTCTATCCTCTTTTACAAC